>Ga0187785_10000150_pt1 | contig 25979 bp, 24 predicted proteins | sample 0815_BV2_4_20_MG_FD_132466 | JGI IMG/M metagenome (GOLD analysis project Ga0187785, IMG submission 132466) | Tropical peat soil microbial communities from peatlands in Department of Meta, Colombia - 0815_BV2_4_20_MG | ecosystem: Environmental > Terrestrial > Soil > Wetlands > Peat | place...
GGTTGTTGGACGCAATTTGCGGCGAAACGGCCGGCAAATGCAAGTTCCCGAATGCCGCAACTTCATCGGCGCGATTTCAAAGCGAGACGCCCTGCATATTTCGCCTGCGGACCAAGTTCCTCCTCAATGCGCAGCAACTGATTATACTTTGCCGTGCGATCTGAACGTGCGAGCGAACCGGTTTTGATCTGGCCGCAATTGGTCGCCACAGCCAAATCGGCAATTGTGGAATCTTCCGTTTCGCCGGACCGGTGTGACATCACGACCGTGTACCCGGCCTTGTGCGCCATCTCAACCGCAGCCAGCGTTTCGGTAAGGGTACCGATCTGGTTCACTTTCACCAGGATTGAATTGGCGACGCCGTCCTTGATGCCCTTCGCAAGTCTCGCGACATTGGTCACGAATAGATCGTCACCGACAAGTTGGCATTTTGCCCCGGCCAGGTCGGTTAGAATTTTCCAACCCTCCCAATCGTCCTCTGACATGCCATCTTCAATAGACACGATGGGATAACGTCCGATCAGATCGGTTAAATATTTTGCCTGCTCCTGTCTCGATCGTTTCTTGCCTTCGCCTTCGTAAACATAGATCCCGTCTTTGTAGAATTCAGTGGCGGCACAGTCGAGTGCCAGCATTACATCACCGCCCGCCTTGTAGCCGGCTTTAGCGATAGCCTGCATTATGAAATCAAGTGCGGCTTCTGCTGACTTCAAATTGGGAGCAAAACCGCCCTCGTCACCGACATTGGTGTTGAGATTTGCCGCGTGGAGTCGCCCCTTCAACGTATGAAAAATTTCCGCCCCTGCGCGCAGGCCCTCGGCAAAAGTCGGTGCGCCGACGGGCATGATCATGAATTCCTGAAAGTCGATCGGGTTGTCGGCGTGCACGCCGCCATTCACGATATTCATCATCGGCACCGGAAGCACACGCGCAGCCGTGCCACCAACATAGCGGTAAAGCGGCGCGTTCTTCGCGGCAGCCGCAGCCTTGGCCACGGCAAGCGATACGCCAAGAATTGCATTGGCGCCGAGGCGGCCCTTGTTGGGGGTGCCGTCGAGAGTAATCAGCGTTTCGTCGATCTTGGCCTGCGCCTCGGCGTCCATTCCGCCGAGGGCGTCGAATATTTCGCCAGTGACCGCATCGACCGCCCTGAGCACGCCTTTGCCGCCGTATCGCGCCTTGTCGCCGTCACGCAGTTCCACCGCCTCGTGCGCGCCGGTGGATGCACCGGAAGGGACGGCGGCGCGGCCCTTCGATCCGTCCTCCAAAAGCACATCGACCTCCACGGTCGGATTGCCTCGGCTATCGAGGATTTCACGGCCAATAATGTCGGTGATGGCTGTCATAGGCGGGTCCGGCGCTGACAATCCGGGGCTTCTACAGGATCGACGACCCCCTTGTCATGTCCCGCGGTAACCGGGCATCCAATGGGCACAAACCATGCGATAAAAAGCCAATGGCCGGAAGACGATTGCAGCTGGGCCGCCCCAGCCCGATTCCCGCGTCGCCTGACAAGGCGGTGCTTGACCGCGTGCCTAATCCGCACGCCGGCACAAATTACATTGCGCGTTTCACCGCTCCGGAATTCACCACACTTTGCCCCATCACCGGTCAGCCCGATTTTGCGCATCTGGTGATTGATTATTTGCCCTCGCGTTATCTGGTTGAGTCCAAATCGCTCAAACTTTACCTCAACAGCTTTCGCAACCACGGTGCGTTCCACGAAGATTGCACTGTTGCCATCGGCAAAAAGCTCGATGCGCTTTTGAGGCCAAAATGGTTGCGCATCGGCGGTTACTGGTATCCGCGCGGTGGCATGCCGATCGACGTATTTTGGCAGACGGGAAAGTTGCCGAAGGACGTTTGGGTCCCTGATCAGGGCGTCGCGCCCTATCGCGGACGCGGCTAACGTTCACCTGATAATGGCGTGCGGCAGGAAACGCGACGTATTTTTGGTAATCGGTGTCGCGTCCTCACGCACCGACAGGCCGCAAGGCGCGCCGGCGGCGAACCACGAACCAAGCACAGTATAGTTGCCGTCGAACTGCGGTAGCGGCGCGATCGCCTGGCGTATGAAGCCTTCCGCGCCATAGGGTCCGTCATCTTTGTCAAATGGACGACCATCACGAACGAGCTCGATATTGGCGCCTTCACGTGAATAGAGCGGTTTGCGGGCGTAAGAGCTACCGAGCGTTACGGCTTTCGGGTCGTCGTCAAAAAAGGCCGGCAGCAAGTTCGGATGCTGCGGATACATTTCCCAAAGCAACGGCAAGATGCCCTTGTTGGAAAGAATCATTTTCCAAGGAGGTTCGACAAATTGCGTCGTTGAACCGGGCAGCGAAGCGCCGAACGCCTCCCGCGTCATCCATTCCCAAGGATACAACTTGAACAACAGTTCAATCGCGCGGTCGCCGTCGTCGATAAATTGTCCGGCGGAATTCTTGCCGATGTTTTCGATCGGCAGGACGATTGTCGCTAACCCCGCCTGATGCGCACAATCCTCAAGATAAGCGACTGTCCCGGCGTCTTCCGGGTTATCCATCATTGTGGTGAGATGCAGCGGACGGCTTTTGCCAATGTCCTTCCAACCTTGAATAAGCCGCTCGTGCAGCGAATTATACTGGTCGGCGTCTTTTGGCAGGACTCTTCGCTCAATGGCCTGCTCGCGCCACATCCACTGAAACACGCCGGTTTCAAGCACTGATGTCGGCGTGTCGGCATTGTATTCCAGCAGCTTTGCCGGTCCGCTGCCGTCGTAACGCAGATCGAAGCGGCCATAGAAGCTTGGCTCGGATTTCTTCCAACTGCGTGCAACCCAGTTCCAAAATGGTACCGGAATCGCGAGCCGTCGCATCATCGCGTCGTCTGCAATAACGCGCCCGACCAAGGCACGGCACATTTCGTCAAGTTCGGCCGTCGGCGCTTCGAGATCCTGTTCGATTTCCTTGAGCGTGAAAGCATAGTAGGCCCGCTCGTCCCAATAACGTTGTCCGTCAATCGTGTGGAAATCGAAACCGATCTCCTCGGCGCGTGTGCGCCAGTCGGGGCGCTCTTCGCAGGTGATCCGCTGCATCAGCCACCGGACGAATGACCGCTCATCGAGTGGCCGACACCGCCAAAGCCGCCGTAAACTCCCGCACCGTGTCCGACCGACGTCACCGACGTATGGCTCCTCGACGGAGAAAACCCACTGTAATGGCCGGATTGCTGTTCTGACGAGGAACCATAGCTGTAGCTGTATGAACGCGACCAATATGTCCGACTGCCCCATGATCGTCGACCTGACTCGCACGGTCGGGCCGGCCTTGCGGCAGCAGCGGAGCCAGGAGCAATCGTTTGCGGGCTAATTGCACCGGCCGAAGCCTGCTCCGGCCCGGCACAGTCGCGAGGCGGCAACATCGCATAGGCCGAGACGCCGGCAGTCGTCACGCCCATCAGCAGCAGCGCAACGTGAGACGATCGCTTCATCGCCTGATCACAGCGTCATTGAAGCGGCGCTCAACAGGCCGGCGGTGAGCGAGGCAAGGCCGAGCCAGATTGCCGGCGCGAGTTCCCCGGCCGCAATTCGGTTCGAAAGGTCTGGCACCGGAATTCGCACTGCAAAGAACGTGATGATCTGCACGACAAGCGCGACCACCCCCCAGATCGCGCAATCGATCAGGTCCGAGGCATGGGCGATCGCGCTGGCCAGCGGCATGGCGAAACCAAAAAGGCTCAAGCCAAGCGCAACGGCAGCGCCGGGCACGTTTCTCCGGACCAGCTCAAATTCGTTTATGGGCGTGATGCGCGTATAGATCAGCAAGAATGCGATCACGAGCACGGCGGCCAGGCAAAAATACGCAACAAATGCCGGCAACCCCTCAAGCGATTGCAACACCATGACCTGCCCCCCGTCATTTGTGCTTTTGGGATCATAGCGGAGTCGTTGCGCCTGCGAAGCGCGTTTGCGGCGATTTCAACCGCGCCGTGCTCAAGTGCTCTGTGGGCGTATCAAGCGCAGGGCACAGATCCAGCCCGTGGCGGTCAATGCCGCCGCGCCCACAAGCAACACCGGGGTAACCCCTACGCTGTTCAATCCGACACCATAAACAACCGGCCCAACGGCCTGGCCGAGGAAGAAGAAAAACGAGTGCCCGGCCATCGCCGAGCCGCGCGCCGAAGGCGCAAGCTCAGTGACATAGACCTGGATGCAGCCGTGCAACATGTAGAAGCCGAAGCCGAGCAGGATGAAATTGGCAAACTCCACCGGCCACGGCGCGCGCAGCGCGATCACAATCAGGCAAAATGCCATGACCATGCCGCCAGCCGCCATCAGCCGATTTTCGCCGACGTATGCGAGCAACCATGAAACCGACAGGGTATAAAAGATGCCACCAACGCCAAAGCCGGCGATCACGATGCCGGCGATCGAGGCACTGGTGACCCCTTCGGTGTGCAGCAGGGTGGCCATATACGGAAACACACCGAACAGGAAAATTGCCTCTACGAACACTGCGCCGAAGCAGTATTTAGCCAGTGGATTGCGGAAGATCGCGCGATAGTTTGGAATTAGGGTTGACGGATCGAAGCGACCGGCGCTGTCGGCCATTTCGCGAAAACCCGGCATCGCGAACGCAAGTGCAATCAGATTGATGGCGCCGGTCACGAAGAAAACGCCACGCCAGCCGATCAGGTCGCCGATGACACCGGCGGCTGAGGCGCCCAGAAGATTGCCGCTCATGGCCGCAAATAGCAGTTTGCCGAACGCGACCTGTCGCTGTGCTACCGGAACGCGGTCTCCGGCCACCGCGAATGCAATCGGGAATATGCCGCCGGCGGTCATGCCGGCGATGATGCGTAAGACCATCAGCGTCTCAAAATTGGTTGCCAGCCCGCAAGCGACGGTGGCAATGCCGACGATGAGCATGCAGAGCGTAATCAACCGAGTCTTGCTGAACATATCGGCAAGCGCGCCGAGCACCGGCTGCACCAACGCGTAAGGCAAAGTGAAAGCCGTCGACAGCATTGCCGCGGTCGCCGTCGCGACGGCCAAACCGGTGGCGATCTGCGGAATCACCGGATCAACCGAGCGCATGAAAAGCGACGTCGCAAATATGACGAACGCCAGGAGATTGATGAAGTTGCCCATGAAACCTAAGCGCCCGCCAAGGATCAGCGCTTTGCCAGTCGGTCAAACTCGACCAGCGCGCGCAACAGCGGCTCCATCTCCTTGAGCGGTATCATGTTGGGGCCATCGGACGGGGCCTTGTCGGGATCCTGATGGGTTTCGATGAACACGCCGGCGACCCCCACGGCGACCGCCGCACGCGCAAGCACGGGGACGAACTCGCGCTCACCGCCGGAGGACGTGCCCTTCCCGCCCGGCTGCTGCACCGAATGGGTGGCGTCGAATATCACCGGGGCTTGCGTTGTACGCATCAGGATCGGTAGCCCACGCATGTCGGAGACGAGCGTGTTGTAGCCGAAGGATGTGCCCCGCTCGGTCACAAGGACATTGCGGTTGCCAGCGCCAGTGATCTTCTCGACGACGTTCTGCATATCCCAGGGTGCCAGGAACTGACCCTTTTTCACGTTGACGGTTCTGCCGGTCCTGGCAGCCGCTATCAGCAGATCCGTTTGCCGACAGAGAAACGCCGGAATTTGGAGGACATCCACGGCTGGCGCGACGCGGCCACACTGTTCGGCGTCATGGACATCAGTGAGAACGGGAACCTTCAGCGTGTCGCGAATTTCAGCAAATATCGGCAGCGCCTGTTCAAGGCCAACGCCGCGCGCGGACTTGGCCGAGGTGCGGTTGGCTTTGTCGAACGACGTCTTGTAGACGAGACCGACTCCGACACGCGCAGCAATTTCCTTCAGCCCATTTGCCACCTCCAACGCATGGGCCCTACTCTCAAGCGCGCAAGGCCCGGCGATCAGCGACAGCGGCAATTTATTGCCGAAGCGCACGGCGCCGACCGCAACGGTGGAATTGGGTAGCTGGTCCAAGCTCAAATCCTCGCGGGCGGACCATGAAGCGGGTCGGCCATCCGGTCAACGGGACGGTTCAAATACCAGAACTGCGCCCATGGCGTCCTCCCGGCCTATCACTGTGCGGTTTTGGGCATAAAGCCCGGCAATGCCGGCTTCGGTGGACACATCCGCCAACAGACTCGCGTCCGCTACAGCAAATTGCAACGCGGCGAGCCTGGCACCGCGAGCAGTGTCGGGCGGCGACACGCCGAAGCGCTCGAGGAACGCAGCCGGCGTTAACACCTCGATGTCACCCCGCGGTGTCGTGATCATCACGCCGTTCGCGGTCGCACGACTATCCACGCCGGCGAAGGTGGCAAGAAATTCCGTGTGATCACGCGGAGTTTGTGCAACCAGTACGACTCCCGTGACTCCTTTTGCCGTATTGGCATGGACCTGAAAGGCGGGATTCCAGAAACTTTGCGGGTCGCGCTGAAAACTGGTGAAGAACCCGATGTCTGGCGCACGGGGATCGGACGCAAACGAAAGTGCGAACGCGAGCGTGACTGGTTTCCCATCGGGCCGCTTGCCTTCGCGCTCGAACTCGTAAAGTGCATAGTCTCCAATCCCGTCGGCGCGAAACGCATTGGCGTCGGACGCCCCACGCCCTTTGAACACCAACATTGAAAGCCCCTGCCCGCGTATCAGGAAATCGCGGTTGAAGGCACCGAAAGAAAAGGACCGCGGTGCGTGCGGCACAATTTCGCCGGGGTCCGCAAGGCCTAACAACTCAATGTACGTGCCCGGCAGTTGAACGATGTGGTTTTGGGTACCCCAGCTTCGCGGATGTTGGTTGCGGGCACCGACCTGAAATCCCAGCCGGCGATAAAGATCAACGGCTCCATTCAAATCGCGCACTGCGTGGACGATGTGATCGAGACCGCGGGCCATCGCCGCCGTCTACACCAGCCGGCTCTGGTCGACCGCGGCGCCAATGAAGGATGAAAACAACGGATGCGGCTCGAACGGCCGCGATTTCAGCTCGGGATGGAACTGAACGCCAATAAACCAGGGATGGTCTTCGTATTCGATGATCTCCGGCAGAATGCCGTCGGGCGACATCCCCGAGAAGCGCATGCCGCGCTGCTCGAGCCGGTCCTTGTAGGCGGTATTGACCTCGTATCGGTGCCGATGGCGTTCGGAGATCTCGGTTGCGCCGTAGATCTGCGACACCCGGCTGCCGCGCGTAAGCACAGCATCGTAGGCACCGAGCCGCATGGTGCCGCCGAGATCTCCACTCGCCGTGCGCTTCTGCAGTTCGTTGCCCTTGAGCCATTCGGTCATGAGGCCGACGACCGGTTCGGATGTCGCGCCGAACTCGGTGGAATTTGCTTTTTCGATGCCGCAAAGATTTCGCGCCGCCTCCAGCACCGCCATCTGCATGCCGAAGCAAATGCCGAAATACGGCACGTGACGCTCGCGCGCGAATTGCGCTGCCTTGATCTTGCCCTCCGCACCACGCTGGCCGAATCCACCTGGCACGAGAATGCCGTTGACGTGTTCAAGGAATGGCGTCGGATCTTCGTTTTCGAAAACTTCCGACTCGATCCAGTCGAGATTGACTTTTACTTTGTTGGCTATCCCGCCGTGCGAGAGTGCCTCGATCAGCGATTTGTAGGCGTCCTTCATGCCGGTATATTTGCCCACAATAGCGATAGTGACGTCGCCTTCCGGATTTCGCACTCGCTCGTTGATCAGTCGCCAGCGCTCGAGGTCCGGCGCCTGGTGCGGCTCGATTCCGAAAGTTGCAAGCACCTCGGCATCGAGCCCTTCGGCGGAATAAGCCTCCGGAACTGCGTAGATATTGTCGACATCGCGCGCCTCGATCACGGCGCTTTCTCGTACATTGCAAAACAGCGCAAGCTTGCGCCGTTCACTCTCTGGAATTGGCCTATCGGTCCGGCACAACAGGATGTCGGGTTGTATACCGATTGAGCGGAGCTCTTTGACGGAATGCTGCGTCGGTTTGGTTTTGAGTTCACCTGCGCTCGAAATAAAGGGCATCAGAGTGAGATGGATGTACAATGCATGCCGGCGCGGCAAATCGTTGCCCAGTTGCCGGATAGCCTCGAAGAATGGCAGACCTTCGATGTCGCCAACCGTGCCGCCGATCTCACAAAGCACGAAATCGAAATTCTCGTTGCCCTCCTGGATGAATTCCTTGATGGCGTTGGTAACGTGCGGGATTACTTGAATAGTCGCGCCTAGATAGTCACCACGCCGCTCACGCGCGAGGATGTCCTGATAGATGCGCCCGGTGGTGATGTTGTCGTGACGTGTGGCAGGGCGACCGGTGAAGCGCTCGTAGTGACCGAGATCAAGGTCGGTCTCCGCGCCGTCGTCGGTGACAAAGACCTCGCCATGCTGATACGGCGACATCGTTCCGGGATCGACGTTGATATAAGGATCGAGCTTGCGCAGGCGCACCTTGTACCCACGCGCCTGCAAAAGCGCCCCGAGCGCCGCGGAGGCAAGACCCTTACCGAGTGAGGAGACCACGCCGCCGGTGATGAAAATATACCGCGCCATGGGCCCTAACCTTTAGCCTCCGCGAATCGATTCGACGAGCGCGAAAAGCTCAGAGCCGCCCTGCGCCTGTGCGCAGCTCGACAAATTTCCGGTTTTCCAGATGCTTGCGACAAGATTTTCATGTTTTTTTCTATTCCAAACAGTCACCTTCCAGCGATTGCTATTGCCATAACGCCGAAGGGCCGGAATTCCCCGGCCCTTCGCTTGCCATTTTATTTCGACTGCGGCACTTGCGGCCCCGATGGGGCTGTTGGAGCCGCCGGCGCAGCCGGCGGCGCTCCTCCTTGCAGTTGATTGAGTAGGCCACCGCCGCCACCAAGCGGTGCAGGCGCACCGGGCGCGGCCGGCGCATTTTGGCCGCCCTGGAGGATGGACGCTGGCTTGCGGTTTATCCCGGCCAGGATCGACAGCAGGAGGCTCGTCACGAAGAACAGACCAGCCAAAATGGCCGTCGCCCTTGTGAGTACATTGGCTGTGCCGCGGCTGGTCATAAATCCGCCAGTCGAACCGATGCCAAGCCCCCCACCCTCGGAGCGCTGCAACAGAACAACGCCAATCAGGGCGAGCACCAGCATGAGGTGGATAACGATGATAACGTGCTGCATCTCAGGCCAATATCCGTTCAAACCTCGCCGGACCGGGCTTCTCCGCCCAGGCGGCGCGTTATTGTCCATATAGGAATTCGCCGCGGTCTCTACACGATCGGTTGCCGCTTTTCCACCCTTGCCGCACCTATCGGTAAACCGCAGCAATACCGAGGAAATCTTGGGCAGTTAGACTGGCCCCACCGACGAGAGCCCCATTTACGTCCGCAATCATCAAAAGCTCCTTGGCATTGGCGGGTTTGACTGAGCCGCCGTAAAGGATGCGCGTGCGCCCGCCCTCCGCGCTAAAGCGCTCCGTCAACCGCTTGCGGACAAAGGCATGGACCTGGGCTACGTCAGCTGGTGTCGGAGTGAGGCCGCTTCCAATCGCCCACACTGGCTCGTAGGCAACAACCAGATTGGCGGCTGTGGCGCCATCCGGTAGCGATCCGTCGAGCTGACGGCTCACCACATCCAGCGTCTTGCCCAACTCGCGCTCCACACGTTGCTCGCCAACACAGACGATCGCAGCCAACTTGGCTCGCCATGCCGCCTGCGTCTTCGCGCGCACTTGCGCATCGGTCTCGTGATGGTCAGCCCGCCGTTCCGAATGGCCCACAATCACAGCACTGGCGCCCGCATCAGCCAGCATCTCGGCTGAGATATCGCCTGTGTGCGCGCCGGAGGCTTCGGCGTGGCAGTCCTGACCGCCAATGGTCACCCGGGAGCCTCGCGCTGCTGAGGCAAAGCTCGCAATCAAAGTTGCGGGCGGACACACCATCAGATCGGCTTTGCCTGTGAGGGTCCCCGCCCCCGCGATGATTTTGCCGAACTCGCCCTGCGAGGCGGCAAGCCCGTTCATTTTCCAATTCCCCGCCACCAGCGGAATTATTTTGGCCGCCGCCATCGAAAAATCCCTTTCAGCGTGCGGTTATCAGACCCGCCAGGCCAACACCAGAGCGCCGGGTAACCCGCCAATCCTTGTTCAGTTGCAAGGAGTTGGCTCGATCACTATGGTGCGCCCGCCTTGCTTGCGCTAGACAAGCGCTCATTCACTCAACCAGTCATCGCAAAGCCAAGATCAATCCGCGCATGCTCCGTGGTCTTCACAAAGCCTCCTCGACCTGGCTCGGCAAGGGCCTCATGGCGCTCGTCATGGGTTTTCTAGTTATCAGCTTCGCCATCTGGGGTATCGGCGACATCTTCCGAGGCTTTGGCCGGAATGCAGTGGCGACCGTCGGCGGTACCGAGATTTCAATTGAGCAATTTCGGCAGTTTTATAACGAGCGCTTGCAGCAATATGGCCGTCAGGTTGGGCGTCCGATCGCGCCTGAGGAAGCACGAACGCGCGGGATCGACCGGCAGCTACTTGGGCAGTTAGTTGCCGAGACCACCCTCGACGAACAGGCCAAACAATTGAAGCTCGGCCTGAGCGAGGCCGACATTGCGAAACGAATTACTTCTGATCCCTCATTCCGCGGCCCTACTGGCCAGTTTGATCGGACGCGTTTTGAACAACTCATTCGCCAAGCTGGTTTCACTGAAAACCGATTCATTGACGAGCAGCGACGGTCGATGTTGCGGCGGCAAATCGCCCAAAGTGTTGGTGGGGACATTAAAGTGCCGCAGACTGCGATGGCGGCATTCAATCAGTATCGGAACGAAAAGCGTCAGATCGAATATGTCGTTCTGGGCGCCGCCCAAGCGGGCAACATTCCGCCGCCGACCGCTGAGGAGCTCGCTAAATATTTCGACGAACGCAAAGCCCTTTTCCGCGCACCCGAGTACCGAAAAATCACAGTGCTGGCGCTTGCTCCGGCCGATCTGGCCAAGCCCGATGCGGTCAGCGATGCCGACGCCAAGACTTATTACGAACAACGAAAAGAGAGTTTTGGGAAACCGGAAAAGCGAGAACTTCGTCAGATTGCATTTCCGAACGCGGAGGATGCCGCGGCCGCACGCGAACGCATCGCCAAGGGTGCGAGTTTCGACGACATCGCCAAGGAACGCGGCATGAAAGCATCCGATACTGATGTCGGCCTGGTCACCAAGGCCGACGTAATTGATCCGGCGGTTGCCGATGCGGCGTTTGCGCTCAAGCCCGGACAAACAAGTCAGCCGGTCAAAGGCCGGTTCGGTACAGTCTTGTTGACAGTCGGCAAAATCGAACCGGGTGAGGAAAAATCATACGAGCAAGTCGCCGCCCAGATTAAAAAAGAACTCGCCGAGAGCCGAGCGAGAACCGAAATCGGAAACCTGCGCGACAAAATCGAGGACGAGCGCGCTGCGGCTTCTACGTTGGCCGAGACCGCCAAAAAGCTCAGCCTTGCGGCAACCTCAATTGAAGCGGTCGACCGCTCCGGCCGTGGACCTGACGGCAAGCCCGTGGCAGGCCTTCCGCAAACGCCGAATGTTGTCAGCGCGGCTTTCGCTAGCGACGTCGGCATCGACACAGACGCATTGCAGTTGCCAAATGGTGGCTATATTTATTTTGATGTTACTGGCGTTACACCCTCGCGCGAACGCCCCCTTGACGAGGTCAAGGATCAGGTGACCGCGCGCTGGCACGACGATGAAGTCGCCAAGCGGCTAAAGGCGAAGGCGGACGATCTCGTCGGGAAACTCAAGGCCGGCACTCCATTCAAGCAGATTGCAGACGAGGTCGGCCTCAAGGTTGAGACGACGGCCGATCTGCAACGCGGCAAACCCGGTGGTTTTGTGCCGGCAAAGGTTGTCGATGCAGTATTCCGCACACCAAAAGAGGTACCGACCAGCGTCGAAGGCGACAGGGAAACCGACCGCTTCGTATTTCGCGTAACCGGGATCGTCGATCCCGCGCTTGCCGCGGGTTCTGAGGAAGGCAAGGCAATTGCTGATACGCTGCAAAACTCCTATTCCGAAGATATCGTCACCGAATATATCGCGCGGCTGGAGAACGATTTCGGCGTGTCCATCAATCCGACGGCGTTAAATCAGGTTGTCGGCGGCGGCAACCAACAATAGTCAGCCCAATGCAGATCGAGCCGTCGGAGACCGTCTTCGCCGAACGCTATGGACGGAACGAACCGCAGGTGGTTTGGACCACCTTGATCGCCGACCTTGAAACACCAGTCTCGGCTTTTCTAAAGCTCGGCGGCAACGCCATGAGTTTTCTGCTCGAGTCGGTGGAAGACGGTGCTGTGCGCGGCCGATATTCCATCATCGGACTTGAACCCGATTTGATCTGGCGCTCAAACGAAGGCAAAGCTGAGATCAACCGCGCGGCGCGCAGCAAGCCCGACGCATTTGCACGCTGCCCCGACACACCCCTCAAGGCGCTGCGCGCCCTGATCTTGGAGAGCAAAATTGCGCTGCCTGAGGCGCTGCCACCGATGGCCGCCGGTGTTTTCGGCTATCTCGGCTACGACATGGTGCGGCTTATGGAGGAATTGCCGGCGTCAAACCCGGACCCTATCGGGATTCCCGACGCAATATTGGTCCGGCCCACGATCGTTGTCATTTTCGACGCCGTGAAGGATTCGATTGCGGTCGTAACCCCCGTGCGGCCTGAGAAGGGCATTGATGCAAAGACAGCGCTTACTCACGCAACTGAACGGCTTGCGAGCGTGGTCGAAAGTCTCGAAAATCCGCGGGAAAAAATTCAACCGGAATACGACGACGGGCCGATCGACACGCCGGCAAAATCCAATACAACGCCCGAAGAATACAAGGCCATGGTTCGCAGGGCGAAGGACTACATCGTCGCCGGCGATGCCTTCCAGATTGTGTTGGCGCAGCGCTTCGAGGCTCCATTCACATTGCCCCCGTTTGCACTTTATCGCGCGCTTCGTCGAACCAATCCTTCTCCCTATCTATATTTTCTAGAGTTTGGTGACTTTGCGATCGCAGGATCGAGTCCTGAAATCCTGGTGAAGGTTTCCGATGATGTTGTCACGATCCGTCCAATCGCGGGCACGCGGCCGCGCGGCGCAACCACACAGGAAGACAAGACGCTTGAACGCGAACTGTTGGCTGATCCAAAGGAACGGGCCGAGCATCTGATGTTGCTTGACCTTGGCCGCAATGATGTGGGCCGTGTCGCCGCCATCGGCACTGTCAAGGTGACGGATCAGTTTTTCATCGAGCGATACAGCCACGTGATGCACATCGTATCGAATGTGGAAGGTAAGCTTGCGAAGAACCGCGACGCGCTCGATGCACTGGCCGCAGGATTCCCTGCCGGGACTGTTTCAGGCGCCCCTAAAGTGCGGGCCATGCAAATCATCGATGAGCTGGAGAAGGAGAAGCGCGGCCTTTATGCCGGCTGCGTCGGCTATTTTTCCGCCGCGGGCGAGATGGATACCTGCATCGTTTTGCGAACCGCCTTGATCAAGGACGGCAGGATGTACGTCCAGGCCGGCGCAGGCATCGTCGCCGACAGCGATCCCGAACTCGAGCAACAAGAGTGCATTAACAAGGCCAAAGCCCTGTTTCGCGCGGCGGAAGAGGCTCGTCGCTTCGCGAGCACCGCTAAACGCGGTCAGTAACCACCCGAATGGCGGGATGCTTGACCCCCCTTGGGGCGCACCGTAAACCCTTGTTACACCGGTGGAACATGATCGTCCTGGTCGACAACTACGACAGCTTCACCTTCAACCTCTTCCATTATCTGGGAGGGCTCGGAGCCGAGGTTGTTGTGTCCCGCAACGACAAGATTTCAGTGGCCGATGTCATGGCATCGGAACCGGACGCGATTGTGCTGTCGCCCGGCCCGTGCACACCGAACGAAGCCGGCATTTGTCTCGATCTTATCGCCAAGGCGTCGTCAACCATCCCGATCCTTGGCGTTTGCCTCGGTCACCAGGCGATCGGCCAGGCGTTTGGCGGCAAGGTGGTGCGTGCTACTCCGCTCCACGGCAAAGTGTCCGACATCAAGCACGCAGGCACCGGAGTCTTCCGGGGCATCAACGGACCGCTGAAAGCCACACGCTATCATTCGCTGGTAGTGGAGCGCGCCAGCATGCCAAAAGACCTCAAGGTCAACGCGGAAACCACCGATCAACTGGTGATGGGCTTGATGCACGACAGTCTACCGGTGCACGGCGTTCAATTCCACCCGGAAAGCATTGCGTCCGAGCACGGACACCTAGTGCTGAGGAATTTTCTCGACATAGCCGACACCTGGAATAGACAACGCGGGCGCCGCGCCACGCGTGCACGCAACGTTGCGTCGCTGCATGCGGCGACTTGAGACAAACTACAATGCCAGATGATTTCAAAGCACTCATCGCCAAAGTTGCGACTGGTGCAAGCCTGACCCGCGAGGAAGCAGCGGGCGCCTTCGACAAGATGATGTCAGGCGACGCCACGCCCTCACAAATGGGCGGGCTGCTTATGGCGCTGCGTGTACGCGGTGAAACGGTCGACGAAATTACCGGCGCGGTCACTACCATGCGCGCCAAGATGTTGGGTGTGAAAGCGCCGCCCGGTGCGGTCGATGTGGTCGGCACCGGCGGTGATGCGTCAGGCTCTTTCAACATTTCGACCTGCGCCGCATTTATCGTAGCCGGAGCCGGTGTACCGGTCGCCAAACATGGCAACCGCGCGCTGTCGTCCAAATCGGGGGCAGCCGACGTGTTGCAAGCACTCGGGGTCAAGATCGATCTCGATTCACGTCAGGTCGGCATGTGCATCAGCGATGCCGGAATCGGTTTCATGTTCGCGCCCGCACATCATCCCGCGATGAAAAACGTCGGTCCGACCCGTGTTGAGCTTGGCACCCGCACCATCTTTAACCTGCTCGGGCCACTGTCCAACCCTGCAAGCGTCAAGCGCCAGATGATCGGCACATTCTCGAAGCACTGGGTTGAGCCCATGGCACAGGTGCTGAAAAACCTCGGTTCCGAATGCATTTGGGTCGTTCACGGTTCCGATGGTCTCGATGAGATCACTACGGCCGGTCCGACGAGCGTGGCGGCGCTTGAGAACGGCAAGATCCGCACCTTCGAAGTGACCCCGGAGGACGCAGGTTTGTCGCGCTCGAAACCGGAAGCATTGCGCGGCGGCAACGCCGAAGAGAACGCAAAGGCCTTGCTCGACGTGCTCAAGGGCAAGTCGGGTGCTTTCCGCGATGTGTCGGTTCTCAACGCTGCGGCAGCGCTCATTGTTGCCGGCAAGGCGAAGGATCTCAAGCAAGGTGCGGCAATGGCCGCGAAATCGATCGAAAGCGGTGAAGCAGAGGGTCGGCTCGACCGGCTGATCGCGGTATCCAACGCCGTGGAGGCATGAGCTTGTCGGATATCCTCGCCAAGATCGAATCCTACAAGCGCGAGGAAATCGCGGCCGCCAAGCGCGCGCGTCCGCTCGCAGCGCTGGAGAAGGATGCAAAGGCGGCCTCGGCGCCCCGTGGCTTCCTCCGCGCGATCGAACGGCGGATTGCCGGGGGCGACTACGCCCTGATTGCCGAGATCAAGAAAGCAAGCCCATCAAAGGGATTGATCCGTGCCGATTTCGACCCGCCGGCGCTCGCCAGGGCATACGAAGCCGGTGGCGCCAGCTGCCTCTCGGTGCTCACCGACGCGCCCTCGTTCCAGGGCAAACCCGAGTTTCTCGTTGCTGCAAGAAATGCCGCTGCAATCCCGGTTTTGCGAAAGGACTTCATCTACGAGCCGTATCAGGTTGTGGAATCGCGCGTGCTTGAAGCCGACTGTATCCTGATCATTATGGCCGCAGTCAGTGACGCGGCGGCACGCGATATCGAGGATACGGCCATTCGTTATGGAATGGACGTACTGCTTGAAGTTCATGATGAAGTTCAGCTTGCGCGCGCCCTTAAACTGAAATCTCGGCTGATCGGCATCAACAACCGCGATCTGCGGACATTTAAGACCTCGCTCGCCGTGAGTGAGCGCCTGGCGCCAAGGATTCCAGGCGATCGCGTTGTCATCGCAGAAAGTGGGCTCAATGCACCGGCAGATCTCGCGCGTCTTAACCAAATCGGGATCTCGACGTTCCTCGTTGGCGAAAGCCTGATGCGACAATCGGACGTTACGGCTGCGACCCGCGCTCTGCTCGCTCGCATGACGCGCCGCGCAGTTGCGGAGTAGCAGCGCGATGGCACGACGCAATAAACCAATTTCGCAGCATAAGGAAAAGCGTGCTGTGCACCGTCGCAAACCTGGAAAGAGGACGGCCGGGGTCATGCCGAGCCGGAAAAATTCGGCGCCGGTGACCCCGGCGGCAGCTCCATCTCCCCTCACCCATATCGATCAGCGTGGCGAGGCCCGCATGGTCGACGTCACCGACAAAGGTGCCACCGAAAGAATTGCCGTCGCAGAAGGACGCGTGATCATGCGCAGGGAAACGCTTGATCTGGTGCTCGAAGGCAATGCGATGAAAGGCGATGTGCTCGGTGCCGCCCGGTTAGCTGGCATCATGGCCGCCAAACGGACTCATGGCCTGATTCCACTGTGCCATCCGCTCCCCCTCACCAAGGTCGAGGTCGATATCAATCCAGAGCATGCGTTGCCAGGCTTTCTGGTCCAGGCGACAGTGAAAGTCACGGCGAGGACCGGTGTTGAGATGGAAGCACTGACCGCAGTGTCGATCGCGTGCCTGACGATCTACGACATGGTCAAGGCTGCGGAACGTGGCGTGCACATAGAAGGCGTCCGTCTTCTGCATAAGAGCGGCGGCAAGTCGGGCGAGTGGCGCGCGGAGTCCTAGTCTATGGCCCTCATGCCGGTTACCGAAGCACTTGAACGGGTGCTCGCTGACGCAAGCGCGCTGCGCGGAGAAATGGTGTCCCTCGATGAGGCGCTTGGCCGCGTACTGGCCGAAGATCTAACCGCGCTGCGCACTCAGCCGCCGGCGGCGGTTTCGGCTATGGACGGATATGCGGTGCGCGCAAATGACATCGCGACTGTACCGGCCACGCTTAAAGTTATAGGTGAAGTTGCGGCGGGCCATCCCTTCGCCGGACAAGTTGGTGCTGGTCAGGCCGCGCGTATTTTCACTGGCGGCCTCATGCCGACAGGCAGCGATACCGTGGTAATCCAAGAGGTCGCGACGCTGTCCGGCAATTTAGTCACAATTCAGAAGCCGACCGCAAAAGGCCGGAATGTTCGCGCGCAGGGCATCGACTTCGCGCAGGGTCAGGTCCTCTTGCATAAAGGACGGCGGCTGACCGAGCGTGACCTGATGCTCGCTGCTGCCATGAATCATCCACGCCTTAGCGTGCATCGACAGCCGAAAGTGGCGGTGCTCGGCACCGGCGACGAACTGGTCCCGCCCGGGGGCGTGCCCGGACCTGGCGAGATTGTGTATTCCAACGGCTTCGCTCTCAGCGCGCTGGCGCGTAGCGAGGGTGCCGATGTGCATGATCTTGGTATTGCCTGCGACTCCATCGAGGACATCGTGTCCGCGGTGCGCGCCGCGCGAAAATGGAATGCCGATATCCTGATCACTTCCGGCGGTGCATCGGTTGGAGAGCATGATCTGGTGCAACGCGCCTTGGCCGCGGAGGGCCTCGATCTTTCTTTCTGGCGGGTGGCGTTGCGCCCGGGCCGACCAATGATGCATGGCCGCCTTGGCGGCATGCAGGTCCTGGGCGTGCCGGGAAACCCGGTGTCATCCTTTGTCTGCGCCTTTCTGTTTCTGGTGCCTCTCATCAGGCGCTTGGCTGGTCGGCGGGATCTCGAGCGGATCCCGCAAACGGCACGCCTCGGCTGCGATCTGCCGGCCAATGACGAACGCGCGGATTATTTGCGCGCAAGCCTCTTGGCAGGCACCGATGCCCTCGTGGCGACCCCGCTCCCCGACCAGGACAGTTCCCTGATGGCGCCTTTGGCAAAGGCCGACTGCCTCCTGATTCGCGCCCCCAACGCCCCGGCGGCGTCCAAGGGTTCAGAGTGTGTCATCCTTAAGCTAGGCCTTTAGGCGACTTTCGAGTTTTTCACTCCAAATTAATTGGTTGCGGAACACATATCGAACATATAGTGTCCGTTCATGATTTGTTTCTGGCTTGGTCCCACCTGAGAGGGGCTGGCCTGACGGGGAGAGACAGATGCTGACCCGCAAGCAGTTCGAGCTCCTACGGTTCATCCACGAGCGGCTGACCGAAGCCGGGGTGCCGCCTTCTTTCGACGAAATGAAGGACGCCCTGGATCTGCGCTCAAAATCGGGCATCCACAGGCTCATTACGGCGCTGGAAGAGCGCGGCTTCATCCGCCGCCTCCCCAATCGGGCCCGCGCGATTGAAGTTATCAAACTGCCCGAATCGGTCGGTCATGGCCTTGGCTCAGCTCGAGCGCGCGGCTTTACGCCAAGTGTGATCGAAGGCGACCTTGGCCGCGTCCGGGCTACATCCGAAGAGGACGGCGGGCGTCCGGTTGCGGTGCCAGTCATGGGCCGCATTGCGGCCGGCACGCCGATCGAAGCGATTCAAACCCGCAGCCACGTCATCAACATGCCGCCCGATTTGCTTTCGGCCGGCGAGCATTTCGCATTGGAGGTTCGCGGCGACAGTATGATCGAGGCCGGCATCCTCGACGGCGATATTGCGCTGATCCGTAAATCGGAAGCGGCTGATACCGGCGACATCGTCGTCGCACTGATCGACGATGAGGAGGCTACCCTCAAGCGTTTCCGCCGCCGCGGCGCCTCAATTGCGCTTGAGCCGGCCAATACGGCCTACGAGGTGCGGATTTTGCCTCCCAACCGCGTCCGTATCCAAGGAAAATTGGTGGGTTTGTTCCGGCGCTATTGATCTTCCGCTTCGAGAGCCTCTGGGCGCGGCGTGGCATCGCCTGATCCGGGCGGCGGGGATGACCATGTATCTTTAGCCGCATCGGGCAAGCCGCGCCCCCACGGGCGGTCATAGTCCGGGGGAAGCGTAACAGTTTGCTCGAATCTGTCGCCGGTCCAGCGTAAAGCCACGGCACCGTGGGCGCGCCACGCATTTCGATCAACCAGCGTGGCCCACAGTTGGGGGACATTGCCTCCCGCGCGCTGACAACCACAGCAGCGCGGGTGCAATCCTCGCCAAAGGCTTCAAGGGCAAACACCACCGATATCAAGCGCCCATCAGCGAGCCTGCCGATGCAGCCGATCGCGTCGCAGGTCACGCCGCTCGCAAGGCTCGGATCTTTCGGCATCCGTTCATCGGCATCTGCCGCAAGCCACTCCTTGACGGCAAAACTATCACGGCCACTGTGCAGCACTGCCAGCCGGCCATCGGGCCCGCGAAAAGCAGCCGACTGACCATCACCCGCAACCAGCACATCGGCGCGCGGTGTGAAAACCGCCCACAGGCCCGCGGCAAGTGCAATGATCGCTCCGCTCCATCGCAGCGGGCTGCGCAACAGGCAAATGACCAACAGACCTGCCGTCCCAGCCAACAGCGGACCAGTGCCGAAGGCCTGCATGCGCCCGACCGCACCAGGCAGGCTGGCCACCCACAGTGACACCCGGATCATCCAGTCAATTCCGTCGCCCATGAGACGCCAGAAGATGGAGTCATAGCCAAACGGCATTGCCACCACACCGAGAATACCCATTGGCATGACGGCGGCCGACACCACCGGCATGGCGAGCAAATTTGCCAAAGTTCCGTACGGCGCGAGCCGATGAAAGTGGTAAGCGGCGTAGAGCGTCGTGGCGAGCCCGGCGACCAGCGACGCCAGAATCAGGCCCGCGAATTCGCGCACGCCTCATAACGCCATGCGCAGGCCAAGCGAACTCTCGCGACCGGCATGCCACGGAAGCCCATATTGGTAGGCGGCGATGAGCGCCAGTGTCGCGGCAAAGGGCATCTGGAAGCTCGGATGCACCACCGCCTGGGGCGCCAATACCAGGACCGCGATCGCCGCGACAGCGAGCGTTCGAAACGTGAGCGTGGGACGATCCAGCATCACGCCCAGAAGAACGATCGCGATCATGATGAAGGAGCGCTGCGTTGCGACTTCGGCACCGGACAGCAGAAGATAGAACGTTGCCGCGATCAACGCGCCAAACGCCGCCCATTTTTTGATGGGATGACGGTTCGCCAGCGATGGGACCAGGGCAAGGCCAGCGCGAATGACGAAAAATACAATGCCGGCGACCACCGCCATGATATTGCGTCGCGTTTTCCGGTGATCAGCGCGGAGGCGATTGACCCATTGTCGCCCGGGATGACCGCGCGTATCCGCTTGTCGATGGCTTCGCGCAGGTCGTCGATGATGGTGGCGTAACGCAGCCAGAATCCGCCAGCGACTGGGGGCGTTTTGGTTTTCACCGCACCGAGCGCATAGCCGGACGCACCAATGCGCTGGAAATACATGTCGCGCGCGAAGTCGTAGCCTCCGGGACGCAGCGGCTGCAGCGGCGGCGAAAGGTGTGCCTTGAATTCGACGAAACTGCCAACCGCGGGCGCACCGCCCTTGCGCACCGCGACGCGCACACGATCCGGCGCGGGCGTGGTACGGGCCGCATCAAAGCGCTGGACGCGCACCACAATACGATCGCTGCGCTCTCGTTCTTCGCGGATTTCAACGAACCCCGCGACCGACACGCTCGACAAGGAAAACTGCAAAATCGGGTGCGCAATGCGCGCCGTCTGCAGCGTAGCGATAGCAAGACCCGTGGCGCACGCCGCAAACCCGAGCGAGAGAGGAAAGCCAATCGGACGCCGGCGCGCCACGACGGTTACCGCAATGCCGCCCAGCGCCAGCATCGACGTTGCCCACCAGGCCGGCTCCTGATCCGCGGCAAAATACAGGACAACGCCAAACCCGAAGACGACGGGCAGCCACGGCATCAGCCGGCCCGGCGCAACCTCGGCCATAGCCCATTGCGAGACGAGGCCACGCAGCCAGCCGGCAGCATTTGCAACGCCATCCGGCAGCAATAGGCCTGCGGGCCGCCCGGCATTGTCCCGATCGGGCGCCCAGGCCTTGGCCCGGGCACGCGATTTGTCGCCATAGGAATTTGGTCGGGCCATTGCGCCGGACGCCTCCCAGCGCGACCTGCTACAACCTGCTGCATACTAACTCACCCGCAGGTTGTAGTCACAATTTTTGAGGTCAGCCTGTGGCCTTCTCCTTGGCCCAGGTATCCCGCAAGCCAATGGTGCGGCTGAAGATTGGCTTTCCGGATTTGGAATCCCGATCGAGGCAGAAATAGCCTTGGCGCTCGAATTGTACCGGCAACTCGACCTTGGCGTCGGCCAGCGCCGGTTCAAGTCGCGCCTGGCCTAATACTTCGAGCGAGCCTGGATTGATGTCTGCTGCGAAACCCTCGCCACCACTCGGATCGGGCCTATTGAACAACGGATTGTAGAGCCGCACTTCCGCGGGAATGAAGTGAGCCGCTGAGACCCAGTGGATGGTGGCCTTCACCTTGCGTCCATCCGGTGCGTTGCCGCCGCGCGTCGCGGGATCATAGGTGCAGCGCAGCTCGGCTACCTCGCCCTTCACATTCTTCACGACCTCGCGGCATGTTATGAAATAGGCGTAGCGCAGACGCACTTCGGTGCCGGGGGAGAGCCGGAAGAATTTCTTCGGCGGGTTCTCCATGAAGTCGTCGTGCTCAATATAAATCTCGCGTGCAAATTTGATCTTTCGAATACCTGCCACGGCATCGTCAGGATGGTTTGCGGCCTCCAGCTCCTCGACTTGCCCTTCCGGATAGTTCTCGATCACCACTTTGACCGGCCGTAGCACCGCCATCCGGCGCAGCGCTTTTTTATTAAGGATCTCGCGCACCGAGAAGTCGAACATCCCCACGTCCACGACGCTATTGGCTTTCGCCACGCCGATGCGTTTCACAAAATCGCGGATCGCTTCCGGTGGCACGCCGCGTCTCCGCAATCCGGCAAGTGTCGGCATGCGCGGGTCATCCCATCCGCTCACGTGCCCATCGCGCACCAATTCGGTGAGCACGCGCTTGGATAGGACCGTGTAGGTGAGATTGAGGCGCGCGAACTCGTATTGATGAGGTCGCGATGGAACATTCAAGTTCTCAATAAACCAATCGTAGAGCGGCCGGTGATCTTCGAATTCCAGCGTGCAAATCGAATGGGTGATGTGCTCGATCGCGTCCGACTGGCCGTGCGCGAAATCATAACTTGGATAGATCTTCCATTCGGTCCCTGTGCGCGGATGGTTGGCATGCAGGATTCGGTAAAGTACCGGATCACGCAAATTGATATTGCCTGACGCCATATCAATTTTGGCACGCAGCACGCGCGCGCCGTTGGGAAATTCGCCGGCGCGCATGCGGCGGAAGAGGTCGAGATTCTCATCGACCACGCGGTCGCGGAATGGGCTGTTCTTGCCAGGCTCCGTCAGCGTGCCGCGATTGACGCGCATGTCATGCGGATTCTGATCATCGACATAGGCCTTGCCGGCCCGGATCAAATCTTCCGCCCATGCATAAAGCTGCTCGAAATAATCGGACGCGTGGTAAAGGTGCTTCCCCCAATCGAAGCCCAGCCAGCGCACGTCGCGCTCGATTGCGTCGATATATTCCTGCTCTTCCTTGGTCGGATTGGTATCGTCGAAGCGCAAATGACAGCGGCCGCCAAATTCCTCTGCGATACCGAAATTCAGGCAGATCGACTTGGCGTGGCCGATATGCAGGTAGCCGTTGGGTTCCGGCGGAAAGCGCGTAACGGCGCCTTTGACGCGGCCCGAATCGAGGTCGGTTTTAACGATATCGCGGATGAAATCGCGTCCTGCCTCCGCAACCGCCGCCTCGTCCGATGCCATGCCATACGGCCCTTTTTGCTGATTGCGCATTCGCCGGAACGGCACGGCGCGCGGCCTATGTGCCAAATCCTGACTGTCGTCTCAAGCCGGATCTTTGGCCTCAGATCGGCGGGCCGGGCATACAAAAAAGCCCGGCGCAGGGCCGAGCTTTTCGTTGTGAGCGGAAGCGATGTCGGCTTGAGACAGCCGTTATCGTGCCGAGGTTCCACCCCTGCTGCCGCCGCTACCGCCATTGCCTTGAACCACACCGACCTTGCCGCTCTTGATATCGTTATAGTTGACATGAGGGCCCGGATTTGAGGCGCCTGTCCATCCGCCTCTTCCTGGTTCATTCTCTTGCACAATGACTTGAGGCTTTTTGTTGGCCTGTTCGTCGGTGTATTTTTCCGACGTTTTGAGACAACGCGCATCCGGCCTTAGCTGTTTATCTCTTGCGGTGGAGGCGTTATCGCAGGTCTGCGACGACGAGGCTCTAGATTGCGCCGAAGCCGGTAGAGTCCACACAGCGCTCAGGCTCGCGGCGCCGAAGACGAGAAGAGCAAGTTTGATCGACGTTTTTGTCATTGGCATTCCCATTTTGATTTTTGCAAGGCATTGCCAGCAGGAAAGCGTTGGCAACATCCTGCGTGGCGACGGTCGCTCGTCATGAGCAACTCACAATCACTAGTGCGCACGATCCGAACGTGATCTGACCGTAACATTGAGGATAGGTTCATCTTGGCTGAAATGAATCAGCCGAACGGGTGACATCATCCGACAAGCAAACAAAAAGCCCGGCTTCGAGAGCCGGGCTTTCCGTTTAAACGGATCTCGCGTATCAGCTATCGTGCCGAGCGACCACCCCTACCGCCGCCGTTGCCGCCGAGCCCCGACGCGCTCCCTGATCCGGCAATGCCCCCGCCAGTGCCTACAACAATTCGATAAGGATCACCGTTGCGGTTGACACCATCGTAGACCGTACCGGCTGAAAATCCTTTATCCTTGATAAAGTCTGTCGTCTTTTGTGGTGGATTCGCCGCGAGAAATGATTGGAGCGCCTTACCCGCCTGTTCATCTCTCCATACTTCTGACGTCCCAGTGACGCAGCGCTGATCAGGCCTTTGAACTTTATCTCTTGCGGTGGATTTGTTATCGCAGGTTTGGTCTCTTGGTTTGTAGGTTTGCGCCGAGGCCGGCAGAGTCATTGCAGCACTCACGCTCGCGACAGCGAGAGCAAACAGCACTGATATGATCGACGTTTTCATTGGCATTCCTTTTCGATTTTTGGACGACTTTGCTAAAGCGTCACCGCTCTCAGCGAACACTCTTTACTTATCGCGCGCGGTCCGAACCCGGCATGACCGTTGCGTTGAGCATAGGTTCATCTTGATGAAATCGCGTCAGCCGACCGGAGGACGCCGCGCGATATGAAGATTAAAGTCGCGCATAGGGCACGCTAACTAAAAAATCCTCGTTCTAAATTTGTCGTTTTTGTCCATGAATCTTGGCTACTGACCCAAAAGCTATGATACATGGACGCAATATATTGACAGCTGGGCGTCGAATTTACCGAACCTGAAAATGGCCGAAGATATTGTCACCCGCTTTGCGCCCTCGCCGACCGGTTTTCTGCACATCGGCGGAGGCCGGACCGCCTTGTTCAATTGGCTGTATGCACGCCGGCACAATGGCAAGATGCTGCTGCGGATCGAGGATACCGACCGTGAACGGTCGACCGCGGCGGCCATCAACGCCATCATCGACGGGCTGACCTGGCTCGGGCTGACCTGGGACGGAGAGATCGTTTTCCAGTTTTCCCGCGCGGCTCGTCATCGTCAGGTGGCCGAACAGTTGCTCGCCTCCGGCCATGCCTACAAATGCTATTGCAGCCCCGATCAGCTCGCCTCGATGCGCGAAAAGGCCCGGGTAGAAGGCCGCACGCGCCTCTATGACGGCCGCTGTCGCGATTTGAAAGACACGCCGGCCGGCGTCAATCCCGTGACCCGTCTCAAGGCGCCACTCACCGGCGAAACAGTCGTTGAGGACCAGGTGCAGGGGCGCGTGGTCTGGCAGAACGAGAATCTTGATGACTTCGTCCTGCTGCGTTCGGACGGCACCCCGACCTACATGCTGGCTGTGGTCGTCGACGACCACGACATGAGCATCACTCATATCATCCGCGGTGACGACCACCTCAATAATGCCGCGCGCCAAACCCAAATCTATCAAGCGCTGGGCTGGAAGGTACCGGTGATGGCGCATATCCCGCTCATTCACGGCCCCGACGGCTCCAAGCTCTCGAAGCGCCACGGCGCGCTCGGCATCGATGCCTACCGTGCGATGGGCTACGTGCCTGCAGCGATGCGGAACTATCTGGTGCGGCTCGGCTGGTCACACGGTGATCAGGAGATCTTCACGACCCAGGAAATGATTGCCGCTTTTGATCTTGCGCAGATCGGCCGCTCGCCGGCACGCTTTGATTTCACCAAACTCGAAAGCCTCAACGGCCATTACATCCGCTCAAGCGACGACGCCGATCTTCTCGCGGCCATGGAGCAGCTCTTGTCGCACATCGCGGGCGGGCAGGAACTCGCAAGTAAAATGACCCCCGTGCTTCGCGCCAAACTCCTGGCCGCGATGCCCGGATTGAAGGAGCGCGCCAAGACTTTAGTCGAGTTGTTCGATGCATCGCGTTTCCTGTGGGCGAGCAGGCCGCTCGATATCAACGATCAGGCGAAGGCTTTCCTCACCGATGAGGCCAAAACCTTGATCGCCGCCTTGCTGCCTGAATTGGAGGCGGTTCCCGAGTGGAATGCGACCTCGGCCGAATCCGTGGTGCGGCCCTATGCCGAGCGTGCCGGCCTCAAACTTGGGGCCGTCGCACAACCTTTGCGGGCCGCCCTCACCGGCCGGACAACCTCGCCGCCGATCTTTGACGTTCTTGCGGTCCTGGGCCGAGATGAAAGTTTGGCGCGGCTGCGCGACCAGGCGGCACAGTAGAGTTTCATATCGGGCATATGCCGCATCGCATGCCTATATGCGCAGCCATGCAACACTTTTCGCTATCTTGCAGTGCACACTTGAATGGGATACCCACAAAGCAGCACCGTTCGCGGCCAATTCGAGGGCCCTATCATGGACGCCAAAA
>Ga0187785_10000151_pt1 | contig 25936 bp, 22 predicted proteins | sample 0815_BV2_4_20_MG_FD_132466 | JGI IMG/M metagenome (GOLD analysis project Ga0187785, IMG submission 132466) | Tropical peat soil microbial communities from peatlands in Department of Meta, Colombia - 0815_BV2_4_20_MG | ecosystem: Environmental > Terrestrial > Soil > Wetlands > Peat | place...
CGTAGGCCCCACGCCCACGTCTGCAGCCAGCTGAGAGGCCGAGGTATCCTTAGACGTGACGAACGGATATGTGCCATAATATAAGGAGATGCCGAAGCCCTGAGAGCCTTCTATGATGACGCTTTCGCCCCGATCGATGGCGTCATTGCATTCCTTCGCCACATCGGTCAGGTACTTCCCAAGGGATGGAATATCCTTTGCCTGCTTGGCGCTCCGCATGACCCGGTCCTTGTTGGCGGGACCGCAACCGGTACCGGTAGTGCCGATCTTCCTGGCCAGCAACTCCGTACCCTGATCCTCCTCGATGTGCTTCGCCTCGATAATCGAGCAGCGATAGTCCACGCCCAGCCGGCTGCTCGCGTTCAGCAGCGATAGCTCCTTCTCCAGAACGACCGGATCGACCAGAACGCCGGCGCCGATAAGCAGCCTGGCACTGTCATAGATAAAACCAGAGGGGATCATTCGGACCCCGTGTTTCACCCCGTCCTTGACGACCGTATGACCGGCATTCGGCCCAACCCCACCGCGGGCGATAATGGACGGGTGATCGGTGTAGGCGATATGGGCGACGATCTTACCTTTTCCCTCGTCCCCGAAGAACCCGCCTACGACAATCGTAGTGACCATTAAAGTTTCTCTCCATCATATCTATCAAGGGGATTCATTAAAAAGATTGCTGTTATTGGTCGGAAGATGAACTGGAAGGAACGCGACAAGTCAGACCCACCCTAAATTTCGTGAACTACCCGCCCTAAAAGGCGAGGCTTCCTGTTTCACGGCTGAAAGTTTGCAACCAGCATCACTGCTGATTGTACTGACTATCCGCTCGACAGGCAAACCAGCATGTCCCACGCCCCTTCCAACCAGAGACTCACACCAACACTCCGAAATATTCAATGCCACGTTGAAATCTCTGTCCAATTGAACTTTACAAGTCTGACGGGAAGACCCTGATGCAGCAGAGATACATTCAGCCCGCCGGATTAGGGTACATACAACATCACACTGGCCCCGGCACCTATGTGCTCGACCTGTCGCGCTTTTCCGGCATGGGCGCCGCGGGCAGATTGCCTGCGGCGCTGAGCATCGGGGCTGGCAAGACAATGATCATGGATCTGGACATCGACACCAAGATCAGATAGCCTCATTGAAGCAGAGACCGCCTATTAATCGTAGCACGCCTCCAATATCATCTATAACCGATCATAACACCAATTTAATCAGCACTATCTTTAAATAACGGCTTCAATAATACCCTCTTGCTATATGACCGGCTGGTCAAGATATAGGTGAATTGTCGATGAGGTTTACTTCATTCATGGTTTATGGTATCGTAGCGCTGCTTATATTATTATCGTTAGCGGTATCTGTATATGCAGCGGATGGATCGTCGACCAATACGTCCGGCTATAGCTATACAAAATCGCATAAGATCGCAGGAAGCCAAGACGGGGATCTGTTTGACTATCAGATGAAGTACATCATCCACCGAGACACCGGAACGGACAATGGCCAGGACGTATATCTGGGCGGGCACTCCCTCAGCTGGCCCAATGATATTAGGTTCGAAAACGCCGCGGGGGATAGCTTATCTTACTGGGTAGAATCCTCGGATTCAAACAGTGCGACTATCTGGGTAAAGATCGATAAGATACCGACTTCAGGCACAACCATCACAGCAGAAGGGCTCGATATGCCCGGCAGTAATGGGCTTGGTGTTTCTGCCATTTTTACTCGTCGGGATCGGCAGGCTGAAGGGCAGGAAACTGTAAACTTTCTTGTTCATGCCATATTTATATCCTTAAATGTCTAATGGGAAGTGAAGGCGGGTCAACTATGAGGTTTGTATCGGCGGTCATATGCTCTCTGGCGGCGCTGCTTCTGGTATTGCTGCCGGTCGCATCTGCTAGCACTTTGGGTGGTTCGGCGACCGATTATTTATCCGAATACACACACACGAAATCTCACGCGATCATTGGCAGCCCTGATGGGGATCTGTCGGATTACAATGTGAGGTTCATCGTCCACCGGGGTAGTGGCACCGATAATGATATGAACGTATATCTGAATGGCTATTCATTACGCTGGCCCGACGATATACGCTTTACCGACGATTCTAACGATTCCCTGAGCTTCTGGGTCGAGTCAAGCGATGCTGATACGGCCTCCATATGGGTTAAAGTACATGAGATCCCTGCATATCCGGCGGTTGCCACCATAAAAATATTCTACGGCAGCGCCTCGGCGGTTTCTGCCAGCGATGGGGAGGGGACGTGGGAATTTTTTGATGATTTCAGCTCGCTGGACGATAGTAGATGGTCCACGATACATGGTAGCCCGTCGGTCAGCGATGGGGTGATCACCTGCCAGGCGATCGGCTCCGGAGACAAGGCAAGGACATCGGTTGAAACCGCCGATGATGTGTCCTTTGATGGCAGCCGGGTTCTCGCGAAGGTCAAAACCGCCCACTGGAACAGTACCGACTACACTGAAATCTTCGCTGCGGCTGATGCGGATGACAGGGGCCTGGAGGCCGATTTCTCCAACAGTTCCGAAGGCTCAAGGGGTCGCGCGTATATCAACTGGATCGATGGTAGTGATATGAGCTACCAGGATATCCGAGGCTGGAGCGCGGGAACCTGGCACATCCTCGATGCTGAGAGATTAGGTGACCAGATCAGGTGGCAGGTCGACTATAAGAATCAGGTAAATTGTTCGCAGAACTATTGGACGGATCCTGGAGTGATATCCTTCAACGCTTCTCATGATGGCGCTGAAATCAGTGTAGATTGGGTTGCGGTGGGCCTGGTGACGGCCAACGAGCCGGCTCATGGTGTATGGTGGAGTGGGGATGCTGAATCAACGAACCAGGATGCACAGACGCATTCAAGGGCTGCATCGCCGAAACCGATTTCATCTTCACAGCCTTCGCCGACCTCAGGACAGCAGAGTCAAGGCTCGCAGAGCGGATCAGGATCGCTATCGTTGGATGGGGTCGACATGCCAACCTTATGCTGCATGTCGGGGCTCGTTGTTGCTGTGTTCGTTGCCCTGCTCGTCCTGGTAGCGTTGATGGCGATGGTTGTCAGGAGGCTGTTTAGGTGAGCCGAAAAATTGTGGGTGGGCGGCTCGTGAATGTTTCCACGATTATATGGGTGGCGGGCCTTATCCACCGTGTATAGGCTGGCAGTTTTGGCACGATCGTTAATGCCGATCGACCCGGCAAAATTTCAACTGAAAGAAATCGCCGGCTATATCACGTTCGAATTGGATTGAGCAATAGGCTGGAAAATATCGTCGCTTTCAATATTGCAATCAACAAATTTATATCTCTGCCCATAGTGATAGCTGAACAGGCAGTCCAACAGGCAATACCTGCCGCCTGCTCTCTGTCTCACTAGCTAACTCACTCACTCATTTACTCAGGTGTCGAAAATGATCATCCAGGAGCTAAGGGCTATCGTAGGGGAGGATCGGGTCACGGACGACCCGGCCGAGCTTTATTGTTATTCTTTTGACTCGTCGTACATACGCGGCAATGCTGACTATGTAGTCCGGCCGGGGACTGTCGAGGAGATCTCGGCGATCGTCAAGGTCGCCTCTGCCTATAAGATTCCTATTGTGCCTCGGGGCTCGGCCAGCGGCCTGACCGGGGGCTCTGTCCCTGTGAAAGGAGGTATCGTGCTGGATATGGCCTCTATGAATAAAATCCTGGAGCTCGAGGCGGACAATCTTCAGGTGGTCATTGAGCCGGGGATCATTCACCGTGATCTTAACGACGAGCTGGTGAAGCATGGCTTCTTCTTCCCGCCGGATCCGGGGAGTAGCGATATGTGCACGATTGGTGGGTTGATCGCCAATGGTGGTAGCGGCATGCATTCGGTCAAGTATGGCACGGTCAAGGACTATGTGTTGGATCTGGAAGTAGTGCTGCCGAATGGTGATATCATCAACACTGGCTGCAGGGCGCCAAAGTCGTCTTCGGGCTACGATCTGACCAGGCTATTTGTAGGCAGCGAGGGCACGCTGGGAGTTATCACAAAGGCTCGACTCAGGTTGTTCCCCTTGCCGGAGACTAAGGCGATCCTGATGGCGTGTTTTGACCGGATCGATGATGCGGGGAAAGCGGCGGTGACAACTTTATCGTCGGGCATCATCCCGGCGGCGATGGAGATCATGGACGGGAGTGCCATCCGGGCGGTCAAGCAGATCGATCCGTCGCTGGATATCCCGGATGTCGATGCTATGTTGCTCTTCGAGGTGGACGGATATAAGGAGGCGGTCGCCAGGCAGGTGCAGGGCGTCTGCGCCGCCTGTGAGAAGTGCGGCGGTCGCACTGTCGTGGCGAAGGATAAGGGCGAGGAGGAGCGCCTCTGGTCTGCACGGCGGTTGGTTGGGGTGGCGGTGACGAAGCTCAACCCGGGAAAAGTGAGGGTCTATGAGGCGGAGGACATTGGGGTGCCCATCAAATACGTGCCGTTTATGCTGAAGACGATCCAGGAGATCGGCCGTAAGCATGGGATGCCGCTGGTGACATACGGCCATATCGGTGATGGCAACCTGCACACGGGTATAGCCATCGACCTTAAGAGCGAGGATGAGTGGCGGAAGGTGCACGCGGTCAAGGATGATATCTACGATGTTGTGCTATCATTGGGCGGCACGCTTCCGGGCGAACATGGGACCGGCGTGATCCGGGGCAGCTATATGGTCAGGGCGCATGGGAAGAGCTACGAGGTCATGCGGGCGATCAAAAAGGCGGTCGATCCGGATAACATCATGAATCCGGGTAAGATGGGGATGTAGCTATGATCGGGGATCGTTTGGATGATATCGTCAAGTGCACTCGGTGCGGAAGGTGTCTGGCAATTTGTCCGATCCGCGAAGAGCTGGGCTGGGAGTCCACCGGTGCTAGGGGCCGGATGTTGCTGGCTAGGGCGCTGGCTGAGGGTGTGTCTCCTTCGGGTGCCATGCGGAATTCGTTCTATACCTGCTTGACCTGTGCCATGTGTACGTCGACATGTCCCTCGGGTGCAAAGCCAGACGAGGTGGTGGAGTCGGCCCGGAAGTGCCTGGTAGATGCGGATTCGGCCCCGCCTTATTATCGTGTGGTCGCTGAAAACATAGCCATGTTGGGCAATCCGCTGGGTGAAGCGGGCTCGAGAACTGCATGGGCTCCTGCTGGCGCCGTCGGCGGCAGATCCGATCTTATCTTTTGGGCAGGATGTCTGATGTCGTATCGCAAGCAGGTGGCCGCGAAGGCTGCATTCAAGATCATGAGCCGCTTCGGCGCTAAACTTCTTGAGGATGAGCGATGCTGTGGCTCGCCGATGCTGCGGCTGGGCGGCCATCCTTCTACGCTCGAGCATAACCTCAGGCAGATCGAGCGTAGCGGTGCAAAGACGATCGTGACCGGCTGCGCTGGGTGCTACAAGACGCTGAAGGAGGATTATGGACTGGGTGATGTGGAGGTGCTCCATATCACTCAGTTCCTCGCCCGCTCTGCGGGCGAACTCGGACTGAGGCGACTGTCGCTGAAGTTGACATATCATGACCCGTGTCATCTGGGCCGGTGTATGAACGTGTATGAGGAACCAAGGGCCATCATAAGGCGGATCGGCAGCTTCGTGGAGATGGGATCGTCGAAAGACAATGCACGGTGCTGCGGTGGTGGCGGCGGGGTTCGTAGGGGATATAGGGATATCTCGCGGAGGATTGCGGCCAAGCGGCTGAACGAGGTTCCGGGGGGCGTCGACTATATCGTTACCGCCTGCCCGATGTGCAATTCCAGCTTGGAGGACGCCGGCGGCAACGTCATCGACCTTTGTGAGTTGGTCTTGAAGTCGATGGGAACGGAAGATGAGATGATGGTGATAGAGAAAGAAAAGGAGCCGTCCGGCAGGTAGATGATAAATATGACGACGATTACGCTCAAGTATGGGAGAGGTCATTTCGACGTGAACGTGCCCGATAAAAACTTGGCAGGCGTTATCCTGCCGGAAGAGCTTTCGGGAGTCCAGGACGAGGCGACGGAGATCCGGCGGGCGCTGGATCATCCGATCGGCTCGCAAAGGCTTAGTGAGAAGGTAAAGCCGGGCGTTAAGGCCGCGATCATTATTAGTGATGTTACCCGGCCGGTGCCGTCCTATAAATTTTTGCCATTTATACTGGAAGAGCTCAATTTGGGCGGGGTTCCGGATTCGGACATTACGGTCGTTATCGCGTTGGGCAGCCACCGCAACAGCACACCCGAAGAACATAAGACGCTGCTGGGATCGGTTTACGGAAGGGTCAAATGCATCGATCAGAACGCGAGAGATTCAAAGTATGTTGGCACTTCGTCGTTCGGCCACCGCATCGAAATTTTCAGGGGGATCGTCGATGCGGACTTCGTTGTGTGCACCGGGAATATCGAGTACCACTACTTCGCAGGCTATACTGGCGGCGTCAAGTCGATACTGCCGGGTTGTGCCAGTCTCGGTACGATCCAGAATAACCACGAGATGATACGCAAACCGAAGGCTGAGACCGGATATATGGATAGTCCTGTTAGGGAAGAGATCGATGAAGTTTACGGCATGGTAAAGCCGGGGTTCCTGCTTGATGTGGTGCTCAACAGCCGGAAGGAGATCGTGGCAGTAGTGGCTGGCGATCCGATCAAAGCCCATCGCAGAGGCATCGAGTACGTGGATCGCATGTATAGTGTGAAGGTGCCGGCGGCCGATATTGTGATCACCAGCGCGGGAGGTTACCCCAAGGACATTAACATGTATCAGGCGCAGAAGGCGATGGACAATGCGAAACATGTGGTCAAACCGGGCGGCACGATGATCTTGGTGGCTGAATGTGCGGAAGGGCCTGGGAACGATGTGTTCGCTCGGTGGGTGAGCGAGGCGACCACTGTCGAGGACCAGGCAGGGCGTATGGATCGGAAGTTCGAGCTTGGAGGACATAAGGCTTCTGTTATCGCGAGGACGGCTATACGGTGCGAGATATATCTTGCCTCGATGATGGCGGATGATCTGGTGCGTAAGATGTTTCTGAAACCGGTAAAGACGCCTCAGGAGGCTCTTGACGCGGCCCTTAAAAAGCACGGGCCGGGGGCAACGGTATTAATATCGCCGTACGGCGGCATGATGCTTCCTAAACCTGCGTGATCGCCAGGTGTACGGCCATCAGGTCTGCTATTTTTATTTCTTTTACAGCTATTAATGCTATAAGGAGTGCCCACTCTGCAAAAAAGTGCCATTTTCCCGTATAAGCTTTTTATTCTGGCAAATTAACCTTTTTCCAAATATGGAGGGTATTGAAGATGAGGGTAAAAGTATTGTTAGCGTTGGCCATTGCCAGCATCCTGTTGATCAGCTCAATGGGAGTTGCCATGGCGAACATTCTTCCGTCCTGTATTTCCGGAGTTCCGACGCTGGCCGCGCTGCAGAACTCGGCCGATAATCAGGTCAATTCGGGTATGTGCGATTGCGGTTCCGCGGATGACGTTGGTTCTGTCAGCGCGGTACCTGACGTAGGCAATGCGGACGACTGTATCGGCTCTTGCGGCCTTCAGTCGCCGATTTGTGGCGTAAACGGCTCGTGTCCGGACTGTAATGTAACAGATAACACCACAGTTTTCGGCGGGCCTGATGTCAACTTGACGTGTCCGGTCGTTAATGCTGAATCTGCCCCGGTGAATCTGGAAACCCCGGCGCTCGCACTGGCGTTCCCATCGGTCAATCTGGCTCCGACTGCCGATGTCACGTTGCCACAGGTCAACCTAGGCCTGAACTGCTTCGACATCAGCTGCTGCCCGTCGCCTACTCCCACTCCAACCCATGACTGTTGACCCATAAATTCAACGACGGGCATGGAATGGGATGGCGGCGTACGCAGTATGATTACCGTGTGAAGACAGGCCGGATAGCCAGGCTATCCGGCCGCGACGCGGCGGCCGGTTAACACATGTAAGTGATAGGGGCGGGGCACAGTATGAATGCCGGCCCCTTAAGAACTTCATCAAGGCTGTTTTTTGGGTCGTAGGGTTATGGCCATCTGAAGTCAGGCTATCTTTAAATAATGGGCTGACTATCTTGTCGCGTATGACCAGAGATGAGATCCTGCGGCTGCTCCGGGAAAAAAAGGACTATGTATCAGGCGAACAGATGGCGGACTCGTTGGGGATCTCCCGCTCGGCGGTCTGGAAACAGGTACAGGCGCTCATGCGTGACGGCTATGAGATCGAGTCACACCAGAACCGCGGCTACCGGTTGGCCGGCATTCCCGACAGGTTATACCCGTTCGAGGTCAAATACGGCCTTCAGACCAGCGTAATTGGGTGTAAGGTCGTTCACTTCTCTTCCACGAGTTCCACGAATATCGTCGCCCGGCAGATGGCGGAGCGGAGTATTGATGAGGGCGCGGTGGTCATTTCGGAGACTCAGACCAGGGGCAAGGGAAGGCAGGGGCGTAAATGGGTGACCCGGCCGGGCGGCATATGGCTATCGTTGGTGCTCAAGCCCAAGATAGATCCGGCGCATGCGGCGAGCATCACTCTTCTCGCCGCCGTATCGGTGACCAAGGCGTTGCGTGGGCTCGGGCTGGAGGCAGTGATCAAGTGGCCTAACGATGTTCTGGTCAACGGTAAGAAGATCTGCGGCATACTGACCGAAATGAGCGCAGAGACCGACGCGGTCAACTTTGTTGTGCTGGGGATCGGCATCAACGTGAATAACGATGTGCCCCTGGAAACTGCGACGAGCGCAAAAACCGAGCTTGGCAGGCAGGTAGACCGGCTGAAGCTCGTCCAGAGCCTGCTGGAGGCTCTGGACGAAGACTACGCTGCCTTCCGGGAGAACGGGTTCCTCCCTATCCTATGGAGCTGGCGACGGTATTCGGATACGCTGGGCAGATCGGTGGAGGTGACCTACCAGGGGGAGACGGTCAGGGGAATGGCGCAGGATGTGGCTGACGACGGCTCGCTCATTGTGAAGCTACAGGATGGGGAAATCCGCAAGATCGTCTCGGGCGACTGTATTCACCTTAAGAGCCTGATGTGACGCCCCCAGAAATGGGGGGCTAATAACCTATAAATATTTGTAAACCTTAGTAAATTGCGAGGTTGACAATTATGGGGGGCAAGCTGGAGGACTCCAGAGTAAAAAAACTCGTCTACGCGTCGCTGTTCTCTGCGCTGACCGCAATCGGAGCGTGGATCACCATACCCTTGCCCGTGCCCCTCACGCTGCAAACCATGTTCACTTTGCTCGCCGGCGCCGTGCTTGGCTGGTATTTCGGCGCCCTCTCCATGATTGTCTATGTGCTGATGGGCCTGATTGGGTTGCCAGTATTCGCCGGCGGCCAGTCCGGCCTGGGCGTGCTCATCGGACCCATCGGGGGATATCTGCTGGGCTTCATTGCCGGCGCCGCTGTCACCGGCCTAATCGTTAAGATAAAGAAAAAACCCGGATACCTATGGCTTTGTACCGCCATGGTTGCTGGCACGATCGTCATCTACCTTTTCGGCGTCTCTCAGCTTGCTTTCGTGATGCACCTGCCCGCTGATCGGGCCCTGGTCCTGGGTGTGCTGCCTTTCCTTCCAGGAGACGTGCTGAAAATCATGGTCGGTGCAGCAATCGCCCGTAAAATCGAGGTCTAATGATATGATTGAGGTCAGGCAAGTCACTTATTCCTACGAACGATCGGCGGTGCTGAAAGATGTATCGCTCGAGCTTCGGAAGGGCGAATGTCTGTCGATACTTGGGCCGAACGCATCGGGAAAGTCCACGCTGGCACTGGTGATGAAAGGGCTGCTGGTTCCCGATGCGGGGGACTGCCTGGTCGACGGCGTCAGCACCAAGGAAGATTCGATGCACGCCCGGCTAAACGTGGGGCTGGTGTTCCAGGATCCGGACGATCAGATGGTGGCGCACAAAGTGGAGGATGACATCGCATTCGGCCCCATGAACGCCGGTATCCCCGACATCCCGCAGCGCGTCTCCGATGCGCTCGCTTCAACCGGGATCGAAAACCTGAGAGGCCGGGAAATAGCCTCGCTGTCAGGCGGTCAGCGACAGCTTGTCGCCATCGCTGGAGCGCTGGCAATGCGCCCGGCTTACATGATCCTCGACGAACCCACCTCGTTTCTGGACGCTGCCGGGACGAGGCTGGTGATCGAAGCGATCCGGTCCATGAGGGATGAGAGCAAAGGCGTCGCCATTGTGACGCACGACCCGCGAGTTGCCTCTATCGCAGATCGGTGCGCCCTCCTGAAAGACGGGCAAGCCACCCGACAGGGCAGCCCTGATGAGATCTTCGAAGACGACAGTGATGACAATATCGCTATGCCGGAGCTGGGAAGGCTGTACTCAAGGTTGCGCAGGAACAGGGCGCCCATCGGGCATCCTGCCCTGGACGCCCGCTCGGCAGTGGAGGCCGTATGCCGGTTAAGGCAGAAAGACTGAGCATGACGTACCCGGGGTCAACCGTACCTGCACTGGATTCTGTCAGCCTCGAAGTACATGATGGTGAGATCGCGGTGCTGTTCGGGGCTAACGGGTCCGGGAAAAGCACCCTGCTACGCTGCCTTTCAGGACTCGCGAAGCCGACCGAAGGCACGATCACTATCGACGGGACGCCTGCAGAACAAGCCCGCCGCAGAGTCAGCCTCGCCATCCAGTTTCCAGAACGGGCGCTCTTCGAGCCCACCATTTACGACGATATCGCGTTCGGACCTCGAAACCACCGCCGCGGGACGACAGAGCAGGAAGCGATCGACCTGCTGGTACGGGAGGCTGCGGATGCCGCCGGACTGCCGCTCGAAACGCTGTCGATGCATCATCGAAGCCTGAGCTACGGCCAGCGCCGGCTGGCTGCAATCGCGAGCGTTATAGCCACGAAACCCGGATACCTCTTTCTAGACGAGCCCGCCGCAGGCCTTGATACCGGCGCACTGCGGCGGATTACCCGCCTAGTCCGGCGGCTGAAAGCAGGAGGCACGACCATCGTGATCGCTTCGCACGACCCGCTGGCATTCATGGACGGCTGCGACCGGCTGATCGTGCTGAAGGCCGGCCAAGTCGCCGTCGACCGCCCTCCCCTGGATGCAGACCTTGTCGAAGCCGGGATCGTATCAGATACGCTTGCAGTAGCAAGGGCGCTGCAGCGCAGGGGCTGGGATGTCCCGGAGACTTTCTCGCCGGAGACGCTGGCAGATAGCATTGCGGAGACGATTCATCATGAAGATTCCGGCTGAAGCCAAGCTGATAGGGCTCGCCACGTTCAGCATTGCAATCATGTGGGCAGAAAGCAACCCGGCCACCTTCGCCGCGTTCGGGGCCCTGCTGCTGATTTTCGTACTGCTATCCCGTGTCCCGCTCCAGAAGCTCCTCTCCATGTTGCTGCCCGCCCTGCCCTTCATCGCCGCCATCACGCTGTTCCAGTGGGCGATTTCCGGGCCCGGAGAAGCATCCGTCTCCTGTATCAGAATCCTGCTCCTATACATCGCAGGCTCCGCGGTGACATCCACCACCTCCGAGCCAGAGTTCGAAACAGCCATCGAACGAATACTATACCCGGCAGCCCTCCTGACCCGCAGCAAAGTCAACCGAGACCTAGCCATGATGGTCAGACTGGCCATCACATTCATTCCCGCGATCCGGGAAGAGCACGATACCATCAGACTGGCCCAGGCTTCGAGAGGGGTCAACTTTTCCGGACTGCAAGGAATGATTAAGGGAGAGATCTACGTCCTGATACCGCTCATCAGCACGCTCGGCTCCCGGGCGGACCGGATCGCGCTGGCGATGAAGGCGAGGTGCTACGGGGCCGAAATAAAAAGACGGTAACAACACCGCTCTTTTCCAGATCAACCCCGAAACTCGAGGAAAGCGTAATTTATCAAAAAAGGAAATCAAGGCTTTATCGCCTTGATCTTACTGATTGTCGCTTGTTTCCCGTCTTCCTCGAAGGCGCTAACGAACTCGAACACCCGATCAGACCAGCCGCCGATAAGGCAGACGTTTCTGGTATCCTGTGGCAGCATGATGTTGCCATACCCTGATAGGTCGAAGCAATAAAGCTTCACATTCGGGTGTTTTCGCTGGTACTGCAGGAATAGCTTTGCGAAGTTTTTACCGTCGCCGTAGCTGTTCCAGAGCTGGCAGTCGGTGAAGATCATGATCCGGTCGACCGTTATGCCGGTGCTGATCAGATGCTGCATGATCTTGTAACCGTTGGTCGCGCAGCCGACGATACTGCCGAGGTTTCGAAGCTTCATGGTGTTCGCGAGCAGGCCCGCTGAAGTTCTGGGAACCGGGTAGATCTTAAACTCAGTCCCGAAGATGCTGGTCAACGAGTTTTCACAGAACTCGTGGGCGATCATGCTCAGCACGATACCGATATCATAGTACATCACCGTGCTGTTCCTTGACAGCGGCGTCTCCATGCTGCCCGAAACATCCGATGCAATCAGAGTAGTGCCCTTTAGCACGGGGATATTACCGATGCTGTGCTCAACCGCTTTTTCCAGCGCGTCCAGCACTGCCGGCGTATCAGGAACGGCCACCTTCTCAACCTCCCTGTACGCAGAGAGGAATCGGAACGGCAGCTGCCTGGAGCCTAGTACGGCGTTTTTGTCTGACAGCATCCTGCACAGCAGGGCGATATCTTCCTGGGTGACCGTGCGATCCTCCAGACAGTTCCTCAGGTTCCGCAACTGCGCCATGTAGTTGAGCGCCCTACCATCCCTGTGGAAGATCTCGTTGATCACCTGGTGCCAGGTCATCTTTCCCGTGGAGCGCATGACCTCCCATGTCTCGGGGGTCGCCAGATCGTCCCGGGCGATCCGGTCGTAGAGCGCCTGCCGCTCCGGGTTTGCCGGCTTCGGGTGGGTCATGAACAGCACATCCCGCAGCTTCACAGCGCCGTCCCTATTGTATTTGGCAAACTGGTACTCATCGAACTTTCCGAAAGCATCAGCGATGCCATTCTTCAGCATCATCGGGAGCTTCGACTTCCGCGGATAAACCAGATTGCGGGCAAGCTGGTAAGCCGTCAGCTCAGACAGCTCATCCGCCCGCTGTACGACCCTCGAAACATACTTCCTCGCTCTCGGGACTTTACCCACAGCGGTGGAGTTGGCGAACTCCGCGAGCAGCATCAACGGAACCGATCTGAGGTGCAACTTTTCCCGGCAGTACACAGCGAGCTGCAGCACGAACTCGGGATCGGTCTCAAGAACCCTCCGGATCGAAGAAAGCAGTTTAGCATCTGCATCCTTCCCGCTCTCATAATACTTCGGCTCCCCTACCAGAGTCGAAGCTGTCCTAATATATAAATCCATTAGCGGGTCGAGCTTGAACGCCAGCTCACCCTCATGATTCACCGTCGCATCCGAGCGGGATGCAAGCATTGCGCCGACGGTATATTTTATCTCGTTTGATTTCTCATTGAACTTTGTCATTTCTTTCACAGCCTTTTCAGGAGTATTCAAGGCAGGGGATGATTGCCAGTACGGCGTTTGGCTCGTTTCGTTGGGAAGCGAAGTACCCGTATTTGTGCGCAGCCCCTGCCCAGCGGACACGACAGGAATCGAACCTGAACCTCTCGCGTGCTCCGGCGAAGTAACAACATTCCGCGCAGCCCTCTTTCGGGGAGTATTAGCGAACATTGTAGAGCGCTCTGCCATTGAGCTACGTGTCCATCGATGCCTTCCACCTGTTTATTATAGATGATGGGATAGGAAGGAGTCGAACCCTCAAACCTCTCGATCTGGAGCCGAGCCGTCTTACCGGTTGACATACTACCTATCAGGCGGATATTGACTGATTATGGTCTCATATAACTCGTTTTTACATTCTTTATCGCCTATCCAGGCGTTTATGAGAGGGGAGGACAAGCCGATACGGTTTTAGTTGGAGTAAACGAAGTACCCGTATCGTACGCAGCCCCTGCCCAGCGGACATGGCAGGAATCGAACCTGCATCTCTCGATCCACAGTCGAAGTAACAACATTCTGCGCAGCCCTTTTGGGGAGTATTAGCGAACATTGTACGTTAGCGCAATAACCATTATACCACATGTCCAGAGATCATTCAAAATCGATACATTTGCTGAAGCGAAAGCCAGCACCCACACAGTTTTAAAGTGTAGATAGTTGCCGCCAATGATAGCTGGAACGTCACAACGCAAGCAAGCCCTTATGGGCTAAACTTGTGTGTAGACAGCGACATAGGCAGCATGTTATGTAAAGAGTACACCCATATGCCCGCCCGATTTTTATCGCTATACATTTCCATCCCTCAAGATCTAAATTATGTGGAACGCCTAAATGCAGCAATACTATATATAACTTACGATTATATCCTTATCTCTAATAGTAAAAGCATCTGCTGATCCATCACGGGCGATCATGATAAAAATCGCTAAGACATCGGCCAACCGCCTCCACTGATCTCTGAAAACCGCCCGTATAATTTTCACACCGTCAGCATCATCATTTTCTTAAATCTGAGTGCATCCTCCCCCATATACATGTTATTAAACATGACGTAGATCTCCCCGGCGTCGCTGTATAGGGCTACCAGATCGGCCAGACGCTTCAGGTCCGAATCCGTAAACCTGTACCGGTAATTTACGTCCCCCTCACCGATTCCATGCAGCCGGAAATAGACCACTTCAGATCCTTTCGCGGGCCTGTTGCGGAACGGATCGACGACGTGGATGAGATTCAGATCACTGCATAATCCCCTGATGGTCTCCTGATCCCATCTGCCTCGGGGCTCCCAGGCGGCTGCACAGGGACGCTTCACCCTGGAGAAAAAGCCCTTTATATTCCCGATGTGTTCCCTAGTGGAGTCGAACTTCGGCGGGGTCTGCACCACTAGGATGTTACACGAGAGGATTTTGCAGATCTCCGCGGTCTCTCTCCAAGCTTCGAAATTCTCCTCTGTAGACTGCAGCAGCCCGATATTCTCTGGCATGCCGTCGGGCAGCTTCCCTGCCGCCATGTCGGGCTGGTCGACGGATGGGTGACCGCCTGCCACGCCTTCATCGTAAACTCGAAGCCCGGCGGGGCCTCGTCACGCCAGCGCCTAGCCGTCTCGGGCTTCGGCAATTTATAGAACGTATCCTGCAGCTCGATCACATCGAAGTGCTGGAAATATCCTTCGTGCCCTCCTTTGATGCTCCAGCCGCATGTGCCGATCTTGAGGTCCATATGGCATCATACGCAGGTCGGATTAAAAGACTTAACCCGCTTGCAGAATCGATCAGACGCATGTAAGCCTAACCAGCATGGCTCGTCTACCATGCCCTTGAAGGGGCTATGGCTTTGATCTTTACGTCTTAAACAGCCAGAAAGTCCAATTTAGTCGTGGGTGAAGGGCGGCTAATAGCCGTAGAAACCCATAGGCTTTAGCTATAAGTAGTCGCGAAGGCCTCTTGGTATCCCTGCCTCAAGGCTTCTCTGACCGGATCCTCGCCATGACTTCGGCCAGCGATTTTTTCGCGTCGTCCAAGTCCCGGCTCAGCTGATCGATCCGTTTTTGCAGCGTTGCCGCGTCTTCCTGAAGCTTTGCTTTGGACCTATGACCTTCGTAGGCACGTGCCTCCAGCCCTTTAGGCTGGCTACTTTCTGCGGCAGCGTGACCATTGATCACGGCCAGGAATTCTGATCCGAAGTTTTCCAGTTTTACCCTCCCAACACCCTGGATTTTAGACATCTCCTGCAGCGTACGAGGGCGTATCCTCGCCATCTCCGTGAGGGCAGAGTCATGGAAAACAACGTACGGAGGCCATCCGTTCTCGTCAGCAATGCGCTTGCGAATGTTTCTCAGTAGCTGAAACAGCCCGGCATCATATTGGTTATCCGTCGTAGACATGCTGGCCGTGCTCCGGGCGGGCCTGGTCAGGCGGATCTGCGCCGTACCGTTTGCAATATAGCAGCTTTTTTCACTCAGCGCAACCACTGGATATTTATCGCCAGTGATCGACAGGTACTCGAGCTGTATCAGCTCTTTGATAAAGCCGATCCACTGTGCTTTTGTATATGGACCGCCGGTGTTGTAGGCCGGGTTGAGGTTATGGTGATATTCCTGTATTTTTTTATTTGCAGATCCGCAGATGATATCAGCGATGTGGTTGACGCCAAACTTTCCCCGCAGGTTAGCAATGCAGACGACGATCTTTTTTGCTGGTTCAAGACCGTCGATGGTATCCTTAGGATCCCGGCAGTTGTCACAGCCATCGCAGGCAGGCTCGTCGTATTCTTCCCCGAAGTAGTTCAATAAAAATTTGCGCCGGCACAGTCGTGTTTCGGAGTAATCCATCATGGAGCGCCATTTTTGCAGTGCGATATTGTTGAGCTTATGATCCATGTATTCGTTCTCGATCAGGCTCTTGATCCTCATGGCGTCGGCGGACGAATAAAAAAGTATACAATCGCTGGTCTCGCCATCTCTTCCAGCACGACCGGTTTCCTGGTAGTATGATTCGAGATTTTTTGGCATGTCATGGTGGATGACAAACCTGACGTCCGGCTTATCGATACCCATTCCGAATGCTACAGTGGCGCAGATGACCTCAACATCATCCTTCACGAACCTTTCTTGGGTGGCGGATCGGGTAGGATCTGAGAGATCTGCGTGATACGGCAGGGCGTTGATCCCGGCCTTCTGTAATTTTTCGGCGATCTCTTCAGTCGTCCTTTTTTGTAGACAGTATACGATGCCGGATTTGCCTTTATTTTTATTGATGTAATCGATGATTTGTGTGGCGGGATCCTTCTTAGGCCTGACCTCGTATCGCAAATTTTTGCGATTAAAGCTGCCCAGGTACCTTTTTGGCGAGGCTAACTTCAGCTGGCTGACTATATCCTCCCTGACTTCAGGAATCGCTGATGCGGTCAGAGCGATCATGGGGATTCCCGGAAAGCGGACTTTCAGCATTGAAAGTTTCCGGTAGTCTGGCCGGAACTGATGGCCCCACATCGAGATGCAGTGCGCCTCGTCCACCGCGATCAGCCTGATGTTCAGTTTCTCGAGAAACTGGAGAAACGATTCCTGTGTGACCTTTTCAGGGGATATGTAGAGCACGCGTATTTTTCCTCCTGCCAGGTCCTGCTCGATCGATCGGATCTCCCCGATGCCCATTGAGCTGTTCAGCGTGGCTGAAGATATCCCGCTTGCCAGAAGGTCATCGACCTGATCTTTCATCAGGGATATCAGAGGGGATATGACGATGGTCAGTCCGCCGGATACGATCGCCGGGAGCTGGTAGCATAGGGATTTTCCCCCGCCAGTGGCGATGATCGCGAGAACATCGTGACCGCTTAAGACGCTGGCGATGATCTCTTCCTGAAAAGGCCTGAAGCCCCTGTAGCCGAAATATCGTTCCAGAGTTTCGAGTAATAACTGTCTATCCGGCAAAGTGCTTTTACCCTCAGCTATATCATTCTCCGGCTGTGAAAGTGACGACTGGATCATTGATATCTACTTCTATCACATCCTTATCTGGCCGCAATACGATAAAAAGTGACCGATAGCTTGCTGAAAGTAATATGTGGTGGTTCATCTCGACTAAAGTCCGGGGATTTCGATAGCCTGCGCTCGATAATATTAAATCAGGACGACGTGAACGATCTGTCCGGCCTTCAGGTCGTCCCTGGCCAGGAAATAGCCCTGAGCCAGCAACGACCTTGCCGATGCGGATATCTGGGATACCACATAGTCGGGGCCGGGCAGGAGCCCTAGCGACGAGCCGCGGTAGCCCATAGGATAGGCCTGCCCAGCCTTCAGCTCGGCGAAGACCAGGTAGTCGAAGCCTTTGATATTGAAATCCATGTTGCAGCATACCGGCAGCGAAATCGCCATGTTCATCGTCATACCGTGGATGAACCTCCGCACAAAGATCTCCATGCCCACGAAACAGCCGGCCGGCTTTCCTGGCAAAGAGAAGACCGGCCTTCCCCGGTAGTATGAGGCGGTGAAAGGAGTGCCTGGCTTCACCTTCACGCTCCTGAACACCACTTCGCCCTCGTCAGTCACAAGCTTCACGTAGTCTTTCGTTCCGGCTGAAACGCCTCCGATCGTAATGACCATGTCGAAATCAGCCGCCGCTGAGCCGATTGCAGAACGAGTAGCGTCAGGATCGTCCGGTATGATGCCCATATGGACCGCTTGGCAGCCCCACGAGCGGAGCATCGCACACACCACCGGCGAGTTCGTGTCCCTGATATGGCCTTTGATAATCTCATCGCCAGTGGATAGGACCGCGACCGAGATCTGCCGGAAAACTCGTACCGAGTTGGTGTAGGCCGCCTGAAGCGCCCCTATCATTGCCGGCGTGACGAGAGTTCCTGCAGCCAGGAGAACATCGCCCGCCGCGAAGTCTGCACCCATTCTCAGTACGTTGGTCCAGGGTTTAAGCTCCGGCCCGGAGAGGAGTTCATTATCCAGTCGGGCATCTTCCACCCGCATGACCGCGTCCGCTCCCTTCGGCAGCTGTGCCCCGGTGGTCACATACACGGTCTCGCCTCGATTGATCACCGCCCGCTCGCTGCCGGCGTAATTTTTCCCGACCACCACCACGGGGTAATGATCTGCAGACCTGATCGCATACCCGTCCATAGTGCAGACATCGTATGGGGGTGACGTAGCCTTCGAGATGGCATCGGCTGCAAGAAGCCTTCCGGAAGAGCAGTCGACCGCCACTTCTTCGGTACTCAGTATCCCATAAAACCGGCTACGCATGCCATCGATCAACTCTAACGCCCTGTTAAGTGCCACCATATGCTCGCCGTTCGCTGTCATCATCCCTCACTCACATTCACAGGGCCCTATACACGTTCCATGCCCTTAGCGATGACTTCTCAGACTTCCCAATAGAACGAATGGACGGTATTCCAGCCGGCCCTTTCAGATCGTCGTCCGGTTCGCGCAGCCGTTCAACCCGCACGGTCGGCTATTCGCTTGCGTGACTGCTACCACCGCTAAAGTTGGTGGGCTTCCACGGTTCTCGGGCCGATAGACTGCAATCCCAGTCTATGACCTATGTATTTAAAATTATCGGCAAGCGAGGTACGCTTCATCCCACGCTAAAGTCGTAGGGTTTCGCTACCCCTACACTGTTCATCCGAATCACCACACGCAGAGCAACGCAGAGTAGCTACTTTCCCTTCCAGAATTTGAGGCACGATATCAAAAGCCTGGATCTCAATAGTTAAAACGCCTATTAAAAAAGTCGGGTGAAAGGCCCTGGATGTGGTAGCATCCAGAGCCGCTTCGTCCCGGTAATGATAGCCTGGTTTATACTTTCTCGCCGGTCGGCTGTCTCCAGCTCTTCTCTACTTTGCCCTTGTAGATCTCCTGCTGCATCAGTGCTACAGGGTCAAGGACCGGCCCTTCGCATTTCTCGATCTTGACGGGCAGGTTCTTATACATCGGGCTGCCGGTGCTCTCGGTCTCGGGGGTCACGACCACGTTGGCCCAGACACCTCGGACGACCCAGACCTCGCCTTTCTGCTGGGATGGGGCCTTCCTGGCTCGTAGTACGACGTTATCGCCGAACTCGTTGGTGATCTTGACGAACCAAGGCTTACCCAGCGCTACGAAGTCTTCGGGATTGATCTCGCAGTACCCGCATTCCCGGGTGTATGCATCGGAGAACTTGTTGCCGCCCTTGATCACAGCGCCTTCGTAGACGGTGGAACCGGTGTTGAGGATAATATCCATTGCCATATTTACACCTCACTCCTGCTGCTTCTTCATTTTTGCCTCTTTCTTTTTCTTCACCAGCTCGAACAGCTGCCTGAGGGTATCCTCATTGGACTTGGTAAAGTCGAACGGGGGCGTGGTGAAGCTACGGGCGTAGATGGGCACATTGTCCATGCGGTAGAAGGTGCCTTCGCACTCCATGCCGTCCAGCACGCCGGGCAGCACCGCGTCGCTCACGAATTGCATTGGGCCTGGGGCGATCTCGATGGATGCGACCGGGATCTCGGCCATGCGCTCCACGGCCTTCTTGGGCAGGTGTCCGCCCAGATCGGCGCACATGCAGAGTACGGCGTCGACTTCTCCTCGGTAGAGGGCGTCTACGGTCGAGTACTCGCCGGGCTGGTACCTGGGGTATCCCCTGGAGAAGTCTACGGCGAATGGGAAGCCGTGTTGCCAGGACAATACTTGGTTGAACCCCGCCACGTTGCAATGGCCCCTGTTGGCCGATATGACGAACTTGGTATGTTTGTTGGCCTCCTGGGTGAACCGCATTGCGATGGAGGCGTTGTAGTGCTTGCCGTGGCTGCTGGCGATGCCCAGTCCGACCCAGATGACTCCGAACTTGCAGGCCTTGACCATCTCAGCGAACTTGACCATGTCCTCTTTGCTGATGCCCGTGGTCTCGTAGGTCGACGGGTGAGGCTCCTCGCCCCGTAGCATGACCATCAACGCATCGATGAGCTCATAGTCTGTGCCGGGCTTGAGCTGTAGGTGCAGGTCTGCCTGGGCAGCGGTCGGGCTGCGCCTTGGGTCGACCACGACCATCTTGCGGCCCTTGAAGCCCTGCTCAGTCCAGAAGCCCCTCATGTAGTGGGAATGGCGGCTCATGTGCCTTGGGTGAGAGTCTGCCGGGTTGCAGCCCCAGTAAATATTGAGGTCCGCCCGGTTTTTGCACTCGCCCAGCGTTGCCGTTACCTGGCCTGCGTCCTGTACTGCCATGACTGTCGGTCCGTGGCAGATTGTCGCGTTGCCATCAACCAGACCGCCGACGTATTCGGCTATGGCGATGCCTACTGACATCGCTTCGGTCGAGGTCTCGCTGCCCATGAACAGGAGGGGGCGCTTGGCGTTGACCAGCATTTCGGCCGTGTAGTCCAGCACATCCTCCCATGCAGCTTCCTTGCCGTAGAGAAGGGGCTTCTTGATCCTGTGGTGGCTCCTCAACTCCTGGAACTTTGCGTCGCCCATTAGACAGGCGTTCTGGGTGGTGATCGCATCGTCCGTGAGCTCGATGATGACATCGTCGCAAGACATGCCGCAGACGGGGCAGGTCACATCACTGCAGGTGATCTTACCATCCTCGGTCTTGCTGGTGTCCTTTTTTACTACATGTTCGGATATCACTCTATACACACTCCATAGATTTGTTCGTGATTCGATGATCAGAAGTCCGGCGACTGTGAGATCAGCCGAAGAAGGTTGCAGTATCCTCAGCTAGGTCTATCTCCAGACTTATTATTCTTGTAGCTGGTGGCCCGTTTAAATAGTTATCGAAAAAAACTGAAACGTGGGCGGAAGTTAATAAATTTGTATAACTAACGATGATATTTATTTTATAAATATACGTTTATACGATATCTGTAGCGGAATTATCACGAATTTTCATTAATATAAAATAGTAGCGACATACGAGCCGAACGCACTAGACAAACTTTATAAGCTTCAGCGTCTTTTACAAAAATGTTAAACAGGTGAACGACGTTGAGATCGGATGAGAAAGAGACGCTGCTAACACCCCGGCAGATTCAGGTGCTGCGCATGAAAAAGAAGGGCATGACTCAAGCGGACATCGCCCGAAAAATGAAGACGACCAGAGGCAACATCTGCATCATTGAGAGCACAGCCCTCAAGAACATCGAAAAGGCAAAGAACACGCTGAAGTTCTTCAAGGCACTGGAAGCCCCAGTGTGGATCACCGTGCCCGCCGGCACAGATATCTACGCGGTGCCGCCGATGATCATCAGAGAAGCCGACAGGAAAAAGATCAAGGTCGCCATAGACTCGGCCATGATCCTGGTCAAACTGAAGACCGAGGCCCTAGACCGAGTCCAACACCGGATCACCCTTGGTGAAATCGACATATCAGTCGACGAGCATGGCAACGTGAACATCTGCTAATAACCCCCTGCCCACAGACGATCTAATCAACAAGCCCCATCCAGGCAACCGGTCGATACGCGATCACAGCATTAGGAATTAGGTTCCACGAGGATATCCATGATGCTATGATGCTATGATCCCCCTTCCGCCCGAAAGCTACTTTCAAAGCCGAGTATACTTCGCCACGCTCCCCAGACCTTCCTCGATTCGTAGCAATTGATTATACTTTGCCGTCCTCTCGCTTCTGGCGGGAGCACCAGTTTTAATGATCTCCGCGCCCAGAGCAACCGCTACGTCTGCAATGATACTATCCGATGTCTCGCCAGACCGATGACTTACGGCCACTTTGTATTGATTCCGGAAAGCCATGGTCGCCGCGTCGAACGCTTCCGACACCGTTCCGATCTGGTTCAACTTCAGCAGCAACGCATTTCCCGCGCCCAAGTCGATGCCTTTTTGCAACCGCTTCACATTCGTTACGAAGATATCATCGCCAATTACAGTAACGTCCCCAACCCTCTTAGTGAAGCCCACGAAACCGTCCCAATCCTCCTCGGAAAACGGATCCTCCAAGACTATGATCGGGTAGTCCTTAACCATGCCTAGGTAGTGGTCCGCCAACTTGTCCCGGGAAAGCGCCTTGCCATCGATGTTATACTTGCCATCCTTGAAGAACTCCGATGCAGCAGCATCCATGCCCAGCTTGACCTTGCCGTTATATCCCGCCTGATCGATCGCCTCCGAAATAGCATCAAGCGCATCCCGAGTAGTTTTGATCGCGGGGGCAAAACCACCCTCATCCCCAACATTCGTGGCCGTACTACCATACCTGCCTTTTAAGATTTTTCCCAACGCATGATAGGTCTCGACGCCCATACGAAGGCCCTCTCGGAAGCTGTCAGCTCCCACCGGCAGTACCAAAAACTCCTGTACTGCAAGGCCACTACCTGCATGTTTTCCCCCGTTGATCACATTCATCATAGGCACCGGCAACCGGTACGTATTCACGCCCCCCAAGTACTGATAAAGCGGCAGATCAAGCAGGCTGGCCGCCGCCCTCGCCACCGCCATCGAAACCCCGAGGATCGCATTGGCACCAAGCTTCGACTTGGTGGCAGTTCCGTCCAACCTGCACATAGACATATCGATCTCCCGCTGAGCAGTCACGTCCATTCCGACAACCAGCTTGGCTAGCTGCTTGTTCACGTTGCCGACAGCGGTCTCCACACCCTTGCCACCATACCTCTTGCCCTTGTCCCGCAGTTCAAGCGCTTCGTACGTGCCCGTCGACGCGCCCGAGGGTACGCAAGCGACGCCGGAGCTGAACGCCGTGCATACTTCGACCTCCACAGTCGGATTACCCCTCGAATCAAGTATTTCCCTGGCATGGATCTTTGTTATCGGTTCAGACAAATCCAACACATCCTATTAATAATACAAATCGTGAATATTTAATGTTAAGCAGTCTGAACAGCACGGAACAAAGATAGTTGCTCCTAAAGTCAAAGCCAAATACCGCAAGAAAGGAAGAAAAGAACACGAAATTGGAATAGTACCGCAGGACGAAACCTGGTCCCATAAAAATTTATTTGATTTTAAACTCCATGCCATTGCCACCTAACCTCGTCATATCGGCCGAAAGCGATATGTGGACCCGGACGAACTTGCCAAAAACCCAACGATTAAAGGTTGCTACAGGAATGCCCACAGCACAAAAAGCCCATAGACGAAAAACCAGCAATAGTAGCGGTGGCGACAGCGCCGTAGTTATAGACCATAGGAACCCACGGTTAAAACTGTGGAAACCGTCGCCCTAAACCCGTGTATGCACCTGAGGTCAAAAGAGGCTATTCCGTTCGATCACCACTTATCAACATCACTGATCGGGCTACGCCTTCTCGTAGTAGCTCGAACTGCCGCATCCCTTACAAACCCCGTTCTCAATGGTGTGCTCGGGCACCATCTCCCCGCAGGACGGACACTTTTTTGAGGCCCACTTCTCCTTCGGGGTGAATTTCACCCGCACCGGCTCCCAGGACAGGATATTGCGACCGGCACAGAGGATCTCCTCGAGCAGCCTGTCGCTAGACACACCCCCCTTATAGCTGGGGTCATTGGTGTACCACAGGTGCAAGGTAGGATATTTCTTCACCTTTTCCGCGTCGACGTAGACACGTATCCCATCCGCAGTCGTGCCCGTGGAGAACCCGTTCACCGTGATCGCATATCGCCCGGTATTGATGATTCGCAGGCGATGATTGCCCATAGTAGCGCCCAGGAGCACCTGCAACGGGTCCGGGGCACACTTAGGAGTCTCCGAAACGGCATACAATTTGTCGCCCGGCTTTGCCCCAAGCTTCTCCAGCGCCAAATCCACCATGAAAGCCCCGATGAGCAGACCCGCCGCAGGGAAGGTATGAAACGCCACACATCGGCGTATATAGCCCTGTACACGTTCATCCACTTTGCAACGGCCCATCATCTCATCCAGGTTTCCGTACATCTCCGTCATCGATAATGGAGTATCATCAACAGCTATAAAATAATATCGATGAACACGTAGCAGGTGTTTAACTCTTTTGATTAAACCATAAATCTCTTATTATTTCATTTCATGGTCATAACTGACGTGGATTTGATCAGAGCGTAACCTTGTCGCCGGCCTTCAGCCCCAGATCCTGAACCGCCTCTTTGGAGATGGCAGATTAGATTAGATTGCCCACTACCTGCACTTTGACGATCTCCAGGCGGATCCCAATGGTAATGTCCTTGACGGTACCCTGGAGCTTGTTTCTTGCACTGACTTTTATTCTCTGGTCTGAGGAAGTGTCATCCGTCACCATTAATTTTTGACTGATTTCAGGAACGCAAAAAGTGGTGCGTTCCGGCTGTGCCACGTGATATACAGCTAACTGTATATTTCCGCTGGCGACTTTTCAGAGCGCCTTCCATGTCCGGCGCGTACCTGACATCCTGTTCGAACTGCCTCGGATCGGTAATTGCCACCGACATCACGACGTCGATACCATTTTCGAACAGCACATCGGGAATAATCTGCGCACTGGAGCCATATAGGCAGCGTAGCCTGGCGTTTTTCGCATGTCTGATCACCTCGTCAAAGGTGCCGTTGACCAGCGTTGAGCCGGTAATGAACACCACGTCCGCATGGGAAAGTACCCCCCTGTTCTCCTTTTCCGTATGGACCCGAATGCAATCAGGCCAGCGCTCTATCGTCTCCCCTATTATGGTGGTCACGAACGACGATATTGGCCGCTGGTCCGTCACATGAAGCTCTTTGCAGCGGCCCATATATTCCTTCACCAAGCCCCCGTAACCTACAATGGCGATGACATCGTCAAGGGATATAAGACGAGGGAGGTCAATGGCCGTATCATATCCCTTCGCCTTCATGACTTGATCGCTCACTAGTGGTTGCGATAATGCGTTCAACGCTGCTACTGTCATCGACCTCCGGCGTATGATCGGATCCTTTAGATGTTTTTTTGCAAAGTCTATAAGGGACATACCGATATAGGGCTGTAATTCACTGGGGTCGAAGTTGGTTTCAGGATCAGCATACCGAGGATTGTTACCACCGAAGCTCATGGCAATGCCACAGCAGCCTCTGACACCGATTACCACGTTCCAGCCTGGCTTCAGGCCAAACCGGGCGATATGATCAGGCTGAATGTTGAGCCGTTCATATTCGCTGCAAATCTTAGAGTACGCTTTTCCTATGATATCACCGTTACTCATTAACCATCAGTCCACCGACATATGACTCCAGCTTATCTGGAGCGAGCATTAGCACTAGGTAGCTGATAGGCGTATGCATGGTTATCACGTTGTGTATATCCGATGGTACAACCACTGATCTTAATATCCCATCCCCCCCATTTATGTTCCTCCCTGCGTCTACAGCAGGTATAAACTTTAGATAGTCGAGATGATATTCGCCGCCATACCATCCCAGCCAGTCGCCTGAGAGGTGTATACGATGATCAATCGACCCTGACTACCCGGGTTATACTATGGCGGCGGTCGTATACAGCCTTAGGGTAGCATGCGCCGGC
>Ga0187785_10000152_pt1 | contig 25929 bp, 24 predicted proteins | sample 0815_BV2_4_20_MG_FD_132466 | JGI IMG/M metagenome (GOLD analysis project Ga0187785, IMG submission 132466) | Tropical peat soil microbial communities from peatlands in Department of Meta, Colombia - 0815_BV2_4_20_MG | ecosystem: Environmental > Terrestrial > Soil > Wetlands > Peat | place...
CAAGATCGAGGTCACCGTCACGCCCCGTTTTGTGTCGGAGCGATCGTCGCCGGGTAACGGTTATTTTTTCTGGGCCTATACCATCAACATTACCAACCTCGGCTCGGAAATCGTTCAGCTCAAGACACGACATTGGCGAATTACCGATGCACTCGGGCGCTTGCAGGAGGTCAAAGGTCCGGGCGTCGTAGGGGAAGAGCCGACGCTCAAACCAACTGAATCGTTTGAGTACACCAGCGGAGTTCCACTCCCGACGCCATCGGGATTCATGGCCGGCAGCTACGGCATGGTGACAGAAGCTGGCGAGCATTTCGACATCGAGATCCCCGCATTTTCGCTCGATTCGTCCTACGCCGAGCGCACGATCAACTAGGATTGGCGCCGACCTCCGCCAGCGCAAACTGATAGTTGGCGCTGCAGAATTCGCAGGTGACGGAAATCTTGCCGTCTTCGACCATGTGGTCGCGATCATCCTGCGAAAAGCTTTTGAGCATGGCCTCGACATTATCCCGCGAACACGAGCATTCCGCGCGCAACGGACCGGCGCGAAAAACGCGCACGCCCGGCTCATGGAAAAGCCTGTAGACAAGCCGTTCGCTCGAAAGCGCCGGATCGATCAGTTCGATATCCTCGACGGTCGAAATCAAGGCCTGGCCTTCGGCCCAGGCATCGTCTTCCTCGATTGTGTGCGGCTCGACACCCTCGGGCGCATCGCCGGGGTCGAGATCGGGAACGCGCGCGCGTTGGGAGGCCTTCGGCAAAAATTGCAGCATGATGCCGCCGGCGCGCCATCGGTGGGTGGCGCCGCCCGGCCCGGCACGCAGTTCTTCCGCGACCGCGAGCCGCACCCGTGTCGGGATCTGCTCCGAGCGGAGGAAATATTCGTGCGCCAGATCTTCCAGCGAGCCGCCGTCGAGCGCGACCAGGCCCTGGTAACGGTTCATGTCGGAGCCCTGGTCGATGGTCATTGCGAGGTGACCCTTGCCAAGCAACGCACTGCCGCTTGTCTCGCCTGCCGCGATAGCAGCAGCCACGCGATCCTTGTCGAAACGCGCGCAGCCGCGCACTTTGCCGGGCGCAGTAAAGTCCACGACCAGCATCCGAACCGGGCCGTCGCTTTGCGTTTGAAGGATGAACCGCCCGTCGATCTTCACGGCCGAACCGAGCATTACAGTCAGTACGATCGCCTCGCCGAGTAATTTGGCGACCGGCTGCGGATAGGCATGGCGCGCGAGAATTTCATCCGCGGCAGCACCGAGCCGCACAACGCGGCCGCGCAAGTCGAGCTTGGCAATCTCGAACGGCATGAACGTGTCATCAGCAGCGGTAGCCGATGGCGCGCGGGAGGGGATGGCAACTTGAGGCTCGGTCATCGGCACTATGTAGCGTTCAACGAACGGAATGCGAGCCCCGCGGTTCCCGCTTTTGTCATAGCGGGCATTCGCAGGGACCGTGAGGCTAGGCGTCGACGTGCAGACACCAGGCGAGCAGGCCTTTCTGCGCATGTAGGCGATTTTCTGCCTCGTCGAACACCACCGACTGCGGGCCGTCGATCACCTCGTCGGTAACCTCTTCGCCACGATGCGCCGGCAGGCAGTGCATGAACAGGGCGTCCGGCTTGGCCTTGGCCATCAAGCTGGCATTGACCTGATAGCGCTTGAGCACGTTGTGCCTGTGCTTGCCATCGCGGTCGCCCATCGACACCCAGGTGTCGGTGACCACGCAGTCGGCGTCCTTGACCGCGGCTTCCGGATCGTCCCCGACCCTGATCGCGGCGCCCGACGATTTCAACCAATCCATCAACCATTTTTTCGGGCGCAATTCCGCCGGCGTCGCTATCCGCAGCTGAAAATCGAAGCGCTCGGCCGCGTGCATCCAGCTCGCCAGCACGTTGTTGGAATCGCCGCTCCAGGCAACCGTCCGGCCGCGAATAGGCCCGCGCTTTTCCTCGTAGGTCATCACATCGGCCAGCACCTGGCAGGGATGCGAGCGTCGCGTCAGGCCGTTTATCACCGGAATAGTCGCGTGGCACGCGAGTTCTGCCACAGCCTCGTGGTCGAGAATGCGGATCATGATCGCATCGACGTAGCGCGACAGAACACGCGCCGTGTCAGCCAGCGTTTCGCCACGCCCCAGCTGCATTTCCTGCGCTGTCAGCAGGATCGCCTCACCCCCAAGCTGTCTCATGGCGACGTCGAAGGAAACACGCGTGCGGGTCGAGGGCTTGTCGAACACCATGGCGAGCGTCCTGCCGGCGAGAGGCGACGTGATAATGCCTCGTGCGCGCTCCGCCTTCATGGACCGGCTTTTGTCAATCAGCGCGGCAAGCACGGGTTTGGGGATGTCTATCAAATCAAGAAAATGCCGGACCCCGTTTGCGGTCATGACGCCACCTTGGCCTTGCGTGCATGAGTCTGCGCGAGGCGCGTGCAGGCCCGGTCGATGCATCCGATGGCTTCGGTAATTTCTTTCTCGCCAATGATCAGTGGCGGCAACAGGCGTACCACGTTATCGCCGGCCGCAACCGTGATCATTTTTTCGGCGCGCAGCTCATCAACCATCTCGGATGCCTGCGGGGTCATGCGTAGCCCAATCAACAGGCCCTCGCCGCGCACTTCAGCGATCACCGCAGCGTGCCGATCCTTGAGTTCTGCCAGCCGCTGCTTGAGCAATAGCGCGTTGGTCTTCACCCGGTCGAGGAAACCGTCAGCCGTCACAACGTCCATCACCGCATTGCCCGCCGCCATCGCCAGCTGATTGCCGCCGAAGGTCGAGCCGTGCGTGCCAACCGTCATGCCCTTCGATGCTTCCTTGGTTGCAAGGCAAGCGCCGACCGGGAATCCGCCGCCAAGCGCTTTGGCGATCGTCATGATGTCGGGGGTGACGCCGGTGTGTTGATAGGCAAACAGATCGCCGGTACGGCCGATGCCGGTCTGGATCTCGTCGAATATCAGCAGCAGGCCGTTGTCGTCGCACAATTTGCGAAGCGCGCGCAAAAATGCATGCGGCACCACGCGCACGCCGCCTTCGCCCATCACCGGCTCGATCATGATCGCGGCGGTCTCCGGGCCGACCGCCTTCTTGACGGCGTCGAGATCGGCGAATGGCACCTGGTCGAAGCCCGGCATTGGCGGGCCGAAACCGTCGAGATATTTCTTGTTACCGGTCGCAGCCAGAGCCGCCAGCGTCCTTCCATGGAACGCGCCTTCGAACGTAATGATGCGATAGCGCTCGCCCTTGCCGCCGGCGGACTGATATTTGCGCGCCATCTTGATCGCGCACTCGATCGCTTCGGCACCCGAATTCTGGAAAAAAACAGTGTCGGCGAAAGTCGCCGCGCACAGCCTGTCGGCCAGTTTTTCGCCTTCGGGGATGCGGTAGAGATTTGAGACGTGCCAGACTTTGTGTGCCTGCTCTGTCAGTGCCTTGACCAGGTGAGGATGGGCATGGCCAAGCGCATTGACAGCAACGCCGGTAGTAAAATCGAGGTAACGCTCACCCTCGGCTGTGAACAGCCAAGCGCCCTCGCCCCGCTCGAAAGCGAGGTCGACCCGCGCATAGGTTGGCAATAAATGCGAGCTCACGACCGGTATCTTCCATCGAGCATTTTCGTCTGCGCGCATGATCTTGTCTGAAAACCGGCGCCCGGTTGTGCGCTTTCGTCGGCGCACGACCTATTCGGACCCCGGCCCTTGATTTTCGGCGCCATGCGCGCGCCGAAAAGAAATGTGCCGCCTCGCCGGGCGGCACTTTTTTTATTCTATTGCCGGGTCCCGCCCTGTCAACGCGCCCGCCGACTCAATTGTGCCGCAAGTCCTGATTCTAAAGGAAAACCTGTTGGTAGCTAGGCGCGGAGGCCCGTAAGAGCTTGCAGCCGAGTCACTGCCTATTGTAGCGTCTCGTTCAGCTAGTACGACATCTCGTGCTACTGAGCAATTTCTGGTCCATCCCTGACGCGTATGCGTCTGGCGCCTGATGGGGCGCCCGACGACGGGGCTGGATTCTATCCAAGGCATTGAAATCTGAGGAGAAACCCAATGGGTTGGACGGACGAGAGGGTCGAACTCCTGAAGAAATTATGGGCGGATGGCCTTTCGGCCAGCCAGATTGCGGCTGAGCTCGGTGGCATCACCCGCAACGCGGTCATCGGCAAGGTCCATCGCCTCGGTCTCTCCGGCCGGGCCAAAAGTCCCTCCTCGTCGGCGCCAAGGCCGCGCAAGGCGCGCTCCTCCGGTCACCTGATGCGCGTTCCGCGTTCATCGATGCGCGGCAATACCGCCCTCGCCTATGACTACGATGTCGAGCCCGAACCGGAACTGATCGAAATTCCGGTGGAGCAGCGCAAGACGTTACTTCAGTTGACGGAAAAGACATGCCGCTGGCCGGTCGGCGACCCGGGCAGCTCGGACTTTTTCTTCTGCGGTGGCGATACCGTGAACGACCTGCCCTATTGCTCCTATCACTGTCGGGTTGCGTATCAGCCGGCCAACGATCGCCGGCGGGACAAGCGACCGTTCAGAAACTGACGGCAACATGCTGGACGGTGTTGCGCGCGCAACACTCACGACGGTCGAGAGTCGGCGCGTAGCCGCCGACAAGTGTCCGGCTAGTCGGCAACTCGGATTCAGATTTTCAAACAGCACGCTTTCGCTCGTGCTTCGCGCGTCGTTGTACGCGTCAAGCCCCGCGTGCCCCGGACGCGGTGCAGCACGAAGTGGTGCACCGCTGATCCGGGGCCGTACCAGGCGCCGGATTTGCGACGGTCCCGGGTCTGCAGCGCAGCACCTGTGTGCTGCGCTGCGCCCGGGACACGGGCGCTCCTAATGATTTTTGCAAAAGGAGAACTGCATCCCGCCTTCGCGGAGGATAAGCATAGGCCCGCGTTTGCAGCGCGGAACACTGCTGCCACAATGACGACGCGGGCTTGGGCTATCTTCCAGTGACGTTGGTCCGCAATTCGCGTCCGCCATGCCAAACTATCAGGAGTGCGATATCGTTGTGGTCGGCGGTGGCCCGGCCGGTTCCACAATTGCTGCGCTCCTCGCCCAGAAAGGCAAAAACGTCGTCGTACTGGAGAAGGATCGCTTTCCGCGCTTCCACATCGGCGAGTCGTTGCTGCCGCTCAACTTGCCGCTGTTCGATCGTCTGGGCGTGGCGGACGACATTCGGCGCATCGGTGTCCACAAGCCCGGGGCGGAACTCGTCTCCGACGAGCACGAGGCAGCAACAACGTTTCGCTTTGCCGACAACCCGTTGCTGAGCGTTGGTTACAGTTATCAGGTCAGGCGTTCGGAATTCGACAAGCTGCTGCTCGATAACAGCCGGCGGCTCGGCGCCAACGTGATCGAGGGCGCCCGCGTGACCGACGTCGCGTTGGACGCCGCGGATCGCACGACGGTCACCGCGGTTGGCCCCGATAAAACCCGAACGCAGTGGGTAGCCCGCTTTCTGGTTGACGCATCCGGTCGCGATACTCTGCTCGCCAGCCGGCTCGGATTGAAGCGCATCGACAAGCAGAACAACACCGCGGCCATATTTGGACATTTCCGCAACGTCCCGCAGCAGGCCGGCGACAAGGCGGGAATGATAATCGTTCACCTGTTCGAGCACGGATGGTTTTGGGTGATTCCACTGCCTGACAACGTGACAAGCGTTGGCGTCGTGGGAACGCAAGCGCTCTTCAAAACCAAAAAGGGCAAGCCTGACGCGATTTTCGCGCAGGCGGTCGGCAATTGCCCAAGCCTTGCAAAGATTATGACAAACGCCGAACCGTTGGGTCCGCTCGTCGCATGCGCCGATTATTCATACGACTCGCGGAGTTATGTTGGCGAACGCTACATTCTCGTCGGTGATGCTGCTGCGTTCATTGACCCACTGTTTTCAAGCGGCGTGATGATGGCCATGAGCAGCGCGGAATTCGGTGCAGTTGTGGTCGATGCTTTGCTTGCGGGCCGGGAACCGCGCGATCGCCTGGTGCGCGACTATGAACGCAAGATACAAACCAGTCTCGAGTCCCTTTCCTGGCTTATCTACCGGATAAATTCGCCAATACTGCGCGACATTCTCATGTCATCATTCGATCTCTTCAACACGCGTCATGGATTAATCACTATCCTGGCGGGCGACTTCTACGAACGGCGTTATTTCCTTTCGCCGCTGCGGCGTTTGCAGCTTGCGTACGGCTTCCTGCTGCTAGCTTCAAAATTTGGATTTCGTCTCCGTCACGGGGGCATTGAGTGGCTCCCGTTGCGGCGCCTGCCTGGACCTGAGGCTATTGGTTAGCGGCCGTCATCGCTCACCGCGCGCGGGATGTCCGTTATTGGGGGTAAAGCGGACATGCCGTTTTGCATCGCAAGTCTCCGCTTATGACCCAAAGCGGACTTCCCACGTCAAGTCAGCTTCGGTCCGGCTGAGCCGGCCACGATGGACGCCGCGATAATATTGGCGCAGGCGCCAGTAAATATCGGCAGCGTGTAGCTTTGGGTGACATCGAACACGAATCCGGTGGCAGCAGGCCCCACCAAAGTACCAAAGGCCGCGCTGGTGAACAGAATGCCGATGATGCCGCTAACGTTCCGTCCGCCGAAATAGTCCATGACGACGGCGGGAAGAACGGCGACCCAACCGCCGTAAAAAATGCCGTAGACGAAAGCAAAGGCGCCGAGTGTCCAGACGTCGGTCGAGAACGCCCAAGCGGCGAGCGTCAACGCCATACAGATGTACATCGCAATCAGAGTCGCGCGGCGCCCCATGCGATCGGCCAGACTGCCGAGAAAGAACCGGCCGGCCGTGCTGCCGACACCGATCATGGCCAGAAGCAAAATTGCTTTGGACTGTGGAATACCGTGGTCGAGCGCATAGGGGACAAGATGGACAAACGGCACGAACACGCCGAGTGAGCAAATAAGGCAGGCCACATAGAGGCTGATGAACTGACGCGATTTTATCGCGTCGAGTACCGAAATTCCGGCCGGTCGCGCCGCCTTGGCGGTCCCTGCTGGGTCTCCGTCGGGTTCAAGCCCGCAGTCGGTTGGATCGTTCCTGATCAGTAGGGCCATGCTGGCGCCGACCGTGATGGCTAACACCCCGAGCGCGAGGTATGCGTCTCGCCAACCCAGTTCACCAATGAGGTAAGACGCGAGGGGCGGCATGACGAGGGTGCCGGCGCCAATCCCGCTGACGGCGAGGCCGGAGGCAAAGCCACGGCGTGTGACGAACCACCGTTGCACGGCGCCCACTGCGGGGACGTAGGAGCAACCGACGCCAAGTCCGACGCCAAGTCCATACGCGGTGTAGACCTCAGCCAGGCTGTGAGCCATGCCAGCGGCGGCAATACCCAATCCGGTGAGAACCATACCGAGAACGGCGAACCGCCGTGAGCCCCACCGGTCGGCGAGCGGACCAGTCGCCGCACCGAGGCCGAAGTAGAGGAACCCGGCGAAAGAGAAGACCAGAGAGACGGAACCGCGCGAAGCTCCGAATTCCCTCTGCAGGGAATCTATAAAAGCACTGAAAGTATAAGCGCAGCCGAACCCAACAAAAGTCACAGCAAATGCTGCGGCGACCACATACCAGCCGTAGAACACCCGCGCTTTTGACCGCGTTGGCTGATTGCTCAGGACGAGTTCCATTGGGGACATAACCATCGCTCTACTCCATTCGCTCGGTCGTATAAGCGCAATATCAGCGCGTGGTTCGCCGCCTTCCACCCGATTTGCTACGGTCCTGAACGAAGTATCGCAGTGGCAACCCCGCGCCGGCGCCACCATATTCGGCCGATGTCAAACGCTCCGCATTTGGCCGAGGTCGCAGCCCTCGTCGGAGATCCGGCACGCGCGAATATCCTGTGCGCGCTGCTTGGCGGGCGCGCGCTTACAGCGACCGAGCTTGCATTTGTGGCCGGCGTGTCACCGCAGACGACGAGCGGTCACCTGGCAAAGCTACTCACAGGGCGGCTGGTTGTGCTCATGAAACAAGGGCGCCATCGCTACTACCAACTCGCGGGACCCCATGTCGCGCAAATGCTGGAAAGCGTCATGAACGTCGCATTGACCGGCCCACCACGTTTTCAGCCGAAATCGCGCCTGGACGAGACAATGCGGAACGCCCGCACTTGCTATGACCACATCGCTGGAGTGCTTGGCGTCGGGCTTGCCACGCGGCTAGCCGAGCGCGAGTTCGTCGTGCTGGGTGAGGACGCGGGTGAAGTGACCTCGACTGGTGCCGAGTTTCTTTCAAATTTTGGCATGGATCTATCGAACGCGCGCACCAAGCGACGAATTTTTTGCCGGCCGTGCATCGACTGGACCGAACGGCGTTCGCACATCGGCGGCGCCATCGGGGCGGCATTGGCGAACCGATGCTTTGAGTTGAAGTGGATCGAGCGGGTGCGCGACAGCCGCGCCCTTACCATCACCCCGGCGGGCCGCCGCGGCCTGATGCAGGTCTTTTCACTATCACTCTGAGGACCCCAACAAGGGGGCGTCAACTACGGAGAGCCTTCTATGCGCATACATGCAATCCAAACCGGCACCGTCAAAATAAAAACCGCACAGGTTGAGGGCCGCGGGCACGGACCTCGGCGGCAGATCGCACTTTACGCCGACAGAAACTGGACCGAGTGGTTACCGACTTATGCGTGGGCGATCGAACATCCGGAGGGCGTCATCGTCGTCGACACCGGACAAGGCGTTCATTTGCTCGAAACGTCAAGTTCCTATCATCCCTTTCTTAGATGGGAAGTCGCTTTTCGAATTGAAAGCGAAGAAGAGATTGGTCCGCAATTGCGTAATCTTGGCATCGGACCGCGCGACGTGAAAAAAGTAGTTCTTACCCATTTGCACATGGACCACGATGGCGGACTCGCACATTTCCCAAACAGCGAAATCTTGGTCTCATCTGACGAACTTCACACGGCGAGCGGATGGGCCGGACGCATTCGCGGATATCTTCCTAATCGGTGGCCTTCATGGTTCGACCCGGCACCGCTTGATCTAACAGCGGAACCATTTGGCCCGTTCACTCGCAGCCGGCGGTTGACCGACGCCGGAGATATTGTTGTCGTGGCCACGCCAGGCCACACTGCCAATCATGTCTCAATTCTGGTTCAGGAAGGCGATACGACGTTCATCCTTGCTGGTGATACGTCTTACAACGAGGCCTTAATGCTTGGTGGCAAAGTGGACGGCGTCAGTTCCAATGAACGCATTTCCAAAGCGACGCTGGATGCGATTAAAAATTTCACGCGATCTCGTCCGACGGTATATCTACCGACTCATGATCCCCAATCTGGCAGCCGACTTGCACATCGCCGCCTAGTCGAGAGGAAAGATCGCGCTGCACAAGCAGCGTGACATTCGCGTGAAACGCATTTGGCGAAGGCAAAATGTCCGCTATTGGGGTAAAGCGGACATGCCGTTTTGCATCGCAAGTCTCCGCTTATGACCCAAAGCTGACACGGGGCCTTTCCCGGTGCAGGTTTGAGCCGCTACGATGGCCTGTCTTGGCACGGGGGCGGCAATGCGACGGCGCGATTTTATCAGAATAGTTGGGGGCACGACGGCAGCATGGCCGTTGGTTGCTCGCGCGCAGCAGCCCATGCCGGAACTTGGATTCTTAGCCGCTGTGTCACCAGGGCCGTTCGCAGAAAGGGTTGCGGCATTCCATCGGGGCTTGAATGAGACTGGCTTCGTCGAGGGACAGAATCTGACGATCGAAAGCCGCTGGGCTGAGGAGCAATATGATCGATTGCCGGCATTGGCGGCCGATTTGGTTGGCCGCCGGGTTGCGGTGATCGTTACCTATACCGATGCCGCGGCATTGGCGGCCAAGGCGGCGACGACGACAATTCCTATTGTGTTTGTGAATGGTGGCGATCCCGTTAGGGCGGGCATCGTGCACAGCCTCAACCGGCCAGGAGACAACATCACCGGGGTGAGCTTTTACGGCGTTGATCTCGCGCCAAAGCAGCTTTCGTTGTTACATGAGCTCGTTCCAACGACTACCGTTGTCGGACTCCTCATTGATCAAAACGTTCCAGATGCTGTGGCGCAGGTGCCCGCAGTGCAAGAGGCCGCGCGGAATCTGGGGCTACAACTAATTGTGCTCAAGGCCCATATCGCGAGCGACATCGATACGGCATTTGAGGCCTTGGTTCGCGAACGAGCCGGTGCACTCCTCGTCGGTACCGGCGCATTACTGACCAATCGACGCAAACAAATCATTGCTTTGGCGGAACGCCATGCAATGCCTGCGATCTATCCGTATCGCGAGTTTACCGTGGACGGCGGCTTGTTCAGTTACGGCAACAACGTGCCGGATTCTTTTCGCCAAGCCGGCGTTTATGCCGGGCGGATTCTCAAGGGCGACAAGCCAGCCGATCTCCCGGTTGTCATGGGTACCAGTTTCGAGTTCGTGCTCAACCGCAAGACTGCAAAAGCAATTGGCTTCACGATTTCGCCTCTGATGTTCACCCGTGCCGACGAGGTGATCGAATAGCGACCGATGTCCGCTATTGGTCGAAGCGGACATTGCTGCTCGTATGTGATAAGTTTTGGAGACTGGCGTCGTCCTTAGCCTCACTGGGAGGTTTCCGTGCGCCGGCGAGATTTCATCAAAATTATTGCTGGCTCAGCGGTCGGTTGGCCGCTAGCCGCGCGTGCGCAACAGTCAAAAAAAGTGCCGGTGATCGGAGTGCTATGGCCCAATCCACCAGCACAGTTCGAGTTCATACGTCAGGGCCTGGTAGGCCTCGGTTATGTTGAGGGTAAGAACATCCGTTTTGAATTTCGGTGGGCAGAAGGAGCGCTCGACCGGTTGCCAGAGCTGGCGCAGGATCTTGTCCACTTCCCGGTTGATCTCATAATTACCTTGGCACCGCCGGCCACATTGGCGGCCAAACGAGCTACGCAGACAATCCCGATCGTTTTTGTGGCGATGGGTGACCCGTTAGCAAGTGGCGTGGTCGCCAGCCTCGCGCGACCGGGCGCAAATCTCACCGGCACCACCCGCATGATTTCCGAGATGAGCGCCAAACATGTTGAATTGCTCAAGGAGATTTATCCCGGACTTTCTAATTTGGCTGTTCTCTGGAACCCAAATAATTCATCGCATCCCCCGGCGCTCAGGGCGGCTGAGGCCTCGGCTCAATCGCTCTCGCTTCAAATCCGCCCGCTGGAAGTGCGAGCAGTCGCCGACCTCGACAAAGTCTTCACAACGGTTGTGCAGCAGCGGGCCGATGGTGTTCTCTTCATCGCCGACCCCATCTTTTTCATCAGCTAAAACGCATGGCCGAGTTCGCGACAGCAAATCGGCTGCCGGCGATTGCCAATTTTGTCGAGTTTCCGAGATTTGGTGGCCTAATGGGCTATGCGCCAAGCCTGCCGGATGAATACCAGCATGCAGCTAAACACGTCGACCAAATCCTTAAAGGTGCTAACCCCGGCGATCTACCGGTCGAGCAACCAACGAAATTCCAACTGGTGATCAACCTCAAGACCGCAAAAACGATAGGCGTCACCGTCCCGCCGAGAATGCTCACCCGTGCCGACGAGGTGATCGAATAAGCGGCTCACGTCCGCTTGTGGCCCAAAGCGGACATCACCCGTTGTACTGCAAATGTCCGCTTTCAGCGATAAAGTGGACATTGCGTCAGGACGCCGAAATATCTGCTTGTGACACGAAGCCCTAGTTACCTGTGTTCAGCAGATGCGGATATTGCCGCACCTGAAATGTGCGACATGAGACAGCCAATGCATCAACCGGCCTTGTGATCGCTCTGCAATTGTTTGCTGTAACTGGCTGAAACTTTAAAACTGCCCGGCGCCGTCAGTTCATGCGGCCGAAGCGATCGTCGAGCGCGTAGCCGGCGCCGCGGACCGTGCGGATGGGGTCGGCCCCTTGGCCGCGGTTGATCGCCTTTCGCAGCCGGCCGACGTGCACGTCGACAGTGCGCTCGTCGATGTAGATGTCGGAGCCCCAAACTCCGTCCAGCAATTGCTCGCGCGAGAACACCCGGCCCGGCCGCTCCATCAGGAACTCCAGCAAGCGGTACTCCGTTGGCCCAAGATCGACCGGACGACCGTTACGCGATACCCTTTTCTTTTCGCGATCGAGTTCGATGTCACCGATGCTCAGCACCGTGGCGACCCGTTCCGGATTGGCGCGGCGCAGTAGCGCCCGGACGCGCGCCAGCAATTCGGGCACCGAGAATGGCTTGACGATGTAGTCATCGGCGCCGGTGGCAAGCCCGCGTACTTTTTCGCTTTCCTCGCCGCGCGCGGTGAGCATGATGATCGGCAGCTGCCGCGTTTCCGGGCGCGCCCGCAGGCGACGGCATAGTTCGATGCCGGAAAGACCAGGCAACATCCAGTCGAGCACCACCAGGTCTGGCGTGCTCTCCTTCAGCCGCGTGTCGGCCTCGTCGCCGCGCGCGGAGGTCTCAACCTCGTAGCCTTCGGCCTCGAGGTTGTAGCGCAGGAGCATCGTCAACGGCTCCTCGTCTTCCACGATCAGGATGCGAGCGTTCATGCGAAATTCCATTACCTGTCGCCGGCCGTGCGCAGTGCGGCGATGGTCGTGGTATCGCCTTTTGGCCGCTGGTCCGCAATCGGGCGTCCCTCGATGATGTAGTGGACGGTTTCCGCAATGTTGGTGGCATGGTCGCCCATGCGTTCAATATTCTTGGCGCAAAACATCAAGTGGATACAGAATGTGATGTTGCGAGGGTCTTCCATCATATAGGTGAGCAGTTCACGAAAAACCGAGGTGCAGACCGCGTCGATTTCCTCGTCACCGCGCCATACGGTCATCGCCTTGGTAATGTCGCGGCGGCCATAGGCATCAAGCACCAGCTTCATTTGTTCGAGCACGAGATCGGTCATGTGTTCGACGCCGCGGATCAGCTTGGGCGGCGGGAACTCCCCATTAAGCGCGATCACTCGTTTGGCGATGTTTTTGGCAAGATCGCCGATGCGCTCCAGATCGTTGGCCAGGCGTAACGCACCGACAACTTCGCGCAGATCGACGGCCAAAGGCTGACGGCGGGCAATGGTGAGCACGGCCTTCTCTTCAATCTCGCGCTGCAACGCATCGATGTTTGCGTCAGAGTTGGAGACGCGCTGCGCCAATGTGGTGTCGCGCGTTGCCAGCGCGTCGACCGACTCTGCGACCTGCTTCTCGGCGAGGCCGCCCATCTCGGCGACCATGCGGGCGAGATCCTGCAAGTCGGTGTCGAAAGCCTTCATCGTATGGTCGGTCAGTGTGTGGTCGGTCATTGTCGTCTTTCCTAGCCGAAGCGGCCGGTGATGTAGTCCTGGGTGCGGCGATCGTTCGGAGTGGTGAAGATCCGGGTCGTTTCGTCGAACTCGACCAGATCCCCGAGATACATGAAGGCCGTAAAATCGGAGACGCGCGCGGCTTGCTGCATGTTGTGCGTCACGATGGCGATCGTGTAGTCGTCCTTGAGCTCGTCGATCAGTTCCTCGATTTTGGCCGTTGAGATTGGATCGAGGGCTGAACAGGGCTCGTCGAACAAGATCACCTCGGGGCGCACTGCGACAGTGCGGGCGATGCACAGTCGTTGCTGTTGACCGCCCGAGAGCGACAGCCCGTTGGCGCCTAGCTTGTCCTTCACTTCCTCCCACAGCGCCGCGCGCTCGAGCGCCTGCTTGACCCGATCTTCCAGTTCCGTCTTCGGCAGGCGTTCATACAGACGAATGCCGAATGCAATGTTTTCGAATATGGTCATCGGGAACGGCGTTGGCTTCTGGAACACCATGCCGACTTTTGCGCGCAACAGATTGAGATCCTGTGACGGCGAAAGGATGTCATCGTTGTCCAGCCGCACATGGCCGGTTGCGCGCTGGTTCGGATAAAGATCGTACATGCGGTTGAGAACACGCAGCAGCGTCGACTTACCGCATCCGGACGGGCCAATGAACGCCGTCACTTTGCCCTGATAGAGCGGCACGGAAATGTCTTTCAGCGCGCGATGGTCGCCATAATAGAAATCCAGGTTGCGGATCGAGATCTTCTCGGTCAGATCCTCCGCATTTCCTGGTGCATGGGCGACGGTCGGTACTGTGACAGTTGCTACGCTCATGATGTTTTTCTCTGGGCAGCAAGGATCCGGGCGACGATGCTCAGTGCAAGCACCGCCAGGGTGATAATCAATGCTCCGGTCCAGGCCAGTTTCTGCCAATCTTTGTAGGGGCTGAGAGCAAACTGGAAGATGACGACCGGAAGGCTGGACACCGGAGCGTTCAAATTGAGGCTCCAGAACTGGTTGTTAAGCGCGGTGAACAAAAGAGGCGCAGTTTCACCCGAAATGCGTGCGACCGCCAACAGAACGCCAGTGACCATGCCGGCGCGCGCGGCGCGATAGGCGACTCTCCGGATCATCAATGACCGCGGCAATCCGATCGAGGCAGCGGCCTCCCGCAGGGTGTCGGGCACGAGAATGAGCATGTCTTCCGTTGTGCGCACGACCACCGGCACCACGATTACCGCCAGTGACACCGCGCCTGCCCAGCCGGAGAAATGGCCCATTTGGGCGACCATGATTTCGTAAATGAAGAGGCCGATCACGATCGAGGGCGCGCTGAGCAAGATATCGTTGATGAAACGCACAACCGTGGTCAATTTATCGTAGCGGCCGTACTCGGCCATGTACGTGCCAGCAAGCATGCCAAGCGGCGTGCCTACCAGCACCGCGATCACGGTCATGACCAGACTGCCTGCTATCGGATTGAGCAGGCCGCCGGCGGAACCTGGCGGCGGCGTCATTTCCGTAAAGACCGCGAGCGACAGGCCGCTGAAGCCTTCCCACAGCAGCACCCCCAGAATGACCACCAGCCAACTCAAGCCAAAACCTGTCGCGGCATAGGAAAGAGCCATGGTGATGACATTGCGCCGGCGGCGCTTTGCGTAGAGCGGGGAGGAGAATGAGGAATTCATGATCACCCTCCGACTCTTGCGTTGAGCCGCAGCAACATCAGCCGTGCAATGGCCAGCACGATAAAGGTGATCACGAACAGGATCAGGCCGAGTGCGATCAACGCCGAAGTATAAAGATCACCGACCGCCTCGGTGAATTCATTGGCAATGGTGGCGGAAATGGTGGTGCCGGGCGCCAGGAGCGAGCCGGAGATACGGTGGGCGTTGCCGATCACGAAGGTGACGGCCATGGTCTCGCCAAGCGCGCGGCCGAGGCCGAGCATAACCCCGCCGATCACACCAACGCGGGTGTACGGCAACACGACATACCGCGCGACCTCCCAGGTCGTGCAACCGAGTCCATACGCTGCCTCCTTGAGCACCGGCGGCACCGCTTCGAACACGTCGCGCGAGATGGAGGTGATAAAGGGCAGGACCATGATCGCAAGGATCAGGCCGGCCGTGAAAATACCGATGCCATAGGGCGGGCCCGCAAACAGTATGGAAAGAACCGGTATCTCCCCGAATACGGCGATCAGAAATGGCTGCACATATTGTTGCAGGAAGGGCGCAAACACGAACAGACCCCAGATCCCGTAGATGATACTGGGAATTCCGGCGAGCAGTTCGATCGCAATTCCGATCGGGCGGCGCAGCCACATCGGGCACAACTCAGTAAGGAACAACGCGATGAACAGACCGACCGGCACGGCAATCAGCATCGCGATGAACGAGGTGACGACGGTGCCGTAGATTGGAGCGATAGCCCCGAATTTTTCGGTGACCGGATTCCATACCTCTTCGTAGAGGAAGCTCACGCCAAATGTGCGCAGCGCAGGCAACGACCCCCAAACCAGCGAAACAATAATGCCGCCGAGGATAACAAGAACCACCAGGGCGGCTGCGCGGGTCAAATGGCGGAATACGGCGTCGCCCAACCGCAGACGTTGCAGGACCTTGGCGCGGTCGACATGGTCGACCGCCGAAATACCCGCCCCTCGCAACGCCACATCAACCACGGGTCGCCTCCCGGTCGATAACATCCGGCTCTCCTTTGGCTTTTCGCCATTGCGGAGAGCTACTCAAGCCGCCTGCCGCGCGCAGCACAAGCGGCCTGTCTGCCGACGGTGGAAACATGGAAAGGGCGCCGCGCGGCGCCCTTTCCTGCGATCTTGGGTCAATTGGTCATCGCGAACACGGGCTTGCCGCTCGCGTCCTTGATATCGGTCGTCCAGGACTTCTCGATGTCGCTGACGACATTGGCGGGCATCGGAACATAGTCGAGTGCTTCGGCCGCCTTGCCACCGTTCTTATAAGCCCAGGCGAAGAACTTCAGCGCTTCGCCGGTCGCAGCAATATCACTCGGCTGCTTGTATACGAGAATCCACGTCGCGGCCGTCATCGGCCACGAATTGTCGCCGGGCTGATTGGCAAGGATGACGCCATAGCCGGGTTGCGACTTCCAATCCGCATTTGCCGCCGCCGCCTGGAATGCTTCCGAGGTTGGCGAGACCGTTTTGCCTGCCTTGTTGACCATCTTGGTGAAGGTCAACTTGTTTTGCTTGGCGTAGGCGTACTCGACATAGCCGATCGAGCCTTTGGTGTTGCCGACATTGTTGGCAACGCCTTCGTTACCTTTGGCGCCAATGCCGCCCGGCCATTGCACCGACGTGTTGACCCCGACCTTTGACTTCCAGTCCGCACTGACATCGGCGAGGTAATAGGCAAAGTTGTACGTCGTGCCCGAACCGTCGGACCGATGCACGATCGCGATCGCCTGGTTCGGCAGCTTTACGCCTGGATTTAATTTTTTGATCGCCGGATCATCCCAGGTCTTGATATCGCCGAGGAAGATCTTGGCGAGGGTTGGGCCGTCGATGGTCAGCTCACCCGGATGCACCCCATCGAGATTGACGACTGGCACGATGCCTCCCATCACCATCGGGAACTGTGCGAGACCCGCCTCGTCGAGCTCCTTGCCTGGCAACGGCGCATCGCTCGCGCCGAAGGTCACAGTCTTGGCCTTGATCTGCTTGATGCCGCCCCCCGAACCGATTGACTGATAGTTCAGTCCATTGCCGGTAACTTTTTTGTATTCATCAGCCCATTTGGCATAGATCGGATAAGGGAACGTCGCGCCGGCACCTGAAATGTCGGCGGCTTTGGCCGGAACGAAAGCGGCGGCAGCGATGACGCCAGCGGCTGCCAATGCGGTCCAGTGTTTCAAGGGTTCTCTCCATGTTGGCGGCCAAAGGCGTGCGCGGGCCAGGAAAACCCATCGCCCTCGTCACGCCCAATCGTTTGGGCGGCCGCTGTTGCTCTAAAAAATGCTCTCCACGACGGCTTCGGACGTTTCTTATTCTCGTTTAGCGTGGGAAAATCCGAAGTCGGGGTCAGCCATAGGCGTCGCATGTCACCGTTCTATAAAGCTTTGGTGACAGTCACATGACAGCCTAACCCGCTGGAGTTGGCTACGAATCCTCGGATGAGGCGGATTCGTCGGTGCGCAACGGCAGATGCACGATGAAGGCCGCGCCGGCGCCGGGTGTGCTCTCGATCGTGAGACGCCCGCCATGCCGGTTAAGCACGTGCTTGACCAGCGCGAGCCCCAGCCCGGTACCGCCTTGCGCGCGGCTGTCGGATACATCGACACGATAAAACCGCTCCGTGAGGCGCGGCAAATGTTCCGGCGAGATTCCCGGACCATAGTCGCGTACCGCTATGCGTGCCTCCGGCATACCGCCGCGGGTTTGTCCTTGCGCCAAGGTGACGTCGACCCGCTTGCCGGCGGCACCGTATTTGAGGGCATTTTCGACGAGATTTTCGAGGGCCCGGATCAACTCGTCGCGATCACCGAGCACCACCAGTGTGTCCGGCGGCGACACAACCTTGATCTCGACGCCGCGATCGCGCGCCAGCGTCTGCAACCCGTCGATCACCTGCCGCACAATGGGAACAAGGTCGACCGGCGTATTGGGCTGCAAGTGCGCGTTGAGTTCGATGCGTGAGAGCGACAACAGATCATCGATTAGGCGCGCCATGCGCGTGGCCTGCCCCTGCATGATGTTGAGGAATTTTGTGCGCGCAGCGGGGTCGTCCCTGGCAGGACCTTGCAGTGTCTCGATGAATCCAAGTAATGCCGCCAGCGGTGTGCGCAATTCGTGGCTCGCATTGGCGATGAAGTCGGCGCGCATCTCCTCCACCCGCCGCAGCGGTGTGAGATCGTTGAAGGTCATCACCAGGAGATCAACGGCAGTATCGCTGCCGTAGGCAAGCCTGACCGGTGTCACGAAAGCCTCCAACCAGCGGTCGACCGGCACGCGTTCGATGAACTCAACGCGTTGCGGCTCGCGACGCTTGGCCGCCCGGCGGACGGCGTCGACGAGATCCGGCATCCGCAACGCGATCAGGGCCGGTTCGCCGCGCCGCAGGGCCGGGGCAATGCCGGATGCTGCTTCATTGAACGCGATCACTCGTCCTTCGCGGTCCAGCACAATCGCAGCGCCGGGCAGACCGGCAATCAGCTGCTCGATCAACAGGGCCTGCGGCCCGGCAAGCGCCCGGTTGGCTACGGGCGCGACACCCGCGGCGCTGACGACAGTCGTCTCGCCTAACAGTGCCTGCCATGCGCCGCGCAATCGAGCCCCCAGGCCCACGGTGGCGGGAAAGTCGCGGCGGTCCTCGTCTATCGCCATGGTCAGTCGACGTTGGTTTTTTCGGCCTCGATCTCGCTGCGGATCGGCGCTGTCACCGACGTTATCGGTTTCGGTTCGACCGTTTTTCGAGCGCCTTTCATATTGAGCCATATTTCACGTGCGCCGAGAATGGCCAGAGCAATCGCGAACGGTACAATATAATAGAGCAGCCGGAACAGAAGCAGCCCGGCCAAAACCGATTCCTTGTCGAATTGCCACAGCGCCACGAGCATGGCGGCGTCGAAGACGCCGAGACCGCCGGGCGCATGGCTGGCAAAACCGAGCAGCGTCGCCGAGACGAACACCACTGCGATCGTCACGAAGTCGATATTCGGCTCGTTGGGAAGCAGCATGTACATCGCCAGCGAGCAGAAGCCGAGATCGAGAATCCCGATACCAATTTGCAGCAAGGTCGACGGCCCGCTCGGCAGATGGACCTTCCACTCGCCCTGACCGATTTCGCGCGGCGCGCTCCATACCCAGCCCACATAGGAGACCAGCACCACCAGGATGCCGATGGCGGCGGTGCGATTGAGCCAGGGCGGCAGTTGATCGATCGGCCCGGCTGCTTGCGGATGGTAGGCAACGCCAAGGCCGAGCACGGTGGCATTGCCGAGCCAAAAGGTGAGGCCGGCAATAAAACAGATTTTCGCCACCTCGACCGCGTCCAGGCCATAGGTCGAATAGATGCGATAACGCACTGCACCGCCGGTGAAAACCGTTGCGCCGACATTGTGGCCGATCGAATAACTGGTGAAGCCCGTCAGCGCCGCAATACGATAAGGGATTTCGGTGCGCCCGATGGTCCGCAGGGCGAACCAGTCATAAAAGGTGAGCGTAAAGTAGCCGCACGCAACAAAGAACGCGGCGGCGGCAATGTGGTGCGGCCTGGTTGCCTTCAGCGCGGCAATGACTTCATCGGTATCGATGTCGCGGAGCATGTGAAAAAGCACCACGACCGCCACGGCAATGATGGCGATGCTCAATATGACGCCGATCCGATTCCAACCGATCGTCTTCTGGAAAAATCGCGCCACCGCGCGCAGCGACTTCAGCATCATTCCTCCGGTTGGGGCGCCGGCCGCATCGCCGTCGACGCCGCGCGCATGATAAACGCGCCTTTCCTGACCCCCTAGCAGAACTCACATCACGGATCGAGTGGACTGCCGCCAGTTCCAACAATCTGCTAGATTGTCCTTATTAAGGCCATCGGATGAATGATTATTACTGCGGCCAACCGGGAGGCGCCTATGACCGAATCTCAACCTTCCCTGCCCCGCCGCACTGTTCTTAAAACCGCCGGGTTAAGCGTTGGTGCTGGCCTTTTATCCGGCCTGGCGGCGCCGGCGCAGGCCGCCGACGGCGAGATTTGGAGCGCCGAATATTGGGCCAAAAAAGGAGACGTGAAACTCAATCTGTGGCGCAAACGCGTCGGCGCACCAAAATCGGGCGAAGTGGCGCCGGCGATTGTATTTCTGGTGCACGGCTCGTCGAACTCGTCGCGTTCGTCATACGATCTCACGGTGCCCGGCAAGGGCGAATACTCCCTCATGAACGTGCTCGCGAGAGATGGCTACGACGTTTGGACGATGGACCATGACGGCTACGGATATTCCGGCAGCTCCGGCAATAATTCCGACATTGCCAGCAGCGTCGAGGACCTGAAGGCTGCGGTTCCAGTCGTTGTTCGCGAGACCGGCCAACAGAAACTGCATTTTTACGGCACGTCATCCGGCGGCATTCGCGCCGCCGCTTACGCACAAGCGCAGCCCGAGCGGGTCGGTCGGCTGGCGCTCTGCGCGTTTACTTACAAGGGGAACGGCGCGGCCGAGATCGCACGGCGGAGGGAAAAGATCGATGCACTGCGCGCGAGCCCGCGCCGAAAGCGCGACGCCGCAATGATCCGCTCGATCTTCACACGCGACGGCTTTCCGTCGAGCTACGATCCGGCGGTGGCCGAAGCAATTATCGCAGCAGAAATGAATTTCGGCGATCAAGTGCCGAGTGGCACCTATATCGACATGGCTGCAAACCTGCCAATTGTCGACCCCAAAAAGGTGATGTCACCGGTCCTGATGCTGCGCGGTGAGTTTGACGGCAACTCAACCAATGACGACCTTCTCGATTTCTACCGGCAACTGCCGAACGGCGACCGCCAGTTCGTTATCCTGCCGCAAACGGCGCATAGCGCCGGCTGGAGCAAGAACCGGCATCTGCTCTGGTACGCGCTCAAAAACTTTTTCGCTGCGCCTTCCATGACCGCCTGATCAGCGAGCGGTAAAAAACTCGCGCAAGGCGGCCGTGGTTTCGGCAGGCGCCTCCTCCGAGAGATAGTGCCCTGACGGGACCGTTTTCGCGGCGACAATGTTGGACGCGTAGTCTCGCCAGATTTCGGCGGGGCCGGGCTTGCTATGACGGCCAACGCCGCCCGTCGCACCCCACAACAGAAGCACCGGGCATTCGATTTTACGGCCCGCCGCGAAATCCTTGGCGTCCATTTCCAGATCAATGCCCGCCGCTGCGCGATAGTCCTCGCAGATCGCGTGGATGGTTGCCGGATTTCTAAAGCAGCGCTTGTATTCAGCGAGGGCCTCCTTGTCGAAGAAGCTCAGGCCCTGCTTGGTTTTCGCCAGCTTTTTTTCGATGAACCAGTCAGGATCGGCGCCCATCATGCGCTCGGGCAGGTCGTACGGTTGAATGTTGAAAAACCAGTGCCAGGAGAAGGTCGCCCATTGCTTGTTGATGTTGTTGTACAGGTGATACTGCGGGATGATATCGAGGATCGCCGCCCGCGTTACTTTTTCCGGATGGTCAAGGCACATGCGGTGCAGAACGCGTCCGCCGCGATCGTGGCCCGCGGCGTAAAATTTGTCGAAGCCGAGGGAAGCCATGACTTCGACCTGATCCTGCGCCATCACACGGAACGAATAGCCGGAATGATTGTCGCCGCCCGGTGGCTTTTCCGAATCTCCATAGCCGCGCAAATCCGTGGCAACCACTTTGAACTCGCGTGCCAACGCCGGCGCCACTTTGTGCCAGTTCAAGTGCGTGAACGGATTGCCATGCATCAGCAAAAGTGGCGGCCCGCTTCCCCCCGTCACAGTGACGATGCGCGCGCCACTGGTCTTGATCTCGCTACGTGTAAAGCCTTCGAGCAGCATGGCATTGCCTTTATTCTTGTCACTCTCGTGCAGCATGCACGCTTCACCTTTCCCATAGGGAGAGGCCGGCGTGCAATCCCGCCATGCGGGGCTTTATGGGAAAAGAAACCCCGGCCTCGCGTGGCCAAGCCGGGGCTAATTCCCGTCCATGGTCTGTTCGCTTAATCGCATACTGTGATACGGCGCACGCGCGGACCAAAAGGCGTATTGACGACCTGCTTGGTGACATAGCAATCGGAGGCGATGTAGGCCGCCGGCGCGACGATGCCGACGCCCCAACCGTAGCCCCAGTGACCATGGAAATGGCCGTGGCCGCCATGGCCGTGGGCAGATGCGGAGGTCGGGATCAAAGCGGCGGCGGCGATCGCAAAGGTGGCACCGAGGGCGAGAGTGAGCTTGCGGAACATGACGTTCTCCTGTCTGGGGCGTTGATTGCACGGGATGTGGTTGTCACATCCTGACCATGGGTCGCTGGCTCCCCTTGAAAGGTTCAAAGCCCCGCGACCGCTCCGTCTGGAGGTCACGCTTTATTCACGCCAAAGAGGGGTAAATCCGCGTATTTGCCGGCCTCGGCTTGCCCAGCCACGCCGGAAAAGGGGAAACTCCCCTTCAACATCGGGGGCGGGCGTATGCAAATTTCCTTGATTTCGCTTGAACCTGGACGCCGCGCCAAGCGACCCATGCACGAGCCGATTGTTCTGCGATGCAAACGACTTCGGACGAAGTTCTGATATCGCGAATCGCAGGCGGCGACCGGCTCGCCATGCAGGTGCTGTACGCGCGGCATCATGTTCGCGTTTACCGGTTCGTCTTGCGGCTGGTGCGCAACGAAGCGACGGCGGAAGACTTGATCAGCGAGGTGTTCCTCGACGTCTGGCGGCAAGCCGGGAAATTCGAGGGTCGTTCCGCCGCGTCGACATGGATGCTGAGCATCGCGCGGTTCAAGGCCCTGTCGACGCTGCGGCGCCGGCCGGAGGAAGAACTGGATGACGAGACGGCAGGGCAGATCGAGGATCACGCTGACGATCCCGAAACGGCGCTGGCGAAGAAAGACAAGGGCTCGGCCTTGCGACAATGCCTGACCAAGCTCTCGGCGGACCACCGGGAAATCATCGACCTCGTGTACTACCACGAGAAGTCGGTGGAAGAAGTGGCCGAGATCGTCGGCATCCCGGAGGCGACCGTGAAGACGCGCATGTTCTACGCGCGCAAGAAGCTATCGGAGCTCCTGAAGGAGCAAGGAGTAGATCGAGGTTGGCCATGAATTCGAAACAAGAAGCGCCCGAGCGCCAGGACATCGAAGAGCTCCTGCCGTGGCATGCGGCAGGAACGCTGAGCCGCCGCGACGCGCAGCGCGTCGAAGAGGCGCTGGCGCGCGATCCCGAGCTCGCTCGCCGCTACGCGCTGGTGCGCGAGGAGTTCGGCGAGACCATTCACCTCAATGAGACTTTGGGCGCGCCTTCCGCGCGCGCGCTGGAAAAGCTGTTCGTCGCGATCAATGCCGAGCCTGAACGCCGGCAGGTGGCGTCGCTCAATCTTGGCAGCCGCATCAGCGAATTCTTTTCAAGCCTGTCGCCGCGCACGCTGGCCTGGTCGGCGAGCGCCGCGGCAATCGCGATCCTGCTACAGGCCGGATTGCTCGCCGACATCATGCTCAAGGAGACGAAAACGAGCGCCTACGAGACCGCCTCGGCACCGACCACCGACCCCGGTGTCGGGGCGTTCACCTTGATCCGGTTCGCGCCGCAGGCGTCGTCGGACGACGTCACGAAATTCCTTGAAGCCAACAAGCTGTCAATCGCGGCCGGGCCAATGGCGGGCGGGCTCTATAAAGTTCGCGTCGCGGTGACCGGCATTCCGAAGGGTGAGTTCGCTCGTATCGTGAAGAAACTACAGGAAGACAAGGTCGTCAGCTTCATTGCCGCGACCGAGTGAGACAGAACATGACCGCGCAACGGACCACCCTGCTTTGCCTGATCGGTGTGCTCACTCTTGCGTCGGCCGATGGTGCCCTTGCGCAGAAAATGTTCAGCCGCGGGCCTTCGTCCGATATCGGCAGGCCGAGCGGACCCACGGGCGGCGGCGGCGGCTTTCGTGGTCCCGGCTGGGGCACAGTCGTGCCCGGGATCATTATGGCCGTACCACAAGGCTACCCCGCCGATGGACCCGTCATCGACAACGGCCCGCGGCAGCCGCGGCAGGCGACCCGCCGAAGCGCGACTGGTGCGCCGTCGGCGAACGAGCGCAGGCTTGTGCCGGACGAGGTCGTGATCGAGCTTTCGAATGCCGTCAGCACACAGCAGGTCGACGCGCTGCAACGCCGCTTTCGGTTGACGCGCATTGAAAGCCAGACGTTCCAGTTGTCCAGCACGACATTATACCGCTGGCGCATTCCGGACCGCCGCTCGGTTGCCGCGGTCGTGCGCGCGCTTGAGGGCGACCGCCTGGTCGCGGCGGCACAACCGAACTATCTCTTTACTCTGCAGGAAGGCGAAACCAGGAGCGAAGGTGATCCCGCCCAATACGAACTCGCCAAGCTGCACCTGCCGCAGGCGCATGCGCTCGCCAGAGGCGATAATGTGCTGGTGGCGGTGATCGACTCCGCCATCGACATCACTCATCCTGAATTGGCCGGCTCTATCGCGGAACGGTTCGATGCGCTCATGCCCTCAACGGGGCCGCACAAGCATGGCACCGCCATCGCCGGGCTGATTGCCGCACACGCCAAGCTCATGGGCGCGGCTCCCGGTGCAAGGATATTGGCGGTGAGCGCCTTCGATCCGAAGAACGCCGGCGCGGAGGGAACCACCTTCAATATTCTCAAAGGGCTCGATTGGGCTGCGACGCGCGGCACGCGCGTCATCAATATGAGCTTTGCCGGCCCGCCCGATCCGCTCATCCACCGAAGCCTGGAAGCCGCCCACAAGAAGGGCATCGTGCTGGTGGCCGCCGCAGGCAATGCCGGAGCAAACTCGCCGCCGCTTTACCCGGCGGCCGACCCCAGCGTGATTGCGGTCACTGCGACCGATATTGAGGATAAATTGTTCGAACAATCCAACCGCGGCCCTTACATCGCATTGGCCGCGCCAGGTGCGCAGATTCTTGTCGCCAGCCCCGACGGCGGCTACGACGTGTCATCCGGCACCTCCTATTCGGCGGCCGAGATCAGCGGGATTGTGGCGCTGATGCTCCAGCGCAAGCCAGACCTCAAACCCGAGCAGGTGCGCGGTATTCTACGTGCAACCGCAAAGGATCTCGGACCAAAGGGGCCTGATGCCATGTTCGGCGCCGGTCTTGCCGACGCCTATGGCGCGCTCACGGCGGAAGCGGCGCCACTCACCGCAGGTCGCCCCCGCCCGGTTGAGCGCGTCAGCACGGGCGCGCGCTGACCCTCACCCGCTCATTCCCGCGCAGGCGGGAATCCAGTGACAACAATGCTACAAATTGCGATGTGCTATGGACCCCCGCTGTCGCAGGGGTGAGCGGAACCACGACGTCGTCCGCGCTTGGGAGACACGATGACCACAACTGAGCCGTCGCCAACAATGTCCTTGCGCGTGACGCGCAACCACCAGATAGCCGACGGCATTCATCTCCTTGAATTTCGCGATCCGGGTGGACAACCACTGCCGGAATTTTCCGCGGGCGCCCATGTCGCTATCCGGGTGCCAAACGGTTTGTTGCGAAAATATTCATTATGCAACGATCCGGCCGAGCGTGATCGTTATCAGATTGCGGTCAAACGCGAGGTCAACGGCCGCGGTGGATCGTGCAACCTGATCGACAATGTGAAACCCGGCGACGAGCTGACAGTGACGGCCCCGGTGAATGATTTTGGCTTGCCGCCGCGCGCGCAGGATTTCCTCTTCATCGCCGGCGGCATCGGCGTGACACCGATGATGGCAATGATCAGGCAGGTCATGGCAGAAGGAAAGCGCTTCCGGTTGTTCTACTGTTCACGCTCGCCAGAAGTGACGGCGTTCCGCGACGAGTTGAGCGCTTCGCAATTCAAGGACATGGTCACCATTCACTACGACCAGGGAGACGCATCGCGCTCGCTCGATTTGCGCCCGATCCTCGCCGAGCGGAAAAATCGCGAGCACCTTTATTGCTGCGGACCGCGACCGCTGATGGAGGCA
>Ga0187785_10000153_pt1 | contig 25925 bp, 26 predicted proteins | sample 0815_BV2_4_20_MG_FD_132466 | JGI IMG/M metagenome (GOLD analysis project Ga0187785, IMG submission 132466) | Tropical peat soil microbial communities from peatlands in Department of Meta, Colombia - 0815_BV2_4_20_MG | ecosystem: Environmental > Terrestrial > Soil > Wetlands > Peat | place...
ACGCGACTTTGGCCGTGCTGTCCAAGACGGCCACTCTCCACGGGGTGTCTGTTCCGCAAAATCACTACGGCTGCCAGCCCTCAAATATGATTTGGTCGGCCCAGCGGCCGGCGAGGATACGATCTTCCTCGTTCCGCACAGTCCAAGTCAGTAACGGCAAACCGAACATCATGCGCGCCAGCAGTGGTGGCATCGCCGGTAAATCCTTCACCGAATAGGCGAGGAACTGCGGCCGGCTACGCGGTGCATGCAGCAGCCAGGACATGCTGCGCTTTCGTGAGCCCGGGAGTTCGTCCCATTCAGGATCGGAGTAGCGCCGTTCGCTGACGATACCGCGTGCCAGACGCGGCGCCGCATGGCGCACGGCTTCAATCTGATCGGGATCGAACGACATGACTGCGACCGGCCCAGCATAACCCGAGAGCACGTCGGCAGCGCGTTTCGCAAGTCGTAAGTCGCCGTCAAAATGGCTTTTGAGTTCCAAAAGCAGCGTGGCACGTCCCCCGACAAGGTCGCAGAGTTTGCCGAGTGTTAGGATACGCGCTGTGCTCGCCTTGAAATGGGCCGCCTGGATCTGCGCGGCGCTCATGTCAGCGAGCAAACCAGCGCCTTCAGTCAGGCGTCCAAGGGCATCATCATGGTGCACCATGGCTTCGCCGTCTGCGCTGATTTGGAGATCAGTCTCGATACCGTAGCCAGCAGTAATTGCTGCCGAAAACGCCGCAGCCGTATTCTCGATGATGCCGCGCGACGCATCGTGTAGGCCGCGATGGGCGACCGGGCGCGCGATAAGCCAATCGAGGATGGGCATTGGAAATCAGGAGACCTCGAACGTTCCTTCGACTTCAACCGCAGCATCCGCCGGCAGCGCGGCGACGCCGACCGTGCTCCGTGCATGGCGACCTTTGTCACCGAAGGCCTCAACCATCAAATCGGAGGCGCCATTCATGACTTTCGGCCCTTCGGTAAAACCGGGCGCTGAATTGACGAACCCGCCCAACCGCACCACGCGCACCACTTTGTCGAGATCGCCGAGCGCTGCCTTGAGCTGCGCGAGCAGGTTAATTGCACAGGCGCGCGCCGCCTTCTGCCCGTCTTCAATCGAGACCCCTGCACCAAGCTGGCCTTTTGCAACCAGTTTTCCATCGGCGCCAAAGCAAATTTGGCCCGATACCACGAGCATGTTGCCGCTGCGAACAAATGGTACATAATTGGCGATGGGGGTTGCGGGTGTCGGCAAATTGACGCCGAGGCTTGAAAGTTTCTTTTCGATTGATCCGGCCATGCGGCCCTCTACGGCGGGCGTTGGAGTGGACGCGATCCTTGGCTCATTGCGTGTCGCGACGCAAGTTGATCCCCCGATCGCGGTTGCTGGAATCTGCCGCGGCCTCTATCTTGCCTAGATCTTGCATCTTTCTGCTCCCACCAGCGGCAATCGAGCCGCAGGGGAGAGGCCCAAATCGATGAAAAAGCCTGTCTGCGCCAAAATATGGCCTTTGGCCATCCTGGCATTTGGTATCACTGCAGGGATGGTCGATCGTCCGGCGGCGGCGCCTCCGGCCGACCGCGTGTTGCTGGCGCCACATCGGGCGATCTACGATCTCAAATTATCCAAGTCGCACGGCAGCCGTGGAATTGAAGCAGTTCGCGGACGCATTCTCTACGATTTTTCCGGAAATGCCTGTGAGGGCTATGCCCTGCAATTTCGGCAGGTATCTGAGCTTGATTCCGGTGAGGGGCGCGCGGCCCTAAGCGACTTGCGTTCCACCACCTGGGAAGATGGTGACGCCAAAAAGTTTCGTTTTAGCTCGGAGAATTTGTTCAACGAACGCAGCACCGATGTCGTCAATGGCCAGGCCGAGCGCAATACAAAAACAGTCGCCGTAAACTTGAGCAAGCCGAAGGAAACAAGCTTCAGTGTGCCCGGCGGCGCAGTATTTCCAACCGAGCACATGCGTCGGATTATCGCCGCTGCACGCGAGGGTAAGTCGGTTCTCGAATTTCCGGTCTACGATGGTTCAGACACTGGAGAAAAGCTCTACAATACGCTCACTGTGATTGGCCGCCCAATTCCACCAGGTGTAAAAACGCCAGACGACGCCGCGGCAAAAATTCCAGAGCTTGCCAAGCTCACGCGTTGGCCCGTGACCATCAGCTATTTCGACAAGAAGGACGAGAAGGCGGAGCAAACCGGCGAGCAAACTCCGGTCTATTCCATTGGTTTTGAGCTTTACGAAAACGGCATTTCGCGCGCGCTTATTCTCGACTACACCGATTTCACGATCAGCGGCGAGATGACTTCGCTGGAGTTGAAGAAATCGAAGCCTTGTCCTTAGCCGCGCCTTGGTCCTCTTCAAACGCAAGACCTTTCACCACGGCGTCGCGGCCGAACTTCGAGCGTAACTTGTCTACCGCGTGTTCCGCCTCCGCTGCGCGGCGATCGATGAGGTCGGCAAAGTCGCTGCCGACGGCCTCTTCCAGATGGCTGACCCCGACGCCAATTAATCGGTAGCGGGTCGTTCCAACTTCATGCGCGAGCAGGTCTCGGCCGGCAGCAAAAATGCGTGTTGCGAGCTGTGTCGCGCTCCCAAGCGAGCGCGCGCGGGTCCGGGTTTTGAAGTCGGCGCTCTTAAGCTTGAGCGTCACAGTTGACCCAGCGAGGGCATTTGCCTTTAGCCGCGCGGACACTCGTTCAGTCAAATCCCATAGATGTTGTTCGAGCGGGCGAAACTCGGCGATGTCTCGCTCGAATGTGGTTTCTGCCGAAATGCTTTTGGTGTCTCGCTCTGGATCGACCGAGCGGCTGTCAATGCCGCGTGCAAGGCGCCATAGCCGCGCACCTTCGTCACCATACCGTTCCACGAGATTTCGTTCGTCCGCGCGTTGCAAATCGGCGATCGTACGAAAGCCATCGGCGGCGAGTTTGTTCGCGCTCACCGCGCCGACCCCATAGATGAAGCCGACCGGCTTGGAAGCGAGAAACGCAACGGCGTCGGTCTGTCCAAGCACGGCGAAGCCACGAGGTTTGTCGAGATCCGAGGCAATTTTTGCGAGAAATTTGTTGGTGGACAGGCCAATAGAAACTGTGATGCCGTATTCGCGCTCAACCTTGCCGGCAAATTGCGCCAGCACTTTTGCGGGGCTCATGCCATGCAGTCGCTCGGTGCCGGTCAGATCGAGAAATGCCTCGTCAATTGACAGTGGTTCGACGAGGGGCGTGAGGGCCAACATCGCCTTGCGAACTTGGCGTCCAACCTGGACATATTTCGCCATATTTGGCTTGACCACGAAGGCGTGCGGACAACGGCGCTTGGCCTCGAACATCGGCATTGCCGAGCGGATGCCGTAAGTGCGCGCCACGTAGCACGCGGCCGCCACCACGCCGCGTTTTCCGCCCCCGACGATCACCGGTTTGTCCGCCAAGGCGGGATCATCACGTTTCTCGATGGTCGCATAAAAGGCATCACAATCAACGTGGGCGATGCTGAGTAAATTCACTTCGGGATGACGCACCAAACGCGGCGAGCCGCAAGCCGGGCAGCGCGCGGCTTGATCCCGCGTGTCAGCGAGACAATCCCGGCAAAAACTCATGGCACGTCGCGCTCCCAGGTGCTGCCCGCAAGTGTAATGCGGCTCCGTTCGATGTCGGCAGGGTCGAGGCCGTTTTCGCTGACAAAGGCCGCGATCAACCGATCGTCGGACGCCATGTACTCGATCACGCCAGTGAGAAATCCGGGCTCGCGCGCGGCAGAACGAATCTCGGCCGGGCCTATGCCAGTCACAGCGAGAAAGCGGCCAAGCCGCTCCCCATCACCGGCAATGAACGTAAGGGCCTGAATCGCAAGCCCTTCTGCCTGCTCTCGTGTCAGGCCAGACCCATGTTTCATCGGCTAAATTTGCCTTTCCGTAACAAATCGGCACTACCGTTATGATCATGCCCGAGCGCAGGCCGTCGCGCACGCGCGGCTGATTGCGCATTGGGGACAAAAGGGCGGTAAGCGAATGCCAAAGACCGTCCTGATCGTGGAGGACAACGAGCTCAATATGAAGCTCTTCCACGACCTGCTCGAAGCACATGGTTACCAAACCGTCGGCACACGCAACGGTATCGAAGCGCTCGATCTCGCCCGCAAGCACCGGCCGGATCTGATTTTGATGGATATCCAACTGCCCGAGGTCTCAGGCCTCGAAGTAACCAAATGGCTGAAAGACGACCCCGATCTGAAGGCAATTCCAGTGATCGCTGTCACGGCGTTCGCCATGAAGGGTGACGAGGAGCGCATTCGCGAGGGCGGCTGCGAGGCCTATCTGTCCAAGCCGATCGCTGTGGGAAAATTCATCGAGACCATCCGCCAATTCTTGGGCGCAAGTTAGTGGTGCGTCGATGACTGCCCGTATTCTTGTTGTGGACGACGTACCAGCCAATGTGAAGCTGCTCGAGGCACGATTGTCTGCGGAATATTTCGACGTGGCAACGGCTTATTGCGGCGCCGACGCCCTCGCGCTTTGCGAACGGGCCGAGTGTGACATTGTGCTTCTCGATGTGATGATGCCGGACCTTGATGGTTTCGAGGTCTGCCGGAGACTCAAATCCAATCCACTCACACATCATATCCCGGTCGTCATGGTGACGGCCCTCGATCAGCCATCCGATCGGGTTCGCGGGCTAGAAGCCGGCGCCGACGATTTCCTCACTAAGCCCGTCTCCGATATTGCGCTGATCTCGCGCGTGCGATCGTTGGCGCGCCTGAAAATGATGACGGACGAGCTTCGCATGCGAGCGGTCACCTCGAGGGAGATCGGCATCCAGAGCCCCGAGCGTGAAGCGATCACGGAAACCGGCCGCGACGGCGACGTCCTCATCGTGGACGACCGCTCAGGTTCCTATAAGCGGCTCGCGGCTACACTGTCTGCCGAACACGCAGTCGACGTCGAAACGAAACCGGACCAGGCGCTATTTCGAGTCGCTGAACGCGAGTATGACCTCGTCATTGTGTCGCTAGCGCTGCGGGACTTCGATGGCCTTCGTCTGTGCAGCCAGATCCGTTCGCTCGAACGCTCCCGGAATGTCCCGATCCTGGCGATTACAGAAGCAGATAACGGCGCGCGTCTCGCGCGTGGCCTGGAAATCGGTGTGAACGATTATTTACTTCGTCCGGTTGACCAGAACGAGATGCTGGCGCGCGTCCGGACCCAGATTAAAAAGAAACGCTACACTGAACGGCTGCGTGAGAACGTCCAGACGTCGATCGAGCTGGCGATCACCGATGGTCTCACGGGCCTTTTCAATCGGCGCTATATGGAAACGCATCTGGGGGCCCTGGTCGAGCAGGCCGCGGCTCGCAACAAGCCGATCAGTGTGCTGATCATCGATATCGACTACTTCAAGGCCATCAATGATGGATACGGTCACGATGCGGGGGATGACGTGCTTCGTGAGTTTGCGCTGCGCGTGCGCAAGGTCGTGCGCAATATCGATCTGGCCTGTCGGTACGGTGGTGAAGAATTTGTGATCGTAATGCCGGAGACCGACATGGCCGTAGCGACCATGGTGGCCGAGCGGTTGCGGCGGCGTATCGCCAGTGAACCGTTTGTGATTCAGCAAGGTGCGTGCAGTCTCGAAGCGACGATATCGATTGGAATCGCCGCCCTGTCAGGTGCGGACGACAACGCAGCGACCATTCTCAAACGCGCGGACCAGGCTCTCTATCGCGCCAAGAGGGACGGGCGGAATCGAGTGGCGCCCGACGCGGCGTGATGTTCCGAAGGTCGGAAAGTGATTCGTCGGGCCATGCGGCGCCCAACCACCGGAATTACTGAAAGGTTCCAGAGCGTTATCAAGTCGTTTGGTCGACCTTTGCGCATGGTCTAGCCTTCCGGACAAACGTGTTTTGAATCGCCGCGAGCGACGCTTGCAACGATTCATGTCAGAATACCCTACGGAGTGCTCAGGTCCGCCGCATCTCCTGGGTCCGTGGGGTTCGGCCGGTCCGGGAGCGGCGCGAGTGGCCTCCTCATGCTGCCGCTTCCGGCCGGCCACCATCCTTTGCGCAATCGCGCCTACGGGCGGACGATCGTCCAGCCCTTTTCGCTGAGTTCAATCAGCGTAACCACGCCGGCCTTCACGCGCTCGGCATTTTCGACCAAAGGTGGTTCCTTGCCTTCACTGCGGGTCATGGCCTCTAGCGTATTCTCGCAGGCCATGAAGGAGACATTGGGCATGCCTTGCTTGAAGGATTTCAGACGCGACTTCACCGGCGAGGTATCCTCGCGCAGCATATGCAGCCCGGCATTGAACGCCACGATGTCTATCTCAATCTCGTCGCCTTTATCCGTGTAGTACTTCGACACATTGACGGCGACGTTGAGGACCGCATTCATTTTGGCGGGGTCGTTGTCGCTGATCTGTAGCGCGAGCTTGTGCTTTTCGGCGGCGCCAGCCTGGACGAAGCCGAGCGGCACCAACAACAGCACAATATAGAAGATGCGAAGCATCGTTGATGCCTCCGCAATTATTTTATTTTCGATTCGGTATATTCGACATGTTTCTTGGCGATCGGATCGTACTTCCTCTTCTTCATCTTATCGGTTTGCGTGCGCGAATTTTTGCGGGTCACGTAGTAGTGACCGGTGCCGGCGCTGGACACCAACTTGATCTTGAGACTGATGGCTTTGGCCATGGAATTTTCCCTTGCAACTCAATTTGGCGGTGACGGGGATGTCTTTGGCGCGGAAACTAGCGCCGAAGCGGCAAATGTCAAGAAAGTCCCATTTCTGGCGTAGGTTACAGCAGTTCTCGGAAAAACTGCTTTTCAACCATGAAGTAAAAGGGCACCGGCAAGTCGTGGGCCATGCCCGCTTCCACGCGCGCCAGCAACTCCTCCAGAACAATGCCGGTGATGGTCGGCATGTCGAGCTGGGCCGCTTCCTCGATCGGCACCCAGGTGAGTTCGACGAGTTCTGAATCCGGACCGACCACTCCCGCAATCGTATGCGCGAGGGCTGTGGCGTCGGCCGTAAGAAAGCGCGTGTCGAAGCGGCGCGGCCTGCGCGGAGGCGTAACGGCGCGGGCGACAAAGTGGATTTGGCCAAGATCCGGATGCACGTTCGCTTTGGCAAATTCGGTCCAGATTTCCCCGGGCACGGCAGGTGGCTGATCGCGTTTCACCCCCAGCAAAAGCCCGGTTTCTTCCGCCGTTTCGCGCACAGCCGCGAGCGCGAAAGCGCGCGCAAATTGCGCGCTCGGCTCAGCAACCCGTTCCAGAAGTTTCCTCTGCGCCTCCGGATGGAGTTCGCTCACGGCTGTCATCGCCTGGTCGAGGGGCTCGATGCGGCCGCCGGGAAAAACGAACTTGCCCGGCATGAATTTGTGACCGGCATGACGGCGGCCCAGCAACACTTTCGGCCGGGCCCCGGAGCGATCGATCAACATCAGCGTCGCGGCATCACGCGGTTCGCTATCGGGAAACGACGTGTCGCGCTCCGAATTGGTCATACGCTCGGCCCAGAGCTTCCCGAGATCTTTTGTCATCGCGCTTTCCGTTGCTTGCCGCGGGACCGAGAATGGTGCCCGCGCTCGTATCGCACGCGAGACTGTGGCCGGCCAGCGCGGCCCTCGGACAAGAGCGCGAAGCGCAGCGCGCCTGCGACCGGCGCGGCTTCCACCAGCTTGACCGTCACCGGATCGCCCAGCCTGTAAGTCTCGCCGGACCGCGAACCGACCATGGCGTGACCCTTCTCGTCATAGCGGAAATATTCGTCACCAATCGTGCGGGCAGGGACAAAACCGTCGGCGCCCGTATCGCGCAATTTCACAAAGAGCCCGGCGCGGGTGACGCCGGAAATGCGGCCATCGAAACTCGCGCCGATGCGATCGGCAAGGAAATGCGCGATCAGCCGATCGTTCGTCTCTCGTTCGGCCACCATGGCGCGGCGTTCGGTGGCGGAAATCTGCGCGCTGATTTCGGCCAAGGACTTTTGGTCGGTCCCCTCGGGGAGGCCGTCGTGCCCGAGCTTCAGGGCGCGTATCAATCCGCGATGCACGATCAAATCCGCGTAACGGCGGATGGGCGAGGTGAAGTGCGCGTAGCGGCGCAGGTTCAATCCGAAATGTCCGTAGTTTTCGGCCGCGTATTCGGCTTGTGCCTGCGTGCGCAACACCACCTCGTTGACGAGTTGCTCTGCGTCACGGCCTTTCATGCGAAAGAGAATACGGTTGAAGGCCTCGGGCTTGAGCACGCCGCCTTTGGCAAAAGAGATGTCGAGGGTGGTGAGGAATTCGTGCAACGCCTGCACCTTTTCCATCGTTGGCTCGTCGTGCACACGATAGATCAGGGGCGAGCGCGCGCGTTCGAGCGTTTCAGCGGCCGCGACATTCGCCAGGATCATGAATTCTTCGATCAGCCGATGTGCTTCCAACCGCTCGGGCATGATCACCCGATCGACGGTGCCGTCTCCCTTGAGCAGGATTTTGCGTTCGGGCAGATCGAGATCGAGCGGCTGCCGTTCGCTGCGCGCCCGCTTCATCGCTCCATAGGCGGCGTAAAGAGGCGCGAGCACCGGCTTGACCAGCGTCTCGGTATCCGCGTCGGTGCGCCCATCGATCGCCAGCTGTGCCTGTTGATAGGACAGCTTGGCAGCCGAGCGCATCATGATGCGGTGAAACGTGTGCGCCCGCTTGCGCCCGTCGGCGCCGATCACCATGCGTACGGCGATCGCGGCGCGGTCTTCTCGTGGGCGCAACGAACACAGGTCGTTCGAGATCCGTTCCGGCAGCATCGGCACGACACGGTCCGGAAAGTACACCGAATTGCCGCGCGTAAGTGCTTCACGATCGAGCGCCGAGCCCGGATTAACGTAGTGAGCGACGTCGGCGATTGCGACGTTGACAATGAAGCCGCCATGATTGTTGGGGGCCGCATCAGGCTCAGCATGCACGGCGTCGTCGTGATCCTTGGCGTCAGGTGGATCAATGGTGACAAGGGACACGTGCCGCCAGTCTTCGCGGCTGTGAAGTGTTGTCGGCCTGGCGGCGTCCGCCTCGAGTTGCGTTTCGCGGCGGAACACGGAGGGAATGCCGTGCGCATGAATCGCGATCAAACTGACAGCGCGCTCGCTTTTGAGTGAGCCGAGCCTCTCAACGACCCGGCCGGTCGGCAGCCCAAGACGCGGCGCGCGCGATGCGTCGACCGCAATCAGATCGCCATCCTCGGCGTCCCCGGTCGCGCCCACGGGAATGGTGAGCTCTTTCCCGAGCATCTTTTTGTCGATCGGCTCCAGCCGGCCGCCGCCGTGCTGGATTTTTCGGAAAACCCCAAGCACGCGGTGCTTGGGGTGATCGATGATCTTGATGACCCGTCCGCGATGGCGAATTCCTTCATCTTCGTCAATTTCTTCAACGCGCAGCAGCACGCGGTCGCCGACGCCGGCGGCTTCTCCCGGGCGTGCCTTGCGTGGCAAAAGAATGCGAATTTTCGGTGCTGCTCCGTGCGCCTCCTCGTCCCACTCGTCCGGCGTGGCGATGAGATCCCCATCGAGATCGCGCGATGTGACGTCGGCAAGAACGGTCGATGGCAGAGTACCGGGATGGTGCAGCTTCTTGCGCCGCTTTTCGATAGAGCCTTCGTCGGCGAGCTCCCGCAGCAGGCGCTTGAGATCGGCGCGCAGTGCATTTTTCAGGCCGAAGGCGCGCGCGATTTCGCGGGTGCCGACTTTGCCGGGTTTGTTGCCGATGAAGGCGAGGATGTCAGCCTTGGAAGGGAGTAACGGTGTTTTCTTAGCGTGTTTTTTCAAAATAACAGTCCTGCGCCGAAACGGCGCGATTGAACAAAATGTAATGACTGAAACTCAGCTTCGCCAGTTATTCGGCGGCCGTAATTTTGGCAGTCTTTTTCGCCGGCTTCTTGCGCGGCTTGGCGGCTTTCTCGGCCATATCTGCCGTTTCGGCGGCTTTCTTTTTGCGGCCCTTGGGCGCTTCCGAGGGCTCGCCCGCCTTCTTGCGGCCAGCCGCGCGCCGCGGCTGAGAGCCAAGTGAATCAGCGCGCGCGTCGAGCAGCACAACGGCCTCGGTCAACGTGATCGTCTCCGGTGTCTTGTCGCCGGTGATGGTGGCGTTGATGCCGTTGTGGCTCACGTAAGGCCCGTAACGGCCATTCTTGACGACAACCGGGCCACCTTTGTCCGGATGTTCGCCGAGAATCTTGCCGGGATCGGCGCCGAAGCGCCGGCCTTTCTTCGGGTTGGCGATCTTCTCCGCGATCAGCGTGACTGCGCGATTGAGGCCGATAGTCAGGACATTGTCGCCTTCTTCCAGGTTCGCATAGGTCTTGCCGTGCTTGACGTACGAGCCAAAACGCCCGATGCCGGCGAGAATCGGTTCGCCGTCTTCAGGCGACAGGCCAACTTCGCGCGGTAGCGCCAGGAGACCCAACGCCTTTTCAAGATCGATGTCGTCGGGCGCAATACCTTTCGGGATGCCGGCGCGCTTTGGTTTCTCGACTTCAGGTTTTTTCTCGCCCTTCTTGGGCTTTGGCGGCTTGATCTGCTCGCCCAGTTGCAAATACGGCCCGAAGCGGCCGCCGCGCAACGTCACTTCAAGGCCGGTCACCGGGTCTTCGCCCAGCACCTTTTTGCCCTGAACGCCGTCGGCGTTGGGCGTGATCTGCCGGGTGAAATTGCATTCCGGATAATTCGAGCAACCGATGAAGGCGCCAAAGCGTCCAGTCTTCAGCGAAAGCTGACCGGTTTCGCATTGCGGGCACTGGCGACGTGGCCTGCCGTCGGTGCGTTCGGGAAAAATATGCGGCTCGAGCAAATCGTTTAGCGCGTCGAGCACGACACGATTGCGCACCTCTTTGATCTCGTTGACCGCGCCGACGAATTGCTCCCAGAACTCGGCGAGCACGGCGCGCCAGTCGATATTGCCCGCCGAAATTTCGTCGAGCTTTTCCTCGAGTCCGGCAGTGAAATCGTATTCGACGTAGCGCGTGAAGAAGCTTTCCAGGAAGGCGACGACGACACGGCCCTTGTCTTCCGGAATGAGGCGTTTCTTGTCGATGCGGACATAACCTCGGTCCTGCAGCACTTGCAAAATAGATGCATAGGTTGAGGGCCGGCCGATGCCGAGTTCTTCCATGCGCTTAACCAACGCCGCTTCCGAGAAACGCGGCGGCGGCTCGGTGAAATGCTGCGAGGATTCGATTGCCTGTTTGCTCAGCGACTCGCCCTCGGACATCGCGGGCAAACGGCGCGACTCGTCATCATCGGACGTTTCGTCCTGGCCTTCTTGATAGAGAGTGAGAAAACCATCGAACTTCACGACCTGGCCTGAAGCGCGCAGGTCGATGTTCCGCGAACCCGCCTTGGCGACGATATCGACCGTGGTGCGCTCGAGTTCGGCGGATTCCATCTGGCTCGCGATCGCGCGATTCCAGATCAACTCGTACAGGCGCGCCTGGTCCCGGTCGACATATTTGGCAACTTCGGCGGGCGTACGGCTGGCGCCAGTCGGGCGGACTGCTTCGTGCGCCTCCTGCGCGTTCTTCGACTTGTTGTGATACTCGCGCGGCGAAGCGGGGACGTATTCCTTGCCGTAGTTGCGACCCAGCATGGAACGGATGTCGGCAATCGCCTCCGGCGCCATGTCGATGCCGTCTGTCCGCATATAGGTAATCAAGCCGGTCGCCTCGCCGTCGATCTCCACGCCTTCGTAGAGTCGCTGCGCGAGGCGCATGGTGATCGCCGGGGCGAATCCGAGCTTGCGGCTGGCTTCCTGCTGCATGGTCGAGGTGGTGAAGGGCGGCGGCGGATTGCGCCGTGCCGGCTTCGCTTCGACTGCTGTCACCTTGAAGATGGCGTTCTCAAGATCGCGGGTAAAGGATTCCGCCTCGGCGCCGGAGCCGATGTCGAGGCGCTGGATCCTCTGCCCGTCGGCACCGACCAGGCGCGCTTCGAAGACTTCGTTGCGCGGGGTCGCCAGCTTGGCGAGGATGGACCAATATTCCTTGGCGACGAATTTCTCGATTTCGAGCTCGCGATCGCAGACAAGCCGCAGCGCAACCGATTGCACCCGCCCGGCGGAGCGGGCGCCCGGCAGCTTGCGCCAGAGTACCGGCGAGAGGGTAAAGCCCACGAGATAATCGAGGGCGCGGCGGGCTAGATATGCATCGACCAATGCGCCATCAATCTGGCGTGGATGCTTCATCGCCTCGGTCACCGCCTGCTTGGTGATGGCGTTGAAGACCACCCGCTCAATCTTCTGGTCCCTGAGCGCTTTCTTTTCCTTCAGCACCTCAAGCACGTGCCACGAGATTGCTTCACCTTCACGGTCCGGGTCGGTGGCGAGGATCAGTTTGTCGGCGCCCTTGAGCGCGCGTGCGATATCGTTCATGCGCTGGTTCGATTTGGCGTCGACCTCCCAGAGCATCCGGAAATCGTTTTCAGGATCGACCGAGCCATCCTTGGGGGGCAGGTCACGGATATGGCCAAAAGAGGCCAGGACCTCATAGCCGGAGCCGAGGTATTTATTGATTGTCTTCGCCTTGGACGGCGACTCGACTACGACAATATTCATGGAAATCCAGATGGTTATCCGCCAAAACCATTGAGAATCAGGGCGGAATCGACCGTATGTTCGGTCCGGAACATGGGGAAGGTGACCCCTACTGTCAAATAAGCCCGTTAAGAAGCCGTGTCAGACCAGCGAAATAGGGCACGAAAGAGACCACCTCCGTCGCGCCTGCAACTATAGACTGCATCCAGATATATTTTCTACCTGTATGGGCACTTCGGCCGCTGTCCGGCTGGCTGTTGGGACCCTTCGGGTTAGCGGGCTTTTACGCCGAGTTTGTTCAGCAAGTCGGCCGTCGGGTTGCCATCAGGCAACATTCCGAATTTTTTCTGCTCGGCGCGGATGTTGTCGCGCAAGTCGAAATCGATATGGCCCTCGAAGTCTTTCACCTTGTAGCCGAGCTCTGACAATTTTTTCTGCAAGGCAATGCGCGCATCGCGTGACAACTGCCGGTCATCCTTCGGCCAAGGCGTCTTGATCAGGCCTCCGCCATGCATGCGATCGGCGAGGTGACCAACTGCGATCGCATAAGCATCGGAGTTGTTGTACTCCTTCAGCACATCAAAATTTTCCGTGGCGATAAATCCTGGACCGCTGGCGCCGCTCGGGAAGAAAAGAATGCCTTCACCCGAGGCTGGAAACGGCTTTCCGTCGGCCCGACGCACGCCAAGCGCCTGCCATTCCGCGAAAGTGGCGCGGCTGCGCATGTAATCGAAACCATTTGGTACCGTGACCTCGAAGCCCCAGGGCAGTGCGGCGTTCCACTTCCATTTGTGCAGATAGTTGGCTGTTGAACCGAGCACGTCCGGCACGTTGCTCCAGATATCGATGCGGCCGTCGCCGGAAAAGTCGACGGCATAATCGACGAAATTCGACGGCATGAATTGGCTCTGGCCCATTGCGCCGGCCCACGAGCTCACCATCTTGTCGCGGGTAAAATGGTTGTCCTGCATGATGCGCATTGCAACGATTAATTCGTTACGGAAATAGGGGTGGCGGTATTTCACATAGCCCAACGTGGCGAGGGATCGAAAAACATCCCAGCGATCCTTTTCGGTGCCGAAATCGGATTCCATGCCCCACAAGGCGAGAAGGACCCAGCGTTCCACCCCAAATTGCTTTTCAACTGCGTCGAAAGTCTTGGCCCATTCGCGCGCCTTGAGTTGTGCGTCCGCAATGCGGCGATTTGAAACGATGGCGTTCACGTAGTCGCCGACCGGCTTGCCATATTCGGGCTGGCGCTGAGTTGCGGCGATCACGCGCTGGTCGGGCGTCACACCTTTCAAGGCGAGATCGAATATAGGGCGGGTGATGCCCTTGGCCTGCGCATCGTTCCAAAGCTCGGCGGTAAAGGCCGCGAAGGATTGCTCCCGGGCGTGCGTTGACGCGCCCTGAAGCAAAAGAAGAACCGCAAGCGCCGGGAGGTATCGGCTGGCCATGGAGAAGGTCCGGTGGGGAATCCGTATCGCACGTTACAAGAGCGATACCAACCCCGCGCCGTGGTGTGCGAGGCGTCCGGCGATTTCGAGTTCCAGCAACACGCTGCGCACATTTGTGGCCGAGGTACGCGACAGCCGCACAAGATCGTCGATCGATACGGGCGCCGGCCCGAGCAGCGCGATGAGACGGCTGCGCTCGTCGGCACCAGGGTCGGCCTCCGCCGGGCCGGGCGGTTCCTGGGATGGTTCCTGTGCCGATGGCAGATTGAAGTCGCGGCCGAGGATCGGCTCGATCACCGCGATCACGTCGCCAGCTTCGGTTACCGGAGTGGCGCCTTGCTTGAGCAGGCCGTTAGCACCTTCACTGCGCGGGTCGAGCGGTGATCCCGGCACAGCGAAGACTTCCCGTCCTTGCTCACCGGCGAGCCGTGCGGTGATCAGCGATCCCGAGCGGCGCGCCGCCTCCACCACCACGACGCCAAGTGATAGGCCCGAAATCAAACGATTGCGGCGCGGAAAGTCGTGGGCGCGCGGCTCCCAGGTCAACGGCATCTCCGATATAGCGGCGCCTTCCAATACAAGTCTTTCCACCAACTCTCTGTGTTCGGCCGGATAAATTCGACCGTGGCCGCCGGCGAGCACAGCGATAGTACCGGTGCCGAGGCTGGCGCGATGGGCCGCGGCGTCAATGCCGCGTGCGAGCCCGGAGACAATGGCAAAGCCGGCTTCGCCCAGATCGCGCGTAATGCGTTCGGCAAACTTCATGCCGGCCGCAGAGGCATTACGCGAACCGACAATGGCGATCAGTGGCCGCGCCAACGCGTCAGCCTTTCCGCGCACCGCAATGACCGGCGGTGGATCATCAATCATGCGCAGGCGCGACGGATAGTCTGGTTCGCCCAGCGTGAAAAATTCTACGCCGGCCTCACGCGCGGCCTTGAATTCCGCTGCGGCTTGCTCGCGCGAGCAGATACGCAACGGGCGCACCAAACCGCCGCGGCGCGCGAGCTCGGCAGGGCCGCGAGTGCCGTACGAACGTTGCCGTAGCGGCTGACGAGGTCGTGGAAGGTGCGCGGGCCGACATTGTCGCTCCGAATGAGGCGAAGCCAGTCGAGCCGCCCCTCGTCGCTTACTCGTGTCCGCGCTTCCAACTTGGCACCCGCTTCGCACCGGTCGCGGGGAGACCTACAACCGATTTTGCGGTAATACAACTATAAGTTTAGTTGGCCTGGGCGCCGATTTTCCCTTCGCTACCACTGAGTAGCCGCGCGATGTTGGTCCGGTGCATGACCCACAATAGGACGGTGAGAAGCAGAAAGAGCACAGCAACATTGGGAAGACCGAAGAACCACAGACCGAGCGGCGTAAGGGCGCTGGCGACCAAGGCGGCGAGCGAGGAATAACGGGTGGCGGCAGCCACCGCGGCCCAAATCGCCGCAAAAAATAAAGCCGCGGGCCAATACAGACCGATGAGCACGCCAATATAGGTGGCAACGCCCTTGCCGCCTTTGAATTTCAGCCAAACCGGAAAGAGGTGCCCGAGAAATGCTCCAAGGCCCGCGGCGAGCGCCGCCTCGGCTCCGAAGTGCGCCGCGATAAGCACGGCGGTCGTACCCTTGACCATGTCGCAAAGCAGCGTGGCCGCAGCGAGTCCCTTGTGGCCGGTGCGCAGCACGTTTGTTGCGCCGATATTGCCTGAACCAACGGCGCGGATATCGGGGCCTCCGGCGGCACGCGTCAACAGAAGCCCGAATGGAATCGAGCCGAGCAGATAGCCGAGGGCAAAAGCGAGCACGGCGGTCATACGTATTCGTAGACGGTTCGTCCGGAAACAATTGTGCGCACCACGCGGCCGGTGAGCCGCGCTTCATCGAAGGGCGTATTCTTGCACTTTGATTTGAGCTCGTTCGGGTCGAGCACCCAGGGCAATTCGGTATCGACGACAATGACGTCGGCCGGTGCGCCGCTCTTTAAAGTGCCACCCGGCAGCCCCAACAACTCCGCCGGCCGCGTCGACATGGCACGCAGCAACGCCATCAGTTCGATTTCGCCGCCATGGACGAGGCGCAGACCGGCTGTGAGCATCGTTTCAAGCCCAATCGCGCCCGGTGCCGCTTCCGCGAACGGCAGGCGTTTTGTTTCGACGTCCTGCGGATTGTGGTCCGACATGATCACATCGATAAGTCCGGCGCCGACGGCTTCGACCAGCGCCCTGCGGTCATCTTCAGCGCGCAGTGGTGGTGCAAGCTTCAAAAATGTCCGATATGGCCCGATGTCATTTTCATTGAGCGTAACGTGATTGATTGAGGCCGAGGCGGTGACATTCAAGCCCGCATCTTTGGCGCGGCGCAACTCCTCGATGGTGTCGACGCAAGTCACTGAGGCAGCGTGATAGCGCCCGCCCGACAAGGCGACGAGACGGATATCGCGTTCGAGCATCACCGTTTCCGCCGCCGTCGGAATACCGAGCAGGCCGAGTCGGGCGGCAAATTCACCTTCATTCATCACCCCGTCGCCGACCAGATTGGGATCTTCGGTGTGATGCACGATCATCGCGTCGAAGTCGCCGGCATAGGTGAGCGCGCGGCGCATCACCTGCGCATTCGTGACGCTTTTTGCGCCATCGGTGAAAGCGACAGCACCGGCCGCCTTGAGCAGGCCGATCTCCGTCATTTCCTTGCCCTCGAGGCCCTTCGTGATCGCCGCCATCGGATGCACATGCACGATCGCGTTGTCGCGTGCACGGCGCAGCACGAAATCCACAGTCGCTGGGTTATCAATCGCCGGCGAAGTGTCGGGTTGGCAAATGACGGTTGTTACGCCGCCAGCGGCCGCCGCCTGGCTCGCAGAGGCAAGTGTCTCGCGACTGGCCGCACCGGGCTCACCGATGAAGGCACGCATGTCAACCAGGCCGGGCGCTATCAGCTTGCCGCGGCAATCGATTACGTCGGTGCCTTCCGGGACGCCGGCAGCGCCTATGCCTTTCTTCGCCTCGCGGATTACACCTTCTGCGATCAGCAGATCACCGACAATGTCGAGATCGCGTGATGGATCGACGATCCGGGCATTGGCGAGGAGGATCGGGCGGCGGTCGGACAACATCATTCATCCCACTCTGTCATTCCGGCCGCCACGAACCGGCGATCCGGAATCCAGAAACAAACTCTGTGCAAGCATCTGGATTCCGGGTTCGCGCCTTCGGCGCGCCCCGGAATGATGAAGAGAGTTCGCTCACGCATTGGGTAAATTTCGCGAAAGCGCCTCGAGCACGGCCATGCGCACCGCGACGCCCATTTCGACCTGTTCGCGGATCAAAGACTGCGCACCGTCGGCGACGATGGAGTCGATTTCGACACCGCGATTCATCGGTCCCGGATGCATCACCAGCGCGCCAGGTTTTGCGTAGGCAAGTTTCTTCTCGTCGAGCCCGTAGTAGTGGAAATATTCTGACATCGACGGTACGTAGGACCCGTTCATACGTTCGCGTTGCAGCCGCAGCATCATGACGATGTCGGCATCGGCGAGACCTTCGCGCATGTCGCGCGCAACTTCCACGCCGAAACGCTCGATACCGGGCGGCAGGAGAGTGGAGGGCGCAACGACACGCACGCGCGCGCCCATGGCATTGAGCAGGATGATATTCGAGCGCGCGACGCGCGAGTGCAGGATGTCACCGCAGATTGCCACGAGGAGGCCATCGATATGACCTTTGTTGCGGCGGATCGTAAGCGCGTCCAACAGCGCTTGGGTCGGGTGCTCGTGCGAACCGTCGCCGGCGTTAATCACCGAACAGTCGACCTTGCGCGCCAGCAACTCGACCGCACCGGACGCGTGATGCCGCACGACAATGATATCCGGGTGCATGGCATTGAGCGTGATTGCCGTGTCGATCAGCGTCTCGCCCTTACGCATCGAGGACGAACTGATCGACATGTTCATCACGTCGGCACCGAGCCGCTTGCCGGCAAGCTCGAACGAGGCCTGGGTCCGGGTCGAAACTTCAAAGAAAAGATTGATCTGGGTGCGGCCGCGAAGCGAGGTGCGCTTTTTCTCGACCTGGCGATTGAGTTCGACGAATTCCTCGGCCAAGTCGAGGAGACCGGAAATGTCCGCTTGCGAAAGCCCCTCGATCCCCAACAGATGCCGCATGCTGAGGACGAAGGAGGGTTTCGGCGCAATGGTCATTAAAGCAAGACCTATAGGCGCAACTTGTTCTCCCGGCAAGGGTATTACTCGCCGATCCACAAGGCACTCGTTCAGATCGTTAATGTTTTCGTCCCCAAATCTTTGTGATGACCCCACCATGATTTGCAGGAACTGCAATGGCTGTTCCCGTGTTGAGCCCCGATACGTCAAAAAGCCGGAATGAAAAGGAGGCTCCCATGAAGACAGTTCTCAAATGCGCCGTGGCGCTGACATTCGCGGGTGCGCTCGCAGTTGCGGCGACGTCACCGAGCCAGGCGCGGAACGGACGTAATGCCGCCGCCATCGGCCTCGGTGTTGGCGCGCTAGCCGGCGCGGCAATCGCCAGCTCGGCCTATAACAACGGCTACTACGGTTATTACGGTGCTCCGGGTTACGCCTACGCACCGGGCTACGCGTATGACTCATACGCCTATGATCCGTACGCCGACGCCTATGCCTATCGACCGGCGCCGCGATACGGCTACTACGGCGACAGCTGGTCGCGTCAGCACAACACCAACAACTTCTCGATTGACTCGCAGCGCTAGCTGAGGGGACGTGAAGGAGAAGCCGCTCTTCGGAGCGGCTTCTTTCTTTACAAGCGCGATAAACGATCAAGCGCTCCTTGCAGGATAAAAGCGGCGGCATGCTGGTCAATCACGGCCGCGCGCTTTTTACGGCTGACATCGGCAGCGATCAATTCGCGCTCGACAGCGACAGTAGAGAGCCGTTCGTCCCAGAGAGCGATCGGCAGCTCGGTGAGCTTGCCGAGATTCCGTGCGAAGGCGCGAGTTGATTGCGCCCGCGGGCCCTCGCTGCCGTCCATATTAATTGGTAGACCGAGCACGATTCCGACCGCTGAACGTTCCGCGGCCAGCACAAGGACGCGCGCTGCATCGGTAGTGAATGTTTTGCGCGCAATGGTTTCAACGCCCGCTGCGAGCTTGCGATCGGGATCGCTGGCGGAGACCCCGATCGTCTTGGTGCCGAGATCGAGTCCGATCAGGGTCCCGCGAGCGGGCAGATGCAAGGCGGCTTCAACAAGTGGCAGGATGACAGACATTGTGGCTACGCTTTACGGTACCGTATTGGCCGGAAGCTGCCGCGCATGGTCTGCGATTTCGCCCGCGGTGGTAAACCACACACGTTCGTCGGCGCGACGCATGATGTGCCTGAGCGCTCGCCCCAGATGTCTGAAACGGTGCGGCCAGCCAACGATGTAGGCGTGCAATGCTATTCCCATGACCAGCGGCCGCTTCGTGCATTCCTCATGCATCACCTCAAATGCATCCACGATCATGTCGGCGAATTCCGAGCCTTCGCGTTTGCGCGCGACGATCTGCGGGATGTCGTTGAGTTCCTGCGGGTATGGCACAGAGAGAATTCGGCCGTGGCGTGTCTTCATCCAGACGGGCTGATCGTCGTGACACCAGTCGAGGAGGTAACTATAGCCGGCCTCCTGCAATAGATCCGGGGTCAGCGGCGACTGCGAAATCCAGGGTCCAAGCCAGCCGCGCGGGCGTTGCCCGGAATGCTTTTCGATGGCCGCCGTGGTTTCCTCGATCAGCAATCGCTCTTTGTATTCGGTGAGATCGCCCTGGCGTTCGGAATTGGTGCGGCCATGCCCGATCAATTCCGCATCAGGAAATGCAGCGATCACCTGCGGAGCATGGCGGTACATTTCCGAATTGACCAGAAGCGATGTCGGCAGCTTGATCTCGCCAAACAGCTCCGCCAACCGGAACACTCCGACACGGTTGCCGTAGTCACGCCATGCGTAATTGAGCACGTCCGGCTGCGGCCCGCCGGGTGCGAGTTCGGCCCCAAGCCCTTCGCCAAACGAGAACCATTCGAGATTAAGGCCAACATAGATCGCCAGGCGTTTGCCGCCCGGCCAGTCGTAGACTGGACGCGCGGAGATAGGAGAGTAGGGATACCGGTCGTGGGTGCGGGCGGACATACATAATGGTAACCGGTTCCACGGCGGCTTGCCTCCTCTTTTGCAATGCGGGTGCGCGGCCTTCGCCGAAACCCTTGTCCTCGGTAAACCCATTGCGAATTCATGCCGAAGTCAGGACGCGATAGCCTTCCGCCCTCGCTCGTACCGGGACGATGCTCATGTGGTCTAACCGACGACTGCTGGACCTGTTCAAGATCGAACATCCGATCCTGCTGTCGCCGATGGCGGGCGTCATGGACGCCGAACTCGCGATCGCCGTCGCCAAAGCGGGCGGGCTCGGCGCGCTGCCGGCCGGCATGCTCAGCGCGGAGCAGTTGCGTGCACAAGTGGATCAATTTCGCGCCGCCACCGCAAACAAGCCGGTCAATCTGAACTTCTTTGCGCACAAGCTACCCCTGCCGAACAACGCGCGCGAGCATGCGTGGCGGGAGAAACTCAAGCCCTATTATGTTGAATTCGGCATCGATCCGGCGGCGCCGGTACCATCGACAATTCGTGCCCCATTCGATTTCGCAATGTGCGCCGTTGTCGAAGAACTCAAACCGGAGATCGTGAGTTTCCACTATGGTCTTCCGGAAGACTCACTGCTTGCACGCGTGAAATCTGCGGGCTGCAAGGTGATCTGCTCCGCCACCGCCGTGGCAGAGGCGCGTTTCCTCGAAGCGAATGGTTGCGACGCCGTCATTGCGCAAGGGCTCGAAGCCGGCGGCCACCGCGGCATGTTCCTGAGCGAGGATGTTGCCACGCAAGTGGGATTGTTTGCGCTGCTGCCGCAGGTGGCTGACGCCGTGAAAGTGCCGGTGATCGCCGCCGGAGGAATAGGTGACGCGCGTGCCATTGTGGCAGCTTTGGCGCTGGGTGCAGCAGGCGTTCAGGTCGGTACAGCATTTCTTTTTTGCCCTGAAGCGAAGGCGCTGCCACCGCACCGCGCGGCGTTACGGGCGGCGCGCGACGACAGCACGGTGGTCACGAACGTTCTCAGCGGGCGGCCGGCGCGCGGTTTGATCAACCGCGCGATCCGCGAGCTTGGACCGATGAGCGGGATTGTGCCGGAGTTTCCCCTGGCGAGCGGCGCCCTGGCACCATTACACGCAAAGGCGCAGGCGCAGGGATCGGGCGATTTCTCGCCGATGCTGGCAGGGCAGGCTGCTGCCCTTGGCCGTGAGCTGCCGGCGGGGAAGCTGATCGAAGAATTGGTGTCCGAGGCACAGGAACTGCTGCGTTGCATGGCGAGATAGGCGCCGGCCGTTGGGCCGGTTGTCGCGATGAAAGCCACTCTGCTATAGCCTGACGGAACAGAAACGTCCCCGGAAATTCCATGTCCGTCGACGCCGATACCGTCCGACGCATTGCGCATCTCGCCCGCATCGCCGTGGCCGAGAATGAAATCGAGCACCTCAAGGGTGAACTCAACGCCATGCTCGCTTTTGTCGAGCAACTTTCGGCGGTCAAAGTCGAAGGTGTTGAACCAATGACTTCAGTGACGCCTATGGCCATGAAGAAAAGGGTGGACGCGGTGACAGACGGCAATATCGCGGAAGACGTTGTCAGAAATGCGCCGGTGAGCGAAGAGAAGTTTTTTCTGGTGCCAAAGGTGGTGGAGTAATGTGCATCGCCTGCGAACTCGGATACTGGTCGATGATCGACGCCATAGAGGCGGAGCGAGCCGTATCCAGGAAACGGCCGGGCGTCGACGACGCTGGTTTTGCCTGCGAGGCCTCTACCGAACCGCCTAAGCAACCGACGGATGAACCCAGGCCGTGAGTGAACTGACTTCGCTTACTTTGGCCGAAGCGCGCGACGGGCTGAAGAAAAGAACATTCTCTGCGGTCGAATTGTCTGCCGCGCATCTGACAGCGATCGAACGAGCGCGCGCTCTCAATGCCTTCGTGGTGGAAACGCCGGAGCGCGCGGCCGATATGGCAAAAGCTTCCGACGCGCGCATCGCGGCGGGCAACGCCGGGCCGCTCGAAGGGATTCCGCTCGCCATCAAGGATATGTTCTGCACAGCGGGCGTGCGCTCGACGGCCTGCTCACACATCCTCGATAATTTTGTGCCGACCTACGAGTCGACGGTGACGTCCCACCTTTGGCGCGACGGTGCCGTGCTGCTCGGCAAAACTAACTGCGACGAGTTCGCGATGGGCTCTTCGAACGAGACCTCGTATTTTGGGCCTGTGCATTCGCCTTGGCGACGCAAAGGATCGAATACGCCGCTGACGCCCGGCGGTTCGTCCGGTGGATCGGCCGCCGCGGTGGCCGCGCATCTTTGCCTCGGGGCGACGGGAACAGACACCGGTGGTTCGATCCGCCAACCGGCAGCATTCACCGGCACTGTCGGCATGAAGCCGACCTATGGCCGCTGCTCGCGTTGGGGAATTGTTGCCTTTGCGTCCTCGCTCGATCAGGCAGGACCATTCGCGCGCAAGGTGCGCGATGCGGCCGTCCTCTTGCGCTCGATGGCGGGTCCCGACGCTAAGGACACAACATGCGTCGATCGCGCGATTCCGGATTACGAAGCGGCAGTCGGCAGATCGGTTAAGGGCCTGCGCATCGGCATTCCCAAGGAGTACCGCCTCGACGGCATGCCTGCCGAAATTGAAAAGATCTGGGAGCAAGGGCGGGCCTGGTTGAAGGCAGCGGGCGCCGAGCTGGTCGAGGTTTCGCTCCCGCACACGAAATATGCACTACCGGCGTATTACATCGTTGCGCCGGCGGAGGCCTCATCCAATCTCGCGCGCTACGACGGTGTGCGTTACGGGCTGCGCGCGCCGGGGCGCGATATCATCGATATGTACGAGAAGACGCGCAGCGACGGCTTCGGTGCCGAAGTGCGCAGAAGGGTGCTGATCGGAACTTATGTTCTTTCGGCGGGCTACTACGACGCCTATTACCTGCGCGCGCAAAAAGTGCGCACATTGATCAAGAAGGACTTCGAGGACTGTTTCAACGCCGGCGTGCACGCCATGTTGACGCCGGCGACGCCGTCAGCGGCGTTCGGGCTGGGTGAAAAGGGCGGGGCCGATCCGGTCGAGATGTATTTGAATGACGTGTTCACGGTGACGGTGAACATGGCCGGATTGCCGGGCATCGCTGTGCCGGCAGGCCTTGATGCCCAAGGTCTGCCTTTGGGATTGCAGCTGATCGGCCGACCGTTCGATGAGGAGACGCTGTTTTCACTCGCCGCCGTGATTGAGCAGGCAGCGGGGCAATTCAGTCCTCAGCCGTGGTGGTGACGCTACTTGTCGGCTGTTGAGACCGGAGGCAGATCCTGGTCGCCCTCAACCGTTTTCTTGCCGCCCAGTTCGCCGCCGCTTAGGATAAAGATCGCCGCGATCACGGCCACAACGCCGCCGATAATGATGCCGAATGTGCCGTTGCTGTCCTTGTTCATAACGTTATTCCAACGTCTGTCGCGCAAGCCTGTTCCGAGTCCGCGGCCTACGCCGGGAATTCGCAAAAATCGTTGCAGAATTCAGGCCATTTCGTGGAATACAGGCCGCAGCCTCGGCAACGCAGCTGTGCGAAAAGTATGGCGACATGGGCTCGGGGTAGCGTTGCGGGGAGGCGACCCTGCTCATTTTGGCAGCAGCGACTGGATTCGTGCAGGGGCGGGCGCCCGTGATATTGGGTGCGCAGCTGGAAAAGAAACAGGCACATGGGCACTCATCCCAACAGAAAAAAGCTTCTAAAAGGAACGACCGGCGATTGGGAGGTCGTCATTGGCATGGAAGTGCATGCGCAGGTGACGTCGCGGTCAAAGTTGTTCTCCGGCGCGTCCACCGAATTCGGAGGTGCTCCCAACAGCCATGTTTCGCTGGTCGACGCGGCGATGCCGGGCATGCTGCCGGTAATCAACGAGGAATGTGTGCGGCAGGCAGTCCGCACCGGGCTCGGGCTGAAAGCCAAAATCAATTTCAAATCGGTGTTCGACCGTAAGAACTATTTCTATCCCGATCTTCCTCAAGGCTATCAGATCAGCCAGTACAAATCGCCCGTGGTAGGCGAGGGCGCAGTAGCTGTCGATCTCGAGGGTGGCGACAGTGTCACCATTGGCATCGAACGGCTGCATTTGGAGCAGGATGCTGGCAAGAGCCTGCACGACAGGTCGCCGACGTATTCCTACGTCGATCTCAATCGGTCCGGCGTTGCGTTGATGGAGATTGTTTCCAAACCGGACCTACGCTCGGCCGAGGAAGCGAGGGCTTTTATCACCAAGCTCCGCTCGATCCTGCGTTATCTTGGGACATGCGACGGTGACATGGAGAAAGGAAACCTGCGCGCCGACGTCAACGTTTCGGTGCGGCGCCCGGGTGAACCGCTCGGCACCCGTTGTGAAATAAAAAACATGAATTCCATAAGTTTTATCGGTGACGCCATCGACCGCGAAGCCCGGCGTCAGATTGAGATCCTCGAACAAGGAGGCTCCATCGACCAAGAGACGCGGCTTTACGACGCCAACAAAAAAGAGACGCGTCCGATGCGCACCAAGGAGGAAGCGCACGACTACCGCTATTTTCCCGACCCCGACCTGCTGCCGCTGGAATTCGACGCGGCCTACGTCGAGCAGCTGAAGAAAAATCTGCCCGAGTTGCCTGACGAGAAGAAGGCGCGATTCATGCGCACTTTTTCCTTGTCCGCTTACGATGCTGGTGTGCTGGTGGCAGAGCGCGAGACCGCGAATTATTTCGAAGCCGTTGCCAAGGGACGAGATGCGAAGGCGGCGGCGAACTGGGTGATCAATGAATTGTTTGGGCGGCTGAACAAGGAAGGCAAGGATGTTGTGTCCTCGCCGGTATCGGCCGGCCAGCTTGGCGCGGTGCTCGATCTGATCGCGGACGGTACGATTTCCGGCAAGATCGCCAAGGATTTGTTCGAAGTTGTCTGGCAAGAAGGTGGCAACCCACGCGCTATTGTCGAGCAGCGTGGCCTGAAACAGGTCACCGATCTCGGCGCGATCGAGAAAGTCGTGGACGAAATCATTGCCAAAAATCCGGACAAGGTCGACGACGCCAAAACCAATCCGAAAGCGATCGGGTGGTTTGTCGGCCAGGCGATGAAAGCATCCGGGGGTAAGGCGAGCCCGCAAGCAGTCAACGACATACTCAAACGCAAACTCGGAGTGTGACGCACGCGGCGACGCGGCTTGCTTATGGAGCTTTCAAAATTATTCGTGATGAGCGCGCGCGCAAAAGTTTTTGCGTGCGAGGTGATCGTCTCATCCGTTTGAAGGACAAATTTGGTCGCATGACGAGCTCGAATCAGCCCGAATCACTCCGCCCTGATTCGCCCGTTTTTGATCGATTCCAGGCGGCCGCGGGCCCTGGATGCGGTCATCTGTGCAAAATTTTTTCAGTGCGCTGGTGCACGTGTTGCCAACGGAAAGAATGCAAAACAGAACTCGCGCCGCGAACAAAAATGCCGCCAAAGCGCGTGTAAAGCGAAATACCGTCGCTGGAAAAACCCTTATTTCATCGAATGTTTTTAAATTTTTCCGACGCGCACTCATTTGCGTCTCGCGTGTTGCGCGGGTGCGCGATGAATTTGAATTTCAGCCGCGCGATTGCATCGCATCGCGTCATGCTGCACTCGCGTACACACTTCCTTAAGCGCAACGCTGTTTTTTTCGTCGTGCTGTAGTAAATGGAATGCACAGTGTTCGTCGATTCGCGACGTGCACTGATGCGACACCCGCCATGAATCATGGCTAGGAGGGCAGCAATGGCTAGACGTAGGAAGAAGGCAGCGGCGAAAGCAGCGAAGAAGACAAAGC
>Ga0187785_10000154_pt1 | contig 25867 bp, 24 predicted proteins | sample 0815_BV2_4_20_MG_FD_132466 | JGI IMG/M metagenome (GOLD analysis project Ga0187785, IMG submission 132466) | Tropical peat soil microbial communities from peatlands in Department of Meta, Colombia - 0815_BV2_4_20_MG | ecosystem: Environmental > Terrestrial > Soil > Wetlands > Peat | place...
TCGCACTGGAAGATGCCCAACTCTCGGGTGAGAAGATCGACGCTATGTATGTCGGGAACATGAGCGCCGGGAGGTTCATCGAGCAGGAACACATTGGCGCCCTGATCGCTGATTATGCCGGCCTCACCACCAACCATATTGCTTCGACAAGGGTTGAGGCGGCCTGTGCATCTGGCGGCCTTGCCTTCCGGCAGGCGGTCATCGCAGTTGCGAGCGGTATGGAGGACATCGTTGTTGCTGCAGGTGTGGAGAAGATGACCGACGTGGAACCCGGTGCAAGTACGGACACTCTTACCGGGGCGGCAGACCGTGAATGGGAGGGTTTTGTTGGTGCAACCTTCCCGGGCCTGTACGCGATGATCGCCCACGATTATATGCATCGTTACCCGCTGACCCGAGAACAGCTTGCGCAGGTTGCAGTGAAGAATCACTACAACGGTGCACGGAATCCAATCGCCCAGTACCAGATGGAAATTACTATCGACACTGTCCTCAAGTCCACCATGGTTGCAGAGCCACTCAGGCTCTTCGACTGTTCTCCCATTACCGATGGCGCAGCGGCGGTTATTGTTGCTCCGCTCGAACGTGCACGGGAGTTTACCGATACTCCTATCAAAGTCCTTGCGAGTGCACAGGCAAGCGACTCCATATCCCTGCATGACCGGCGCGATATCTCCACCCTCGACGCTACAGTTGCCGCAGGACAGCGGGCGTTTAAGACAGCAAGACTTTCGCATAAGGATATCAGTATGGTTGAAGTACACGACTGCTTCTCCATCGCCGAGATCTGTGCAATTGAAGACCTCGGGTTCTGCAGAAAAGGGACTGCCGGCAAGTTAACCGCGGATGGTGAGACGGCTCTTGGAGGAAAGATTCCGGTCAATACAAGCGGCGGTCTTAAAGCCTGCGGCCACCCGGTTGGAGCGACCGGCATCAAGCAGGTCTACGAGATCGTCCAGCAGCTCCGCGGCGATGCCGGCAAGCGCCAGATCGACAATGCGAAGATCGGTATGACACACAACGTGGGCGGTACGGGAGCTACAGCCGTAGTCCACATCCTCGGGAGGGCGTAACAATGTCTGTCGCACGGTTCTGGAGAAAGATTCCCCAGCGCTATAACCTGATTGGGACAAAGTGTGAGACCTGCGGCCGCCACTTCTTCCCCCCTCGGACATTCTGTCCGGACTGCCGCAGGGCCGGGAAGATTGTCGATCATAAGTTTACTGGAAACGGGACCGTGGTAACGTTTACCATTATCCATACGGCAAACGAACAATTTGAAGCCTACACACCTTACGTTCTTGCCATTATCAAACTCGATGAAGGACCGCGGATGACTGCCCAGGTCGTCTGCGATCCCAAAGATGCGAAGATCGGAATGAAAGTGAAGAGCACATTCCGCCGGATAGCTACTGATGGCGAGAGCGGTATTATCCACTATGGAACGAAATTTGTGCCGGTAGAATGATTTTTTTTTCGAAATATTCCTCTTTTTAATAGTTCGGGTTTGGTTACATTCTCATAAGATATAGGACCCAGTTGTAACACATATCATTATCAAACCTCACTTTATAAACGCCGGATGATTTGGGCAGGTAATTTTTCTCCCCGAATGAACACTTGACAAGAGCTCCGGCAACATTACGAAGCAATATCTCCGGATAACTGGTACTGAGAAGATACAAAAGCCGCCGCGGCCGTGGTTGCAGCAAGGAGCGATAAATGCTCAAGGCGTTTCAACCTTGTCAGGAAAATGTCGCATGATATGCAAGGAACTCCAAGGAACCATCACGCAAAACACGGGTACAAAAATATCCTCCATGAATTGTGTCCGGGGGGATTTGTAAGAGGGGAGAACTGGCGACATCATTGAATGAATGCAGATTCTGAATGTTCCTGATCCAATCTTTCACTGGATCATGGACAATACGCAGGAGGCAAGAAGAACGAGTTTGTTCCCTATCGTGTTGAGGTCCCTTCTCGGGGCCAGAACCTTGATTCTGCATATAGATGATCAGAAGGGCTCCTCGGTTCATGATGACACCAGTGAGAAAGCACAACGGAGAAGGGCGTTGAGATAATCTCATTCCAGGTCTCCCTTTACGAACCTGTCGGAACAGTGAGTATCGGTTTTCAGTAATCAGGATGTCTGACGCGAATGTCATACACCGTATGCCACATTCCCGGTGAGTACGAACGCACTTCCCTTTCTGAAAGGATTACTCCCCCGAGTTCCCTGATGCACTGAGTATGTTCCCCCTTTGCGGAAACCAGTGAATAAAAGTGAATAGTTCCTCCTTCCCTGCATAACCGGAACGCTTCCGCTAAAAATGTTGTTCCAGCGAGTGGGAGATTCATGACGATCCGGTCGACCTTGCATGGCAGAAATACCTCAAGCCGACTGGCATCAGCGAGAACAGGAAGAACATTTCGTATCCGGTTCTTTCTGATGTTAATGAGCAGAAGTTCCACCGCCACAGGATTGAGATCCACAGCAACGACAAATGCTGCCCGGGATGCAAGAACAATAGCAAATGGTCCGACACCGGTAAACATGTCAAGAACGACTTCCCCTTCCTGCATCTGTCCGAGAATCCGCTGGCGCTCTGTCGAGAGCCTGGCTGAAAAATAGGCTCCAGCCAGATCAACCGTAAAGTGGTGGTGATGTTCGGTCACTTCAGTCCTTGTCGTGGGCTCCCCGGCAAGGATGACCATCTTTCGGGTTCTGTACTCTCCGCTTACCTCACCGTCGGCATATACCGCTGAATGGAGGGAGGGACGTGAAGCGAGAATCTTTTCCGCTCCGGCAGGATTGTTTTCCTGCAGGATCGCGATCCCCCCAACGAGTTCATGTCTGGGGAGTACTACCCTCCCCTTCTGAAGGTCGAACCCGAGCCACTCTGCGCTCTCGCGGGGGGCGAGGACAGGAAGGATCAGCATCTCCCCGTCGCGGCATACTTTCAGTGTAGTATCGAGCGCGCCCTCCCGGATAAGTGCCTGTCTCACCGCCTCACCCTTCCTTGAAGGTACCCGTATACCCCATTGTTCGACCTTCATTTCCAACCACGTATATCTTAACTCTCTACGTACTAACCAATAACCATGGCAGATGGTGCAGGGCACCCGATGGGCGGGGATGCGGATGCAGGTCATGACAACGAGAAAGAAATGACGATTCTTAACCGGCTCAGGGACGGCTCGCTTAAGCTCTACGAGATCGAAAAGGAACTCTCACCACTCGAAGCGATCCGTCTCCGAAGGGAATTCATTGAGGGGGAGACCGGGACATCGCTCGAAAATGTCGGTATATTCTCCATCGATATCGAACGCGTGGTGAAACGAAACTGCGAAAACATGATCGGAACAGTGCAAGTACCGGTCGGCGTTGCCGGGCCGGTGCTGGTCAATGGAAGCATTGCCCGGGGAAGTTACTGGCTCCCGCTCGCTACAACCGAGGGAGCGCTGATCGCTTCAGTTAACAGGGGGTGCAGCGCTATCACTAAAGCCGGGGGGGCAGAAATCCGAATCCTGCATGACGGGATGACGCGGGCTCCGGTCTTTGCATCAGATTCTGTCGCGCATGCCGGAGCAGTTTGTGAATGGGTAGCTGATCATCACGATGCGCTGAAGGCTGCTGCAGAGAGTACAACCTCGCATGGAAAACTGAATGGCATTGTTACTTTCGTTGCCGGAACCAGTGTCTATGTCAGGCTTGAATTCGATACCAAGGATGCGATGGGAATGAACATGGTGACTATCGCAAGCGCAAAAGTTGCCGACATGATTGCCTCTGGCACGGGCGCACGCCTTATCGCTCTTTCCGGAAACATGTGCACCGATAAGAAGCCGGCTGCCATCAATGGAATCCTGGGTAGAGGCAGAAGTGTTGTTGCCGGTGTCGCACTTTCTCACGAGCTGATTGCCCAGATCTTCAAGACCGATGCCAAGACGATCCATGAAGTGAATTACCGGAAGAACCTCGTGGGGTCAGCCCGTGCCGGCTCCATGGGTTTCAATGCCCATGCTGCAAACGTCGTGGCTGCCATGTTCATTGCATGTGGTCAGGACGCTGCCCACGCAATCGACGGCAGTACCTGTATCACGACCGTTGATCTGACAGAAAAGGGCGTGTATGTTGCTGTCACCCTCCCCTCGCTTCCTGTTGGGACAGTTGGCGGGGGAACCGCTGTCGAGACCCAGCAGGAGTGTCTGCGTCTGCTCGGTGTCGCTGGCAGCGGGACACCTCCCGGTGCCAATGCAAAAAAGCTTGGGGAGATCATCGGGGCAGCTGTTCTTGCCGGGGAGCTGTCCCTTCTCGGTGCTCTTGCTGCCCAGCACCTTGCCCGAGCCCACCAGCAGCTGGGCCGAGGATAAACAATTCCCTCTCCGGAAAATCTTCTTTTTCCGATAATGACGATCAAAGAGTTTTACACAGCTGCTGTAGCGCCCGATTGGTGATACCCCTGAATTACAAAAGGAGGCCTTTTAACAGGGATTTTTTTGCATGGTGAGCCTGAGGCGGTGCTCAACGCAGGGTGATATTTTCAGGGTGGATTTCTCTAAAGCAGAATTCCTTTCTTTTTTTATAAGAGCTGCGTGATGGATGCGTTGGTGTTGGCAAAGTGTACAAGGATATATTGCGATTTCTCGTGTCAAAACCGGAACCATTTCATCATTACGATTGCATCTTCTCCATTCGCGTAATACTGATCTATGCCGAACACAGGCCGGTACCCTATGCGCTGATAAAATTTTTGTGCACCGTAGTTGGAAACTCTCACTTCCAGCTGGACACCGGTCGCAAGCTCAAGGGCGAACTGATGTTCAATACGACGGATAAGCAGTCTTCCGATGTTGCGGCGACGATACTGAGGACTGACGCCTACATTACAGAGATGACCATAAATCTGCTCCCCCGTGTCCTCAAGACCGCCTACGACAAAACCAGCAACAGTTCCATCACAGACTGCAACAAAGAACGTTGAAGGGTAGAATGTCAGTGCCTCAAGGAAGACGCTGGAGTCCCAGGGATCGGCAAACGACTCGTTCTCGATGGAAGAAATCGCCGGAATATCCAGGGGGGAAGCCTGACGGATGTGCGGAGTCGAGAATGCAGACAGATCGCGAGGGCGTATCACGAGTGTAACACCTACTGGTTCTGTAGTTCCCTATGTTTTTTTCCGCCAAAGTTTTTTGGATTACTGCTTTTGGTGCGGGAGAGTCATGGGAAATATATGGGATTACGCCCAACTCTTGAGAGCAGGTTTTTGATTGACTCCCGTTCGGATGGTGTCTGGTCTGTGAAGATCTATCAGTTTGCCGGGGTGCGGCCGGGGCCCGGGTTGGCCACGGAAATTGCAGCGGTCCCGTATGATGTCGTTACCGCAGAAGAAGCACGGGCTATCATTGCCAGAAAACCAAGAAGTTTTCTCCGGGTCAGCAGGCCGGATGCAGAGATGCCTGAAATTCCCGCTGACGATGCAAGAGTTTATGCGCGTGCGAGAGATGCCTTCCATGCCCTCATTGCGGACGGACTGATGCAAAAAGATGCAACCCCGGGTTTCTATCTTTACCGTGTGCGCCAGAACGGCGATATGTTCCTTGGTCTTTGCTGCTGCCTCAATGTGGAGGATTATCGGAATAACACCATCAGAAGGCACGAGCAGACCCGGTATGACAAAGAAGAGGACCGTACGCGGCATATCGAAACAACAAAGACCCACAATGGCCCCGTGGTTCTGCTCTACCGTGATACCGGTGACATTTATTCGTTCCTGAATTCGATCATCACGAGTGAAACACATCCTGATGCAGAGGTCAGGGCTGACCAGGGGGGTCTTCACCAGATATTCAGGATCACCGATCCCAGCATCCTTTTACAGATCGAGAAACGGTTTGATCCTGTCCCTTCTCTGTATATTGCCGATGGCCACCATCGGGCAAAAGCATCAGTGAATGTTGCAGATCGCAGGATTGCGACAGGAGAAGGGGCTGAGGGAGAGATATCGCATTTCATGGGCGTTATGTTTGCTCATAACAGAGTCAGGATCCACGGGTACAGCCGCCTTCTCACGGACCTTGGCATGTTCACTCCACAGGCATTTATCAGTGAGCTGGGGAAGTACTTCGAGATAAAACCCTACGGAAATGTCCGCGGTGCGGAATATAATATTCAGCCGAAGATCAAAAAACCCGAAAACTTCCACGTTGTTCATATGTATCTTGCAGGCCAGTGGTACGAGTGCACACGTCCCCGCGAGAAATGCGCGGCCCCTCTCGATTCGCTGGATGTTGCAATTCTCCAGATATATGTTCTCCAGGGACTTCTCGGCATTACCGACCCCCGGGGGGATTCCCGGCTCCAGTACCTTGGCGGCGCTCGGCCGATATCTGATTTGGAAAAACTGGTTGACCTCGGCCAGTACCAGCTCGCGTTTGCTATGCAGCCGGTGAAGGTCGAGACCGTGCTCTCCATTGCCGACGCCGGCGGAGTGATGCCCCCCAAGTCAACGTGGTTTGAACCAAAGCTGTTGAGTGGTCTGGTCGTCCATACCTTCGATTGATCTGGCTCATCCTCACCCCTCCTTTTATTGTTTTTTGCGGCGATGTTATTTCGTATGATCACTATCGCGCTACCTAAGGGGAGCCTGGAAGTCCAGACACTCCAGCTTTTCAAGGAGGCTGATCTCGAGGTAAGACGGACAGATCGCGACTACAACCCCACGATTGCCGACAGCCGTATAGGGAAGGTCAAGATCCTCCGGCCTCAGGAAATTCCGACCTATGTGGATAAGGGATATTTCGATCTCGGCATCTCCGGCCTTGATTGGATCACCGAAACCGGTGCAGATGTCATTGAGGTCGCAAATCTTTCCTACAGTAAGACAGGTGAGGGGAATGTAAAGATTGTCATCGCAGTCCACCGTGACGAACCGGTCGATGATGTCACCCAAATCCGCCCAGGCAGCCGTGTCACAACAGAATATCCTGAGCTTACCCGGAAATTTTTCGAAAAACTGAATATCCCGGTTCAGCTCTTCCATTCGTACGGTGCATCGGAGGCCAAGGTGCCAGATCTGATGGACGTAGTTGTTGATCTGACAGAGACAGGGACAACGTTGCGGAAAAACGGCCTCAAAATTATTGGTCAGATCATGGAGTCGCATACGGCAATAATTGCGAACAGATCGAGCTGGGGGGACCCGCAAAAGAGAAAGGAGATCGAAGAGATCAAAACCCTGCTGTTCGGAGTCATCGATGCGCGCCATAAGGTTCTTCTCACGATGAACGTCCCGACCGTGGCAATGGAGCGCATCGTGGGGGCTTTGCCGGCTATGAAAAAACCGACGGTCAGCCGGCTTCACGGAATTGATTATTACAGCATCCAGACCGTAGTCCCGAAAAATTCTGTAAATCAACTGATCCCGCAGCTCAAGACATGCGGAGCTGAGGATATCCTTGAGATCCCGATTACCAAAATAGTACCCTGATTGCGGATACTGCATCGATTAATTATAAATTTCTTTTTGATAAAGTTTCTCTGGAATTTACCTTTGGATTGCTAAATAATAAGATATTTTAGCAGTTAATCTCAAAATCCAAGATCCTGAGGAAGACCAAACTTTATCAGTTCCTATGCATATAATTCCTTAAGGATAGTTATGCGCAACGGTCTTCCCCTTGTTCTGACGCTAATACTATTAGCAGGCTTCGCGTTTTGCAGCGCATGCACCTCGCAGCAGGAGCAAAACACGACAAGCCAGCAAAATCTCACCCCGGTGACTGACATCGGCCTCGTCCCCGTGCACGGCACACCTGCTTCTCCAGTCGTCAGGTTTGACGACGCCATAAGCCAGCTTGGAGAGCGCGAATCTTCTGCAGCCCTCCAGAACAGCAGTTCGTATGGGATATACTTCATCCTTGGCGCCGGGATGGATGATACCGGTAATGCGCACCAGTGGATATTCGGCATCAATAACGGGACTGTCCCTGAGTTAGAAGTGATGGATCCCGCCAGTTGGACTACTATTCCTTATAGTGGGACGTTCCCTGCCTCGCGGGTTGAACCCGCGACGATCCTTCCCCCTGATCAGCTTTTCCTCATGAACAAAGCCGCTATTCTTGGGGATATTCAATCCGGCGCACCCGAACAACGCAGCCTTGATCTGAGAAACGGCACGTATACCATTACGATATCTTCCGGAAGTACTTCACGGGTTCTGATATTCAATGCAACAACAGGAGACTCGATTGAATCAAATGGCGGATGATTCAGGAAATCTTTCCATCGATTTTCTGGTAGGATTCACTATTTTTATGCTGGCATTTATCTGGGTAGCTTCGATGGTCCCCGGTATGCTGATCGGCCTTCAGTCAAGGACAATTGATTATGATGCTGTAGCCTATCGTACAGGAGTCATTCTTGTAGAAGATCCGGGATGGCCTGCAGCACCGGCATGGGAATCGTATCCTGACGGTCAAAAGGATCAAATTATCCGTTTCGGTCTTGCCGTCTCAAAAGATTCTCCCAATATCCTTTCGGAAGATAAGCTGAACCGTTTCTTTTGCAGTACATTTAGTTATCCTGACGATTACCATTCGAGGGCAATTTTCGGGGATTATAATTACTTCTTCAATATTTCCGTTCTCGATGAGGAAAGAAACCAGATGCGTTCTGTGGGTGACGTGCTTCCCGATGGATACGGCTACATCCGGCGCGCGGTGAAGATCAAGGGGCTGAGCAATACAACGATTGGTCAGTCACAGATTGAAAAACATCACTACAATAATACCGAGAACGTTTCGACCCATGAATTCTCTGTCGTTATCAATAACACAAAACTGCTGGGGGAAGTCGGGGATCCGTCCTACCAAATTGACCCAGCAAGAGACACGATAATCATCAATATTACGGATCTCAGGTCAACGATCAAAGAGTTCCCCACCGCATCGCCCAAGATCGTAAGGAATGGTGCTGGACGTGTTTCGATCACCCTCGATAGCATCAAGGTATATCGCTGGGATGCTGGGACCCTCTCGCTAGTTAGAACGTATGACAAACCCTACATTGACGGAAGAAATACACCTGACACCCCCCCTATAGGAGGCATCGAAGATAACGTGTCTCTGATCATCGACCCCCGCGTCTTCGATATCATGAAGGCAGGATATTCTCAGGTTTATATCAATTATACCTTCACGGTAAATCCTGACTGCACGTTCCTGAATAATACCAACAATCTTCTGGCAAATCCCCAGGGATCATTCAGTTACGATTATTTCCCGGAGAATGTCACCCAGCCCCGACTCAGGGATGGGGTCGTGGAGGTGGCAGTATGGTAACAGAGGGTGGCCAGCTCTATACAATCGAGGGTGTGGCGGCCGCCCTGATCATGCTCACGACTGCTTACCTTGTCGTCGGTGCTACAGCAGTATATACACCCGGTGATGCCCATATCAGCGATATGCAGATGGAAATTCTCGGGACCGATGCCCTGAAGATGATGGATACTCCTCAAAATTTTACGGATACCAAAAGCCCTCTCCGTCAGATCGTTGAAACGGATGACGGCTCAAAATTCTGGTTGCTCTTCAACAATACCCTGAACAATAAAACCGGAGCCTATCCGGATCATATCCACTTTACTGCGAATTACTCGTATCGTGTTCCATCTGATAATTCAATAAACTCAAGTTTCCTGAATGCCTCGCGTAATCTCACCGGCGGAGAACACGCCGTAAGGGTGACGAAATGGGTTATCGTGACGAAAAAGTTACCGCCAAGCGCTGCTACCGCCCAGGATCGGGCGGTTCTCGTGGAGGTGCTCCTGTGGCGAGACTGAACAATGACGGTCAGTGGATTGTCCTGATGGGATTCCTGGTGAGTTTCAGCTTCTTCTTCCTGGCCCTCGTCATTAACCAGTCGACCCTGGTTGGCCAGTCCACGGCTGAAAGCGTTATCGAATTCCCGAAAAATGATATCCGCGACATCAGCCAAGTCATAAAGGAACACGCTGATAACAACGGGAAGATAAGTGACCCTATCCATGACGATATCGTGAATGTCTCGCTCAAACGAAAAGGTGCGGTTATCAATTATACCCTGGATTTGGCCGGAACGGGTCTGGGCCACGATCCACTTGTTGACAAAAATAATTACTCAATGATCCATTACAACAACGGGGTGACCGAATACAATGAAAACTGGACCTCTACGTGATCATCACCCAGGTGAACCAGCAGTCGCTAACATGGTTGAGTACATCATGGTCAGCGGGGTCCTGATGGGACTTCTCATGGTCATGCTCCTCCTGGTGAATAGTGCCATGATGGAGACACCGTCAAACCAGCTGACCTACGTTGCCTTCACCGATATTGGAAACGGACTCTCCACCAGGATCGTGGATATTTATGCCATTGCCCCGAGCGATGGTTCGATCGTTACTAATTTTGACATTCCGAATGACGTTGCAGGCAGGGATTATTCTGTCGTCATAGGTCCGGGAGCCAATCCTGTGGACCAGGATGTCGAGATATCACGTGATCTCCTGGAAACGCATATATCGCTCGCCGGGATCGGTGCTTCTCGGGGCGTAGTAGGAAATACAACAGGCAGTGGATTAAACAAAATCAGTTATGACTCAGGGGGATATTGATGATGAATCTTCGAAAATGTGATTCAAAAGAAGGGGCCGCTTCCGAGGCAATTGGATTCATGCTCATTTTTGCCATGGTGATTGCCGGCATAGGCCTGGTGACCCTGTACGGGTACCCAATTCTTCTCCAACAGCAATCTACTGCAAACGAGAGGATTATGGAAAAAAACATGATTGTTTTACAGAACGATATGAAGAGTCTCGCATACAAAACTGTTCCGTTCAAAGAGACTTCGTTGAAAGTGGATGGTGGTGCAATCTCACTCTTTGAGTGGGTCGGTCCAACAGCATCATCGAACGGGAATATAACCCTCGACTTCCATGACTCTTTGGGGAATCATCTCACAGAAACGTTTAACCTGAGTGAGATCCGTTACGAATCCACCGATGGTACGACGCACATCTCGCTTCAGAACGGCGCCGTCGTAAAACGGCAGAACCTCGTGCAGGGCTCGGTCATGCTCGCGGAGCCGCGTTGGTTTTACGATCAGCTGACCAACACCATGGTGCTGAATTTCATCTCAGTCAATAGTACCAATACGTACGAGTCCAGAACCGGAATAAGTACGATCCAAATGGGAGCAGGAACTTCCACATTTTATAATATTACTTCAAATATAGACCAGCCAATTTATCTTGAATACACACCGGATCCCACTGGAATCGAGGATTATACGACAGCCTGGGATAATTATTTAATGAATACAATGAAGGCGACGCGTGTGCTTCCGGATAAACAATATCCCCTGAATGCCCTTCCAACCAAACGATATACGTTGTGGACATATTCTGGCACCGGACCGAAAGGTACTCTTGTGCTTAAAAATACAACAATCATGATCAATTCCTTCTAAAACATTTTTTTCATTTTCAGCGGAGAGCCTGAAAGGAAAGACAACCGCATGTTACTTAAAGAAAATAATCAGAATTTGTGGACTTTAATCATTAAAAGTTATAGAATAAATATTTTTCTTTTTTTTAAGTTTTTCTTTTTTTCAATTTAGACGTGTTTAATTTATTTTTGTAATATGGAAATAACTATATACCATTGAATTCTATTACCTTTTCCAAGGTGTATGTCATGTTGATAAAGCGAATCGTACTGGTCTTGCTCATCCTTGTGTGCCTGACCGGGGCGGCAAGTGCGCTGTATGCCAATCCCGGATCCGGTGCAACCCGTATTCTGAACCCGGTCGCCCCCGACCAGGGTTGGATCATTGCTGACATCGGGCAGCAAAACGTCATTTCCCTGATCGCTTATAACGAAACTTCCGCGGCGCCGGTCAAAAACGCTGATGTATCATTCACCGTTGATGATGTAACGCTCGGAAGTGTCAGTCCGCAGGCAACTACGACTGATAATACCGGTTCCGCAACGACAACATTTATTGTCAATAGCAGTCAGCCGAAAAGCGGCACTGCGCGGATCACTGCAATAATTCTGTCACATGAAGGGAATGGAAATTCCGGGGTTCAATACTCCACGACCCTCACATGGGACCAGAAAATCGACCACAGCCAGCCCTATTCCGCTGATTTTACCTATGATACATATGGGGATGTGGCGAGCGTTTTTCCAGTGAGTATTGTTGTAACGGACAGATGGGGGAATCTAATCGATGACAAGTACGAGAAGGCGCATACCCCGGCACTCGCAGCCCACAACCTGACGCTTCATGTCAACGGCCCGTCCCCCCCAAATGACTGCGGTTTTACGGATTTCGGCCTCGCCCATGATCATCAGTTCTCTCTTGATTCATACGGGGAACTCGATCTCAACATTACATCCGCAACAAAGCCTGGCTGGCATTACATTCTCATGGACCCCATGGGCGCGATGCCGGAACAGATGAAGCTCTTCGATACGGTTTCAAGAAACCCGCCCTTCGCAATAACCCAGGTCTACGACCCGGATGGCGATCCGTACCCGACAACTACCGCGGATGCCACGCATAAATTCACTTTTTATTATACGGTCTATGACCAATATGGTACACCCACGACAGACCAGGATATCCTTGTTACGGTTACATCTCTGGACTATAACGAGGGTGCGCCGGTGCAATCGACATTGATATCGGGTCCAAACGGGCAGAACTGGTCCAATTTCGGACCAAAATCTTTTACCAACCGGTATAACATTAATGCAACGACAGCCCGGAACACGACTATCTGGGCCAACAAAACAGTCCGTTTCTACAGCACGGCTCCTTCCAGTATCGATGTATCGGCCAACCCGCAGAGCGTGGCTAGCAGGGATGCCAACCCGAACATCTATTCAAACATCTCCGCCAAAGTTGTCGATGTGTATGGAAACGGAGTCGGGGGTATTCCGGTAACATTCGATATGACCAGTGGGACCAAAGACCCGGCAGGAGCGACAATAACCACACCGGCATCATTCTCAACAGCCGGCACCGTAACATCCACATCAGCTACCACCGATGGGAATGGTTTTGCGACCGTGAAATTCTATCCGGGCAAGTTCGCAACGATCGGGCAGCCCGGGTATCAGCAGGCGGCCACAGGGACTACTACCATCACGGCAACCTGGAACGGCAACGTCAAGGATGTCAAGGTTACCTGGAAGAACTATCCTTACCTCAGCGCTGTCGTTGCAGTTCACCCCAACCCGGTCAAAGTGGGGGATACGGTGAATGTCTCCCTGGTACTGAATGGAGACGGCTGGGCACTCTACAAATACCCAATTGATGTCGACCTTGTCATCGACCGGTCTGGCAGTATGGCAAATAAAATAGACGGGACATCCGGGACCCCGAGCAGGTTGTCCATTGCACAGTCCGCTGCCGACAACTTTGTCGGATCAATGGATTCCTCTCAGGACCGGGCAGGGCTGTGGTCATACGGTTCCGCGGGCGATGTTCAGCATAACGCCTCACTCCAGAGACCCTTCGGGCCTGTAACGACGATGATTGATGGCCTGAATTCCGGTGGTTCAACATCAACCAGGGAAGCCCTGAAAGATGCTATCGATGATATGATCGCGAACCCGAACCCGAATACCAATGCAGTCCGGGCCATTATCATTGAGACTGACGGTGATTGGAACAATGAAGGTTCACCTATCGCCCATGGGACTGGTTGGCCCGCAAATAATTCCGATTACACGTTCAGTGGAAGCAACCTTGAGCCGGATAACTACCGGTATTATGACGGGTTGGGAGGCACTCTCACACCCTATGCAACATCTACCTGTGAGGTATACAGTTCCACGGTCTGTGATGCGTATACTTGCGGGAGCAGTGGGAGCGGCACGGGTTATGGATGCCTGGCACCCTATCCGTACAGATCTTCCGGAAAATGTAAAACCAGCAGTAGTGGTTCCAAGGCACCAACGCCCTTCACAGTAAGTGGAAGTCCGGCTCATCCTGCATGGTGTCAGGCATCCAAATTTACCTGCACCCAGTGGGATTGCAGTGTTTATGCAAACAACTATAAGAGCACGGACGGCGAGTTCACCGAGCAGAACCTATCGATTTACGCTAAAGATCACGGCATCCGTCTCTACTTCATCTTCTTTGCAGGAACGCCAACCACCACGGCAGTGACCCAGCTTTCAACAGCAGCGAATGCAACCGGAGGGTTCTACCAGCATGCGACAAGCGCTGCAGACCTGAACGATGCCTATGCAAAGATTGCCGGGGACCTGAAGACAGAAGCAGGCGTCGACACGACAGCTTCCCTCGATTTCGGCACCCTGATCGTCAATGACCAGCCTCCGACTGATGTCACCACAAACCCCTACTTCGCTTACATCGGGGATCCAACGGTTGCAAACCCACGGAAGGGCATCGATATCCCGACAACCTGGCCGGGGTCAACGATGCTGGATAAATTCAACAAGACGCCGAGCGGTGCGGTCAACTTCCACTTCAGCCCGGGATCCGATGAATCAAAGGTGCCGTATCCCGATGTAGGTCCGATCAACATCAACCAGACGAACTACTGGAATACCCATAACCAACAGCTTGCATTCAATATCTCCACGATCCACGTGAACGAGACCTGGCAGGCTGATTTCCGTCTCAAGGTACTGCGGGAAGGAAATATCCTCATCTTCGGGCCGGCGTCGCAGATCAGCTTCAACAACGGCCTGGCAGGTGCGAGCACCCTGACCCTCCCCAACCTCTCGCTCAGTGCTTCAATGAATCCGACGAATCTTGGTCTCTCGCTCAGTACAATCGATGTTGTCGGCCTCGCCAGGACGGACAGCGGGGAGGTAAAAGGGACCCTGCCGGTAGCCTGGACCCTGACCTACAACGGTTTATCGACGAATACGATTACCGAGGAAATAAGCTACGTCAGAGACACCGACCCGCCGGTCCGGTTTGCCATTCTCTCGGGCCCGGCCTCGGATATGACCGGCCACCTCCAGACCGCAACGCTGGACACGTCAAAACTTCCCCCCGGAGGTTATACCATCCAGGTTCACGCCTACGGACCGGATGCCATGGTAACAAAATATTGCGGGCCGTATACGTATTCAAACCAGGGCAGGGCATTTATCAAACTCCAGTAACTATTTTTCTCATAAAAAATCCCTCTTTTTTAGAGAAAATTTCAACAGGAACAGCGACCCAGACTTCGAACCGATCCCAAAAAAACCAGGGAGACCTGATGGGTTCCCTGTTTTGCAACAATCTCATTGAGCGAATTCTTTTGGTAAAAGTGAAAAATACGAGATCGCCCTTGGGAAAATAAGCCGGAATCCGAAAAATTAAAGGTAATTATTCCGCCGCAGCCATTCCACCTGCGGCCCGGTGTAGCGGTAAATAATATCGCATTTTTCATCCTGGAATGTCCAGGGGATAATGATCAGAATGTCTCCTTCACGGATCCAGACCTTCTTCTTGATCTTTCCCTTGATCCTGCCAAGCCGGGTGACGCCGTCGAAACCCTTGACCCGGATATGGTTTGCACCCATCATAAGCTCGGCGCATCCGAACATTTCACGGTTCCGTTTCTGAGGCAATTTTACTCTGATAACTTCATCGCCCGGTGGGGCTCCCGGTTTCTTCTCGGTCAGCGCAACCTCTCCTGTTCTTTTAAAATCAGTAGAATTTTCTTGCTTAATGGTTGGATTCACAGGAAATATAATTATTTCCTCACCGGAGAATGGGAAAAATCCTCAACAAAGGGAGAACGATTGCTTCACTGAAACTCTCAGTGTGATGGAAACGGTTCCACGCCGGTTCCAGATTGAAATCAGAAGTGGGGGAATGTTCCGGAAAAAACGATGACAAAAAGGAGTAAAAAAATCCCGAAACACAGTACCATCGCACCGGAAATACGGTTGATAAGGAGGAGATGGCCCGGATGCAGGGATGATCGGAAGGAGCCGAGCGATCCGCACAAGACGATCCACCAGGCTGCCGATCCGGAGAAAACTCCGGCAACGAAACTTGCTGCAATGGCCGTGCCGGTATACTGTACGACCATACCGAGTCCCGGAAGTACTGCAGCATAGAAGATTAGCGTAAGGGGGTTGGCAAGGGCTACTGTAAGAAGGGAGAGGAAGTCCTTATGATAACTCTCATGCCTGTCCGAGCTCCCCGGTCCAGAGGGATGAGAAAAGAAGACATGAATACCAATGAGCACAAGGATGAAACCCGCCAGGGCTCTGAAGAGCCCCTGGTTGGACAGGATTATTCCGGAGATGACCGTAAGCCCGAGGATTGCAACTGCAGCATAAAAGGAATCGGCAGCTGCTACGCCAAGCCCGGAGATGATCCCATGCAGGCGGCCGTCCGTGATGGAACGGTGAATGCAGACAAGGGATAAGGGACCTATCGGTACCGCAAGCGTCAGGCCAATGATCATTCCCTGAATGAAGGAAGCGGCATCCATTCAGTCACCTGCGGCCCGGTATACCTGACTTGTGTGAGAGGTAAAATCTGCACTGTTGACAACAGTTTCCCGTTGTCCGTTCGGGCGTTCGCATTATTCAGGTTTACTCAGGTTGGACATCAAGGTAACACAGAAATGCGCGGGAAACCGAAAAGACCAAAGACTGAGGATCCATATAAAAAACTCTCCCGGATCGTTACCAGCCAGGAAAATTTTTGGCAAACGAGATTCTGCGTTTGTTCCGCTCTGGAAAATCATTCCAGTTGCCCGATCACAATCCATCGCCGCTGCTGCTACGTCTATCGCAATGATAGGTCTTTTCTTTCAGTGATTCCAGGGAATAGCGTGCGCCCCACCCCAATGAAGGGCAGGGTGCAAGTACTTTGAAGAAAGATTCATCTTCAAAGCAGTTTTTTCATAAATTCAGCATTCATCCAGCATTTTTTTGATCAGTTTGAAGGTCTCGATCTTGAACTGGAAATGTTTAATCATTCCTTCCTTCATCATGATCTTACCATCAAGAGCACGTTTCATGAGGGTTTTTTTCTGATCATCCGTCAGCGTATCCCACATTTCCATCATAAGCATCTCCCCCTGCTGCATACCGGGGTGCATTCCCTGTTCGTGTATCATCTGGTTCATCTCCTGTATTCCGGCAAACCGGACAAAAACCATGGTAGTGCCATGAATCGGGATAAATTATCGTTCAGCTTTCATCCGGTGTGACACATCTTGGAAAAATTTGCTCGAGTTCCGCTCCAGACCATGGAAAATGTGATATCAGGAATAAGCAATTTTCACATGATCGGGTGTTTTTTCCTCACGGGATCGTCTCACTTTTTGTAATGTCTGAAAAGACTTAAATCGTGACACTATTTTTTTATCTATACCTGCGATTTTTCTTAACAGGACGGGCGTCATGAATTGCCGATCAACTGCCGCTGAACCGGGTACACCATGTGCCACCAATGAAAAAGAAGTGGAGGCAATCCTTGAGAGCGAGCAGTTCCTCCGAGAGACCGAGAGGATAGCCAGGCTCGGGGGATGGAAAGCAAATCCCCATTCAGATTACCTTTTGTGGACTGAAGGGGTGTATGACATTATAAAAGAACCCCGGTCGTATCGCCCGGGATTTGCTGAAGGGTTGAAATATTACGCACCGGAAGACCGTGCACGGATTCAGAAGAATATTGAAGCATGTCTGGTTACCGGTACACCTTTTTCTCTTGAAGTCCGGATAAAGACCCGGACCAACGAACATATCTGGACCGAGCTCAGAGGCCTCCGACCAGTGGATGAGGGGGCACATTTCTCGGTTATGGGCACTATCCAGGATATTACTGAACGCAAGATTGCGGAGGAGAACGCGCAAAAAACTGCGTCACTCCTGAACGCAGCACTCGATTCAACTGCTGACGGCATCCTTATTGTCGACACTGAGGGGACCATCACCGGCTATAATAAAACCTTTTGTGCGTTCTGGGGTATCCCCGACCATGTCCTTGATGGAGCCGGAGAATCAGTTACTCTTCGGTACATGAAACCGTTGATGGCCGATCCGGGCGGTTTTATCAGGCGGATGAAGGAGCTCCGCGGAAATCCCGAAGGTGAGGGGTATGATATGATCACCCTCATGGACGGGAGGGTTTTTGAGCGGTATTCAAAGCCCCAGATGATCGGGAAAAAGTACGTAGGCAGGGTCTGGAGCTACCGTGATGTCACAGAACAAAAAACAGCGGAGAAGGCATTACAGGAAACCCTTGAGAAATTCAGGATCATCGCCACGAATACACCGGATCATATTCTTGTCCAGGACGACAGGCTCCGCTATACCCAGGTCATAAATCCCCAGCTGGGGCTGACGGAAGAAGATATGATCGGGCGAACGGATCATGATATCCTCTCGTTCGAGGATGCAGAAAATCTTACGGCAATCAAGAGAAAAGTGCTCGAACAGGGAACTGCGGTGTACACCGAGATTCCTCTGGTCGATGCGAGGGGGGAGAGGAATTATTTTGCCGGATCCTACGTTCCAAAACGAAATGCCGCCGGGGAGATTGACGGGCTCATCGGGTATTTCAGGAATATCACAGAGACGAAACGGGCCAACGAGAAAGTTGTTGCAGCTCTGGCGGAAAAGGAGATCCTGATCCGTGAGATCCATCACCGGGTCAAAAATAATCTCCAGATCATCTCCGGCCTTCTTGATATGACGAGGATGCGGACAACCGACCGGGCGACGACAGGAATCCTGACCGATATGATGATGAAAATCAAGACAATGGCCCAGATCCACACGCGGTTATATGAGAGCAAACAGTTTGACAAGATCAACATGGGTATCCAGATCCGGGACCAGGTTACTGATATCGCCAATATTTATGGGAGGACCGGGCCCGATATTACCTGTCAGACCGAAGTGGAGGATTTTTTGCTTACGGTCGACCAGGCAATTCCCTGTGCACTTGTCGTGAATGAGGTCCTTTCGAATGTGTTCAAACACGCTTTCGCAGGACGCGAGAGCGGGATAATCCATATCTCAGCGGAGCGTACACGAGAGTCGATCCGGATCAGTATCAGGGACGATGGGATCGGGCTTCCGGAGGATGTGGATGTCAGCCGAGCAACGAGTCTGGGGCTGAAACTGATACGAAGCCTGGTGCTCCAGCTGAGGGGAGAGCTCACCATTGAGAGCACCGGCGGGGGAACACGAGTGAATGTCGAATTTCCGCTCGGGACTGGAGGATGAACATTATGGCTAAAATTCTTGTTGTAGACGATGAAGCGATCATTACCATGCAACTCGAAGAACGGTTGCATGCGATGGGATACACTGTTGCAGGTATGGCAGCATCCGGAGAGGACGCAATTGAAAAAGCGCGGCGGTTGTCACCGGATCTTATCCTGATGGATATTGTCATGCCGGGGCGGCTGAATGGCATCGAAGCTGCGCAGGTAATCACGAACGAGCTGGAAATTCCTGTCGTTTTCGTTACATCCTATGCGGATGACGCTATTATCGAGAAAGCCAAACAGGTCAGGCCCTACGGGTATATCGTGAAACCCTTTAATGAACTGGAGATAAAGGCCGCAATCGAAGTTGCCCTGTTCCGGAAAGCTGCCGAACTCGAAATGAAAAAGGTGGCGGAGGCTGCCAGGGCCCATTCCCCACAGGCGGCTGTCCGGCAAAGTGAACCTCCGGGTACGGAATATCTCGCTCTGCCGGAAGTAAAAACTGTACTGCTGAAAGACATTTTTTCCGACATCGTTCTCTTCCTGTATGCAGATCCATCGGTAAAAGACCCGATCTTCAAATTTGCCATCGAAGCCGGCATAAGGAAAGGAGGCCGGTACTTCTTCGCCTATCACCGATCGATCCTGCAGAAATACTTCCTCCAGGAGATCCAGAACGGACTTTTGCATACCCGCCGTGTCAAGAAAGGAGAACTCTTTTTTCTCCCGCGGATACTTGAAAAATGCACCTCAACGCTCCCGCAGGCTGGCCCGGAAAGCCGACTGCAGATCCTCTTCGATTTCTCGGAAACCGACGAATTTGCGGACATTGTAGCACTCGAAAAACTGATCCTCGCAAAGAAAGAGGCCGGCGTTCCTATCTCCGGTATTCTTGCGCTGAATATGGCGGACCTGGATCATACCCACATCCGGATGCTTTCAGAAGGTGTGGGGAAGATAATCATCTCCACCGGAAAGGACACCACCATCTCCTTTGCCCACCCCACCTTCTCTCCTGAATCCCTTACCGTTGTCCCCCAGGCAACGGTCGATGATGTCGTAAAAAAACTGCTCGAACCCGTGATCCTCTCGCTCCTGGAAAAGCCGATCTCGGGATATGACATCGTTCATGAGATTCACAACCGGTACAAGGTACTCATTCCCCAGGCGAGGATCTATACGTACCTCTATGAACTGGAGAACAAGGGATACCTGGAGATGAAGATCTCCGGTAAATCAAAGTTGTACACGCCAACTGCTGCAGGGAAGAAATATGTCCGTCAGCGCCTCAATGAATTCAAATTTGTCTTCCAGCACATACTTGGGGACGGATCGGCGATTAAGGAAAAAGGGTCCTGATTTTTTAAACAGCAAAAATACTTCTTGGATTTTTAGCGTTCAATCCATGAAACATTCCATGTAACGTCTGATAAACTATTTGTCATGTAAAATGCATGAAGTCTTTTGTCAGGTGTATAAAACACATGGCACGGGAGGTGGCGATCAGACTACCGGGAAGACCTGCCTTGAAAACCGGCGTAATCCAATGAAACCAAGACTGGTTCCGGCCTGTCTGCTACGCACTGTAAAGATCACAAGGAACCAGCAAGATCGCTTAGTTCAGCACCAGAGAAGAGAACCTGATTCATTGGTTCGGTGGTTGCCACACACCTCGCTGTAACCTCTGCAGCCAGGCAACCACTCCAAATACTATATCGATTTTTTGTGTTTGTGACACCTGCAGCCTGTACGCAAAAATTCAACCATAGAGAAAACAGGTACATTTTAATGGGCTTCAAAGAGGCCGATTCTGCTGAAATATTAACTGATATCCCTTAAGGAACCGATGAGTCACATGTCCGTTATCACATTTCACTCCAGATAACGGTTGAGGTGTTCCTGAGTCCGTCCTTTCTGCTGAAATATTCCATCATGAATTAAAGGGCGGCTTCTCTGCTGCAGATATGTTTCAATTTTTGTCTCAAAACCTGAACTTTCAGAGAGATCCTATATGGTGTTCTTGATAATTCCCTAAAACAGGTGAGAACATTCTCCTTTCCGGGATCTCCGCTCCATCAATGCACGCCATGAACCAATCATGGCGGAGTTTTCGCCTTATTGCAGCCCAAAGGCATCCTTCACAAACACGTCCGATACCAATTGCAATTCTCCGTACGGCCGTCGTAGATTGCCCGGCTGCCCGTCACGATGGCTCCAGGGGCGTACCTGTACTGAGTTTCATTTCCGGGGGGGCATCCGCGATACGAATAACCCGGGCCCGGAAGAGTCCGGGAACAGGAGGGATGTAATGGAAACGATTGAGCAGTTGAAGAAGGAGCTTGAAGAGCAGACGCGGCAGGCTGAGGACCGCCTCAACCAGCTAAAATACCTCCAGGCGGATTTTGATAATTTCCGCAAATGGTATGCAAAAGAGAAGGAATTGATAACATCCCTCGCCAACGAACGATTGATCGATGACCTTCTGGTAATCCTTGACGATTTTGAGCGAGCTCTTCCCTTGATCGAAGAGGAAAAAAACAAGGAGGGAATGCAGATGATCTACAGGAAGCTCACAAAAATCCTCGCGGGTCACGGGCTTGAACCGATCAAGTGTGTCGGAGAAAAGTTTGATCCCAGGTACCACGAGGCTCTCTGCAGGGAAGTGTGCGGAAAAGAATCCGGCACCATCCTTGAGGATCTCGTAAAAGGGTATAAACTGAAGTCAAAGATCATCAGGACCCCGAAAGTAAAGATCGCTGAACAGGTGAAAAAGGAGGAAGGTGAAAATCATGGGTAAAGAAAAGATTATAGGAATCGACCTTGGAACATCGAACAGCGAGGCAGCAGTCATGGTGGGAGGGAAGCCAACCATCATCCCTTCCGCTGAAGGGGCAACGGTCGCAGGCAAGATGTTCCCGTCCTATGTTGCCTTTACAGCTGATGGACAGCTGCTGGTCGGGGAGCCGGCCCGGCGCCAGGCAGTTACGAACCCGGAAGGGACGGTGACCGCAGCCAAGCGTAAGATGGGCACGAATCATATCTACAGGATTTACAACAAAGAGTATACCCCACAGCAGATCTCTTCGTTCATCCTGCAGAAGATAAAACGGGATGCGGAAGCCTTTCTCGGGGAAAAAGTTACCAAGGCTGTCATCACCGTACCGGCGTATTTCAATGACAACCAGAGGACGGCAACCAAGGATGCAGGAAAGATCGCAGGTCTCGATGTTGTCCGGCTCGTGAACGAGCCCACAGCGGCGTCCATGGCGTATGGCCTGGACCGTGGCGGTGAGTACAAGATCCTTGTTTTCGATCTTGGTGGAGGAACGCTGGATGTCACGATCATGGAGTTCGGTGGAGGGACATTCACCGTTCTTGCGACATCCGGCGACACGCAACTCGGCGGAACGGACATGGATAACGCCATCTTCGAATGGATTGCCACTGAATTCAAGAAAATGGAAGGCATCGATCTCAGGACCGACAAGATGGCCGTCAACAGGGTGAAGGAAGCTGCAGAAAAGGCTAAGATCGAGCTCTCGACGGTTCTCGAGACGGAGATCAACCTGCCGTATGTTTCTGCGACCCAGGCCGGTCCAAAACACCTCTCTCTGAAACTGAGCCGGGCAAAACTCGAGCAGCTGATAGAACCGATCATCCGCCGGTGCATCCACCCGTTCGAACAGGCGCTCAAGGACGCGAACCTGACGAAGGACGGTATCCAGAAGGTCATCCTTGTCGGGGGCCCAACACGCATGCCAGCGATCCAGAAATTTATTGAAGATCATGTCGGCAAGAAGATGGAACGGGGCATCGACCCGATGGAATGCGTAGCTATGGGTGCAGCAATCCAGGGCGCGATTCTTGGGGGCGAGATCACGGATATGGTCCTGCTCGACGTTACACCCCTGACCCTTGGCCTTGAGACCCTTGGAGGAGTCCGTACCTCACTCATTGACAGGAACACTACGATCCCGACAAAGAAAAGCCAAATCTTTTCTACTGCAGCGGATATGCAGACCTCCGTAACAATTCATGTGCTCCAGGGTGAGCGACCAATGGCCGCGGACAACGTAAGCCTCGGCCAGTTCAACCTTGTCGGTCTGCCGCCAGCGCCGCGGGGTGTTCCGCAGGTCGAGGTTACCTTTGATATCGATGCATCCGGTATTCTCAACGTTTCAGCAAAGGATCTCGGCACGGGCAAGGAGCAGAAGATGACGATCACTGCCTCCACAAAACTTGCTGAAAGCGATGTCAGGAAGATGGTCGACGAAGCAAAACAGTATGAGGAGCAGGATAAAGCAAAGAAGGAGGATGTCGAAGCCCGGAATGCTGCAGATTCGCTGGTTTACATGGCAGAAAAGACCAAATCTGATCTCGCCGGCAAACTCAGTGCTGAAATGACGGACCAGCTCAATACAGCAATAACCTCAGTGAAAGCCGCCCTGGACGGACGTGACACCCCACGGATTAAGACTGAGACAGAGAAGCTCCAGAAGATCCTGGGAGAGGCCGGTTCCGCTGCGTACCAGGCGGCGGCACGGCAACAGGCTGAACAGCAGGCAGGATCCATGGGCGGGGAACAGCCTTCGGGGCAGGGAGCCGGCGGACCCGGTAGCGAAAACGTCGTTGATGCCGACTTCAAGGTCCATGACGAGAAATAATTTCTTTTCTGGCACTTATGGCTGCAGGGGATTATTATGAAATTCTTGGCGTAACGCGCGACGCCTCACAGGACGAGCTGAAAAAAGCGTTCCGGCAGAAGGCACGCAAGTACCATCCCGACCTCAACAAGGGGAGCAAGGAGGCCGAAGAGCGTTTCAAGGAGGTCAACGAGGCCTACCAGGTCCTCAGCGATCCCCAGAAGAAAGCCCAGTACGATCAGGTCGGCCACGCAGAGTTCCGGCCGGGTGATGCAGACAGTTACCGGCCGCCGAGCTACGATGACCTGTTCCGTGACTTCGGGCTGGGCGATATCTTCGATGCCTTCGGCGGCAGTCCCCGCCGGGCACGACAACGGGCCGGTGCTGACCTCCGGTACGATATCGAGATCTCCCTCGCAGATGCTTTCTCCGGCACTAAAAACACCGTCTCAGTCCCGCACTATGCTGAGTGCACAACATGCCAGGGCACCGGTGCAGAGCCGGGATACCTGAAAGACTGCCCGACCTGCAAGGGAACAGGCGAGATCCGGCACCCCCAGAAGGTAGGAAACCGGAACGTAATGAACATCGCCCAGTGCCCGGACTGCGGCGGGAGCGGAAAACGGGTGGGAAAACTTTGCCATACCTGCCAGGGAAAAGGAACCCTCCAGAAAACCCGGCGGATTGACGTAACCATCCCCCGTGGGGTCGAGGATGGTCAGTTCCTGAGAATTGCCGGGGAGGGAGAGCCGGGGGAGAACCATGGGCCGCCCGGGGACCTCTACGTTGTTGTGCATGTGAAGACTCATCCCCGCTTCGAAAGGCAGGGAACAGACCTGAACACCACGGCTGTCGTCGGACTTGCCACGGCCCTTCTGGGAGGTGAGATCACGATCCCGACGCTCACCGGAAAGGCGGTCCTCAAGATTCCCCGCGGCACCCAAAGCCATACGCTCTTCCGCCTCCGGGGCCAGGGGATGCCATTCCTCAACAGCGATAACCGCGGAGACCTGCTTGTGAAAGTAGTGATCCAGATCCCCACAAACCTGACTACAAAACAGGAAGAGCTGATGAAAGAAGCCCTCGCCGGGGGAATCTGAAACCCGGGCTTCCCCTTCCATCACGGCGGGAAAAAGAGAAGGAACACCTCATTCGCAAAAAGGAGCACGCTATGGAAACGATTTCAGGAAGCAAAAAATACCAGAACGGCATCCAGGTATTCTGGAAAGCCGGAGAAAAGCCTGGTGAAGATTTCTTCACGTACGAAGAGCTCATCGACATGAAGATTAATGCGCTTGATGTCCTGAACAATCCTGGTCTCTACAGGGTCGATGCCGGGGGCCACAGGATCGAGTCTTCAGTATAATTTCCTGCACCGTATGGTGTACTCTCTGCTTCCGGGTTTGCACCCACCAAGAGGCAAAGAGAGATTCCGGGCGTATCAGGACCAACAAAAGAACTCAGAAAGGGAGTGATCTGATCATGGCAGAACCATCAACGCCAAACGGGATACAACAAAATGAACTGAAAAAGTTCCTGCTGAACAAGTACCGCGACCTTTTGGTCGACAAGCTGACAGGGAACGACCTGCAAGAACTCCAGGATTATCTCTCCCGTGAGTATGACGACAGGAGCGGGTGGAGTGGTGAATACCGGAAAAAATTCGAGCTGAAACTGAGGACATATATGCACGAGGAGATCATGCGAAGGGAAATTGCCGGAATCGAGACGCTGCTGACTCTGATGACAGTAAAAGATCTCCGGACACCCGGGTTTTCTGCAGTCTACAAAGACGAGAAAACGCGGGGGAAGGTTATCGTACTCCCGAAAATAAAAAAAAATGACAATGGTTAAAGCAGGGTCGCTCGAAAAAGAAGGACAGCCTGAAGTGCGAAAATAAACGAGAGAACTGTCTGTCGTTATGGCCGTGATCACTCTAATCGATATTTAATCCTTACGTTCGTTTCA
>Ga0187785_10000155_pt1 | contig 25826 bp, 32 predicted proteins | sample 0815_BV2_4_20_MG_FD_132466 | JGI IMG/M metagenome (GOLD analysis project Ga0187785, IMG submission 132466) | Tropical peat soil microbial communities from peatlands in Department of Meta, Colombia - 0815_BV2_4_20_MG | ecosystem: Environmental > Terrestrial > Soil > Wetlands > Peat | place...
ACCGGACTGATCCTGAAGCGCGGACACGATCTCGCGCGCGTTCTGCGCGCGCTCGACAAGGGCCTTCGCCTGGTCGAAGCCTAAGCCGCGCGGCCTTCCGCTTTGGCCTTCTCATCGAGCTGCTCGTAGGCGTCGAGCGCGTGGCTCGCGTACATCACCGACGGGCCTGCTCCCATATAGATCGCCATGCCGAGCGCTTCGGTCACTTCCTCGCGCGAGGCGCCCTGTTGGAGAGCCGACTTGACGTGGAAGGCGATGCAGTCGTCGCAGCGCAGAGCGACCGCGATAGCGAGCGCGATCAGCTCCTTGGTCTTGGTGTCGAGGGCTTTCGGCGAGAGTGCGGCTTGAGAGACTTGGGCAAAGGCCTTCATCACTTCGGGCATGGACTGCCGCAGATCGCGCAGATGCGGCGTCAGGTGCTTGATCATATCCGGCCAATCGGTCATGGCGCTCTCCCAACTTGTGACCGCCTTTGACGTACAGCGATCGGCGTGATGCGGCCTTGACGCCAATCAAGTTTTGCGTGTCATGCCCGCGAAAGCGGGCATCCAGTAAACTCTGGCATCCACGAGCAGCAAACGGTGCTGATTACTGGATCGCCCGGTCAAGCCGGGCGATGACAAGAGTAGAGGACGGCGGCAAAACAAAAGGCCCCGGCGTTCCCGCCGGGGCCTCTCGTCTTGTGCCCGCTTAACTCGAAGCCTAACGGCGATCGCCGAAGAGCTGGAGCAGGAGCATGAACAGGTTGATGAAGTCGAGATAGAGCCTCAAGGCTCCCATCACGGCCTTGCGGCCGGCGACCGAGCCGTCGTCGCCCACATAGTACATCTCCTTGATCTGCTGCGTGTCGTAGGCGGTGAAGCCGGCGAAGATGAGCACGCCGATCACCGATACGGCGAACTGCAGAGCGGTCGAGGCGACGAACAGATTCACGAGCGAGGCGAGAATGATGCCGATCAGGCCCATGAACAGGAACGAGCCCCAGCCGGTGAGATCGCGGTTGGTGGTATAGCCCCACAGCGACAACGCGCCGAACGAGGCGGCGGTGATGAAGAACACCCGCGCGATGCTCTGGCCGGCATAGACCAGGAAGATCGAGGAGATCGAGGCGCCCATCAGCGCGGAGAAGATCCAGAACGACATCTGCGCGGCTTGCAGGCTCATCGAAGTAATGCGCGCGGAGATGAAGAACACCAGCGCGAGCGGCGCGAAGATCACCACCCATTTGAACGGGCTCGCGAACATGAAGTGGCCGAACGAGGTCAACTCGAGCCCGGCCGCGCCCTGGTGCACCGAAAGGGCATAAATCACATAGGCCAGCACGCCGGTGATGGCGACGCCGGTGGCCATGTAGTTGTAGACGCGGATCATGTAGGCGCGCAGGCCCTGGTCGACGACGCCCGCATCGGTGCGGCCGACGGTCGTGCCTTGCGCGTAACGTCTGTCGAGATCAGCCATGTGTTGTGAGGGTCCTTTCCCCTTGCTGCTAGTCAAAAACCCGCCTTCGAGCCGGTATAGTCACGAACTCTGCTCGAAGGCACTTTTGGTCACGAATATGGTGGGTTAAGTCTCGCCCTGCAAGATGAAGGAGCTGTGGCACGCCAAGGGTAAATATCCGCTTGTCATGCCGGTTCGACGTGCCCCGCGTCATTCCGCCCTGAGATAGGGCGCCGCCTTGGCGGAGAGCACGCGCCAGGTCGCGATCGCGCCGACGCAGAGCACGAGACCGAGAGCCAGCAGCACCGTTTCCGCCGCGGCAAGGGGGGTGAACACGAAGGGAACCTCGAAGGCCCATTTGCACAAGGCCCAGGCCGTCAGCGCGGCGAGGGCGACGGCAAGCAGTGCCGTGACAAGGCCGAGCAGGCCGAACTCGAGAAGCTCCGCGCTGACGATGCGAAATCGCGTGGCGCCGAGCGTCTTGTAGAGGACGGCGAGATATTTCCGCTGCTGCTGGCCGGCGGCGACCGCGCCGGCGAGCACCGCAGCCCCGATCAAGAGCGTGACGCCGGCCGTCGCCCTGATCGCGCTCATGACCTTGGCGAGCAGCTCCTTCGCTGCCTCGACGATATCGCCGACCTTGATGGCGGTGACGAGGGGGAAGGCCTCCGACAGCGCCTGCACCACCTTGCCCTCGCGCGCGGGATCGGTGCCTTTGGGAAATTCGAGCGTGGTCAGAACGCGGTGCGGCGCCCCTTGCAGCGTGTTGGGCGAGAACACCATGACGAAATTGATGGCGAGCGACTCCCAGTCGATCTTGCGTAGGCTGGAAATTTTGGCGTCGACATTGCGGCCGAGAATATTGACGGTGACGTCATCGCCGAGCTTGAGGCCTAAACCCTTGGCGATCTCCTCGTCGAATGAGACGAGCGGTTGTCCGGAATAGCCCTTCGGCCACCACTCGCCTTGGACGATGGTCGATGAGGGCGGCACCTCATCGGTATAGGTTAGGCCGCGGTCGCCGGCGAGCACCCAACGCGCATCGGGATCGACCTCGAGTTGATCGACCGGTACGCCCTTCACCTTGACGATGCGGCCGCGCAGCATCGGCGCATCGGCCATCTTGGCGTCGGGGAGGATCGCCTTCACCGTGTCGCGAAAGATGCCGAGATCGCCTTCCTCGACGTCGAGGAAATAATAAGCGGGCGCGTCGACCTCGATATTGCTGTTGATCTCCTTGAGCAGCGAGCGATGGATGAGCGCGGTCGCGATCAGGAGGCCGAGCCCAAGCCCGAGCGAGACGGCGATCGAGCGGGCGAGCGACCCCGGTCCGCCGATGCTCGACAGCGCGAGTGCGAGAGATGGCGCGCGCACGCGCCGGCCTCTGGCGGCAAGGCGCTGCACGAGAAGGCCGAAGCCGGTCAGCAGAAGAAAGGCGACGACGATCCCCGCCGAGATCGATGCGGTGATGAGGCGCTCCTCTGAGGCGGCGATGGCGAGAACGAATAGCGCAATGCCGGCCGCCGCCGAGCCAAGCGCGAAGGGGAGGGACGAGCGCTCGCGCTCGTCGGTCAGGTGCGCGCGCATCAGAACGGCAGGCGACACCAGCGCGGCGCGTCCGAGAGGCCAGAGGACGAACAGCACCATGGTCAGGAGGCCGGCCAACGCCGCCGTCACCAGCGGCAGCGGATGCGGCTCGACGGCGAGCTCGATGGGAATCGTGTCGCCGTAGATCGTGGCTATCGTGACGGGTGCCAGCGCGCCGATGACGAGGCCGAGGGCGATGCCGAGCGAGGCGAGGAACAGGGCCTGAGTCATGTAAACGCCGAGCACGAGGCGGCTCGAGGCGCCGAGGCACTTGAAGGTGGCGATGATGTCGCGCTTCTTGGCCATATAGCTCCGAATCGCGTTGCCGACGCCGATGCCGCCGAGCAGGAGAGCGGTAAGCCCGACGAAATTGATGAACTGGGTGAAGCGGTCGGCGTCGCGGCGGAGCGAGGGAGCGGGATCGGTCCAGTCGTGGATGGCAAAGCCGCTTTGCGGAAAGCGTGTCTCGATGTCCTTGCGCGCTTCGGCAAGCGCTTGCTTGTTCGAGGCGGCAGGTTCGGGGAGCTTCAGCCGGTAGATCCAGCGGATGAGGCTGCCCGGCTGCACTAGACCCGTCTTGTCGAGAGTGCCGCGCGACATCAGAACCTTCGGTCCATAGGCCAAGCGGTCGGCCAACCGGTCGGGTTGCTCGCCGAGCACGCCGCCGATGGTCGTGGTGGCCTCGCCGATCATGAGCTTGCCGCCGACGTCGACGCCGAGACGGTCGAGCAGGGTGCGCTCGACCAGCACGACGCCGTCGTCGCGCCAGATCGGACCCGGCTTCTCGGCCCGGGTGATGGCGACGTCGCCATAAAGCGGATAGTCGTCGTCGACCGCCTTCACCTCGATCAGAGCGCTCTTGCCGCCTTCCGACCGCGCCATGGCGCGGAAGCTTGCCGATTCGCTCAACCGGCCGAGCGCCTCGAGTGCCGCGTGCTCCTCGTCATTGGCCTGGCGGTGGACCAGCTCGAAAGAGAGGTCGCCGCCGATCAGCGTGCGTCCCTGGCGGGCGAGCGCCTCGTCGAACGAGGCGGCCAGCGAGCCTATTGCCGCGACCGCGGCGACGCCAAGCGCGATGCACAGCACGAACACGGTGAGGCCGCCGGCGCCCGAGCGAAGCTCGCGGAACGCGATGGCAAGCGCCAGCCTGAGCTGCGATGACGTCGCGCGCTTAGGCGCGGACGTCGCGGCGATTGTCGTCACGAGGCGGCGACCTTGCGCTTGGCCCCGCTCACGATGCGGCCATCGGCGAGGCTGACGATACGGTCGCAGCGTTTGGCGAGGCTCCGGTCATGGGTGATGAGAAGGAGGGTCGCGCCCGTGCGCTCCCTCAGCGTGAACAGGAGGTCCATCACTATTGCGCCCGTGGCGAGATCGAGATTGCCGGTCGGCTCGTCGGCGAGGATCAGCGTCGGGTGCGTCGAAAGCGCACGGGCGATCGCCACGCGTTGCTGCTCGCCGCCCGAGAGCTGGCCAGGGAAATGCGCCTCGCGATGGGAGAGCCCGACCTCGCCAAGGGCCACGCGCGCCGTGGGGAAGGCGTCGTCCCGGCCGAGGAATTCGAGCGGCAGCGCCACGTTCTCGAGCGCGGTCATGGTCGGCACGAGGTGGAAGGATTGGAATACGATGCCGATATTGGCGGCACGAAGCCGGGCGAGCCCATCTTCGTCGAGAGTGGCATAGTCGGCGCCGACCACCGTCACGCGGCCGCCGGTCGCGCTTTCGAGCCCGGCGACGACCATGAGGAGCGTCGATTTGCCCGAGCCGCTGGGGCCGACCACGGCGATCGCATCGCCGGCCGGCACCTCGAGGTCAATACCGCGCAGGATCGCCACCGGCCCCGCGCGCGAGGGCAGCGTTAGCTCGATGCCTTCGAGCAGAATCGCTGGAGGCTTGCGTGTTTTGACTGTGTGATCCATGGACGGGCTGAGTTTTTTCTGGCGCTGGCGCCGGCTACGTGAGCGCGGGTGAGAGATGGCACGGGTGGCGCCAATAGAGAAGGGTAAAGAGGTCGAAAAGATGAAACTTCAGGGTGCCGCCCTCATGCTGTTTGCCGCAGCGCTCGTTTGCGCGCTCATGGCGCGCCCGGCGCAGGCGAAGGACGAGAAGATGACCATCGTTGCCTTCGGTGACAGCCTGACCGCGGGACTCGGGCTACCGGACAATGCAAGCTTCCCGGCCCAGCTCGAGACTGCGCTCAAGGCGCAAGGCAAGGACGTGAGCGTGGTCAATGCCGGCGTGTCGGGCGATACGACGAGCGCCGCGTCGCAGCGGCTGGACTGGGCTTTGCCGCAAGACGCGAGCGCGGTGATCGTCGAGCTTGGCGGCAACGACGCGCTGCAAGGCATTCCGCCGGAGGGGACCAAGGCCAATCTCGCCAAGATCATCGAGGCGGTGCAGGCGAAAGGGCTGCCGGTGCTACTCGCCGGCATGGAGGCGCCGCGCAACATGGGCACGGCCTATGTGGATGCGTTCAGGGCGATCTATGCCGAGCTCGCCGCGAAATACAACGTGGTGTTCTACCCGTTCTTCCTCGACGGGGTCGCGCTCGATGATTCACTCATGCAGAGCGACGGCATCCACCCCAACGCCAAGGGCGTGGCCAAGATCGTCGAGCAGATCATGCCGAAGGTCGATGAGCTGCTCGCGCAGGTGAAGTCCAAGGGCTGATCGCCGCGCGGAACTCAAGCACGAAGTTGTGTGTTGCCGGTTGAGCCCCGATCGCGAGGATGGAACGCCGCGAGAGACTGGATTGGGGACGTCGTTATGAGAGCGTTAGCGCTGGCACTTGTGATGGTCTTGTATCCCCTGGCCGCCCATGCGGGTGAAACCGTTCCCTACAGCGTCGACGGCGAAGCCTTCGAAGGCTATCGCGCCAAGCCCGACGGCGCGTCGAAGGGGCTCGTCGTCATCGTTCATGCGTGGGGCGGCGTGACCGCCTACGAGCAGAAGCGCGCGGACATGATCGCCGCGCTCGGCTACGAGGCCTTCGCGCTCGATCTCTACGGCAAGGGCAACCGCCCTATCGATACCGACGCCAGGAAGAGAGAGGCGACGAAGCTCTATGATGACCGGGCGCGCATGCAAAAGCTTTTGCTTGCGGGCCTGAAGGAAGCGCGCGCGGGTCGAGACGAGGCGACCGTTGTGATCGGCTATTGCTTCGGCGGCGCCGCGGCGCTCGAACTCGCGCGCTCGGGCAAGGCCGAGGGCGTCAAGGGCTATGTCACCTTCCACGGCGGCCTCAAGACGCCGCAGGGTGAGTCCTATGCCGCCAACACGCCGCCGCTTCTCATCCTGCATGGGGGGGCCGACACCTCCATCACCATGGACGACGTCGCCGCCCTGTCGCGCGAGCTCGAAGCCGCGCAGGTGCCTTACGAGATCGAGGTCTATGCGGGTGCGCCGCACGGCTTCACGATTTTCGGCGGAGAGAGCTACCGGAAGGACGCAGACGAGAAGTCGTGGGCCGCGTTCACCGAGTTCCTCGCCACACGGCTCGCGGATTAGGCCGCGAGACGCATCGGCAAAGCCGTCACGCGCGGGCGAGCTCGGGAATCCGCCTGAGCCGCGCTTTCGGCTTCTTGGCCTTCTTGGTCTGCCTCAGTTCGCCGAGCCACTTCTCGGTTGCATAGCGCAGGCCGCTGCCGGGGAGAGCCCAGAGACTTGGGTCGTAGCCGACGGTGAGGGCACGATCACGCAAGAGGGAAAAGATCTCGGCGCGATAGGGATGCCCCATGAGCTGATATTTGATGAAGGAATAATCGTGGTTGCGCTTCTCGGGTATGCGCCAAGCAAAATCGGGGACGGGGGCCAAGCCGGCATGCTCGTAGAGTGCGGCAACGACCGCGCGCGGTCGTGCGACGAGCTCTTCATGCCGGATGACGATCCAATTGGAATCGCTTTCGCGCGTCAACACGTCGATCGATTCGGCCCAGCTCGCGGCTGCGCGCAGGATGAGATCGTCGGGAAGGCTGCTCACGAATTCGGTCCGCAAAATATAGGAGGACTTCCCCTTGTGGACGGCCGATTGGATCGTCGGCCAGGGGGCGCGCATCGAGAACACGAAGAGCGCGTCGGGAAACATGATCTTGAGCATGTCAACGCGGGCGACGGTGAGCGGATTCTTGATCACAAGCCTCTTGCCGTTGGCCATTGCCACATAACGCGTCCGCATGGTCTCAAGTTTGGCAAGATCGAAGACGGGTCGTTCTGAGAGCGGGCGCGGTTGGTCGGTTGGCCACGCGGAGAATGAGAAATGACTGCGCCAGAGCTCGGAGTCGCTGACACCCGATCGGTCCTCAGGACAATGGCGATCCTTGAGACGTGGGGCGATCTCGGTGATGAGAAAGATCTCGTCACTCAAACCGACGATGCGCGACAGGAGCGTGGTGCCCGAACGCGGGGCGCCGAGGATGATGACCGGCTTCTGCAAGGGAGGGCTCCGATTAATCTGTGTTAACTGTTATGGTTAACTCAACCCTTATTAATGGGTTCCTAATACCGATTTTGCCGTCATGGTTGTGGCGCTGATCGCGTCAACCCGCGGCGCTTGGCGTCTTTCTCGGCGCTGGCTGCACTTCCACAAAAGGCATACAACTGCCGGTGCTGCATGGGGGAGCAGGCTTGGCCACCATCTACGATCTGAAGCCACGCTTTCAGGCGCTGCTTCGCCCTGTGTCTGATGCGCTGGTGCGCGCACGCTTGAGCGCCAATGACGTGACGCTCGGGGCGTTGCTGCTGAGTGCCGCGCATGGCGCTTGGCTCGCGCTGATGCCCAACTCGCGCTGGCCGCTTCTCCTGCTTCCCGTCACGCTCTTCCTGCGCATGGCCTTCAACGCTATCGACGGGATGATGGCCAAGGAGCATGGGCAAGCAAGCGCGGCCGGCGCCGTGTTGAACGAGCTCGGCGACGTGATCGCCGACGCCGCGCTCTATCTTCCCTTCGCGCTGATCCCAGAGCTCAACGCGCCGCTCGTGGTGCTGGTGGTAGTGACGGGTGTCATCGCCGAGATGGCCGGCGCGCTCGGGCCCATGATCGGCGCTTCACGCCGCTATGACGGGCCGCTCGGCAAGAGCGACCGCGCCTTCGCCTTTGGCCTGATTGCGGTGCTGCTTGGGATCGGCATCGCGCCGGGGCTATGGAGCTCGCTCTATCTGGCCGCATTGCTGTTGCTCTCGGCGCTCACCGTGCTCAACCGCGCGCGGACCATCGTGGCGCAAGCCAAGGGGCGCGTGACATGACCACGATCCTCGGGCTCCCCGCCAACGTCGTCTATTTCACTGCCGGCATCTATGCGCTGCTGATCCTCGCCACCATCGTGGTCGCGGTGCTGCGCTGGCGGAATCCCGGCGAGCGCTACGCCGAGCTCACCGCGCGAACCGACTCGTGGTGGTGGATGATCGGCGCGTTCACGCTCGCCATCCTGCTCAACCAGACGGTGGCGGTCGTCTTCCTCGGCTTCATCTCTTATCTCGCCCTGAAGGAATATCTCTCGCTCGTACCGACCAGGCGGATCGACCGGGAGGTGCTGCTGTTCGCCTATCTCGCCATTCCCGTGCAGTACTATTGGGCGGCGATCGACTGGTACAACATGTTCATCGTGTTCATCCCCGTGTGGGCGTTTCTGTTCTTTCCGGCGCTGATGACGCTCAGAGGCGAGACGCAAGGCTTCCTGCGCGCGGTCGGCACGCTGTCCTGGGGGCTGATGATGACCGTCTACACGCTGTCGCACATGGCGTGGCTGCTGGTCGCCGGCCACACCATCAATCCCGTCAGCGGTGGAGTGGGACTCCTCTTCTTTCTCGTCGTGCTCACCCAGTTCAACGACGTCGCGCAATATTGCTGGGGCAAGCTGCTCGGGCGCCACAAGGTGACGCCGACAGTCAGCCCGAAAAAGACCTGGGAAGGACTGATCGGCGGCATCGCCACCACCACGGTCGTCGCAGGCCTGGTCGGACCTTACCTCACGCCGATGGATTTGCGCTGGTCGGCGCTCGCCGGCACGATCCTCGGCGTCTCGGGCTTTCTCGGCGACATCACCATGTCGGCGATGAAGCGCGACCTCGGGGTAAAGGACACCGGCGGCCTGATCCCGGGCCATGGCGGCATCCTCGACCGCGTCGACAGCCTCACTTACGCGGCGCCCGTGTTCGTCCACTTCGTCCGCTATTTCTACTTTCCGTGACGAGGCCATGAGCAAGAACCCGCTCACTCGATTGCTTAGGTTCCTGTTCTTCGCCGTGGTGGTGCGGGCGGTGATCCTGATCGCGCTTGGGCTGACCGTGCGCCATCGCGAGCGGCTGCCTAAAGACGGTCCGGCGGTGCTCGCCGGCAATCACAATTCTAATCTCGATGCGCTCGCCATCATGTCGCTGATGCCGCTGCGGCTGTTGTCCAAGCTCCGGCCGGTCGCGGCGATGGATTATTTCTTCACGAGCTCCATCCGCGGTTGGTTCGCCACCAACATCATCGGCATCATCCCGGTGAAGCGCGGCAGCGGCAAGGAAGGCGGCAATCCGCTCTTGCTCGCCGAGCAGGCGCTCGAGCGCGGCGAGATCCTGGTGCTGTTCCCGGAAGGGACGCGCGGGGAACCCGAGACCTTCAAAGAGTTCAAGAAGGGGATCGGCCATCTTGCGCACGCACTGCCTAAGGTGCCGGTGGTGCCGATCTTCATGTACGGGCTCGGCAAGGCGCTACCCAAGGGCTCGGCGCTGCTCGTGCCGTTCAACGTCACCGTCAGCGTCGGCGAACCGCTTTACGGGACGAAGCCCTACAACGAGTTCGTCGACGAGCTGGAAGCCTCGATGACGGCGCTGGCCGCGCAGGAGAAGCTCCCGGTGTGGGAGTGACTTGTAGTAAGCTTCTCGCGTGGGTCGGACACCGAGGAGTGATGACCATGCGCTCGTCGATCGCCTTAGCACTCGCTATCATCTTCGGCCTGTTTCTCTTAGCCACATTCGCCAACCAAGGCTCGGCCGTGCCAATCGAGGCGGGAAGGCTTCCCTTGAGCCTCGAGAGATTGATGGACAACCCTGTGATCCAGGTGAAGCTCCACTGCAAGGAAAAGGACATGTGCACGGGATGCACTGTCTATTGCGACAAGTACAAGCACTCGGACTATTGCCAGGAGCATCACGACGATCCCTCCTGCTGCAAGCATCACAAGAAGAAGTGTGTCTGCGTGCCGTGCCTCGACCACGCCGTTCCGCAATAGGGCTCACAGCGAGGCGAAGCGGGGCGTCTCTTGCGCCCGCTTCGCTTCCCCCATGCGGGAATAGGGTGAAGGGTCTGCAAGTGCGTACCTGAGAAGATGTGACCTTCTCGGCGTAAAGCTCAAGCGGGGCGGCGATCGCGCCGCCCCAGTCCGGTCCCGCTCAAAGCGATTGATGTCAGCTCGCCAGGCGGACGAGGGCCATGATGAAGCAGGCCGAGGCAGCGAGCGCGGTGATCGTCCGCACGTGGTTCCACGCCGTCCAGTCTGACAAGTAGCGCTGCCAGAGCAGTGCGCCCTCGTCACTTTCAGGCTGCACGCGAGCGAGCTTGTTGTTGAGCGGAACGTTGCAGACCATCGTCACGGCAATGGTGCCGGCGAGATAGAGCATGCCGCCAACCACCAGGTAACGTGCACTGGCCTGAGGCCAATTGCTGAGTCCGGCGATCAAGGCGAGAGCTGTCAGAACCGCCGTCCCGAAGAAGGCCGCAAAGAAGACGGGGTTGAGAACCGCGACATTGATCGATTGCATGGCGGCAATGCCGGCGGCCGGGGCTATGCGGCCGAGGGCGGTCATCACGAAGACCGAGAAGGCGAAGAAGAGCCCGCCGATCAGCCCTGAACCGAGCGCCGAAAGTAACGTCACGACGAACAGCGCGCGGTCCATCGCCGTCTCCCGCTAGCCGACCTCCACCTCGTCCCAGAAGCCGAAGCGGTCGGCGACATGGCTCATCGAGGGGCGCGGCGCCTCGTAGCGCCAGGCGGCGCGCTCGTGGCGGGCGCCGTCGATCACCACGTGGTAGAACTGAACGCCATGCGGACAGGCGCGGTCGGAGACCGTCTTCTCGGCCTTCTCCAGCAGATCAAGCCGCACCGCCTCATTGGGGAAATAGTGGTAGCCGCCTTCCTCGACGATGTCGTCGCTCTCGGCGATGAGCTGGCCCTTGAGCTGGGCCTTCATTATCCGCAGTCTCCTCAGAACGTCGGATTGGTGCACTTGACGCCTTTCGGCTTGATCGAGGTGATCACGCCCGTCTCGAGCGAGATCTCCCAGGCGCGGCTGATGTCGGTCCACCAATCCTTCTGGTCGCCGCCTTTGGCCTCCCCGATGAAGCGCAAGGTCTGGTCGTCGCCCTGCACGCAGGCGACCGATAGCACCGCACCTGGCCGCAGCTTGCTCACCAGCAGCGCATCGAGGACCACATAAGCGCCGGGAGTGTCGCCCTTTTGCGGCGTGGTCTCCTTGCTGGTCAGAACCAGGGTGGTGCCGTCTTCGCGCTGATATTCGTGCACATAGACCGGCGGGGAGACGAGACCGCCGCCTAAGTCGTTCCACCCCTGAATGTCGAGCTCGTCGTCGTAGGTCTTGCCGACGAAGCTCTTGGCAAAGACCATGTCTTCGGCGTTCTCCTCGGCCACCGGCTCGGCCGGCTTCGGCCTTTTCTTGGCGGAAGCGGGTGAGACTATGAGCGCGAGGCAAGCGAGAATTGCTGCCGCGAGGGCGAGGCTGGCAAGCGGAGGGCGGGTGTAGACCATAGGCATTCCTGGCATGGAGCTAAACGAGGCGGGGCTCACAGTGTAATCACAATCATGACAAAATGAGCGTCGCCGCCGCCCGTTCCCCAGACGGAAATCCTCCCTTGGCCGGCAAGCCCGGCGCGGGCGCCATAGAATTTCCTCGTTCGCCCGGGTAGAAACCCGCTAAAGCCTTCAGCCGCTTCGTAAACGGTGCCCGCTCGTGCTTTCCCCCGCGACAAAAACGCTCGCCGCCGTTGTGGTTCTGCTGCTCGGTGCGGCATTGCTCGGCAGCGCACTCGCGGCTCCCGAGCGGGAGGCGGCGGAGCTCGATTCCATGATCGGGCAGATGATCATGGTGGGCTTCGGCGGCACCGAGGTGAACGATCCGGGGGTTGCCGCCGCGCGCGACCAGCTCGGCGACGGAACGATCGGCGGGGTCGTGCTGTATCCCGAGAATATCCGCTCGCCGCAGCAGATCACCGCGCTCACCGCCTTCTTGCGCAATGCGCGCTCGTCACCGGTGCCGTTCATCGCCGTCGACCAGGAAGGCGGCAAGGTGCAGCGCTTGTCGCGCGAAAACGGGCACAGCTATTTCCCTTCGGCGCGCGCCGTCGGCCGGAATCCGAGCTTCGCCACGCCCGACGGCGCGCAGCGCCTCTATGCTTCGATGGCCAAGGAGCTTGCCGGCTCGGGCTTCAACCTCAATTTCGGACCGGTGGTCGATCTCAATCTCAATCCGGAAAATCCCGTCATCGGCGAGCGCGACCGGAGCTTCGGCGCAGACCCCAACACGGTTACCGCTCTCGCCCGCGCCTTTATCCTCGCCCATCGCGACGCGGGGATCGTCACCGTCGCCAAGCATTTCCCTGGCCACGGCTCGAGCCGCACCGATAGCCATAGGGGCTTCGCCGATATCTCGATGAGCTGGAAGGAGATCGAGCTCGAGCCCTACCGCGTGCTTGCCAAGGAAGGCCTGCTCGATGCGGTGATGATCGGACATCTCTATCATCCGCGCTTCAGCGACGGGCAAATGTTGCCAGCCTCGCTGTCGGCGAAGGCAGTCCGCGCGCTGCGCAACCCGTCGTGGATCGATTTCGACGGCGTCATCTTCAGCGACGACATGGAGATGGGCGCCGTCGCCAACAGCTATTCGATCGAGGATCGCATCATCAAGGCGATCAATGCCGGCACCGACATCATCGTGTTTTCCAATGTCAGCGGTCACGACCCCGATCTCGGGGCCAAGATCCACGCCATCATTGCCGAGGCGGTGCGCGACGGGCGCATTCCTCGGCTTCGCATCGAGCAGGCCTACGGCAAGATCGGATTGTTGAAGCGCCGCCTCGCCCAGCACGAACTCGCCGGCAAGTGGTGAGTTCTCAGGCTCGTGTCGCGGGAGAACGTTCCGGAATGATCAGCACCATCGCCGCGATCCTGCTTTTGCTCGCGCTCGCCCTCTGTCTGGTGCTGATTCCGTTCGTGCTCTGGCTGATCTGGTGGTGACTGCCCACGAGTAGACGGCTGCTCATCCCCTTCGCTGTAGGAGCAGAATGCTGCGAAAGGCCGGTACTCACCGACTTGTGAGCGGTTTTTATGACGGCAGTCTCAAGAGTGCTGCCATTCTTGGGCACGAAGAAAATGAATCGAGCGGGGCGCTCGTTCCGGCAACGGTGGATGAGTGTATCAATGTGGCGCATGGCACGGCCCGAAGAGGACGACGCGATTGTCGAGATGGGTCTCGAGCTGCACCAAGAAGATCCGGGGTTTGCAGAAATATCGAGCAAGGCTATGCGGGCGACCCTCGTGAAGCTGCGGCGCGAGCCTCATCGTGGCCGTGCAGTGGTCTTGGCCATCGAACGGCAACTCGCCGGCTACGCGCTGTTGATTTCGTTCTGGTCGAACGAGCTCGGTGGCGAGATTTGCGAGGTCGACGAGTTGTTCGTGCTTCCCGAGTGGCGAAATCAGGGGCACGGGCGAGCACTGTTTAAAGCCATCACGGGCGGGGGTCTTTTCGCTTCGCCCATTGCTGCCATCACGCTTGGCGTAACACTGAACAATGCGCGGGCGAAACACCTCTACGAGCGTCTCGGCTTCAAACCGGCGGGTCTATTGATGGTGCGTGCTCTTGACGCTGGATGTTGAAGTTTGCTGACAGCGCTGCCTTGCTTGCCTCGTCCTCGGACGGCCATCCTATGGAGGGAACGCTGCCGACGCTGACGGATGAAGAATGGGGTGAGCTCGCAGAGACCTGGCGCATAAGGTTTAGGGGATAAGTAACGGGCTCCTGTTACCCTGGTGGCATGGTCGTGGAGCATGCCACAGATATTGTCCTGAAGAGCGCCCGCATAGTCGGTCATCAGCAGAGGCTCGTGCAGAAGCTGAAGGCCGAGGGGATCGACACGAGGGAGGCCGAACACCTCCTGGCCTTCTTCGTAACTTCGCATCTGATGTTCGAGAGGTGCCTGACCAAGGCCCTCAAAGAGCAGGAAGAAGCAGCCGCGGGAGAAGCCAAGAACCTCGCCACTGGTTGAGTGCGGCTCCTGCATTAGTTTCCGGCGATATCGCTCAACCGCCTGTCCACCGCGGGAGCGAGCGCCGACGCCTCAATGATAGGTGTCGTGCTCGGTCGCGTCCCAGAACACATAATACGAATAGGCGGTGTAGGCGATGATGATCGGGATGATCGGGACCGCTCCGTACAGCATGAAGAGCTGGCTTTCGGGCGCCGCGGCCGCCTGCCAGATGTTGATGTGAGGCGGGATGATGAAGGGAAACAGGCTGACGGCGAGGCCGGTGTAGCAGAGGATGAAGATCGCGATGGCGAGCAGGAAGGGCAAGTAGCGGTAGCGCCGGTCGAGCGTGATCCACAGGCCTCCGATTGCCGCCGCGGTCATGAGTGGGACGGGGCTCAACATGACGATATGGGCAGGCGTGAACCAGCGCGCGGCGATCTCGGGATGCAGCACCGGAGTCCACAGGCTGAAGATGGCAATGAATATTCCGACGGCGATCAGAGCGTAGCGCGCGATGCCGTAGGCCCATTCGCGTAAAGCCTCATCGCCCTTCATGATCAGCCAGCCGGCCGATAGCAGCACATAGCCCGACAGCACGGCGACCGCGGTCGTCATCGAGAAGAGCGTGAGCCAATCGAACGCGCCACCCGAGAATTTGTTGTCGGTGACGGTGAAGCCCTGCACGAACGCGCCGATGATCACGCCCTGCATCAGCGCGGCGAGCAGCGAGCCGCCGGCAAAGGCCGTATCCCACATCCACCGGCTGCGCTCGGACTTGAAGCGGAACTCGAAGGCGACGCCGCGCAGGATGAGCCCGATCAGCATCAGGATGACGGGGATATAGAGCGCGGGCAGCATCACCGCATAAGCGAGGGGGAAGGCCGCGAGCAGGCCCCCTCCGCCCATCACCAGCCACGTCTCGTTGCCGTCCCAGAAGGGCGACACCGAGCCCATCATCGCGTCGCGGTCCTTGTCGGAGGGTGCAATCGGAAACAGCGCGCCGAGCCCGAGATCGTAGCCGCCGAGAAGAACATAGAGGAATACCGCAAGCGCGAGGATGGCCGCCCACACCAGTGGCAGAATCACTGGCAGGATGGCGGTAACTGCTGTGGCCGAGCCGACTGTCATGGTGTGCCCGAGGCGGCAAGAGGCCGGTGAGAGAGATTCGCCTCGCCTTGCACCGGCGTCTGATCGGGGCCGCGCTGCACCAGCTTGGCAATGTAATACAGCCCGGCGCCGAACACGACGCCGTAAACGAGGACGAACAGAATGAGCGAGGCGAGCACGCTGCCGCCCGGCACCGGTGAGACGGCGTCGGCGGTGCGCAAGATACCGTAGACCGTCCACGGCTGGCGGCCGACTTCGGCGGTGAACCAGCCGGCGAGAACGGCGAGGAAACCAAGGGGCGAGACCCAGGTCAAAATGCGCAGGAACCAGCGGCTCGTATAGAGGCGCCCGGTGAGCCACAGCACCGCGCCCACGACCCCGACCGCGACCATGATCAATCCGATGCCGACCATGATGCGGAAGGCGAAGAAGGGAATGATCGGGTTCGGCCTATCCTCCGGCGGGAAGGATTTCAAGCCCTTGATCTCGCCGTCCCACTCATGAGTGAGGATCAGGCTGCCGAGATGCGGCACGGCGAGCTCGAAATGATTCATCTCGGCCTTGGGGTCGGGGAAGGCGAACAGGATGAGCGGCACGTCCTTGCCGGTCTCCCAATGGGCTTCGAGCGCGGCGATCTTGGCCGGCTGATATTTGAGCGCGTTCAGCCCGTGCATGTCGCCGAGCAGGATCTGGAGCGGCGCGAGCCAGATCAACAGGCTCAGCGCCATGCCGAGCATGATACGCCCCTCCGCGACGCTTCTGTCGCGCAGGATGTACCAGGCGCCGATGCCGGCAACGATGAAGGCGGTGGTGAGATAGGCGGCCGCCACCATGTGGGCGAAGCGGTACGGGAAGGATGGGTTGATGATCGCCTGCCACCAATCGGCGACGTGGAGGATGCCATTGGCATCGACGGTGTAGCCCGCCGGCGTCTGCATGAAACTGTTGGCCGATAAAATCCAGAAGGCCGAAAGAAGCGTGCCGAATGCGACCATGCAGGCCGCGAAGAAATGCACCCATTTCGGCACGCGTTTTGCGCCGAACAGCATGATGCCGAGGAAGCCCGCCTCCAGGAAGAAGGCGGTCAGCACCTCGTAGGCCATTAGCGGGCCGATGACGTTGCCGCCGCGGCGCGACAACTCGCTCCAATTGGTGCCGAACTCGTAGGACAGCACGACGCCGGAGACCACGCCCATGCCGAAGGACACGGCGAAGATCTTGGTCCAATGCTGGGCGATGCGGAAATAGATGTCCTTCCCGGTTTTGAGCCACAGCGCCTCGAGCACGACCAGCCAGGCGGCGAGTCCAATGGTGAAAGACGGAAAGAGGATGTGAAACGAAATGGTGAAAGCGAACTGGATGCGCGAAAGCAGAAGCGGGTCGAGCTCTGGCATGTTTCGCAGCTCACCTAGCTGGACGATACGAGTCCGCTCTTGGCGACTCGGTCCTTGAAGGTCCAAGACTAACGCCCTCGGGCCGCAAGGCATAGGCGCTCGAGGCCGCAGCCTTATGCGAAATTGTCATGAGACTGTCTCGATTGCTGCACGGGCGGGACAGCGGAGAGCAGCGGACCCGGCCCGCCGGTTGATGCGGCGGCGATTCCCCCGTGGCCGGCGAGCCAAAGATCGAGGACTCAAGGCCGCTCGCTCGTCGCGGTCGCCAAGGCTTCCTGGTGATATCTCCGGCTCTCGGGGCCGAAGCAACAGAACACGACACGCTCGCCGCCGGGTCCCTCGCCAAGCACATCGATCACGGTCTTGACCGCGATGCGCGCGGCGCGCTCGGGCGGGAAGCCATAGATGCCGGTCGATATCGCCGGAAAGGCAATCGATGCGAGCCCGCGCTCGCGGAGACGCTCGATGCCGCTGCGGTAGCAGCTTGCCAGCAGCCTATCCTCGCCGCGCTCACCGCCGCCCCAGACCGGGCCCACCGCATGGATCACGTAGCTTGCTTTGAGATCGAAGCCCGGCGTGATCTTCGCCTCTCCCGTCGCGCAGCCTCCGAGCTTGGCGCAGGCCTCTGCGAGCTTGGGACCGGCAGCGCGATGGATGGCGCCACAGACGCCGCCGCCGGGAGCGAGCGCGCTGTTTGCGGCATTGACGATGGCGTCGACGTCGAGGGCGGTGATGTCGCCCTCGACGATCTCGATGTTGCCTTGCATGCGGCCATTGGATGGGCTTATGCGGCGAACATCAAGGTGGGGCATTTGATTAGCGGACAGGTCGTGCGGCAAAAGCGCTGTTGACCAGGCAATGTTATGTTATATCATCAAGCTATGAACGCTGCCCATCACCACTCCCATTCCAAGCTGTCGCACAATCAGAGCGAGATCCTGGCCTGCCTGCGCAAAGCCAAGGAACCCATGAGCGCCTATGCCATCCTCGACCGGGTGAGGACGGCCGGCATCTCCCATCCGCCCACGGTCTACCGCGCGCTGAACGAGCTGATGCAGAAGGGCATGGTGCACCGGCTTCAGTCGAAGTCGGCCTTTATCGCCTGTGGGCATGGCGTTTGCGACGGCAAGTTCGCCATCGCCATCTGCCGGAAATGCGACAAGGTCGTCGAGATTTCACTCACCGACGAGGACCAGGCGAGACTGTTGGGTCTCGCACCCAATGAGATTTCCCCCGAGCAGGTGACGCTCGAGATCGCGGGTCTCTGCGAGACCTGCCGTCCATCCGCGGCGAGCTAAGGCAAAGGTCAGACGCGTGCAAAGAGGGGTAAGCTGCCACGGGCCGGATTATGTTATATCATTACATGGGAGGACTGCATGAGATCGGTTGCGGTTGTCGCGGCGTTCGTCGCATTCGCCAGTGTCCCGGCTGTGGCGGCCGAACCCGTGCACGTCGTCGCCGCGGAGAACTTCTACGGCGACATCGCCCAACAAATCGGGGGACCGCAGGTCAGGGTGACCAGCATCCTGTCGAATCCCGATCAGGATCCGCACCTCTTCGAAGCGAGCCCGTCGGTTGCTCGGAGCCTGTCGGGCGCGCAGATCGTCGTCTACAACGGCATCGATTACGACCCGTGGATGGCGGATCTGCTCAAGGCGTCCGACGCGCCGGACCGCAAGGCGATCGTCGTCGCCGACCTCATCGGCAAGACGTCGGGTGGCAACCCGCATATCTGGTACGACCCGGCGACAATGGTCGCAGCCGCGCAGGCGATCAGGGACGCTCTGGTCGCCGCCGATCCGGCCAACAAGGCTGGGTATGACAAGCGCCTCACGGCCTTCGAGGACTCGATCAAACCGGTCCAAGACAAGATCGCCCAGTTGCGGAAGCGATCAGTCGGCGTTCCGGTCACCGCGACCGAGCCGGTCTTCGGCTACATGTTCGAGGCGCTCGGCATGGACGTCAGGAACGTGCCGTTTCAATTGGCGGTGATGAACGACACCGAGCCCACGCCTTCCCAGATCGCGGCATTCGAAGACGATTTGAAAAATCACAAGGTCAAGTTGCTGGTCTACAACAGCCAAGCGACCGATCCCTTGGCGGAGCGGATGCTCAAGCTGGCCAAGGCATCGAAAATTCCGGTGGTCGGCGCCAATGAAACGGAGCCGCCGGGTTCGGACTACCAAGCATGGATGACAAAGGAACTCGTGGCGGTGGACAAAGCCCTTCCCCCGCTCACACAATGAACGCGCTCGAGTTCACCAACGTCACGGTTGAGCTGGCTGGACGCGCTGTCCTCGCCGATGTCAGCTTTGCGATTAGGGATCGGGAATTCGTCGGCGTGCTCGGACCGAACGGCTCGGGCAAGACGACATTGTTCCGCGCCGCTCTCGGGATCGTCCCTATCGCCCATGGCTCGATCAGGGTCCTTGGCGCGCCCGCTATTCGCGGCAATTCGTCGATCGGCTACATGCCGCAGGTGCGCAGCAACGTCGACACGCTGAGGCTGAGCGGCTGGGATTTTGTGGCCGTGGTGGTCAACGGCCATCGCTTTGGCCTGCCATACTTGGGCAAAGACGGACGCAAAGAAGTCGATTGGGCCTTGGACATGGTCGGCGCGCGCGAGCTCGCCAAGCGCCCTTTGGCCGAAACATCGGGCGGCGAGCGCCAGCGGCTCTTGCTGGCCCAGGCCCTGATCGGGCGACCGAAATTGCTGTTCCTCGACGAGCCCCTCATCAGCCTCGATCCCAATCACCAGCGCGCCGTGGTGCAACTCACGAAGAACTTGCAGACGGAGCTGCGCATATCGGTTCTGTTCAGCTCGCACGAGCTCAATCCTCTGCTTGGGGCGCTCGACCGCGTGCTCTATTTGGGCCACGGCCATGCGGCGCTCGGCACCGTCGATGAGGTCATCACCAGCCCGGTCTTGTCGCGCTTGTATGGATCTCCGATCGAGGTGGTTCGTATCGGCTCCCGCATTTTCGTCATGTCGGGAGAGCACGACGTGGAGCTGGAAAATCACCGGCACGAACACGAAGGCCATGAGCATCACCATGCTCCACTATGATTTCATGCGCACCGCTTTCGCGGCCGCCACCATCGTCGCGATCGTCGCCGGCCCGATCGGCTACTTTCTGGTTCTCAGGGGACAGACCTTCGCCGGTCACGCCTTGGCGCATGTCGGGTTCACCGGAGCCACCGGCGCGATACTGATCGGCTTCTCTCCATTGGCGGGCTTGGTGTGTCTCACCGTCGCCGCAGGGATCGCCATGGGGTTTCTCGGCGAGCGCTTGGCGCAACGCGACGTGGCCATCGGCATCATCCTTGCGCTGGCGCTCGGTCTCGGACTTCTGTTCCTGCATTTCTTCACGGCCTTCGCCACCAAAGCGACGGCGCTTCTGTTCGGGAACGTTTTAGCCGTCGACGCCGGCACGGTATGGATTTTGCTGTTCATGGGGGTGGTGAGCCTCGCCACGCTCGCTGTCATCTCGCGGCCGCTGCTGTTCGTCAGCATTCAGCCGGAACTCGCCGTGGCGAAGGGTGTGCCGGCGCGGGCGCTATCGATCGCGTTCCTGGCGATCGTGGCGCTCGCAACCGCCGAATGCGCGCAGATCGTGGGCGTGCTTCTCGTTTTCGCGTTGATGATCGGCCCGGCGGCAACGGCGCAACGCCTCACCAAGAATATCGCGAGCGGGTTGGGCCTGGCCGCGTTGCTGGCGCTTGCTGACGCCTGGCTCGGGCTGACGCTCGCATTCTATACCGACTGGCCGACCAGCTTCTGGATCGCGGCCTTGAGCGCCGCCGGATATTTCTTGGCGATTCTGCCATGGGCGCACTGGCTGCCGCGACGGGCAGCGATGGGAGTCGGCACCGGGAAGTCGTTAGCTCCCAAGGCCCTCGCCCCAGGTGACAGCCGTCCGGCGTCTTGATCGATTTAGCCTGTCCCCGCGCAGGGGCTGGGAATTATGCTTCCTCCAGGATGTCAGCTTCCGCGTCGCGCTGGGTTGTAGCCATGGCCGTGATGCTGCTCATAGCGGTCGCGGCGGATACGCTCGTGCCTGCCAGCCTTCAGTTGCGGCTAGGGCTGCATTGGCTGATCGAGCATTTCCTCGCGTATTTCGTCCTCACTCTCGTGTTCTGCCTCGCCTGGCCGAGACCCTTCCTCGTGATGGCCTGTCTCATGGCGGTCGCAGGCGTGATGGAGGCCCTTCAAGGCTTGACCGCCGACCGCATTCCCAACCTCGCCACCGCCTTTTGCGGGGCGGCCGGGGTGCTCGTTGCGGCGCTGCTCGCAAGCCTCGTGACAGATCTGTGGCAAAAGAGGCGCGGCCGTGCTCGCACCGCGTCAGGTTAACTTCCGCCCCTGGCGCGTTTTCACGAAATCTGGTCTATCCTTGAGGCATGATCAGCTCAGCCCGGCGCCATACGATCCCGGTCAGGATCGGCACTGTCACGATCGGCGGCAATGCCCCGGTCGTCGTGCAGTCGATGACCAACACCGACACGGCCGACGTCGAGTCGACGACCAAGCAAGTCGCGGCACTTGCTCGCGCCGGCTCGGAGCTCGTGCGCGTCACCGTCGACCGCGCCGAGGCCGCGGCTGCCGTTCCTCACATCCGCGAGCGGCTCGATAACTTGGGCGTGGAGGCGCCCCTCATCGGCGATTTCCACTATAACGGCCACACGCTGCTGAAAGAGCACCCCGCTTGCGCCGAGGCGCTCGCCAAATATCGCATCAACCCCGGCAATGTCGGCTTCAAGGAGAAGCGCGACAAGCAGTTCGCCGAGATCGTCGAGATCGCGGCGCGGAACGGCAAGGCGGTGCGCATCGGGGTGAATTGGGGAAGCCTCGACCAGGATCTGCTCACGCGGCTGATGGACGAGAACGCGCGTCTGCCCGCGCCCAAGGACGCGCGCGAGGTGATGCACGAGGCGATCGTGCAGTCCGCGCTGCTCAGCGCCGAGCGGGCGATCGAGCTCGGGCTCGGGCCTGACAAGATCGTGCTTTCCGCGAAAGTCTCCGCCGTGCAGGATCTGATCGCCGTCTACGCGATGCTGGCCGCCCGCTCGGACCTTGCGCTCCATCTCGGTCTTACCGAGGCGGGCATGGGGTCGAAGGGCATCGTCGCGTCCTCCGCCGCGCTCTCCGTGCTGTTGCAGCAGGGGATCGGCGACACGATCCGCATCTCGCTCACGCCAGAGCCGGGCGGCGACCGCACGCTCGAGGTCAAAGTCGCGCAGGAGCTGTTGCAGAGCATGGGCTTCAGAAGCTTCGTGCCGCTCGTTGCAGCCTGTCCCGGCTGCGGGCGCACCACGTCAACCACCTTCCAGGAGCTCGCCCGCGACATCCAAGATTTCATTCGCGACGAGATGCCCGAGTGGAAGCGCCGCTATCCCGGCGTCGAGACGCTGAACGTCGCGGTGATGGGCTGCATCGTCAACGGACCGGGCGAGTCGAAGCACGCCGATATCGGCATTTCGCTCCCCGGCACGGGAGAGGCGCCGGCAGCGCCCGTGTTCATCGACGGCAAGAAGGCCGTGACCTTGCGCGGGCCGACCGTCGCGGCCGACTTCAAGCAGATGGTGCTCGACTATATCGAGCGGCGCTTCGGCCAAGGCGCGATCGGGCGCAGCGCGGCGGAGTAGGGAGACGGCGATGCGTCTGGCGTGGCTTGCGGTTCTCGCGCTTCTGGTCTCATCCGCTGCCGCACTGCAAATCGCCCGCGCCGAAGAAGACGAGCCCGCCGACAACGAGGCATCGACGGATGAGGCGCCCGATCCTTGGGTCGGATGCTGGGCTCGCGTCTACGACGCCGCTCATCTCGCCAAGCATCCGAAGCAGGCCGTTACGGCGCTCACGCTCTCGATCGGCACGCGCACACCGTCCGGCGACAGCGATCCCGGTCCATACGCCGCCAAGCTCGCCGGCAAGTTCCGCGATAAGACCGACAACTATGCGATGCCGAGCGGCGGACGCTGCGTGGTCACGGGCGCCGCCAAGGATCACCTCTCTTGTGTCACCGACGGGTTCTTCGTTGGCAAATTCGAGCTTCAGCCCGCGGCCAAAACCATGAAGATCGTGTTGCAGGGAAGCGACGAGCATATCGCGCTCGTGCCGGGCGTCGACACCGCATCCTTCGTTCTCTTGTCGCCGGACAATCCCGAGCATTCGCTGTTCGTGCTGAACCCGGCGCCGGCCAAGTCTTGCGGCCAATAAGCTAGCGGCGCTAGCCCTGAACGAGCTGCGCGGCGATGTTCACGGCGAGAGCGATCACCGCCGTATTGAAAAAGAACGACAAGATGCCGTGCAGCATGACCGCGCGGCGCATCGCACGCGACGTCACGGCGACGTCTGAGGTCTGCGCCGTGGTGCCGACAACAAATGAGAAATAAAGGAAGTCGAGGTAGTCCGGAGTGGCGTCGTCGGGGAAATCGAGGCCGCCGCCGTGGCCGCCGGCGTGGTCCTTGCCTTCGCTGTGGAACTCGTGCGCGTAGAACAGCGCGAAGACGGTGTGGATCAGCAACCACGTCAGCATGATGGTCGCAATCGACACCGCGATGCTGATGTTGCGGCCGTAGCCATGCTCGCTCTTGAGCGCCATGAGCTGGGCAAACAGGGCGAGCAGCACGCACATCGACCCGAAGATGACGATGAACAGGACGGCGATGCGGCTCTCGCGCTCGATGCCCGCCTCGCGCTTGATGCCTTCGACCTCGGCGTGAGCCATCTTGATGGCGATAAGGACGAGATAGAGCAAGCCGCCGGCGTTCCAGCCGGCCAGGATGCGTGGAATCAAATTCTCGATGGGAGCGAAGAGCGCGACGGTCAGGCCGACGCAAAATGCAAGGACGAAACGCTTCTGCGCCCGCACGTGCCGTACGATGTCCGCACCTAACGAAGCTTCAGGCTCCGCCTGTTCGGTCTTGGGCTTGTTGTGGGTTGCCATCGCCACCTGCTAGCAGATTCCCAGGCTCGCTTCATGGGAAACCTCATTGCTGCGGCGCTAGGCGCGCCGCTCGGCGACGAAGCGGGCGGCGTCGATGAGCATTGCGCCCTTGTTCCGGAATGGTGCCAGCGCCTGTTCTGCCTCGGCGACGAGCCCAGCCAACCGCGCCTTGGCGGCCTCGGTTCCAAGCAGAGCGATGAGCGTCGCCTTGCCCTGGCTCGCGTCCTTGGCCACCGCCTTGCCAAGTGTGGCAGCGTCGCCCTCCGCATCGAGCAGGTCGTCGGCGAGTTGGAAGGCTTGGCCGAAGGCGGCGGCATAGGAGATGAGCGCGGCCCGCTGTAACGCGCTTGCCCGGCCGAGGATCGCTCCCGCCTCGCAGGCGAAGCGGAACAAGGCCCCGGTCTTGAGCGCCTGCATGGTTGCCACGTCCTCCTTGCCGAAGCTCTTCCGTCCGATGGTGAGATCGAGCGCTTGGCCGAGCACCATGCCGTGCCAGCCGCTTGCTCTGGCGAGATGCAGCACAAGCTCGGCGCGGATGGCGGCATCGGGGTTGGTCGAGGGCGCGCTCAAGATCTCGAAGGCGATGGTAAGCAAGCCGTCGCCTACGAGGATCGCCGTCGCTTCGTCAAAGGCCTTGTGCACGGTCGGCCGTCCCCGGCGCAAATCGTCGTCATCCATGGCCGGGAGGTCGTCATGCACGAGAGAGTAGCAATGCACGCATTCGAGCGCGCAAGCAGCGTCGAGCGCGGCCTCCTCATCGACCCCGAACAGGCGCGCCGACTGCATCAGGAGAAAGGGGCGGAGCCGCTTGCCGCCGCCCAAGACTGCGTAACGCATGGCCGGAGCGAGATCGCTCCCGGCCGCCGCCGCTGCCGCCTGGCCCGCATCGGCACTGCCGCCAAGCAGGGCCTCGAGCCTCGCCTCGACAAGCCGGCCCACGCGTTCGAGCTCTTCCTTGAATGCCATGCTGGGGATTAGGGCGAGAGGGGGCGGCTTCTTGCCGCAAAATCGTTGCTAATCATTACCCTAATACCACGTTGCGGGTTGCGGCAACCGAGAGGTAGAAGACGGGGGATATGGTGATTCAAGCGGTCTCAGGGGCGCGGGGGCGCAAGCGCACTTCGAGACGGACGGGGCATCCCTGGCTCAGGCGCACGGCGCTCGTCGTGCTCTTTGGGCTTTTGGCGCTCCTCCTTTCCATCGTCATCTTCCGCTTCGTCAATCCGCCTATCACCGCCGTGATGCTGGCCGACAAGCTGACGGGCACGACGCTGCACCGTAAATGGGTGCCGCTCGATGACATGTCGCCACAACTCCCGCTCGCCGTGATCGCCAGCGAGGACGGGCGTTTCTGTCTCCATTGGGGGGTCGATTGGGGCGCTATGCGCGAGGCGATCAAGGACGGTGCCGTGCGCGGTGCGAGCACCATCCCCATGCAGGTGGCGAAGAACCTCTATCTGTGGAACGGGCGCAGCTATGTGGCGAAAGTCCTCGAGCTGCCGCTCGCCTATGTCATGTCGCTGATCTGGCCGAAGGATCGCATGATCGAGGTCTATCTCAATGTCGCTGAGTTCGGCCACGGCCTTTACGGGGCGGAGGCGGCAAGCCGGTACTATTTCGGCAAGAGCGCCGCCGATCTTACCCGACATGAGGCGGTGCTGCTTGCCGTCACGTTGCCGGCCCCGGATATACGCAATCCGCGCAAACCGAGCTTTCGCATGCTGCGCATCGCGCGAGCAGTCGAGCTGCGCACCCCGATCATTGCCAAGCGTGCGGGTTGCGTGATGCCGGGTCGCTGAGGGTCCGCCATCGGCTCTGGCCAGCCGAAAACTTTGCCACTATAAGGGCGCGACGAAGACCCCCGAGTTTCGGGGGCTGCTCATGGGATTGTATGAATCATGGCCGTTCCGAAAAGAAAAGTCTCGCGCATGAAGCGCGGCAACAGGCAAAGTCACGACGCGCTCACAGCGCCGACCTATGTCGAGGACAAGGAGTCCGGCGAGCTTCGTCGGCCCCATCACATCGACCTGAAATCGGGCCGTTATCGCGGCCGTCAGGTGCTCGACGTCAAGGAAGAAACCTAAGCGGCTGGCTCGGCCGAAGCGGGCCGGA
>Ga0187785_10000156_pt1 | contig 25718 bp, 24 predicted proteins | sample 0815_BV2_4_20_MG_FD_132466 | JGI IMG/M metagenome (GOLD analysis project Ga0187785, IMG submission 132466) | Tropical peat soil microbial communities from peatlands in Department of Meta, Colombia - 0815_BV2_4_20_MG | ecosystem: Environmental > Terrestrial > Soil > Wetlands > Peat | place...
CTGAGTGTCGCCCCTGTTCCGGATTCCGCGGCAGAGACATCCGAGTCAGCAGGAGTTGATCCGGATCGAAAGCGGCTCGGCACATCTCTCTCCCGGTCGGCGAGTTGCCTTAATTTCCGGTTCAGAGCAACGATTTCCGGGTCACTGCTCGTAAGCATTGACCACGATGTAAACACCGTTTCGTCCTCATCGCCGTCCTTAAAATATATTCCCACCTTCTTGATCTCGCCCGAATCCGAAAGCCTCAGCGTGACACTCTGAATTCGCTCAAACTTGTTGTCGTTCACCGGTTCGATCCTGAGCACCGTGTCGTCCTTTTCCCGGACGCTTTGTGCAATCGCAAACCGTCTCAACCCACCGTCTTCGATATTTTGCAGGAGAAGCATCAGGGGATCGGAGAACCTCGACAAGTCGCGTTCGCCATGCACGCGAAAGGTCTCTTGATCCGCTCCGTCGTGGGTGAGGGAGATCAGTCTTCCATCCGAAACAATTTCCACGTTCACGTCTCCCGAGAGCGTCAGGCGAAAATTGTTCGGTTTCTGAAAGACGAGGCTTCCATGAACCGCAACATCTCTGCTGAATACTGAAGTGTGCCGCGTTTTGATGAAATCAGCCCTGAATTGTTTGACGAAATGGGATTTTTTTTGCATTTCCGGGATGAGTTCCTCAACGCTCATCTCCCGGGAAATGGGTACACCCGGAGCGCAACTCATAATCAGCAACACAAGCAATGCCGGTAAAACTTTCAATAGCCCCGAAAAATAGCCGCTCATGCGAGGAAACTCCATTGCCGTTCGCACCGAATCGCCCATGAAACAAAAACTAATAATATTTTTCCACCCGGTTACGGCAGCAGCAAAGGGCCATACATTCAAGCTAGTTCCACCCCATCTTCGATCACCGGAATTGTTGTTTTTACCACCAACAGCCCCAATGGTCAACGCGGTGGACGAACATGTCCGTCTACGCCTCACAATGCTATATTGCCATTTGACACCGGAAAGAGAAATGTGCTTCTTCTGCTATCGATTCAGTTACCGGTAGGAAGGGGCCGACATTGCGGGTGCAGCGAAGTGATCTCCGCCTTAAAGTACAGAGATTGCTTCGTCGTTTCACTCCTCGCAATGACAGAGGTTGGCTACTTTTCCCCAATAACTGAATGATTCCTCCTTGTTGATACCCGGGAAACTACGGATCTGAAGGATAAATTTGTCTAACGGGGGCATTTCCGGTACCGTGCGACACCGGTAAGTGGGTGCGCTCCGGAAAAAAGGGTATGCAGGGAAACTTTGCAGATACTCGAGCATCTTAGATAAAAGGTATTCATACGGAATACCTTGAAGTGTTATGTTCTCTCTGATATCTTTTCAGCGCGACTAAATCATGGTGACGCGATACGAGGTGTCCAATGTGGGAATATAGTGAAAAACTGAAAGATCATTTTTTCCATCCGAGAAACGTGGGTGAACTCGATGATGCCAATGCGATCGGAGAAGTGGGTTCACTGGCATGCGGAGACGCCCTGAAGCTATTTGTTAAGATTGACCCCGGCAGTGAGCGTATCCTGGATGCCCGTTTTCAAACGTTCGGTTGTGGCAGTGCCATAGCGTCCAGCAGTGCGTTGACCGAGATGCTGAAAGGCAAGACGGTCGATGAAGCTTTGAAGATCACAAATCAGGATATAGCCGAATACCTGGGCGGATTGCCGCAGGAGAAAATGCATTGCTCCGTCATGGGAAGAGACGCCTTTCATGCTGCGGTCGCCTGCTATCGCAAAGAGCCGGCACCCCGGGAACAACTGGAAGGAGAGCTGGTCTGCGAATGCTTCGGCGTCACGGACGAACAGATCAGGGCCGAAATAAGGGCCAATAATTTGACCACCATAGAGCAGGTCACCCATTTTACCAAGGCAGGCGGCGGCTGCGGAATGTGCCACGATAAGATCACCGCGATCCTGGACGCTGTCAGAGGCGAGCGTAAGAAAGAGGAGAAAACGCCGGAGGCTGCAAAAAAACGTATGACCACGCTTCAGAAAATTGCCAAAATCCAGGAGGTCATGGAAAAAGAGATACGCCCTATGCTCCAGCACGATGGAGGGGATGTGGAACTCATCGATCTGGAGGGTGATCGTGTCGTCGTAGCATTGAGAGGAATGTGCACCTCCTGTCCGAGTTCATCGCTGACAAGAACAGGAATTGAAACCAAACTCAAAGAACTCGTCCACCCAGACCTCTACGTTGAGGAGGTGGCGGTATGAAAACCATCTATATGGATAATAATGCGACCACCATGGTTGCTCCCGAAGTTTTTGAGGCTGTATGCCCGTTTCTGACGGAACGCTATGGTAACCCTTCCAGTATGCACTCCTTCGGCGGAACGGTCGCGCGGGACGTGCGCCGTGCCAGGGAGGCCCTCGCCCACTTGCTGGGCGCCTTACCGCAGGAGATTGTATTCACCTCGGGTGGGACAGAATCCGATAATACCGCGATTCTCAGCGCGCTGGCTACGATGCCCGAACGAAAAGTGATCGTCACCACGAGGGTAGAGCATCCCGCTGTTCTCAATTTTTGTAAATACCTGGCCAGATTCAAGGGTTTCACGGTGAGGTGGTTGTCTGTAGACAAACACGGGATGCTGGACATGGAGGAAGTGCGGAACAAGATAACCGACGAAACAGCCATCGTGTCGGTTATGTGGGCTAACAACGAAACTGGAGTCATATTTCCGGTTCATGAAATAGCGGAAATTGCTAAGGAACACGGGGCGCTCATGCACACCGATGCGGTGCAGGCAGTGGGCAAAATTGCGATGAATCTTGCGTCCTCGAATATAGATTTCCTCTCTCTTTCAGGGCATAAACTCCATGCGCCAAAAGGCATCGGTGCTCTGTACATCAAGAAAGGCACCAGATTTTCGCCATTTGTCATGGGAGGTCATCAGGAGGCCAACAGGAGAGGCGGAACGGAAAACGTGCCCGGGATAGTGGGCCTCGGAGCGGCGGCCCGTCTCGCTCTGGAGCATTTCGACCAGGAGAACAGCCGTGTCAAGAAAATGAGAGATCGCCTCCAGCAAGGGCTACTGGAAATTGTACCCTCGGCTCGCGTAAATGGTCATCTCGAATCGCGGCTCCCGAACACCCTGAACATCGGGTTTGAGTTCGTGGAGGGCGAAGCCATCCTCATGAGAATGGACGAGAAAGGAATTTGCGCGTCCTCCGGATCTGCTTGCACGTCGGGATCCCTGGAGCCCTCGCACGTGCTGCGTGCCATGGGTGTGCCGTTCACGGCCGTACATGGTTCCATTCGCTTTTCATTGTCCAGGTATAACGATGAGCAAGACATAGAGTACGTGATTCAGGAATTACCGGGAATAATAAAGTTCCTCCGTGAAATGTCGCCGTTTGGCAAGGAAAGCCTGGCCGCGGCCTGTACTGCCCAGTAGGACGCAGTGCAAGAGCTTGTTGTGGCGTTGCCCCGTTTGGTTCCGATGGTTGGCCGATGTTTCTCCCCTCATTATCAGGGGAGGGAATCCCGCATCCCCGATTGCTCAGGATGAGCTGCTGCGCTTGCCGGGTTGCCTTAATCGGTGACGAGCGTCTTCCCCGGAAGTATTGTGTTGCAAAGACCGGCGCGGATTCGCAACGAGCTACAATTGTTCTCGAAAATTGTGTCGGATTCTCTCATAAGGATTCGCTTTTTTACGGGTAACTCGATTCTGGGCACAGGCTGGGGGGACTCCTTCGCTGCGGACGACGCAGAGCCGTCTCATCACTTCGCTCAGGAGAGCCCCCGGCCCTGCAATCTTATAAATCTTGTGGCGAATGCGTATGAGTCGAAGTGTTCCTTAGTACAAGGAAATTACGATAGCAATCGACCGCATCGTGAGCAGGCCCGAGCCGAGGGGTCCACTTGTGTCCGGCAATAACTGCAGAACCTGGGGGCATCCGGATCCAGAACCGGGATGACGGACCCGCAGCGGGAGCACTCTTCAGAGCGTTCCAGTTCGTAAGCTCCGCAATCCGGGCAGCACACGAGTACGCCCCTACCCAGGGGCGGAAACGGGTAATTTGTCCTAAAATCCTGAATTTTGCGATATGCGAGCCAAGCCATAAAGACCATGAGCGGAAGCAGCGATACCATCGCGGCCTTCGGATACACCGCTACCAGGAAGTTGTAGATTCCATGAAGACCCGATGCTAGGAGAAATCCTTTGCAGATGATCAGAAATTCTCCATCCCGCTTGAAGCGGGCAAGTCCCATGGAATAGCCCCACATGGACGAAAATAGAACGTGCGCGGGAGTCGCGTAGAGCGCCCTGGAAACAAAACTTTGACCGCCCAATTCCGCCATATACATGACGTTTTCGATGCAAGCGAATCCGAGGGCTGCAGTCGCTGCATATATGATCCCGTCGAGAGGTTCCCGGAAATGCCTGCTTCTATAAATAGCGATCCACACCGCCACTAATTTGAAAAATTCCTCGCTGGGAGCAATCAGAAAGAAACTCGAGATTGCCGCGTGCGGCAGGCTCTCGCTGCGCAGCATTGCCCCTGATATCTGTTCGACGAAAAATGAGGGAATCGTGCAAGCGCAACCCCATACGAACACCCGAAGCATGTGTTCGAACGATCCGGGCTGATACCCGTTTTTCCAGCGGGAGTAGGCCAACCAGATCAGACCGGGCAAAAGCCCGAGTATCGGCAAGGTTTTTTCCAGCTCTACACCTCGTTGACTTTCTCGGACCCGAACCGTATAACACGGAAGACACGATGAGCCAAGTTCTTGAGGAATTGTCACGCAGAGTTCATTAACAAGGTCGGCACGACCGACAGTCTGGATACGGAGCACATTGTGGCGTCTGTTCGGCAGCCTGTTGCGGATCGCAGGAGTCCTTTGATTCGCACCGAAGATCTGGTCAAATTTTTTCCCGTGAAAAAAGGTTTTCTTTCCCGCGAGGAGCTGTATGTCCACGCGGTTGATGGTGTGAACCTCGAGATTTCCAGAGGTGAGACCGTTGGGCTCGTGGGTGAATCCGGATGCGGCAAGTCGACTCTCGGCCGGCTCATTCTGAGGCTTGAAAAGCCTACTTCCGGTAAGGTATTTTTCGATGGCCGCGACCTGGGCCCACTTAAGCGAAATGATATGAAAGAAATTCGGCGGAAGATGCAGATTATTTTTCAGGACCCGTATTCCTCCCTCAATCCGCGCAAGTCCGTTCGCAGCATCATCATGGAACCCCTGAATATTCACAGGATCGGGACCAGGTCCGAACGACTGGACAAGGTTATGGAACTCATGGATGATGTCGGTCTGCGTCCCGAGTCCGTTGACAGGTATCCCCACGAATTCTCGGGAGGTCAGAGACAAAGAATAGGCATCGCGAGGGCGCTGGCGCTCAATCCCAGTCTCGTCATAGCCGATGAGCCGGTATCAGCGCTCGACGTCTCGATACGGTCGCAGGTATTGAACCTGCTGGAGGACCTCCAGGAAAAATACGGCCTTACGTATCTCTTTATTTCGCACGATCTTTCGGTGGTGGAGCACATTTCCGACAGGGTAGCGGTCATGTATCTGGGGAAGATTGTGGAGATAGGCTCCAAAGAGGACATCTACGACCGTACCTTGCACCCGTACACCGAGGCTCTCATGAGCGCAGTACCTATTCCGGATCCTTCTGCAAAACGAGAACGCATTATTCTGGAAGGAGACGTTCCGAGCCCTATCAACCCGCCATCGGGTTGCCGTTTTCATCCTCGCTGCTGGCTGCGCATCCCCATCTGTTCCGAGGTTGAGCCTCCGCTTCACGATGAAGGCGCAGGTCACAGCGCTGCGTGTCACGTCCGGGCGCCGGCTTTCCCAACGCCCCCGGAACAGCGCCCGCGGCCGGCAAGTCACGAATCAATTCTATCGGATGTTTGATCTAGGGCGGATTTTCTCCGCGAATCGGGATCTTGTTGCTTAGCGCAGCTCACGCATCTCATACGGATTCGTTTTTTTGCAGGTAATACCGATGCGCTTTCAAAAGAGTAACATTGAAGGGCTGGTTCACGGCCTGTCCTGCCAGATCTCCTTGCTACGAACGGCGCGGCCTGACTTCGCTTCGGAGACCCGCCAGGACAGGCTTCATCCATCGTCACTTGTCTGGTAGCGCATTGGTATAACTCGATTCTGGGCACAGGCTGGGGGCTCTCCTTCGCTGCGGACTACGCAGAGCCGTCTCATCACTCCGCTCAAGAGAGCCCCAAGCCCTGCAATCTCATAAATCCTGTGGCGAATGCGTATCACGAGAACCAAAAGCAACTGCAGCTCTGGGCCGCCGAAATTACCCTCTCGCCGGCGACGCGGCTCTATATAGGGATTTTCAAGAGTACGGTCGATTCTGATTGCGCGATGAGATTGGAAGACTGCCATTGTGAGCGCGAAGCCCGAAGCAATCTCGTTCGGCAAAGCGAGATTGCTTCGTCACTACGCTCCTCGCAACGACCTGTTTCAACATGGTACATGGAAGGGAAGGCTTATCAATCCGACAATACTTTCGAAAATTACTATAACTTGAACGTCATCAGAACCTCGTCGGTTTCCACAGCCTGACCGGGCTGGACCAGAATCTTTTCTACCTGGCCGTCACACGGCGAAGCTACACCGCTCTCCATTTTCATGGATTCCATCCTCACAAGCTCCTGCCCACGACGAACGTACGCGTCCTTGTCAACGCAAATGGCTGTTATGAGTCCGGGCATGGGACATTTCAGAACATTTTCCGGCACCACTTTTTTGTCGGCCAGCATGAAGCGATTGAGTTCCCATTCCCGGGGCGTGTATACCTCAAAAATGCCTAGAATCCCGCAGAAGAAAGCTTTTATGTGGTGGTCCTGGTACTGCAGCCGAAACATGTGAGATTGGCCGTTGATTTTCAAATTCAGCCGTCGCCTGTAATACTCGAATTCGGGAGTCAGGACTTCATAAGGCTTGTCGTCCACCGTGACGATCCACCGCCGCCCCCCCTGGTCGCCGTCGAGCTGCGCCTTGAAAACGGTTGCATTCACCCTCACCACGTAATCATGGATTCTTTGAGGAGCCGGAGTACCTCCCACGAGCGGGCTCATAGGCTTCAAGGACCTCTTCACCAGCGCCCGACGGGTGTGAAAAACCAGGCATGCCGCAATCACCATACAGTGCATATGCTCCACAGCCGGAGGCTCCTTGCTCTCTCCGTCCACGAAGTGTTCGTCTATGAAATCGGTGGACAGGTCTCCCCGAATGAAGGCCGGATGGTTCACAATGGCGTTGCAGAAATCGACATTCGTGGTCAATCCCTCGATATGGTATCCATTCAATGCTCTGACCAGGTTGGCTACGGCTTCTTCCCTGTGCTTTCCCCATACGACCACTTTGGCAAGAAGCGAATCGTAATAGATGGTAATGAGACTGCCTGCAGCAATACCGCTGTCAACCCTGATGTGTTTTCCTCTGGGTTCCGCATACCGCGTGATCATACCCGTGGTGGGAAGAAATCCGCGGTAAGGATCTTCCGCACAGATCCGTGCCTCAATCGCCCATCCTTTGAAGCATACGTCCTCCTGCCTGAGGGCAAGTCGTTCGCCCGCGGCAATCTTTATTTGGTGTTCGACGAGATCAAGATCGGTCACCAGCTCGGTTACCGGATGCTCCACCTGGAGTCGGGTATTCATTTCCAGAAAATAAAAATTCTGGTCCTGATCGACGATAAACTCCACGGTTCCCGCGTTCACGTATCGCGCTGCTTTGGCAAGAACGCAGGCTACGTCGCCCATCTTGCTGCGAAGTTCATGACTCACTGCCACAGAAGGAGTTTCCTCGATCACCTTTTGGTACCGGCGCTGTATGGAGCATTCCCGCTCTCCGAGATGAATCACGTTTCCGTAGTCGTCCGCAAGTATCTGAATTTCGACGTGTCGCGGCTTCGTTATGTACCTCTCCATGAAAATGCGGTCGTCCCCGAAACTCTTGCGGGTCTCCTCCCTGCAGGCCTCCAGCGCGGCAGGTAATTCCTCCTCGGACGCGACAACGCGCATTCCCCTGCCTCCTCCGCCCGCAGCGGGTTTCAGGAGCAGCGGAAAGCCCACCCTTTCGGCAATTCCCACTACGCTTTCCAGGTCGCACATGGGGGTCGAGTGCCCGGGAACCACGGGGATTCCGGCCCGAATCGCCAACTCTTTGGAAGCCATTTTGTCGCCCAGGGCGGTAATAGCGGAAACGGGCGGACCGATGAAGACGAGTCCCGCGTTGTGGACCATCCGGGCGAAATCAGGATTCTCCGACAGGAATCCGTACCCTGGATGCACGGCACCGCATCCGTGTTTCAGGGCCATTTCAACAATTTTCTCCTGGTCCAGGAACGATTCTCGGGCAGGCGCGGCGCCTATGAAAGCCGACTCGTCGGCCAGTTCGACGTATGGAGAGCGAAAATCAGCCTCGGAGTACACCGCCACAGTCTTTATTCCCATTCGCTTACAGGTGCCGATGATACGGACGGCGATTTCCCCTCTATTTGCAATTAAGATCTTGTGGAACACATGTACCTCACAGCGGAATATTCCCGTGTTTTCGTTCCGGCTTGTGGCCCTTCTTGCCCTCCAGGACCTGAAGGCTGCGGATGAGTCTTCCCCTGGTGTCCCTGGGAAAGATCACATCGTCTATGTAGCCCCGCTTCGCTGCCAGAAAGGGATTCGCGAACGTTTTCCGATAATGGCTTTCCTTCTCCAGAAGGGCCTTTGCGGGATCGTCGGCAGATTGGATCTCGTTTCGATAAATGACCTCTGCCGCTCCTCTGGGGCCCAGCACTGCGATTTCCGCAGTAGGCCAGGCATAATTGATATCAGCGCCGATATGTTTCGAATTCATAACGATATAAGCCCCGCCGTACGCCTTGCGAACGACTACGGTGATGCGGGGTACCGTCGCCTCAATGAAAGCGTAGAGCAGTTTCGCTCCGTGCCTGATAATCCCGCCGTGCTCCTGCTCAGGACCGGGCATGAATCCGGGAACGTCGACCAGGCAGATGATCGGAATATTAAATGTATCGCAAAACCGGACGAATCGGGCACCTTTCACGGATGCATCGCTGTCAAGGACACCGGCCAGAACAGCGGGTTGATTGGCGATAAGCCCTATCGTCTGCCCACCGAGCCGACCGAAACCGATGATAAGGTTCCGAGCGAAATGGGCGTGTATTTCGAAGAATTCCGCTCCATCCAGAATGCTTTGGATGAGCACTTTCATATCGTAGGGCTGATTCGGATTGGCTGGCACGAGATAATCCAGAGCCGGATCCGATCGATCAGCCGGGTCGCGCAGATCCAAAATGGGAGACTTTTGCCGATTGTTCGAGGGAAGATAGTGGATCAGCCTGCGCACTTCGCGTAGGCACAGAATGTCGTTGGGCACTACGAAATGCGCTACTCCGCTCTTCGAGGAATGGACTCCGGGTCCGCCGAGTGCATCGAAGGAAATGTCCTGGTGAATGACCGTTTTCACCACGTTGGGGCCGGTCACGAACATAAAGGAAGAATTTTCAACCATGAAGGTGAAATCCGTCATGGCGGGACTGTATACGGCTCCGCCAGCACAAGGCCCCATAATGCAGGAAATTTGAGGGATTACCCCACTTGCCATGACATTGCGATTGAAGATTTCCCCGTAAGCTGCCAGGGCATCCACGCCTTCCTGTATGCGAGCTCCACCCGAGTCATTCAGCCCTATAAATGGAGCGCCCACTCTTACTGCATGATCCATGACCTTGCTGATTTTTTCGGAATGCGCCTCTCCCAGAGACCCTCCTACGACCGTGAAATCCTGGCTGAACAGAAAGACCTCTCTGCCGTCTATGGTGCCGTGGCCAGTGATGACTCCATCGCTCAGGTACTCTCGTTCTCCGCCAAGATGCCCTCCCCTTCCTGCTTTCAGGACGTCGAACTCTTCAAACGATCCTTCATCCAGGAGCAACTCCACCCGTTCCCATGCAGTCAGTTTTCCTCGGCCGTGCTGGTCATCGATACGCGTCTGCCCGCCACCGGTCCTGGCTTCATCTCGCATCGTCTGGAGGCTCGCGAGATTATCCTTCATCGGCGAGATCATCGGCCCGCCGCCGGAGTCCGACTGGTCCGGTATCCTGGCGCACTTTTCACTCTTTCCCGTATCCATGATCACTCTCCCGTGTGATATCCGCTCTCGTCCCTGCAGCGTAACAGTCGCGGGACTGCGTGCAAAAGATCAAGAAGTTGATGGTGAAATACGATGGAAGGTTCTCGGACCGGGAGCAACAATTTCACGCGAATCGGGTTTCATTGTCGAGGACCTCCTGATACCAGGGAATTTTCAGAATACATTGTGCTTCACTGCGCTCTCACTCAAAACCCGAAGCCAAACAGCTCTTCCGGTGCTTGATGCCGTGAGAGAAGGGATTATCGCAGACACCGTGGTTGCACCCACGACGCACAATCCCTGCTAGAGGCCCCTGCCAGCTGAAAATCGGGTCCCCGGCCACAGCACGCAACGGCGTAGACTACCAGCCGACCCGTGCCGCAGTCAAACAATTATGCGGAACCGCACCAGGAAAAAGGTCTCAGATGAATGCGCTCTCAAAAAAGTAAGATTGGAGAGACCCTCTTTTAACGAGTGTCCCGCCCAACCCCCCTCCCAGAAACTTCTATCGTGCGCCGGCATCTGCAGATGCCGGCGAGTGCGCAAAGTTCTTGAGGCAGGGTTCGGGGCGGAAACGTCTTACAGGAAGTACTCCCCGATTTCATGCACTTAAAAGAGCAACGGTATAAGAAGTCGTGTCCGATCGTGACGAATGGGCAGACGGCTTGCGTCTAGATGTTGGATAGAATGGCGGAATCGTCCTGAGGGATCTCGTCTCGAGACGTGTACGGCCGGAAAGTCGAGTATTGGGAGTCGAACATTGCGGTGATCATGCCAATCGGCCCGTTACGCTGTTTTCCGATGATGATTTCCGCCTCACCCTTTTTCGGGTTGTCTTCGCTCTTGTTGTAGACTTCGTCCCGATAAATGAACAGGATGACGTCCGCGTCCTGTTCGATGGCTCCGGATTCCCGTAAATCCGCAAGTTGCGGTCTCTTGTTCGGTCGTTCTTCGACTTTTCTGTTTAACTGCGAAAGGGCTATGACCGGAACGTTGATTTCCTTCGCGAGGGCCTTGAGGGATCTGGATATTTCCGAGATCTCTTTTTCCCGGGAATCGGACCTTTGGGCTGCCCGCATCAGTTGCAGATAGTCCACGATGATGAGTCCGAGCCCCTTCTCTTTTTTCAGACGCCTGGCTTTTGCCCGAATTTCCAGGGTGGTAATGGCCGGCGTATCGTCCACGAACAGGGCTGAGTCGGAAATGTTCCCCGAAGCGAGGGTGAGGCGCCCCCAATCGTCCGGAGTGAGATACCCGGTCCGCAGACTTTTCAGGTTCACCTTTGCCCTTGAGCACAGCATGCGCAGAGCAATCTGCTCCTTGCTCATTTCCAACGAAAAAATGCCTGTGGCCACACCGCCGTCTATAGCGGCATTCATGCCGACGTTCAGGGCAAACGACGTCTTGCCCATGGAAGGTCGACCCGCGATGATGATGAGGTCGGAATTCTGAAATCCTGCAGTGAGCTGGTCCAGGTCCCTGAACCCGGACGGCACGCCCGTGATGTTTTCCTTGCGGTCGTATAGAGTCTCAACTGTTCTGAATGCCTCAAGCATCAGATCTTTCGCGGAAGCAAACCCAGACTGAATACGGGTCTCGCCGATCTTGAAGACAATTTGCTCCGCCTCATCCAGAAATTCGTCGATATTAGGGTGGTCGTCGTAGCAGCGGGTGCTGATCTCGGTGGCAGCCCCGATCAATTGGCGCAGGACCGCTTTTTGTTTCACCATATCCGTATAGTGAAGGATATTGGCCGCACTGGGTACAGCGTCCACGAGCTCCGTGAGAAATGCCGGACCGCCAACGCTTTCCAGTTGCCCGACTTCTTTCAAGGCAGCGGTGAGAGTGATCCAGTCCACCGGTTCGTTCTTGTTAAACAGGCGAAGAATGGCTTGAAAAACGTTTCGGTGAGATTCGCGATAAAAGTCGTCCGCCGCAAGAACTGAGACGACCTTCGGCAGCGCGTCATTATCAATGAGCAACCCCCCCAAAATGGCGCGCTCGCCTTCGAGGAACTGGGGGGGCACTCTGAGTTGACTGCTATTTTCCGGCGGCATCCTGTGCTTCCACCTCGGAATTCACGAGCACCGTCACTTTCGCCACCACTTCAGGGTGGAGGCGAACGGAAGCCTTGTATTCGCCCAGTTTCTTGATGGGTTCCGCAAGACTGATCCGTCTTCGATCCACTTCAAACCCCTGTTGTTCCAAAGCCTCCGCAATGTCTGCCGTAGTGACGGAGCCGAAAAGCCGGGCATCCTGTGCCCTGGATTTCCGGATAAACGTCAGCGTGACAGCTGACATTTTCTCGGACTCGGCCTCCGCGGAGCCTTTGGCTTTTGCCAATTTCTTCTGCTTGGCCTCGATCAGCGTCCGGTAGAAGTTGAGGTTCTTCTCCGTGGCTAGACACGCGAGCTTTCTCGGTAGCAGATAATTTCTGGCATAACCGTCCTTGACTTTTACCGTCTGGCCGACTGTGCCCAGATCATCCATGTGTTCAAGAAGAATAACATTCATCGTCATATCTCCCCAAAGATTTCCACGATCTCACCGGCGGCGAGAAACATAGAAATACTTGAGATCGTTGCGCCCCGCGCTTGGGACGAGGACAAATAATACTTCGCTCCAGGACACGGGAGCGCGTACCAAGAGCATTCTTGAAGGCCTCCGATTCCCGTTACCTTCTCGGAACCGTAAACGGCAGAATCGCTATGTTCCTCGCCCTCTTGATCGCTGTGGTCAATTGACGCTGGTGTTTGGCACAATTTCCCGAAATGCGTCTGGGTATGATCTTCCCGCGTTCCGTGATGAACACCTTCAAGATGTTGGGTTCCTTGTAGTCCATTCGCAGAGAGGAATCCGCACAGAATCGGCACACTTTGCTTCTGGGAAACGGGCGTTTTCTGGGGGGTCTGCTCATGCCTGTCCCTCCTTCCCTTCTTCTGGGGCTACTGCCTGGGCCGGCTCTTCCGCCTCTGCCGGCTGCTGCTCGGCTTCCACTGCGGCTTCCTGTGCGGGCGCTTCCGGTTCTTCCGTGCCCGTGGTTTCAGGCAGAGCAGCCGCTTCGGGAGCGGGCGCAGGGGGTACTTCCCGGGCCGCCTTGAAGGCCTCCAGTTCCACGCTATCCTCGAGCTTCACGCTCAAGTATTTCATGACCTCTTCGGCGATTTTAAGCTGCCGTTCCATTTCGGATATCAACGAGGGCACACCGACGAAATCGAATAGGATATAGCGGCCCTTATCCTTCTTCTTGACCAGGTAAGCGAGCCTCTTGATTCCCCAATCCTCGACTTTTATGACTTCGCCGCTGCTTGTTTTGATGAGTTGACTGTATTTTTCCGTGAAATTCTTGATGTCGTCATCCGGTAGTTCGGGTTCCAAGATGACGACGCACTCGTAGCGTCTCATGAGGTCTCCTTTCGGCTGTCAAGCCCTCTGAGGGGCAAGGAGTTATGTCGAAACCAACACTATAATCGAGGTGAGCTGATATCGCAAGCAGGAATCGCGATGCCATGTAAACATTCGGTTACTTGGGGCAAGTGCCCATCCTCTGCCGTTGCGAGGAGTGAAACGACGAAGCAAACTAAGGGCGTGGGTTGCTTGGTCTCGTTCCGCATGCCGCCGGTCGGCACGGATCGATGTCACGCGTGTATCTGATTGCCTACGATGGGTCTTGGCTTCACCGCTTTTCGATTTCTTTGCACCGATGGCAATACCATACTTTTTCTCTGATGAAAAAAAACAGGACGCCTACCCCCACGAACAGGGAGCCCACGTAGTAAGCCGCGGGCAGTGCGAACTTGATATACCACGGAGCCTGAAAAAAATTCGTCGCCAGGCCGTATGCGATCATCAGGAATGCTCCGATCGTCACGAGAGCTGCGCCTGACGGAGCAGACAGTATTCTGCGCGAACCCTTGGTCATGACTTCGCCGCAACCCGCACATAATTTTACTTTACCCTGCCGAATGCGGCTGTGAAATTTTTCGAAATCATTGTCTCCGGCCATGCCTGAATAATATCGGTCATCGTCTATGGCAGTGTCTTTCAGCGCGTAGAGCCCACCAAACTCGTACCCGTCATCCTGCTCGGATACCGATTCCGCAGGCGCTGCAACGTGGACCTGGCCGGGACTGCGATCTGAACTCGTCTCAAAGCTGTCGGCCTCTTTTATGGGACCCGTCAGACCCTTACCTCTGAATATATTGGTGAATTTCAATAACTTCCTCTCGCAGGCGAAAAGCCTCATGGGGAATCCGAAGCGACGGCGCATACCGTGCGGCACGCAGACCGGTGCTGGATACTAACAGAATCCGGACCAAAGTCAATCGCGGATAGGTGAGGCGGGGGCCTTTCCATCCGGTTCAGAGCCGCATGGAAAGGCATGTGGCCAGAAAAACGGGAATTTAACCCATCAACGCCCTGTAGGGGTTGGCGAACAGCAGAAGCAGCGCCACAACCAGTGCGTAAATGGTAAGGGACTCGATCATGGCCAGACCGATGATCATGGTGGTGAGGATACGACCGCCCGCTTCCGGGTTCCTGGACGTACCTTCGCAAGCGCCACCGATGGCGGTGCCCATGCCGATACCGCTTCCGATGGCTCCGAGTCCTATGGCAAGGCCAGCGGCCAGAACGGTCATGGAAACGATTCCTGCGCCGCCGGGTGCATCAGCCGCAAACGCCACGCCCGAAATCAGGCAGATACCAAGCATCATCAATCCAGTAACCAGTTTTCTCTTCATAGAAATACTACCTCCATTTGATCTGTTATCAGTGAGCCTCTTCCATTGAACCGGTGATGTACATCATGGTCAGCATGATAAACACCAGGGTCTGTATGAAAGAAGTGAACACCTGCAAGAACATCATCGGCAAAGGTACCAGGTACGGTACGAGTAGAGTAAGAATAATAATGGCCAGATCCTCTCCCATGATATTTCCGAAAAGCCGGAAGCTCAGTGAGAGTATCCTGCTCAGGTGGCCGATGATCTCGATCGGCAGCATCAGCGGTATAAGCCAAGGCACCGGTCCGAGAAAGTGTTTCACGTAATGGGTTCCGTGTTCCTTAATACCCACGACGTGGGTGACCGTGAACGCAATCAGTGCCAACGCCAAGGTCGTGTTGAGGTTGTTGGTAGAGGACTGAAGCCACGGAAGAATGCCGAGAAGATTACACGTGAGAATGAACAAAGCGAGAGACGCAATCAACGGGAAATACGGCCGGCCGTGTTCCCCCATGATCTGGACCACTACATCCTCCAGAGTGGAAACCACCACTTCCCAAAAATTTTGCAAGCCTCTGGGGATCAACTGAAGTCTGTTTTTAACCAATATGGATGCTACAATGAGAATGACCATAACGATCCAGGTATTGAGGATGTTGTTCAGATCCTCATGGGTCACTCCCCATTTGTTCCAAAAAGCTTCCATGGAATGAAACGCCGGCCCGGAAATGAAGTCGGTCAACATCGGTGGATGGATACTCGCAGCCATGTACTCAGGCCTCCTCTGGTCTTCTGTTCGCTATGTAGATCAGGACCAGCATGGCGAGAAGCCCTGCAGGAATCACCGACAAGCCGGTCACCAGACCCACTGGATCTACGTGTAAGAACTTGATTACGCCGAAAAGGCAGATCGCCAATACAACCAGCCTCAAATAAAAGCCACCCAGGACGGACGCCAGAGCCCGACCCCTGTGGAGAAACTCGGATTTCTTAAGTTTTCTGGCGGATGCCCAGGCATTGACAAGAACAAGTCCGCCACCCGTAACAAACCCGAGAGTAAAACCCTGCGGGGCTAAAAACAAGCAAAAAATGATTCCCGAGACGTAAACCACGCCGGAGAGCATGAACCAGATTCGTGGGATGCTATCCACGTTCATGTCTTCTTGTCGTCCTTATCGGCCCGCAACTGCTTCCGCACCTCGATCCACACGTTTCGACCGGCAGCTGCAACGCCGAATAAAAAAAAGAGTATGCTAAGCCAAGGAAGGGTCCCGAACTTCGTGTCCAGCCAATAGCCGAAGCCTGCTCCGATCAATACGGCAAAAACGATAGACGCTCCCAACTGCAGAGAATCGCCCACCAGTCTCCAGGTTGTAGCTACGCTTTTCTTCACGAAGTTACATTGGTTACCAGAAAAAGGCCCTTACTGTCAAGCACGTTGTGCAGATCAGGGCGAAAAAAGAATTCACCGTCCACATTGACGAACCACGGGAACAAGGGCAGAAAAAAAACTTCGGGCTTTTTGCCGGACGGCATTTCCACGGTTTATTGTTGTGCGATGCGGTAAAGTAAGTCATCATCGGTAGACAGGCATCTTGCGAAGCTTGACGAGAATGTTTAGTTTAAGGATGGCCCGGCGGGAGACGCGACTCGAGTGTGCTGCAGAGTTCACCTTTTGCGGGAATGCGCTTGAAGAACCGAGGGGCGGTCCGTGTCTGCGGGGTTCGAGAACCGTGGGGTATGTGGTCAGTTAGATGTTTTCATTTAACAAAATTCCGGGAGGTATATAGTAATGATCAACGAGAAAATTCAGAACGCGTTTAACGATCAGATTAATGCCGAACTTTATTCCTCGTACCTGTATCTGTCCATGTCCGCGTACTTCCAATCCATGAATCTACCGGGTTTCGCGAACTGGATGCGCTGCCAGGCCCAGGAAGAGCTCGTCCATGCCATGAAATTCTATTCATTTGTGCACGACCGCGGGGGTAAAGTCTCTCTGGCAGCCATAGAAGGGCCGCCAACCGAATGGAACTCTCCTTTGGACGCGTTTGAGGACGCATACAAGCACGAGCAAAAAGTGACCGCTCTTATCAATGGCCTCGTTGACCTCGCATTGCAGGAAAAGGACCACGCAGCAAATGCGTTTCTTCAGTGGTTCGTAACCGAACAAGTGGAGGAAGAAGCGTCTGCCGACGGGGTCGTGCAGCAACTGAAGATCGCGGGAGATCAGGGTAGCGGAATGTTCATGATAGACAGGGAACTGGCAGGCCGAGTCTTCACGATGCCCGTGACTCCGGCCGCGGACTAGAACGAAACACTATTGGTGCATGGAGGACAAGAATGGACGACAGCTGCGATCGATGTCTCCAGATGCTGGCCACTGCTCTGGAAAAGGAAATAAAAGGTGCTGAATTTTACCGGGATGCCATGGCCAAATGCAGCAATCAAGTTGGCAAGGAATTGTTCAGATGTCTTATGGCTGATGAGGGAATCCACATCAAGCGGGTGAAGCAAATTTACGAATCGCTTCACAGAGGCCAACCCTGGTCCGAAACATGGAAGTCCGAAGCGCCGAGTGAAGACCTGAATAAGCTGACAAAAAAGAGAATCACCGAATTGGGAGCCGCGGTAACCGCGGACACCAACGATATGGAAGCCCTGAAAATAGGTATACAGATGGAACAAGGAGCGATCAATTTCTACGAGGATCAACTCAAGAAAGCCTCAAATCCTCTGGAATCGGAATTCATCAAATGCATGATCGCCGAAGAGCGTACCCATTTTCAGGCGCTGGAAGACGTCATCCTGTATTTTACGGACCCTGAGTCCTGGTACATCGAAAAGGAGAGGCCGCCCATCGACGGCGCCTAGTGTGGTGTCCCCCAAATGGCTTTCTAGTCTCTGACTTGGCCACCACGCGAATCAGCGTCGTGGCGGGGAGCACCGCGGCGAAGCAATCTCCAGCCCGTGTCTTGCTACTACGCGAAATTGCTCCGCTGCGATGCGAGAGAAGCTTGTCACCCTTGCTCCCAGCACTCCACGGCCGAAATTGTGCAAACCGATCGTGAAAAATGGGAACGGAGGTATTCGGAGGATTCCGGTGATCTGCCGGAGCCTGATGATTTTCTGGTTTTGCATGCGCATCTTCTGTCATGCGGCCGGGCGCTGGACCCGGCATGCGGCCTGGGAGGAAATTCCGTTTTTCTTGCGGAACGGGGATACGAAGTCACCGCTCTGGACATAAGCTACACAGCCCTTGCCAGACTCAAGGACACGGCTCGGCGCCGTCATCTCCCCATAGATTGCGTCGTCGCCGATTTGGACTATTTTCCACTTCCCGCGAATGCCTATGACGTGGCAGTGGTATTCTACTTTTTTTCAGAAAGATTCATCGCGGCTCTGAAGCAAGCTTTGCGTCCCAGAGGCCTGCTCTTTTACGCCACGTACAATGAACGCCACACGAGCGTGCGCCCGACTTTCAATCCCGCATATCTGGTCGCGGCGGACGGACTGGCCGTCCACTTCCCGGATTTTGACAGCCTCGTCCACGAAACGTGGGCCGGCGATCAGGGAAATATCTCACAACTGATCGCGCGGAAAATGTGATCGCAGCTTCGGGATGTTCCCGGAACTCATGGCTCGTCCGAGCTCTGTTTTATACGGGTTCGCTTTTTTACAGGGAACTCGATTCTGGGCACAGGCTGGGGGCACTCCTTCGCTGCTGTCGACGCAGAGCCGTCTCATCACTTCGCTCAGGAGAGCCCCCAGCCCGGCAATCTTATAAATCTTGTGGCTAATGCGTATTACGGCATTTCTCCAAAGTTCTGTCGGATTCGTTCTTGGCTCTCGCCCGCATTCGAACGATCCAATCATGTCATTGCGAGGAGCGGAGCGACGAAGCAATCTCAGGCTTGGCGGGTTGGAGATTGCTTCGGGCTTTGCCCTCGCAATGACAATCTTCCAATCTTTTCTCGTAACCAAAACCCACATTACTTTTGAAAATCCTAAAGTGGAGATCGCGGGCGGGATGCGGCTCTTGAAGCTCAGCGGGATGTCGTAACCATCTGGAGGCGTTTTTTCTGGTTGGATTTTTTCACCTGGGCCGTCAGGGCGCCGGAGCGTATTTTTTCCCACTTGCGAATTTTTTCTTGTTGCACTTTCGCTGTAGCGAGAAGCTTGAGAAATGCTCCTTCCACCCGCTGCCGTCGTTTCAGCTCCTCTTTGAATCGCGCCTCTTGTTTCCGCTGGACTTCCTGCGCGCGCGCTGCTTCCTTTAGCTGTTCTTCCAGGATTCCTGCCTCAGGCGGTTCTTTCGCTGCGGCCGTGAGTACGAAAAAATGGCCCGACACTACCAATAGACCGACCATGCATGATTCGGTAATCAATATTCTGGTTCTCGATACCATTCCCCCGCTCCCTCTTAATCATTTGTTCTTTAAGATTCATGACGGAGCGAAAAGGTTCACGTACCCAGAAGTTCTCGAAAATGGCGGAACTGCGTCCCAGAGCAGCTCACGCCATGTGAGGGGCTGGACAGGAGTCTGTTAAACGAGGAGGTATTTGCGACGGACTTCTTCGTTTTCCCGGAGAGAACCGATACTGCCGTGAAAGCGGATGACCCCGTTATCGATGATGTAGCCCCGATCGCTTAATCGCAGGGCAGCCCGCTGATTCTGTTCAGCCAGCAGTACCGTCAGACCCGACTGTTTGAGAGCGAGAATCTGATCTTCGAGCATGGCGACCACCAGCGGTGCAAGGCCCTCGGTCGGTTCGTCCAGAAGCAGGAATTCGGGATTCGTCATGAGAGCACGCGCAATAGTGAGCATCTGCTGTTCTCCGCCGCTGAGGAATCCCGCTTTGCGCGAATCTATGTGGCGAAGGGGCGGAAAAAAATCATATACCCGTTCCTTTTCCCATTCAGCAAGCTTTCCCGTGCCCGGCCTCGCCGAGATTTCCAAATTTTCTCCCACGGACAGATCTGCGAAGACCCTGCGGTTATCCGGAACGAATCCGAGTCCCCGGCGAGCAGCCAGATACGGCTTGATTCCTGTAATATTCTCTCCTTTGAACATGACACAGCCGTCTCGGGGAGGGGTCAATCCCATGATGCTTCTCATGATGGTGCTTTTGCCCGCTCCGTTTCGTCCGAGAAGGCACACGATCTCCCCTTCGTTCACGTCAAACGAGACGCCGAACAGGACATGGCTCAGTCCATAGTATGTGTGGATAGCTTTTACTTCCAGCATTACGATCCCAGATAGGCCTCCTGAACCCGCTTGTTCAACCGCACTTCTTCGGGTGTTCCTTGCGCGATGGAGATCCCCTGCTGCATCACCATGATCTTGTGCGCTACGGAAAAGACCAATTCCATGTCGTGCTCGCACAACAGTATCGTGATGCCGAGCTCCGAAGTGAGCCGATTAATAAGGCCTATGGTGGCGCATGTTTCTTCCGGAGACATCCCGGCAGTGGGCTCATCCAGGATGAGAAGCTTTGGTGCGTTCCCCAGAGCAATTGCTATTTCCAGGACTTTCTGCTCGCCGTGAGACAGTGCGCCGCTCGTCCGGTTCGCCACCTGCGACAGACCTACCGCGTCCAGAATTTCCATGGTTTCTTTCACCGCGAAATTCCTTGCGGGGGCCATGAGCCTGAATGTCTCTCTCAAACGGGAGAGCACGGCAACCTGAACATTGTCAAAAACACTGAGTCGGTTAAAAAGATTCACGATTTGGAAGGAGAGGCTGATCCCTTTTCTGCAGATAGTATGCGGAGGCAATCCCGCGATATCCTCACCATCGAAAAAGATCTTGCCCCCGTCAGGTTTCAAGTGACCTGTAATAAGCTTGAAGAGAGTGCTTTTGCCGGCGCCGTTCGGTCCGATAACCGCGACCACCTGCCCTTTCGCCACCTCGAGATCTGCTTCTTGAACGGCCATAAAGCGATCGAACGACTTCCGAACGGCTTGGACACTCAGCATTGCTTATCCTCCCGCAGAGTCCCCGCGCCTTCCGTTCTCAGGACCTTTTGCACGTACCCCAGTACGCCTTCCGGCAGGAAAAAGATGAGGAGCATCAAAATGATTGCCAGAACCATGGTCCAGTATTCTGTGTACACGCCTACCACCGTTCTCAGCGTTACAATGATGGCTGCCCCCAGCATGGGGCCCAAGAACGTGTACCAGCCACCCAGCAAGCACATAATGAGGATCTCCAGCGAGAGCGTCCAGAAAAGAAGATCGGGAAAAACCGATCCTTCAACCGCCACGAAGAGCGAGCCGGCGACCCCTGCGAAAAAACCCGCCAATGCCTGACCCACCAGTTGATGGTACTTGACATTGATACCGATACCCTCACTTCTCTCCGGGTTGTCTCGGATGGCCTGAAATATGCGTCCGAAAGGCGAATTCACGACTCTGAACATCAGATACAAGCACACTCCGGACACGATCACGGTGAAATAGTAAGAGCCGGTAATGGAAGAAATCGCCTCAGGCATGGGGACCCCGTGTATACCGTCGTCCCCGCCGGTAAAGGAATACCACCTGAACACAAGCGCCCACACCAGAGATCCCAGTGAAAGCTGCAGCATTCCGAAATACAATTTCGAAAGCCTGACACAGATTACTCCGATTATGACGGCCAGAAGCGCGCCCACTACAGGAGCAGCTACGAATCCCAGAAAACGGGGTAGATCCGTCTTGGTGAGCATCAGCGCCAGCGTGTACGCGCCTATGCCGTAAAACACGGCGTGGTGGAACTGATACATGCCCCCGAAGCCCAGGACGAGGTTGAGACTCGTCGCCAGCAGTCCGGTAACCAGGATCAGTGCGAGAAAATAGATGTAAAACCGCGACAGAAACAGCGGTGCGCACAAAAGAACTACAGCACACACCACTGCCGACACAGCGGATTTCCACCTAAAGGAGTTGGTCAAAAATCGGCCTCCTTACCACGTCGCCTTCAAAAGCCCTTTGGGCCTAAACAGCAACACCACCACCACTGCCATGTACGGAAAAACGATGGAAAACTGCGGCCAAAGCAGCACGCCCAGGGAATCCGTCAGCCCAAAGATAAGAGCTCCCAGCAGCGCTCCCCAGATGTTTCCCAGGCCGCCGATAATCACGATGAGAAACGCCTCCATGATCAGGGTATGGTCCATGCCCTGGGTAATGTTTTGCGTGGGAGCCACCAAAGCGCCTCCAAGTCCTGCAAGAAAGCACCCGATAATGAAAACGAAAGCAAACACCCGACTCACGTTGATCCCCACCGCGCCCACCATTTCCCTGTCCACCGCGGCAGCTCGCGAGATCTTGCCTATCCTGGTCTTCGTGATCAGAAGCCAGAGGCCCAAGGCCACCAGAGGGCCAATGATCAGCAGAAACACGTTGTACTTGGGAAACGGCAGACCGAAAACGGAGAAAGACCCCTGGAAGAGCGCAGGCGGGGAAAGGGATCGATAATCGGAGCCCCAGATCAGCTTCACCAGATCGCGAAAGAGGAGCGTGAGAGAAAACGTGAACAGCAGCATCATCAGGTGCTCGCGATCATACAAGTATCTAAAAAGACCTCGCTCCACGACGAGACTGATAAGAGCTACTCCCAACGGTGCCAAAACCAGTGCAAGCCAAAATCCGGTCGAACCGCCTCCAGCGAACATACATACAGAATACGCCAGAAATGCGCCGATCATGTACAGCGAACCGTGAGCGAGATTCGGAATCCTGAGCACGCCGAGAACCAGGCTGAGCCCGGAGGAAACAATAAACAAGATGGTGGTTCTGCTCAGGCCCACCAGAAACTGCTGAGACAATCCGGAAATAGTTATGTTGGTGGCCATCTCCATCGCAGAGCCTGTGTTCATCCATCCTCAGCAAAGCTTCGGGCCGCGGTAACAAATAACCGCTCCGCCGCTCGCCTGCAACATCGGTTTATTTTTCTTTCTCTCTCGCCTTCTTCACGTCCTCAATGGATGGCATCAGCTCTTCCGCAGGAATGGTCACGATATCGGTGGCAACAAGAAAATCGTATCCGTCGGCTTTCTTGGTCCGGCCCATGAACATCGGGAGCATCACCTGATTATCAAAAGCCCTTACGGTCAGCTTCCCCAGGGGGCTGTCTATGGTCATGCCGGAAAGGGCCTCCGCAAATTTTTCCGGATCCACTTTTCCAGCTTTTTCGTATGCCTTTGCAATGAACTGAGCGGTAAACCATCCGATCAGGCTTCCGAAGGAAGGATAGCGTCCGTACGCCTGCTTGAATTCCTCGGCAAAGGATTTGTTCTCGGGCGTTTCGGGATAGTAAAAGTAATAGTTCGAGGTTCCTATCACACCTTCAGGCGCTTCCAGCCCCAGCGGTCTGAGCGTTGAGAGTTCCGTTGCCGTATGCATGAAGAACGGCACCTGCTGATTGAATCCGGTTGTTTTGGCGGCTTTCAGGAACGGTACGCACCCCGCTCCGCCGGTGGCTATGATCACTGCATCCGGCTTCGCCGAGAGAATGGAGGTAATGTACGGCGTGAAATCGGGCTCGCCCACTTTCCACCAGGATTCACCCAACAGTTTCACGTCGGGTTTCATTTTCTTGAGGTGATTCCAGACACCGTCGGCTATCGCGTGCCCGTATTCGTAGTCATCGCCCGCTATCCAGTAGTTCACATACGGAAGCTTCGCAAGGCCCGCTGCCGCGGCCTTTCCTGCCATTTCCGTGTTTTCGTTCATGGAAAACACGAATTTATGACCTTTGGCCCCGGTAATATTGGAGCTCTTGGAATAGGTCGCCAGAAACGGAATCTTTTCCTTCTTGGCCAGATCAGCGATGGCCAGAGCCACAGCGCTGTTTATGGTGCCGACCAGGACATCCACCTTTTCCCGCATGATCAGTTCTTTGGCCGCGCTCAGTCCGAGATCGACTTTGAACTTATCGTCACGGGTGACAAAAGTGATCTGCCTTCCCAGCACTCCACCCTTTGCGTTGATCTTGTCCACGGCAAGTTTGAATCCGTCCCGAACATCGTTCGTGTACGTGCTGGGCGGACCGCTGTATGAATCCACGATGCCGACTTTTATGGGATCCGCGGCATGCACGAAAGATCCTGTTGCCAAGAGAACCGCCATCAGGCCAGTACAAAGAATGATCCGGTAGACTTTTCGCATGACCAATCCTCCTGTCTTTTGTTTGGGAGACCCTGTCCTCATCATTGCGATACGGTCGTCGTGTTCTGTTGTTATTCAGAAAGCATGCAACGGTCGTGGATGAGCACGAATCATTGAAAAGCGTTGGCGCTTTTCACACCTAATCGTCAATGGCATCGATTGTCAAGGCATTCGAATCAGGAAAGGACGATGGTGGAAAAATCGGCATCCAAAGTTCGCGAAACCGCCACCAAGCGTGGGAGGCGCCAATGTGATTTCCGGAGCCGGGTCTCCGTAAGAAATGTGGAATATAAGGATTCACAAAGCAACGTCAGTTTTGATTACGCGAAAAGATTGAAACATTGTCATTGCGAGGGCAAAGCCCGAAGCAATCTCCGACTATATTGCTGCGCATTGACAATGGTGCTGTCCGTCCGCAGTCAGCCAGATGCCTCCCCGAGGTGATTTCCTCGTTCTCAAATGAGCCTCCGACAATCTGTTCCAACTCCTTGAAGTGGATGTGACAAAATTGGGCAGGTGGTGTCCACGAGGTTGACACACCATAGTTATGTAATATTGGTATGTTATGACTTGAGCCTTTCCGATGTGACAAAAATGGGCACATCGGATGGCCAAACTGCGTCACTGCTTACTAGCCCGGTAAGTGTTTTCAACTAGTTATCACGGAACTGCATGTGGCATCTTGTTTGCATTGGGGTCATGCACATGCAAATCTTATTGCCTGCATTCTGTAGGCTGACAATCGATGGAAAAAAAGAAAGGAGAGTATCGTGCTATCGAAATTGAAAAATGTGAAGGGGTTTACGTTGATCGAGTTGATGGTCGTCGTGGCTATCATCGGAATCATTCTGGCCATTGCCATCCCGTACTACGTTTCATACAAGAGGACGTCGTGCGACAGATCGGCGACAGGCGACATCTCCAAGTTGGGTGCCGCTCTTGAGAGACTCGGCAACGAGCTGGTCGACCTCAACTGCTCGTCACTGGAGCAATTCGTAACGAGCAGCGCTTTCAACATTTCTTATCTCGTGGGACCCTATTACGGTTGGGGCGGTTCCTCCCGAAAATGTCAGGTCTTGATTCTCAAGGATGCTGCGAATCAGGAAGTTAAAGCGTGTGCCATAAAGGGCAGCCATCCGCAACAGGGCAAGCGCTATATCTACCGGCAGACACTCGGCGGCGGAACCGACCTTCCCGCTCAGGTCGATGTCTGTGGCGATTCCGCAAACTGGGGTGAGTACGGCGGGCCGCAACAGACCTGCTACACCGAGAGCCTTGTTACCACATCGTGCGCCATCGGAAGTCCCGGCGGCGTAAACTGCGAGGCCGTGAAGGGCGATATGTAGCCGTATCCCCAATCCGACCCTGCCCCCAATGACGAACTGTCATTGGGGGTTTTTCTTTGTACCTTATTCCGGAAAACAGTGAACCCCGCACCCCGAGTTTTGCTCTCCTTCGGTCAAAACAGGCGACCTGCCACACTCCTGTATAATCGAGCGTCACGCATGACACCAGGTGCAGAATCTATATAGGAATTCTTAGAAGCAGTGTCGGTTTTGATGACGCGAAAAGATTCTATGGAAAGATGTGGCAATTTTCGTGGGCAGCCTGGCGTGAGAAAAAAAATCCCCCGAGTGAACCTACCGCGAGCATTTTGCA
>Ga0187785_10000157_pt1 | contig 25126 bp, 23 predicted proteins | sample 0815_BV2_4_20_MG_FD_132466 | JGI IMG/M metagenome (GOLD analysis project Ga0187785, IMG submission 132466) | Tropical peat soil microbial communities from peatlands in Department of Meta, Colombia - 0815_BV2_4_20_MG | ecosystem: Environmental > Terrestrial > Soil > Wetlands > Peat | place...
CGCGCCCATCGAGACGGCGGTGTTCACGGCGGTCGCGAGGTCGGTGTCGGATGCCGAATCCGCCTCGACCAACAGGATCTTGCAGCGCCGGCAGATCCCGCGGACGGCCTGGACGTCCAGGGTGATCTCCCCGGCCCAGCCCGTGTCCGCGGTCGGCAGCGGGCTCGCGTTCCCGTCCTGGTTCACGACCCGGAACGACGTGCCCGTCTCGGCCGCGATCCCGTTCTGCGTGTCGAACACCGCCAGGTCCGTCTTCACGCTCGGGTCGTCGAAGGCGTCGATGATCGCCACCGTCTGCGACGCGGCCGCCGGCGCGTTCACGTTCAGGCCGTAGGCCTTCGCCAGGTCCGTGGGGGCGTACCCGCCGGCGGGACCGTCGGCGAGCGCCGGCCGGGCGACGGACGCGACCGTGCCGAGCCGCGCGGCCTGGGCGGGGGTCGCGCGCACCAGGCGCAGGCCGTGGCAGGCGCGGTGTCCGGGTGTGGCCGCGGCGCACATCGGCGCGGCGGTCCACACCGGGGTGGTCGCGGCACCGGCGGCGCCGGGCGCCGCGACGAGGGCGACGACGGCGGCCAGCGCGGACGCGGCCGCCGTGAGCGGTATCCAGGACCTGCGGAGGCGTGGGGCGCGCATCGAACTCCCCTCTGCGGTGGCCGGAGAGCGGCCGGCGTGATCGACGGCCCGAACGCTAGCGACCGCCCGGGGGCGTTTCCAGCGTCCTCGGCGGGTTGCCGCCGCGGCTCCCATCCGGGACCATGGAGCTCCCTTCGCAGGGAACAGCGCGTTGGCCCAGCCGAAGACCACACGCACCCCCTCGCTCGCGGCGGTCGTCCTCGCCGCCGGAAAGGGCAAGCGGCTCCGCTCCGCTCGCCCCAAGGTCCTGCATCCGATCTGCGGCCGGCCGACGCTGTGGCACGTCCTGCAGCTGGTCCTCGTCGCGAAGCCCGAGAAGATCGTGATCGTCGTGGGCCACGGCGCGGACGAGGTGCGCACCGCGGTCCGTTCCTGGGGCCTCATGCCCGCGCCGGTGTTCGTCGAGCAGACCGAGCAGCTCGGGACCGGCCACGCGGTGCTGGCGGCGCGGCGCGCGGTCGGGCGTGTCGACGACGTCCTGATCGCGAACGGCGACTTCGACCCGATCCTGCCGGCCGACATCCGCGGGATCCTCCGCAGACACCGGCGCACGGGCGCCGCGGCCACGATCGGCTCGGTGGTCCTCGCCGATCCCGCCGGCTTCGGCCGCGTGGTCCGCGGCGGCGACGGCCGGGTCGCCGAGGTGGTCGAGGCGGTCGACGCCACGCCCGAGCAGCTGCGGATCGACGAGGTCGCGACGAACTGGGTCGCGTTCCGCCGCGACCTGCTGTTCCGCTCCTTGCCGAAGCTCGACCGGAGCAACCGCCAGCACGAGTACTACCTGAACCGCGTGTACCCGATGTTCACCGCCGCGGGGGAGCGCCTGGAGGCCGTGACCTGCGACACGGGGGGCGCGTTCGGGTTGAACTCCCGCCGCGGCCTTGCCGATGTGGTGAGGGTGGTGCGCGGGCGGATCAACGCGGAGCACATGGCGAACGGGGTGACCTTGCTGGATCCCGACGCGACGTACATCGACGTGGGCGTGCGGATCGGCGCGGACACCACGGTCCATCCGAACACCTACCTCGAGGGCGGCACCACGATCGGCAGCGGCTGCACGATCGGGCCGTCGACCCGGATCGCGGACGCTTCGATCGGCGATCGCAGCGAGGTGACGTTCTCGGTGGTCGTGCGGTCCAAGGTCGGACGCGACGTCGAGGTCGGGCCGTTCGCCCGGGTCCGCGACGGCGTGGTCCTGGGCGACGGCACCACGGTCGGGAACTTCGTGGAGGCGAAGGGGACCCACATGGGCCGCGGCTCGAAGGCCAAACACCTCACGTACCTCGGCGACGCCGATATCGGCGAGGACGTGAACGTCGGCGCCGGGACCGTCACGGTGAATTACGACGGGTACGCGAAGCACCGGACGACGATCGGCTCCGGCGCCCGGATCGGGTCGGATACGATGCTGGTGGCGCCGGTCGAGATCGGCCGGAACGCGAACACCGGCGCGGGGTCGGTGATCACCAAGGACGTGCCGCCCGGAGCGCTCGCGGTCGAGCGGTCCGAGCAGAAGACGGTGCCGGGGTACCGAGACCGGAAGGACGCGGAGCACCGCAGGGGGAGGCGCTGACCGTGGAGATCATGACCAAGAAGCGGATGATGCTCTACTCGGGCACGATCCACCCGACGCTCGCGCACGAGATCGCCGACAACCTGTCGATCCCGGTCAGCAACGGCGAGATCCGGCGCTTCGCCTCGGGCGAGATCTACTTCCGCGCGGAGGAATCCGTCCGGGGCGCCGACGTCTTCGTCGTGCAGACCCACTACGAGCCGGTGAACGAGGCGATCATGGAGCAGCTGATCATGATCGACGCGATGAAGCGGGCGAGCGCGAAGCGCATCACCGCGGTCGTTCCGTACTACGGCTATTCGCGGCAGGACAAGAAGGCCGTCTCGCGCGAGCCGATCAGCGCGAAGCTCGTGGCCGACCTGCTCTGCACCGCCGGCGCCGACCGCGTCGTCTCGGTCGACCTGCACAGCGGGCAGATCCAGGGGTTCTTCGACGCGCCGTTCGACCACCTGACCGCGCTGCCGCTGATCTCCGGCTACATCAAGGACTCGCTCGGGCTCTACGGCGACGACGTCGTCGTGGTCGCGCCCGACGCGGGCCGGATCAAGACGGCGGAGAAGCTCCGCGAGTATCTGCACGCCGACCTCGCGTTCCTCTACAAGCGGCGCTCCCGCAGGGAGGCGCACAAGATCGAGGAGATGACGGTGGTCGGCGAGGTCGAGGGCCGGCCGTGCGTGTTGGTCGACGACATGATCGACACCGCCGCGACCCTGTCGAAGGGTGTGCACGCCCTGGCCGCCCAGGGGGCGGGGAAGATCTACACGGGCGCGACGCACGCGCTGTTCAGCGGCAAGGCCCTGCAGCACCTCGAGGAGGCGCCGATCGAGCAGGTGATCGTCACGAACACCGTGCCGATCCCCGAGGAGAAGCAGATCGGCAAGCTCCGGATCCTCTCGATCGCGCCGCTGATCGCGTCGGCGCTGCGCGCCGTGTTCGAGGACTCGAGCGTCTCGGAGATCTTCGGCGGCGCGAACCAGGTCTGAGCCTGGAGCTCCTCACGACGATCCGGGGGTGACCTTGAGGACCGTACCGACCGGGTCGCCCGCCGCGTCGTACGCGCGCGCCGAGTACGTGGTCCCCAGCCGCATCGGCATCACCCAGATGCTCGTTCCCTTCCAGCTCCCGTTCGTGAGGTCGTAGTTCGTCGGAGCCGGCGTGCAGGACGAATCCGGCGCGCACCCGGCATCGCCGGTCGGAGCGGTGACGACCAGCTGGAGCCCCGTCGGCACGACGAAGGCGAGCACGCCGCGATCCGTTCCGGCGACGGTGTCGACCGAAGTGATCCCCGCCCTCGTTCCCTGTGCCGGGCCGAGGCAATCGCTCGGGTCGGCGGGCGGTTCGATCACCTTGACGACCGGACAGTCCCGATCGCCCCATGCGAGCGCCCAGGACACGCCGGTGTCTGCGCCGGCCATGAGGATCGCACCGGGCGTCGGGATCGCGTTCGTCGGCCACGAGATCGCGAGCGGCAGTCCGTCACCGACCTGCGAGGTGCCGGTTCCGCTGCCGGGAACCGGCACGACCCAGATGCGGCCGGGCCGGCCCTGGTCGTCGCGGAACGTGGTCATCCAGGCGCCGTCGATCGTCTCGCCGCCGTCCACGCGCACCGCGACTCGCTGGACGCCGGGGATGGTCTGCTCGAGGAGGAGCATGCCGCCGGCCACATCGACCTGGGCCCCGCCACCGTCGGCGAAGGCGAAGGCACGCTCGAAAACGCCGGAGGCGTTCGTCAGGGTCAGGCCCGTGTTGTCATCCTCGAGCCTCCATGCGTCACCCAAGGCTGCGAACCGTGCGATCGTCGCGCCGTTGAGGACCTGGGTCGGGAGCTCCCGGCCACCGATCGTCCAGTCGGTCGTCCCGCTCGGTGTGACGCTCGGTCCGCCGACCTGCTCGGTGGTGGGTGCTCGGAACGCCTGCACGACCAGCGCGATCGCGAGCACGGCGGCGATCGTTCCGGCGGCCGCGCCCAGCACGGTGCCGGTCCGGCGGCGACGGCCGCGACGGAGCACGCCGTCGGGCGCGATCGCGGGCGTGTCGATCGTGTTGGCCCGGTCGCGGAACAAGGTCGCGAGGTCGCGTTCGAGGTCGTTCATCGTTCGTCGCCTTCGGTCAGGGTGGCGCGGAGGGCGTCGCCGCCCCGCGCCACCAACGACTTCACCGCCGCGAGGCTGCAGCCGAGCACGGCGGCGGTGTCGCGTTCGGACAGATCCTCGTAGTAGCGGAGCACGAGCGCGGCGCGTTGCCGTGCGGGCAGCGTCCCGAGCGCGCTCCACAGCGCCTCGCGCCCGACGATGTCGGGCATCGCAACGGTCGCGGCGGCGACCCGGACGCCCTCGCCTCGGAGCCACGCCCGCTCGACGTAGCGACGCCGGATCCCGGAGGTGTGCAGGTTCACGATCGCGCGGCGCAGGTACGCGTCGAACGCCTCGCGCGAGCGCAGGTCGGCGAACCGGCCCACGCAGCGCACGAACGCGTCGTGGGCGAGGTCCTGGGCCTGCTGCTCGTCCCCGGTGAGCAGGTAGGCGAGGCGGATCCCCGCGGGGACGTACCGCACGTACAGCTCGGCCATCCCGCCGCGCTCGTGCTCCACCCCGGTCCTTTCCACCGTGGAGGTCTTCCCGTTCATCTCGGAACCCAAGACGCGCGGGACCCCCGGAAGGTATCGCTCGGGCGCGGGCCGCCGCCGCCGGGTGGTTGCTACCATGCACGGGTCCCCGAACGAACCGCGAGGTTGGTCCACCCATGGCGAACACCCTGGAAGCGGAGCTGCGCGAGGAGACCGGCAAGGGCGCCGGGCGCCGTCTGCGCGCCACCGGCCGTGTGCCGGGCATCCTGTACGGCCACAACATGGAGCCGCTGAAGCTGAGCGTCTCCGGCCAGGACCTGCTGCATCTGTTCCATGCCTCGGGCGGCGCCTCGATGGTCCTCGACCTCAAGCTGGACGGGAAGACCCACCTCGCGATCCCGCGTGAGATCCAGCGTGACCACATCCACGGTCGCTACATCCACATCGACTTCTTGGCGGTGCGCCGCGACGAGCGGATCACCCTGAACGTCGAGGTCGTGGCGATCGGCGAAGCGCCGGGCGTGAAGGCCGGCGGGGTGCTGGAACACCACCTGCGCGACGTTGAGATCGAGACGCTCCCGAGCGACATCCCCGAGCGGCTGGAGCTCGACGTCTCCGAGCTGGAGATCGGCGACATGCTGCGGGTGGGCGACATCGTGGCGCCCGAGGGCGTGACGATCCTCGGCGACCCGATCGCGCCGGTCCTGTCGGTGATCACGCCGGCGGCGCTGCGGACGGAGGCCGACCTCACCCTGCCGGGCGAGGAGGCGCCGGAGGCTGCGGCCGAGGAGGGCGCGCCCGCCGAGGAGGCACCGACGGGCGACGAGGCACCGGCCGAGGCCGAGCCCCAGGACTGATCCCGTCCGATGGCCTGGCTCGTCGCCGGCCTCGGGAACCCCGACGCCCCGTACGCGAGGTCGCGCCACAACATCGGCCGCCGCGTCGTCGAGGAGCTCGCGCGCGCCGAGGACGTCCGGTTGAAGAAGGCTCGGTTCCTCCCCGCCGAGGTCGCGGAGATCCGGATCGGCGGGGAACCGGTGTGGCTCGTGAGGTCGACCCATTTCATGAACGAGTCGGGTCCGTCCTACGCGGGGGTCGCGAAGAAGCACGACGTGGATCCGGCGCACCTCGTCGCGGTGCACGACGAGCTCGAGATCCCGCCGGGCGAGCTGCGCGTGAAGCTTGGCGGCGGCAGCGCCGGACACAACGGGCTCAAGTCGCTCACGCAAGCTCTGCGCACACCCGAGTACCTCCGCGTCCGCGTCGGGATCGGGCGTCCGCCCGGCCGGAAGGATCCCGCGGATTTCGTCTTGGAGCCGATCGCCTCGCGCGACGAGGACGAGATCTCCGCGTGGGAGGACCGCGCGGCCGACGCGGTCCGGTCGCTGATCCGCGACGGCCTCGCCGCGACGCAGGACCGGTTCAACAGGTCGGCCGGCGCGTCCTGAGCTGTGCGAACGGCCTAGGCGACCCCCGACGTTCGGACGGGGCCGGAAACGGTCGCCCGCCCGATGCGGCCGACGCCCGCTCAGGGGGATAGTGCGACCGACGGAAGGGACCTCGACCGCTCGAGGGTCTCGCCGGGCCGACGAAGCCGTCGAAGTCGGCTGGCAGCACTGACTGGGACTGGTCGGCGAGTGCGAGCGGGCGTGCAGAGACCCCCCGGCTGCGCCGGGGGGTCTCATCGTCGTTGCGATCCCGTCGTTCCCGTCTAGCCCGTCCGGGCCGCTCGCCCCTCGGACGCGGCGCGTGAACGCGCCGCGTCCGCCCCAGGCAACAAGCGGCCGGTCGCGGGATAGACCCTCCCCGGACGCTCGGGCCATCCTTCCTCGGCCAGATCCGCGACACAGGGAGGTGATCGGATGCGCAGGCAGCGGACCGCGTCGCACCTGCACTCCACCCGGGCCGAGACCCGGTTCCGTTCGACCGCCGGCCGGTGGAAGCCGTAGCACCGGCCGCTGAGGGGGAGGATCCATGCTCGATACGCTCAGCACCATCGTCGCCGGGCTCGCGGCCTTCGCCATCGTGGTGGCGATGGGCTGGAAGCCCCGGTGAGCCTGCGGCTCGGAGAGCTCGGATCGCGCACGCGGCCCTGGCTCTCCTCGTTCCCGGCCGAGCCTGGCTCGGCCTTCCGGTCCTCCCGAAGGTCGTACCCCGACGTCGGTCGCGACCCGTCGCGGGAAGCGTCGCTCGCCCGATGCGTCGTCCCCCCCGCGCCGGGCATGCTTCGCGGGCACACCTGCAAGGAGGTGATCGGATGCGAGCCACGAACGACCGGCGCCGGGTCCTGCGATCCGTCCGCCCGGCTCCGCGGCTGCTCGCGACCGGCGCCCGGTGGAAGCCGGCTTAGGCGACGGGCTCGGAAGGAGAGGATCCATGCGACGGAGAGGATCCGTGCGACGGTTGCTGTACTCGCTGATGAGCCTGGCCGCACTGGTCATGGCGGTCGGAGCCGGCTGGAAGCCGCGGTGAGCTGGAACCGTCGGAACGGCCGTGAGGCCCCCCGCACGTCGGGGGGCCTTTCGGTGTCCGGGGCCGTGTCGCGACGGGAGCAGGCGTGACGCTGCTGGCGATCACGCTGCTGGTGTCGATCGCGATCGGCACGCTGCTGGGCGGGCGCGTGTCCGCGCTCGCCGGGCTGCGTTTGCGCTGGGCGCCGCTCGCCCTGGTGGCGTTGGCGCTGCAGGTGATCGTCCCACCGGGCCGCTGGCCGCTCGTGCTGTTGCTCGCGTCGTTCGTACTGTTGACGGTGTTCGTGATCGCGAACCGGCGGATCGCCGGGTTCTGGCTGATCCTCGTGGGCGTCGCGTTGAACTTCGTCGTGATCGGGCTAGACGGCGGCATGCCGGTGTCGCGCGCCGCGCTGGAGGCCTCCGGGCAGGCGTCGACGCTCGGAGAGCTCACGGGCCCCTCCGCCGGGGTGAAGCACCACCTCGCGGGGAGCGAGGACACCGCGGTAGCGCTGGGGGACGTGATCGCGATCCCGCCGCCGCTCGGACGCGCGATCAGCTTGGGGGACATCTTCACGTACGGCGGCGTGGCCGTCGTGGTCGTGACCGCGATGCGACGCCGCCGGGAGCCGGAGCCGGTCGCGGACGAGGAGGTGCAGCGTGTCGGCTGAGGGGGGACAGGAGATGCGGGACCGAGGCTGGACGATCCGTCTGTACGAGCTGGCGATCACGGTGCCGGTGGTGGCGTACCTGTGCTGGGCGTTCGGACACGCCGTCGTCACCGGCACGAGCCTCGTGCCCGACGGCGACTGGATCACGCCGGTGGTCTGGGCGATCGCCGTGGCGGTCGCGGAGCTCCTGCCCGTGCCCACGAACGTCTCGATGGCGTTCAGCCTCAGCTTCCCGTTGGAGCTGTCGGCCGCGCTGATCTTCCCGACGCCGATCGCCGCGGCGATCGGGCTGTTCGGCTCGGTGGACGCGCGCGAGCTGCGGGGCGAGCTGCCGCCCTTGAAGGCACTGTTCATCCGATCCCAGATCGCGCTGTGCGTGATCGTCGAGAGCCTGATCTTCAAGATCTGGGTGCAGCCGTCGGAGCTCGGCGCGGCTCCGCTGCGCCTGATCCTTCCGACGTTCGTGGCGGCGGTCGCCGGCTACGCGACGAACACGCTGATCGTCGCGATCTACAACCGGTTGCAGACCGGCACGCCCGTGCGGGCGGTGATCCGCGAGATGCACCGCGGCGTGCTCGGTGAGTTCGTCCTGTCGTACATGGGGCTCGCGCTGTTCGCGGTGGTCGTGGCGTCGGCGTTCTCCGACCACGTCGTCCTGGCCATCCTGGTGTTCGCGGCGCCGCTCGCGTTCGCGCGGCAGATGTTCCGTCGAACGCACTCGCTGCAGGAGGCGACGTCGAAGCTCGCGGCGAAGCAGGAGGAGAACGAGTACCAGGCGATGCACGACTCGCTCACCGAGCTCCCGAACCGGATGCTGTTCCAGCTTCGGCTCGGCGAGGCGATCGAGGAGGCGCGGGGCACCGGCGACCGCGTCGCGGTGATGCTGATCGACCTCGACCACTTCAAGGAGATCAACGACACGCTCGGGCACCACTTCGGGGACCTGCTCCTGCAGGAGATCGGTCCCCGCCTGTCGCGCGTGCTGCGCGACGAGGACCTGATGGCGCGCCTGGGCGGCGACGAGTTCGGCATCGTGCTGCCGGACCTGCCGTCGGACGAGGTCGCGCTCCAGGTGGCCTCGCGGTTGTTGGAGGAGCTCCAGATCCCGATGAGCGTCGAAGGGCTGGCGCTCGACGTCTTCGGCTCGGTCGGCATCGCGATCTTCCCCGCGCAGGCGGACGACGCGGAGACGCTGCTGCGGCGCGCCGACGTCGCGATGTACGCGGCGAAGGAGAACGGCGGCGGCTACGAGCTGTACGACGACGACCTCGACCGGCACAACCCGAACCGCCTCACGCTGATCGGCCAGGTTCGGCCGGCGCTGGAGGCCGGCGAGTTCGTGATGCACTACCAGCCGAAGGTGCGGCTCGCCGATGGCAGGGTCGCCGGCGCCGAGGCGCTGATCCGCTGGGAGCACCCGTTGCTCGGGCTGCTGCCGCCGGACGAGTTCATCCCGCTGGTCGAGAAGACGGTCCTGCTGCGGCCGCTCACCCGGATGGTGATCGCCTCGGTGCTGAAGCAGTGGCGCGGATGGGCCGACATGGGGATCCGGATCCCGATCGCGATCAACATCTCGACGCGCTCGCTGCTGGACCAGGAGCTGCCCGACCAGATCGAGGAGGAGCTGCGGCGCTGGGACGTGCCGCCGGCGTACCTGCGGCTGGAGCTGACCGAGAGCTTCCTGATGGGGGACTCGGGCCGCTCGACGCTGGTGCTCGACCGGCTCGCGCGCGTGGGCGTCGGTCTGTCGATCGACGACTTCGGCACCGGCTATTCGTCGCTGTCGTACCTGAAGCGCCTGGCGATCGAGGAGATCAAGATCGATCGGTCGTTCGTCACGCAGATGCAGGTCAACCTGAACGACTCGATGATCGTGCGCGCCACGGTCGACCTGGGACGGAACCTCGGGCTGCGCGTCGTCGCCGAGGGCGTCGAGGACCTCGCGACGTTCGACCAGCTCGCGTCGCTCGGCTGCGACGAGGCCCAGGGCTACGCGATCTCCCCGCCGCTGTCGGCGATCGAGTTCACCCGCTGGCTCTCGGTGCGGAACCTCGAGCGGCAGCATGCCGATCTTGCCGCCGACGACGCGGCCGAGCCGAAGCGCCTGCGGGCCGTCTAGCCCGCGCCGACCGTCAGCACGATCGCTCCTTCGACCCCGCCGGAGCGGAGCGCCGCCAGCGCGTCGTTCGCGGCTCCGAGTTCGAACGTCGTGACGCGCGTGCGCACCGGGACCTCCGGCGCGAGCGCCAGGAACTGGACACCGTCGGCGCGCGTGAGGTTCGCGACCGAGCGCACGACCCGCTCCTGCCACAGCAGCGCGTACGGGAACGACGGGATGTCGCTCATCGCGATCTCGGCGCACACGACCACGCCGCCCGGCGCGACCGCCCGCAGCGCGATCGGGACGAGCCCGCCGTCGGCCGCGAACACGATCACGGCGTCCAGCGGCTCCGGCGGCGGGTCTGTGGAGGCCCCGGCCCACTCCGCACCGAGCTCACGCGCGAACGCTTGTGTCGCGTCGTCACCCGGCCGCGTGAACGCGAACACCCGGCGCCCCTGGGAACGGGCGACCTGCGTGAGGATGTGCGCCGCGCCACCGAAGCCGACGATCCCCAGGCGCGGCGCGTCGCCGGCCAGTCGGAGCGCCCGGTAGCCGATCAGCCCGGCGCAGAGCAGCGGCGCCGCCTGCGCGTCCGGGTAGCCCTTCGGAACCGGGAAGCAGTAACGGGCGTCGGCGACCGCGAGCTCCGCGTACCCGCCGGGCAGCTGGTAGCCCGTGAACCTCGCGTTCGGGCAGAGGTTCTCGCGCCCGGCGCGGCACGCCTCGCAGGCGCCGCACGTCCAGCCGAGCCAGGGAACCCCCACGCGGTCGCCGACGGCGATGCCGTCGACGCCCGCGCCGAGCTCGTCCGCGACGCCGACGATCTGGTGCCCCAGGACCAGCGGCAGCACGGGATCGGCGAGGTCGCCGTCGACCACGTGGAGATCGGTCCGGCAGACACCACACGCTCGGACGCGCAGCCGCACCTGGCCGGGGCCGGGGTGCGGATCGGGCAGCTCCGCGGCCCGGAGCGGTTCGCCGGATCGCTCGAGCACGATCGCCCGCATGCGCGAAGCGTAGCGTCCCCCGCCGCGTACACTCCTGCGCGCACGCCCCGCCGCGTCGCGGCCGGGGCTGTTCGTGTTGTCCGATCGACGGGGCGGGAGGTTCGCGGTGCGGCTGGAGGAAGCCCTCGAGGTCTTCGTCGCCTCCGAGCCGTTCGAGCGGCTGCTGCTCGCCCGCGAACGCCCGGTGCAGGCCCGCGCGGAGGCGGGGGAGGCGTTCGCCGTCGCCGGTCTCGCCGCCGGGTTGGAGGCTCCGGTCCTCGCGGTGGCTCCCGGCCCGCACGAGGCCGAGGCGCTCGCTGCCGATCTCGAGGCGTTCCTGCCCGACGCGGTCGCGCTCCTGCCCGCCTGGGAGGCGCTGCCGTACGAGGGGATCTCGCCCGCGCCCGAAGCCGCCGCGCGGCGCGCCGCCGCGATCCGGAACCTCCGGGCCGCGCGCGGAGCGTTCGTGCTCGTGGCGCCGGTGCTCGCGGCGTTGCAGGGGCTGATCCCGACGATCGGCGTGACCCCGCCGCTGCAGCTGGCGGCCGGCCTCGATCTGGCGCCCGACGCGTTGGCCGAGCGCCTCGTCGAGCTCGGCTACCTCCGGAGCGACCTCGTCGAGCACCGAGGGGAGTTCGCGGTCCGCGGCGGGGTCGTCGACGTGTTCCCCGGCGTCGCCCGGCGGCCGGTCCGCCTGGAGTACTGGGGCGACGAGATCTCCTCGGTGCGTGAGTTCTCGCCGTCCACCCAGCTGTCCACCGCGCGCTCCGGCGCCGTCGAGGTCGGGCCGGTGCGCGAGCTGATCGTCGACGACGATGTGCGCCGTCGAGCGGCCGCGGCCGCGCCCACGCACGCCGACCGGTACGCCGACCTTCTCCAGCGGATCGCCGACGGGCTGGTGCCGGAGGGTCTGGAGAGCGCGGCGCCCCTGCTCTTCGAGCACCTCCCGACGCCCGCCGAGCTGCTGCCCGAGGGCTCCTGGGTCGTGCTGACGCAGGCGAGGCGCGCGATCGATCGGGCCCGCGCCGCGTTCGAGGAGGCCGAGGCGCTGGCGCTCGCCGTGGCCTGGCCGGGACCGCGGGCGGTGCAGGACCTCGGAACCGCGCTCGCGGGCCGGGTGCAGCTGCACCTGTCGGAGTTCACGGAGGGCCTCGATCTGCAGCTCCGCTCCTGGGGCTCGGCCCAGGGCAACGCGCCCGAGCTCGCGGCGCGCCTTGGCCAGCTGGCCGAGGGCGGCTACGGCCTGGTGCTGACCGCGCACGGGCACGGATCGCTCGACCGCGCCCGCGAGGTGGTCGGCGCCGTGCCCGTCGAGCTCGAGGGTTCGCCGCTCGCGAGCGGCTTCGTCTTCGCCCCCGGCCGGCTCGCAGTGGTCACCGAGGAGGACCTGTTCGGCGCGCGGCGGCACACGCGGACCGCGCCGCGGTTCACCCGCCGGCGCACCGATGCCGTCGCGGAGGAGCTCGAGCCCGGCGACTTCGCCGTGCACCGGATCCACGGGGTCGGCCGCTACAGCGGCATCGTGCACCGCGAGCTGGCCGGGGCCGAGCGCGACTACCTGGTGCTGGAGTACGCGCAGGGCGACAAGCTCTACGTGCCCTCCGACGCGGTCGGCATGGTCGTGCGCTATCAGGGCGGTGACGCCCCGCGTCTGCACCGGATGGGTGGCTCGGACTGGGCCCGCGCCACCGCGAAGGTCAAGCGGGCGGTGCGCGACATGGCTGGCGAGCTGGTGCGCCTCTACACCGTGCGGATGTCGGTTCCGGGCCACGCGTTCGGACCCGACACGCCATGGCAGGAGGAGCTCGAGGACGCGTTCCCGCACGAGGAGACCCCCGACCAGCTCCGCGTCGTCGAGGAGGTCAAGGCCGACATGGAGCGCCCGGCGCCGATGGACCGGCTGCTCTGCGGCGACGTGGGCTTCGGCAAGACCGAGGTCGCCGTGCGTGCGGCGTTCAAGGCCGTGATGGACGGCAAGCAGGTGGCGGTGCTGGTGCCGACGACGCTGCTCGCCGAGCAGCACCTGATGACGTTCTCCGAGCGCTTCGCACCGTATCCGGTGCGGGTGCGGATGCTGTCGCGCTTCGTGGCGCCGGCGGACCAGCAAGCGTTGATCGGCGCGGCGGCCGACGGAACGGTCGACGTCGTGATCGGCACGCACCGGCTGCTGGGCCGCGACGTCGTGTTCAAGGACCTCGGCCTGCTGGTGGTCGACGAGGAGCAGCGCTTCGGCGTGACCCACAAGGAGCGGCTGAAGCAGCTCCGCGCCCACGTCGACGTGCTGACGATGACCGCGACGCCGATCCCGCGCACGCTCGAGATGGCGCTGACCGGGATCCGGCAGCTCTCCACGATCGACACGCCGCCGGAGGACCGGCAGCCGGTGCTGACCTACGTCGGCAGTTACGACGAGGGGCTCGCGCTCGGCGCCGTGCGGCGCGAGCTGCTGCGCGAGGGCCAGGTGTTCTGGGTCCACAACCGGGTCGCCACGATCGACCGGCAAGCGCACTGGCTCCAGGAGCAGCTGCCCGAGGCACGGATCGTCGTGGCGCATGGCCAGATGGAGGAGGACCAGCTCGAGCGTCGGATGGTCCGGTTCTGGGAGCGCGACGCCGACGTGCTGGTCTGCACGACGATCATCGAGAGCGGCCTGGACGTGCCGAACGCGAACACGCTGATCGTGGACCGGTCCGACCTGCTCGGCCTCTCGCAGCTCTACCAGCTGCGTGGGCGCGTGGGCCGAAGCACCGAGCGGGCGTTCGCGTACCTGTTCTTCCCGGCCCAGCGGGAGATGACCGAGGAGGCCCACGAGCGCCTGGCGACGATCGCGCATCATCAGGCGCTCGGCTCGGGGCTGCAGATCGCGATGCGCGACCTCGAGATCCGCGGAGCCGGGAACCTGCTCGGGGCCGAGCAGAGCGGCCACATCGCGGCCGTGGGCTTCGACGCGTACGCCCGGATCCTGCAGGAGTCGGTCCGCGAGCTGCAGGGGCTCCCGGTCGAGCAGCCGAAGGAGCTGCGGATCGATCTGCCGGTGAAGGCATTCGTGCCGCCCGGCTGGGTCGCCCAGGAGTCGCTGCGGCTGGAGCTCTACCGGCGGATCTCCCTGGCCGGGGATCCCGCGGTGCTCGCCGAGATCCGCGACGAGACGATCGACCGCTACGGGGCGCTCCCCGACCAGGTCGACGTGCTGTTCGCGATCGCGTCGTTGCGCCTGACCGCGTTCCGCCTGGGCGTCGAGGAGATCACCACGTACCGCGAACAGGTCCGGCTGCGGCCGGTGCCGATCCCCGACCCCCTCGTGCTCGATCTCGGCGAGCGGATCCCGCGCGCGACGTTCCACGCCGCGAAGGCCACGCTGAACCTGCAGCCCGAGCGGGTCTTCGGGGTCGAGCTGGTCCGCTGGGTCGAGGCGCAGCTCCGCCAGGCAGTAGGGGAGGAGGCCGCGCCGGCCCTGGCCCCGATCGAACCGGCCGACCCGGTGGCCTCGTAGACTCTTTCGACCGTGCGCACCCGACGCCTGTTCCCGCTCGCCTGCCTGCTGATCGTGGCGCTGACCGCCGCCTCGTGCTCGCGCACCACGTCCCCGCCTGCCACGGTGGCCGGTTCGGACATCACCGATGCACAGCTCGCGGCGGCCGCCGGCGTGTTCCAGACGCTCTTCGGGCTGCAGCAGTCCTCGTGCGGCGACAAGACGAACCCGCAGACCGACACCGACGAGGCCGCGTGCAACCGCTACTCGCTCGGCGCGCTGATCGAGTACCGGCTCGCCGAGAGCTATGCGAACCAGCACGGCATCTCGGTCTCCGACGCCGACGTGGCGGCGCAGGTCAAGCAGATCACCGACAGCGTGGGCGCGAAGGTCCTGGAGGCCACGCTCGCATCGCACGGCGCGACGCCGGCGGACCTGAGCGAGCTCGTGCGGCTCTCGGCCCTCGAGAGCAAGGTCGCGGCGGAGATCACCGTGGCGAAGGTCGGCGAGGCCGGGCTCCGCGAGCAGTACCAGCAGAGCCTCGACGAGTTCACGACCGTGCAGGTCGACCACATCCTGGTCAAGACGAAGGCGCAGGCCGAGCAGATCTACCAGCAGGTGACGCAGCCCGGCTTCACGCGGCAGGACTTCCTGAACCTCGCGAAGCAGGTCTCGATCGACCCCACGGTCAAGCAGAACTCGGGCAGCCTGGGGTCGACGACCGCGTCGCAGTACCCGAAGGAGTTCGCCGACGCCGTGATCGAGATGCATCCGGGCGAGATCTCCAAGCCGGTCCACTCCGCGTTCGGCTGGCACGTGATCCACATGGTCAAGAAGCAGGTCGTCCCGTATGAGAAGGCGCGGCCGCAGCTCCTGCAGACGGCCGAGATCACCGCGTTCAGCGACTGGCTTCGCAGCCAGATCGACGCGGGGCAGGTGAACGTGAACCCCAGCTTCGGGCGCTACGACCGCTCGGCGCTGCAGGTGCTCCGGATCACCAGCACCGATCCGTCGGAGGCGGCCGGTACGGTGCCGTCGGCCTCGCCGAGCGCCACGCCGTGACCGAGGCGCGCCCCGGCGAGCGCGTCCTCGACCTGGTCGCCGTGCAGGCGAGGCTGCGGGCTCCTGACGGCTGTCCCTGGGACCGGGAACAGACCCATCGCACCCTCGCGCGGCACCTCCTGGAGGAGACGCACGAGCTGCTCGCCGCGATCGACGACGAGGACGACGACGCGATCCGCGACGAACTCGGCGACCTGTTGCTGCAGGTGACGTTCCACGCGGAGATCGCCGCGGAGGAGGGCCGGTGGGACCTCGACGACGTCGCCGACGGCCTCGTGCGCAAGCTCGTGCATCGCCATCCGCACGTGTTCGGCGACACCGAGGTCGCCGGCGCCGACGAGGTGCTCGTGAACTGGGAGCGGCTGAAGGCCGAGGAGACCGCGGGGCGCGCCGGCGTCGAGGAGGACATCCCCGCGTCGCTGCCGGCGCTCGCCCGCGCGGCCAAGGTGCAGCGCCGGGCGGCCGGCTGGGGGTTCGCGTGGCGCACGCGCGAGCGGATCCTCGAGAAGCTCCACGAGGAGCTCGACGAGCTCGAGGCGGCGGCCGGAGATCCCGGGCACGCCGAGGAGGAGCTCGGCGACGTGCTGCTGGTGGTGGTGGCGCTCGCGCGTTCGCTCGGCCTGGACGCCGAATCGGCGCTGCGCCGGGCGACCACGAAGCTCGCCACGCGCGCCGATCGAACGATCGCCCTGGCGGAGGAACGCGGCCTCGATCTGGCGGAGCTCGGCGACGAGGAGCGCGAGGCGCTCTACCGCGAGGCCCGCGGCTCGGTGGGATGACGAACGACCTCGAGCGGATCGAGGCCTATCTCGTCTGGTGGAGGGATACCGTCGCCGCCGGCGCGCGGCCGTGGCGGTTCGGAACCGTGCTCACCGATGACCGGTTCCCCGGCCGCTGGGACAGCAACCTCGTGCGGGTGGACGGATCGTTGCCCGCCGACGTCGACGCGCCGGCGCTGGCGGCGGAGGCCGATCACGAGCTCGCGCGCTTCCGACACCGCGAGGTGCTCGTGGAGGACGACGCGACGGGTGCACGGCTGGCGCCCGGCTTCCGCGATCTGGGCTGGGAAGTGGTCCGTCTCGTCTCGATGGCGCAGCGCCGCGACCCCGACCGACCGCCGCCGCCGATCGAGACGCGCGAGGTCGATCTCTCGACGATCCATCCGTTGATCGTCGAGACCAACCTCCAGGACCGCGGCGGCATGTCGCCCGCCGACGCGGTGATGCTCGCGGACTTCCGCCAGGTCCTGGTCGAGCGCCTGGGCGTCCGCTTCTTCACGGCGATCGTGGAGGGCGAGCCGGCCGGCTACTGCGAGCTGTACATCCACGACGGGGTGATCCAGGTGGAGGACGTGAACACGCTGGCCCGTTTCCGCAAGCGCGGCGCGGCCCGCGCGTTCGTGACGCGGGCCATCGCTGAGGGCCGGGCGGCGGGCGCCGACCTCGCGTTCCTGATCGCCGACGCGGACGACTGGCCTCGCGCGTTCTATGCCACGATGGGCTTCGATCCGGTCGGGCAGACGTGGCAGTTCACCCGCCCACCGGCCGGGCGCTAGGAGGTCCGCGTGGCGCAGGGCGCCGACAACGCCGACGTCGTGGTCGGGATGTACACACCGATGGCGGCGGACTACGAGCGGATCTGGGCCCCGCTGCTGCGCGCCTACGGGCAGCGGCTGCTCGACGGTCTGCCGCTGTCGGGCGCGACGCGCGTGCTCGATCTCGGCTGCGGCGTCGGCGTGCTGCTGCCCGACATCGCCGCACGCGCTCCCGGCGCCTTGGTCGTCGGCGTGGACCTGACCGAAGGGATGCTCCGGCGCGCCGGGCCCGGGGCGACGGTCGCCGTGATGGATTGCACGCGTCTGGGGTTCGCCGAAGGTTCGTTCGACGCGATCGTGTCGAGTTTCGTGGTGTTCCACCTCCCGGATCCGCTCGGAGCCTTGAAGGGCGTGCGGGCGATCCTTCGGCCGGGTGGGGCGTTCGCGCTCAGCGTCTGGGGTCAGCGCTGGGACTTCCCTGCGGGCGACGCATGGGGTCCGATCCTGGACGCGCACGGCGCCGGCGAGGACTTCGCGGCCGAAGGGCCTCCCGACGGTGAGGAGACCGTGAACGCGCCGGAGAAGCTCGCGGGCGTCCTCGAAGGCGCGGGGTTCACCGACGTCCGAGTCGAGGCGTCCGCGTGGGAGCAGCCCTGGGACCTGACCGCGGCACTCGACTACGGCGAGCGGATGGGATCGTCTCGGCGGCGTCTGGCCACGCTCGAGCCGGCGGCGCGGCGCGCGGTGGTCGAGGAGGTGCGCGCGGCGGTGGTCGCGATGCCGGCCGACGCGCTCGTCCAGCGCTACGAGGTGGTGATCGGCTCCGGCACGGCGCCCGGTTGAGCCACCACAGGGCTCCCGGCTGGCCGGGGAACGTCCGGTAGCATCGATCGGCCATGTCGCTGATCGAGGACGTCCACGCCCGCGAGATCCTCGACTCCCGCGGCAACCCCACCGTGGAGGTCGACGTCTCGCTCGACGACGGGGCCTTCGGGCGCGCGGCGGTTCCCTCGGGGGCCTCCACCGGGGAGCACGAGGCGATCGAGCTCCGCGACGGCGATCCCGGCCGCGCCGGCGGGAAGGGCGTGCTGCACGCGGTCGCGAACGTGAACGGGCCGATCGCCGAGGCGGTACGCGGCCTCGACGCCTTCGGGCAGCGAGGCGTCGACCGCGCGCTGCTCGATCTGGACGGCACCGCGAACAAGGGCGCCCTCGGCGCCAATGCGCTCCTGGGGGTCTCCCTCGCCGTGGCGAAGGCCGCGGCCGACTCCGCCGGGCAGCCCCTGTACCGCTACCTGGGCGGACCGAACGCACACGTGCTGCCGACGCCGATGCTGAACGTGCTGAACGGCGGCCGCCACGCCGACAACGCGCTGGAGCTGCAGGAGTTCATGGTGATGCCGGTCGGCGCGGCCTCGTTCGCCGAGGCGCTGCGGTGGGGGGCCGACTGCTTCCACGCGCTGCACGGCCTGCTGCGCGAGGGCGGGATGGCCACCGGCGTCGGGGACGAGGGCGGTTTCGCGCCCGAGATCGGCACGGCCGACGAGGCGCTCACCCTGCTCGTGCGCGCGATCGAACGCGCGGGCCTCGAGCCCGGCGCCGAGGTCGCGATCGCGATGGACCCCGCCGCCTCCGAGATCTTCGAGGACGGGCGCTATCACCTGGAGGGGTCCGACCGGTCCTCGGAGGACCTGCTCGGGTTCTTCGCGGATCTCGCGGTCCACTATCCGATCGTCTCGATCGAGGACCCGCTCGCCGAGGACGATTGGGAAGGCTGGGCGGCGTTCACCGCGCGGCTCGGCGCCACGACGCAGGTCGTCGGCGACGACATCTTCGTGACGAACCCCGAGCGCCTGGAGCGCGGGATCCGCGAGCACAGCGCGAACGCGATCCTGGTGAAGGTGAACCAGATCGGGACGTTGACCGAGACACTGGACACGGTCCGACTCGCCCAGCATGCAGCTTTCGGGGTGGTGATCTCGCACCGCAGCGGCGAGACGGAGGACACGACGATCGCCGATCTCGCGGTCGCGACCACCGCCGGCCAGATCAAGACCGGGGCGCCCTCGCGTGGGGAGCGCACGGCGAAGTTCAACCAGCTGCTCCGGATCGAGGAGGAGCTCGGCGAGGACGCCCGGTTCGCCGGGCGCGCGTTCCTGGCCGGCGCCCCACCGGGAGCCGGCGGCGGATGACCGCCCGGGCCACGGCGACTTCCCCCGCCGGAGCCCGGGGGCGAACCACCGACGCGCCCCGCGCGCCGCGGTCCGCGTCCGCGACGTCGCCGCGCCGGCGGCTGCGCCCGACCCGCAGGGCGGCGATCCTGTCGTTCGTCGTCGCGCTCCTCGCGGTGTTCGCCGTGGGGCCCGCGCGCGCCTACCTGGATCAGCGCGCCCAGCTCGAGCAGCTGCAACGGCAGGCCGACCAGCTCGCGCAGCAGAACGTCGCCCTCGAACGCCGGATCGCGGACCTGAACGACCCCACCACGCTCGAGCGTCTGGCGCGGCAGTGCCTGGGGATGGTCCGGCCCGGCGAGGTCGCGTTCGTGCCGATCCCGAAAGGACAGGCGCCGACGCCGCCGGACTGCGGCTGACGCTCATCCCGTCGCGAAGGTGCGTTCCTCCGCGTCGCAGACGCGCTCGTAGCCGATCCGTGCGTAGATCGCGTTCGAGGTGGGGTTCGCCAGGTCGGTGTACAGGAACGCCGGGCCGGCCCCCCGCTCGAGCAGCCAGCGGGTGTGCGCCGCCACGAGGTTCGTCGCGTAGCCGTGGCCGCGGTGCTCCGGCGGCGTGTACACGGGGCCGATCCGGGCGCCGCCGCCGTCGATCGCCGTGTGGCCGCTCAGCGAGACCGGCTCGCCGTCGACCTCCCATACCCAGAACCGCTCGTCCGCGCCGGCGTCGGAGCTCCGGAGCCGCACATGGAGCATCTGCTCGAGCCGGTCGGCGCGCTCCGGATGCTCGGGCAAGGCCTCGACGAAGAACGCGAGCAGCAGGGGGCGGACGGCGTCGACGTCGTCCCACGTCGCCGTCCGGAACGCACCGGCGGCGGCGGGCACGTCGAGGACGCGGTCGGCGGCATACACCCCTTGTGCCATCACCACCCGGGACGTCGCTCCCCACGCGGCCGCGACCCGCTCGGCCCACGGCACGTTCGCCAGAACGCCCGGCACCGGCGCGCCCGAGGCCACGATGGCGGCCGCCAGCGCATCGAGGGCCGCCTCCGACGTCGGCTCGGCGACGACCACGTTGTGGGGCTCCGTCATCAGGGCCGCGGCGCCGATCCGGCCGTCGTCCTGCGCCACCCAGAGGTGGAAGGCCGGATACACCTCGGGATGCTTCGCCAAGGTGCCGCAGATCCCCAGCAGCAGGTTGTTCCGGGCGGTGTCGCCCCGCAGCCACGGCCCGGCCGCGTCCAGGAACGCCGCCACGTCCTCGAACGTCCGGACCTCCATCGGGCGATGCTACGCGAACGTCACCAGGACCCTCGAGCGAGCCGATTGACGCGTGGTGCATCGCTCCCGCATGCTTGGCGCCTGTCCGGGAACCGCCCGGGCCCGCGGATCCAGGGAAGGAGCGCGAGATCGCCGAGATCGAGGTCGGTGCCACGGTGAACGGAACCGTTGCGCGCATCGAGAACTACGGGGCGTTCCTCCAGCTCGAAGACGGCCGGATGGGCCTGGTCCACATCTCCGAGATCGATCGGAACTACGTCCGCGACGTGCGCGACCACCTCCGCGAGGGGGACACCGTCGAGGCCAAGGTCGTCGCGATCAAGGACGACGGGAAGATCGACCTGTCGATCAAGGCGCTCCAGGATCCGCCGCCGCCCCGCGGGCCCCGCCGCGGCTCGGACCCCGAGTTCGAGCAGATGCTGAAGAAGTTCATGCGCCAGAGCGAGGAACGGCAGGTCGACTACCGCCGCGCCACCGAGCACAAGCGCAAGTAGGCGCCGGTGGCGCCCGAGCTCCGCGAGGCCGATCTCCTCGCCGTCCGCGACCAGCTGGGCCGCGAGCCCACCACGGCATTCACCGTCGTCGCGCGCTGCACCGGCGGGCACCCGCTCGTGATCCGGAACGCGCCGCGCGACGCGGCCGGCGCGCCGTTCCCCACCACCTACTGGCTCACGTGTCCGCGGGCGACGAAGGCGGTCGCCCGGCTCGAGTCGGCCGGAGCGATCGGCGAGCTGAACGGCCGCGCCGAGGACGATGCCGGGTTCCGGGCCGAGGTCGAGGCGGCGCACGCCGAGGCCGCGCGCGATCGGGCGACATCGCTACCGGAGGCCGAGGGGTGGGGCGGGGTCGGCGGGACGCGCCGGGGCATCAAGTGCCTGCACGCGCACTACGCGAACCACCTCGCCGGCGGCGATGACGTGGTCGGGCGCTGGGTGGCCGAGCGGATCGAGCCGGTCCATGACGGCGAACGCCCACGCGTGGCGGCGATCGACCAAGGAACGAACTCCTGCCGGCTGCTGGTCGCCGAGGAGGCGGCCGACCCGGGCGCACCGCCGACGGAGCTCGCCCGCGACATGGTGATCACGAAGCTCGGCCAGGACGTCGACGCGACCGGCGTGCTCGCTCCGGCGGCGCTCGAGCGGACCGGCGCGGTCTTGCGCCGCTACGGTGCCCGCGCTCGCGCGCTGCACGCCCGACGGATCGTGATGGGCGCCACGTCGGCGGTGCGCGACGCCGCGAACCCCGACGCGTTCGCCGCGATCGCGCGTGACGCGACGGGCGCCGAGCCCGCGGTGATCGACGGCGAAGAGGAGGCCGCGCTCTCGTTCCTCGGCGGCACGTTCGGGCTGGATCCGGGCGACGGGCCGTTCGCACTGCTCGACATCGGCGGCGGCTCGACCGAGTTCGTGACCGGAGCGCGGCCGGGCACGGCGGAGGCGGCGATCAGCACCGAGATGGGCTCGGTGCGACTCACCGAGCGGCACGTCCGGCACGATCCGCCGACGGCCGCCGACCTGGAGGCGATCCGCGCCGATGTGCGCGAGCGCCTGGACGAGGCGGCGGCCGCGGTCCCGTTCGGTGAGGCCGCCACGTTCGTGTCGGTGGCCGGCACCGCCACCACGCTGCAGGCGATCGCGCTGGAACTCGAACGCTACGACCCCGATCGGATCCACCGGACCTGGCTCGCCGCCGCGCAGGTCGATGCGACGCTCGAGCGACTCGCGGAGATGACGGATCCCGAACGGGCGGCGCTGTCGGTGATGGCGCCCGGCCGCGGCGAGGTGATCGTGGCCGGCGCCGTGATCCTCCAGGAGGTGTTGCGCCGCTTCGGGTTCGACCGAACGCTCGTATCCGAGACCGACATCTTGGACGCGCTCGTCTTCCGGATCGTGGGCGTTCGGTAACCTTCCCGCCCGTATGCCCAGCAAGGCCCGCGACCGCCAGCTCGCCAAGCTCGCCGCCCGCCGCAAGGCCGAACGCGACGCCGCCCAGCGCCGCCGGAGGATCGTGGCGGGCGCGGTCGGCGCCGTGATCGGTCTGGTCGCGATCGCGATCGGTCTGAAGCTGATCACGAACAAGGGCGCGACCGCCTCATCCTCGCTCACGCCGACCGCCACCGCGGCGCCGACCGGACTCCCGACGCAGACCGGAACCGTGACGCCCCAGGCCTCGCCGGCGACGACGGTCGCCTGCGGCGGCAAGGTGCCCTCGACGGCCGGCAAGCCCAAGCCGCAGTTCGGTCACGCGCCGAGCTCCACCGACGTCCTGAAGCCGAACACCACCTACACCGCGCACATCCAGACATCGTGCGGCCCGATCGACGTGCAGCTCGATGCGACGACCGCGCCCGAGACCGTGGCGAGCTTCGTCTTCCTGGCGCGACAGGGGTACTTCGACGGAACGTTCTTCCACCGGGTCGTGGACTCGATCGACGTGATCCAGGCCGGCGATCCGCTCGGCAACGGGCAGGGCGGCCCCGGCTACACGATCCCCGACGAGCTCACCGGCAAAGAGGCGTACACGCCCGGAACGGTCGCGATGGCGAACGCGGGACCCGACACCGGCGGCAGCCAGTTCTTCATCATCACCGGGCCCGATGGCGCGAACCTGAACCAGAACCCGGCCTACACGATCTTCGGGTCGGTGACCTCGGGCCTCGACGTGGCGAAGGAGATCAACGCGCTGATGCCGAAGGGCGCGAAGGACTACGACGGGCAACCGACCGAGGCCGTCTACATCGAACGGATCACGATCAGCTCGCAGGCGTCGCCCACCCCGAGCGCCTCGGCGAGCGCCAGCCCCTAGTCCGCCGGCGCGGCCAGCCAGTCCGCGACGCCGCGCAGCATCGACCGCTTCGTCGACCCGTCCGCGAAGCTCGCCTCGATCCCGGCGCCCGCGATCGCCGCGAGCTCCTCATCGGGGAGGCCCCACGCCTGGCGGGCTGCGTCGTAGACGCCGCCGAGCCACGTGCCGAACATCGACGGGTCGTCGGAGTTCAGCGTCACGGTGACGCCGTCGGCACGCAGGCGCGGGAACGGGTGCTCGGCGAGCGAGGGGTACACGCCGGTGGCGACGTTGGACACGGGCGAGACCTCGAGCGGGATCCGGCGCGCCGCAAGCTCCTCGACCAGACGCGGATCCTCGACCGCGCGCACCCCGTGCCCGATCCGGTCGGGCGCGTAGAGCTCGAGCGTCTCCCACACGTTGGCGGGCCCGGCCCACTCGCCGGCGTGGGGGACGCTGCCCAAGCCGGCGTCCTTCGCGGCGCGGAACATCGGGGCGAACGCCGCGACCGGAGCCCGTTCGCTGCCGGCCGCGTTCAGCGCGACCACCCCGCGCCCGGCGAACTTCAACGCGACCTCCAGCGTCCGCTCGGCCTCCTCGACGCCGTTGTCGCGGACCAGGTCCGGGCACAGGCGGACCTCGACGCCCGTGGCGAGGCGGCCTGCCTCCAGGCCGTCGAGCGCCGCCTCGATCGGTCCGTACCAATCGTCGAGCCGAGCTGCGTGGTTCGAGGGGCTGAACACGGCCTCGGCGTAGCGCACGCCCTGGGCGGCGAGGTCGTGGCAGAACTCCTCGGCCACGCGGCGGAAGTCCCCGGGCCGCGCCAGGAGCGCGCAGGCCTCGATGTAGTTGTCGATGAAGTCCAGGAACCCGTCGAAGCGCCAGGCGTCGTCGGGGCGCAGGCCGTGCGGGAGCGTCCCGCCGTCGCGGTCGGCCAGCTCGCGCAGCGTGGAGATCCGGATCGAGCCCTCGAGGTGGACGTGGAGCTCCGCCTTCGGGAGCTCGCGGAGGTCTCGCATCCACCGATGGTAGCGTCGCCGGCGTGAACGCACGTGGCGTGCGGGCGACGGCGATCGCTGCGCTGGTGCTCCTCGCGGCGTGCACCGGCTCCTCGCCGAGCCCGTCCTCGGGCTCGCCCGAGCCGAACGGGCCGTTCCGCACCACCGACATGGCGGCGATCGAACTGACCCCGAAGGATGCGCCGCCCGGGCTGGGCTACGTCGCGGCGTACTCGGGTGACCAGGACATCGTGTCGTTCGCGCGCGACGCGACCGAAGAGCAGCACCTGGTCGACGACGGCTTCCTCGCGGCGAACGGGGTCGTCTTCGTGCCGGCGGATCGCGTGAACGGCGGGAAGCTCACGCCGCGCGATCCGATCATCCAGGCGATCCTGGTCGTGTTCTCGCGCGGTTCCGGCGCATCCTCGACGCTGCGGCGGTACCTGGACGACCTGCGCACGCGCCAGCTTCCCGACACCGCCGACGGCGCCGCGCCGGGTCTCGGCGATGAGTCGTATCGCCTCGAGGGCACGAACGCCGACGGCTCGGGGATCACCGTGTTCGCCTGGCGTCGCGCGAACCTCGTGCTCGTCCTGCTCGGGACGTCGTTCCCGCCGCCGCGCACGCTGCGCCTGGCCGAGCGGATGGACGACCGCGCCGCGACAGCCGAGGGGGCCGCAGCGGCGTCCGCGGCGCCATCCGTTTCATCGACCGCGCCGGCCTCGTGACGCGCTACACGTATGGCGATTCGGAGGTCGCGGCCGAACGGTTGCGGCTCGTCGCCGAGATGTTCGAGCCGAGCACGTCCGCGTTCCTGCGGGCGGCGGCTCCTCCGGCTCCCGACC
>Ga0187785_10000158_pt1 | contig 25109 bp, 23 predicted proteins | sample 0815_BV2_4_20_MG_FD_132466 | JGI IMG/M metagenome (GOLD analysis project Ga0187785, IMG submission 132466) | Tropical peat soil microbial communities from peatlands in Department of Meta, Colombia - 0815_BV2_4_20_MG | ecosystem: Environmental > Terrestrial > Soil > Wetlands > Peat | place...
GACCCCGAGAACAATTGTGGTGTGATCTATTCTGTGCCATCTTCCACTTCCGGCCGCGACATATGACAACTCCGCTCGCTCGTCTACCACTTGCTTGTTGCGGCGCGCTTTCCTTATTCCACTTAGTGAGTGGCGGCGAGTGCCTCCTCCGTGGCCAGCACGGTCTTCAGGTAACCCAAACTACGATCCGAGATTCTTGTAAATTCAAACCCGGCGCAGGCCTCCACCCCGTCATCCTCGAGGTAGGAGGTCCACCTGCATCGACACCGAAACTTTAGTCGTTCAGCCCCAGCGATATCGCCAATTTTAGCAAGAAACGTTTTGCTTTCGTTCATCTGAGATGTGATACCCGTAAGACCAATTCCCGTTCCTGAAAGATCCAGAATCCGGACGGGTCTGTGTGGGCGTGTCATTTCGTAGACCACTGTTGTCAAAACGGGGCGCTGAAGTCGAGGCACGCACCGTCTGTCCCCGATTGTTCGTTCCGCACCGGTGCCACCAAAGCTGTCGGCCAAGTGGGCGCAAAGGAAATCGCCCAGATTTTCGATTGCCCCGAGTATTTGTCCAAAACTATTTCTGCGAAAATTGTTTTTCTCTGCCACTATGTCGACGGCCATTCCCGACCTGACGTCGGATAAAATTTGGAGAGCCCGTTTCCGCCTTTCCAGCCGGAGATCGTCAAACACGCGGCTAAGCCCGACCGGGGATAACCCGTATTTTCCCCTCAATTCCTGGTTAGTCATGCCTGACGAAACGGAGCGCAAGAAATCTGCCGCAGAAATGCGCTTAATCCTTTTCATCGAATACCCCTCCATCTCGTCTCGCTAAGTCCGGCTGGAGATGTAGCTGATCTCATGTACAGAACCGTTCTCGAGGTCTTCCAATTCGGTTTGGATTGACTGGAGTGCCGACCCTATTTCGCTCCAGGTTGCCGGCAATACCCCTCTACTGACAAGCACTCCCACAATTTTCCGCGCTTCTTCCAACCCGTCTATCACCCGGCCGATCAAAATAAGGTCCTGGTCATTCATCACGAGTGCCCTTTTGAATAACTAGCCATGGTCTTGCACGTTGGCGTATTCGACCCATCATGCTGCGCATGAGGGATGCCTCTACCAGCCAAGTGTCCCTTTCGCTTCGGACGGCGTGCCTGCGCTGCGAGGACAACCAGGCTGACTGCGAACGGAAAACACCGTTTTCAATGCGCAGCAATATACCTTCGGCAGCCCCGAATCGCGTCCGGATTGAATGGCTCACATTTCGCAGGACGAAGAGCCCGGCGTTGAAAACTCAAACTTGGGAACTCTTGCACTCTCGAATTGCATGTTGCAGGACTTCACCGAGCTCTTGTGCATTGTAAGGCTTCGCTATGGCTCCAACGAAACCATAGTGTCTGAAGTTCTCCATTATTGGGTGCCCTACATGACCGCTTGAAAGAATGACCTGGGCACTGGGGTCAGCTTCCAGCAGCCTCCTAATCGCTTCGTCACCATTGATTCCACCCGGCATGGTGAGATCCATGATAACCACCGTGAAAGGCAACAGTGAATTCATTGCGGATCTGTAAACCTCAACGGCCTCTACCCCGGTCTTGGCACAGTCGACTTGATATCCCATAAGTGTAAGGAGATCGCTTAAAGCGTCCCGGATGTCCTCTTCGTCGTCCACAATTAACACTCGTCCAGTGCCGTACCCTGGTGATGATTCTCTGGATTGAATGACACGGGCTGGCCTTGCCGAGGCTGGGAGATACACGTAAAAGGTCGTTCCTGCTCCGGCACGGGATTCGGCTTCCATCCGTCCCCCATGCTTCTTGACCACGGCATAGGATGTAGCCAACCCGAGCCCGCTCCCAGTAGGCTTGGTAGTGAAATACGGATCAAAAATCTTTGAAAGATTCTCCAGCGGTATTCCGCAGCCGGTGTCCCGTACCGTTACCCTCACACATTTTCCACTGCCTACGGAAGCCTCATCATCCTGACCCTCAGCTCCGACAATGATATTCTCTGCCTTCACTACTATGGTTCCACCCGCAGGCATTGCTTGTTGAGCATTTATGAGAAGATTTTGGAACACCATGCTGATTTGTGAATAATCTATTTCCGTTGTCCAGAGATCTTCGGCAATCTTCAGCTTGCATTTCACGCTCGAACCGCTCAACGCCAGGCTAACAGTCTCCTTGAGCAATGTTCCCAGAGAGGTTGGAATCTTGACTGACGCCCTTCCTTTGGCAAAAGTCAGGAGCTGTCGAGTCAGTTCTCTCGCCTTCGTAGCTGCTTTTTCGGCTTTCAACAAGGCATCGTAGAGCGGCGATCCGGAGTCTGCCCGAATTTTTGCAAGGGAAATATTGGCAAGGTTTGCGGTCAACAGATTGTTGAAATCGTGCGCCACCCCTCCGGCGATCAACTCCAGGGAATCGAGTTTTTCGGCTCTTAGGAGTTCCTGTTCCGTTCGTTTACGATCGGTAATGTCACGAAGTATTATTAAACACGCAGGTTTTCCGTTCCATTGAGTCCGTTCGACGCGCATTTCGGCAGTTCCCGGATCTCCGTTCAGTCTAACGATCCCGAGTTCAGTGATACGCCCGGGTTCCAGTGCAAGAGACAGATGTTCGTTGATCAATTTTTCTGCAGTCTTACCAAAAAACCGTCCCACCGTGGGATTGGCATAGAGAATGATGCCTTGGCGGTTCAAGACCGCAATACCGTCGGATGCCCTCTCAACTATACTGCTGAAGCTCTCCCGGCTTGCCTCCAAAGCCATTTCGGCCTTGATCCGCTCATCATTCTCCTGCCGAAGACGGTCATTGGTTCTCCGGAGCTCGCCCGTTTGATCTTGTAACTGTTTTTCAAATTTGTTTTCGGCCTGTCGTACGGCTTCCTTATGCACTTCCATCAATAGTTGCAACTTCTTTTCAATGGTCAGGTCTTCAATGAGGACAAGGACGAAGCGGGATTGTCCAATTCTCAGGGAGCGAAAGCTAATGCGAGCCCACATCCTGTTGGCGCCTACTTCGATCAACCCTTCGCCTATGTGTATTTTTTTTATGGAGAAGACTTCGTGGAGAATACCCTGAAATTTGGCGGCATCCTCAGTGCGGGGAAAAAGAGAACAAAAAGGACCACCCTGGATGTAGGCGGCATTCTCTCCCAACTTCTTGGAAGCGTCGTTAATGAATACTATCGAGTGGTTGCCATTTACGAGAAGTGCCGGAGTTGGGAGGGCATTGAGAAGCCTGCCAACTGAGGTAAACTGAAACCCGCGAAGGTCAAAACTGCCCGATTCGGTCAGCTGCTCGAAGAGTGGCCCGTTGATGTTTATGGTTTCCGTAGAGAGTCCGAGACAGGGTGTATTCGAGGTGTCAAAGGGCGGTTCATCATGGAATCCGTCTTTTTTTGCCATTTTCCCCTCTTGGCCCTATCAATCCATCGCAAAATGAATAATAGTGAGGCAGCTGGGTCCTTCTTGGTCTAAGATCGCATAATGATAGACCGAATTGAGTGATAAGGAGTTTCGATAGGGTTCCTGCTACCCCCAGCCGTTGGTCTCCATATACTTTTTCAAACCCATTGTCAACAGGTATCCGGATCAACACACGTGATCGTGGCCTCTACCGCCTGGAGTGTACGCCAGGACACGCGGCGCAACTGCTTCGATAGGTACCTCGCGCCAATGCTTCCTTCTGTTTGAGACGCTCTTTCAGCTGGATCGGGCAGCACGTTAGCATAAACTGGCCAACCGCTTCGAGATGGATTTGAATGACAGAGAAGATCGACTGGTCTTGAGACCGCCAGTTTTAACAGCGGCAAGGCGGGTCAAGCGGAATTTGAATTTGTAAATCCGTTGTCTAAAGTCCCGTCGGAATGAAGAGTAGGCTGAAAACGCTGACACCATTGTTTATTCTCCCACTGCATGAGTGAGACGGTACGAACTCGATTTCACCCTGACGTCGATTCAAGGATGGAGTATAATAACTACCCAATTCGCCCCAAATTTTCTGGTATTGACTCCTTTGGAAATTGTAGGGACAATGACAATCACGGTACTGGGTCAGCTATCGTTCGGGAGTTTCTTTGGCTTGAAGTCTTTTTGGGTGTGGGGATTTCGGAGAATCCGTAATGTTGGGTCGGACGCTGGGCTTATTGCTGCTACACGGACACGACACCATCGTCTCAGCGCTCCTGACAAGTTAGAAAACCAAGCATCCGGCTCGATGTCCGCATCTTTTATTATTGGTCTGGCGGCTATCTGAAAATGAATGAGCACTACTCGGGTAAAATTCTGAAAAAGTGGAAATTGTAATTGTAGATAGTCTCGTTTAGCCGCCATCAGAAGTATCAGCAGGCTGAAAGTAAGAATTAGATCAGGCGTTGCCTAGAAGCGTTTGTCTCGACCAAGCCATTTTGTGTTTTGGGGGAGAGGCATGCCAGCCATCCGAAAAATTAAGGCCAAGCGGATTGCCGCTGACATACGCTTACGGCTCACAGATTTTGAGTTGATGGCGAAATATGAATTGACCTTGGACGACCTTGACCAGGTCATGCGAATATTGGTCGAGGCCGGTGCTCTCAGAAGGCCTGAAGTCAGGGAAAGGACCACCTTTTTCGATGACCCGGCCAACCGGTCACAGACCCGCCGATTTCCCAGAACGCAGCTCAGAGTCCCACTCCAAATTCAAGACGTATCAGACTCCTATAATGCCGGGCTCATCATCGATCTCTCCTTGGGAGGATTCCGTGCCCGGTTTATTCGGAGAACGGCCGGGGACGAGAGTCTATTCTTGATTCATTCGGATGGGGCACTCGAACCATCCACAATATTTCTTCGAGCAACTTGCGTGTGGGCGAGAGAAGACCTCCAGGAAGCAGGGTTCAAACTACTGTTCCCCACTGCGGCCAACCTCGCTAAGATTCAACGCCTTATCGACTTCTTCGGTTTTCCGGACGCTGGTTTTTCGCGAAATCTGTGATTCCGAGTCAACTCGCAAAGTCGACATTTCTCGGGAGGCCTGGAGTGAAGAAAATAAAAGCAAGTGAAATTATGGCGGATGTCCGCTCTGGTGTGAGCGACCGTGACTTAGCGAAAAAATACCGCACGACTCCGGATCAACTCCAATATATATTCAGGCGCCTCGTCGAGGCAGGCTTGATGTCGGATCTCGAATTTTTCGATCGAACAAGCCTTAGCGACTGGGACTTGATTCGGGCCTTTTCGGAGGAATCCGAAGCGCTTCTCAATTGTCGGCAATGCGGGAAGCCTCTGCCAGAAAACGGTTTAGGATGCGGGTTCTGCAGGACAATTAGTCTGAACATGAGAACGGGTTAGAGCGTCACGGATAGTAATGACCGACGGGCTCAAAAAAATTACAGTAGCCCGGGGTGCTTTAATAATACCGAAGGATGCTATAGCGCATTGAAAATGGTGCTTTCCGTCTGCAGCCAGCCGGTTGTCCTGGCAGCGTAAGGCAGGCAGTCCGAAGCGAAGGGGACACCCGGCTGGCAGACGCATTCCTCATGCGCACCACTATAGCCACCGTAAAACGGGCAAACAAAAAACAAGTTCTGGGCCGGCAGTCCAGGACGGCGAAAAGGAAACGACAATGTCCATCAACGAACTTCCTACCTTCGGTTTTTTCGACGAAGAGGCTCCTGTATTTAGCACACGAAGGGACACAGAGACTATAGAGCTGGCCCCCTTGATGGCAGAATTGACCATGTCGGGGAACTTCAACCCCACGGAGATAGAAGCTACGTCACTGGGTAAGTTGCTCCAGGCCTTGCCGATCCCCAGTCTGCTCATCGGCCCCCATGACAGGATAATTTTTGCTAATGTAGCGTGGGAACAAGTGAGTTGTTCGTATGAGAACATACTTCGCCGTCCCTGTCATGAGCTGTTTCCAAACCCCTCCACGGCCCGTATGGTTAAATCGATTGTACAAAGTGTTTTTTCGTCCAGAAAGTCGCAGCAGACCATGGGAGTCTTGGAGATAGACAAAAAGCAGATTTGGGGTCGCGTCCACTTCAAATCTTTGCGCATGGGTGGTGAACAAGCGGTCTTGGTCCTGTTGGAAGACCTTACAGCGGAAAAGAAGCAACTCCTGTTACACCAAAGGCACCAGGAAAAGCTGAAAAAGGAGATCGCTATACGAAAATCGGCTGAAGCTGCCATGAAAGCGTCCGAACAGAGAATGCGGGTGCTTATAGAGGTATCCCCAATTGGCATAAGTATCGTCCAACATGGAACATGTGTTTATGCAAACGCCGCTTTTAGAGAAATATTCGCTTACCAAAATGGCGACAGCGTGTTGGACCAGCCCATAGAAAATTTTATCGACGCGAAATGCGGCCAATTGATGAGTTCGGGTCCCACATGTGATGGCGAGACGGAACCGGCGGCCATATCATTTGAATGCAAGGGATTGAAAAAGAGTGGTGGCAAATTTGATATAACCATATGGCAACGAAGAATTCTTTATCTCGGACAATCCTCCATCATGATTTTTATTGCGGATGCCAGTGAGGCAAAAGCTCTCAGATCGCAGCTTCTTCAAGCTCAGAAAATGGAAGCCATAGGAACATTGGCCGGGGGCATTGCCCACGATTTCAACAATCTGCTGACGATTATCCAGGGATATTCGGAACTGATTCTCTTAACTAAAGGCAAGAACATTGAAGCAAACGCGCGAACAATTTTGGAAGCGTGCCGAAAAGGAGCGGACATGGTCCAGCGCCTGCTGGCATTCAGCAGAAAGGTCGAGTCCACGCTTCGTCCCCTGAATCTCAATGATGAGATAGAACAGTTTAGAGGACTGTTGGAGAGAATGATTCCCAAAATGATTCACATCGATCTGCGCCTCGCCGAGGATTTGGCCACGATCAGTGGCGATCTCACTCAAATTGAGCAAATCCTCATGAACTTAGCGTCGAATGCCAAGGATGCCATGCCGGATGGAGGGACACTGACTATCGAGACGCGCAATGTAGGTCGTGGAAATCGATTGTGCCAGAGCATGGGGACGGACCAGCCCTGGGTTATGCTATCCGTTGCGGATACGGGCCACGGAATCAAGAAAGAATTCATCGACCACATCTTCGAACCATTTTTCACCACCAAGCAGATTGGGAAAGGCACCGGATTAGGGCTCTCCACGGTATATGGGATTGTCAAGAAGCACAACGGACATATTGTTTGCGAGAGCCAATCAGGGAAGGGAGCTGCGTTCCACATTTTCTTTCCTGTCACCAACGAGCAGGAACAAGCCAAGCAAGAAAGGGCAACGCAAGCATCGTGCAAAGGGGGAAACGAGACAATTCTTCTCGTGGATGATGAGGCGTTGGTAAGGGAACTCGGCCAGGAATTCCTTGCGGAGGTCGGATATACGGTCTTGACTGCGCCTGACGGCCAATCGGCGCTAGAAGTATATCTAAAAGAAGCCAAGAGGATCAGCCTGGTTATTCTAGACCTTGTGATGCCCCAGATGAGCGGGATACAGTGTCTGAGAAAACTGATCGAGATTAATCCGCGTGTGAAGGTGCTTGTAGCCAGTGGCTACGCGGGTGCTGGCCAAACCGAAGAATCAATCAAGTCAGGGGCAACAGGTTTCATCAAAAAACCTTTTATTTTGGCAGACATGTTGGCAGCGATTCGGACGGCTTTGGATTCGAGTCGACAACACAGCGTGAGCACACCGGTTTGCGGGTAGGCTTCCAACTATATACTAAGAGCGATCCGCAGTGGTTTACTACGAATGGCCGGGCAACTCGTCGCCACCCTCGTTTTCCCCTTCCCTGACAAGGCTGAACACCCGGACGGGCTCGCTAACATTCTTGAAACGCATACGTGCCCTTTGGAAGAGTCTGATATCTTCACCCACTCTTGAAGCTGTCTCCGGACCGACGAGAATATCCCCGTGCTTTGCGGCGGAAGCTATGCGTGCCGCGAGATTGGTTACCGGTCCGGTAGCCGTAAAGGTCATCCTGGTGCCTGAAACGCCTGTGAATCGACTCATGCCGACGGCAGCCAAACCAGAGTTGATACCCATGTTTACCTCGACCGGCAGAAATCGATTCTTCAATTCTTCGTTGATATCCAACGTCTTGCCTCGAATCTCCAGCGCCGCTTGAACCGCACTCAGCGCCGTTTTCCCCGGTTCGCCCTGAAATATGACCATGAGGCCGTCTCCAGCCGTCTCGTTTATATCTCCTCCGTAGACATAGATGATATCCAGGAAGCTGGAGAAATACTTCTCTATGATGAAAGTTACCTTGTCGCGGCTCTGAGTCTCGCTGATACGCGTATATCCTGCAACATCCAAGAACAGGACTGTAACATCGATGTCCTTTTTTTCCAGGTCAGGTGCTGACGGGTCCTTTTCCACTATCTTTTGCACGGTGGAAGGGACAAACGGCCGTAGATGGTCCAGGATTTTGTCCACGGTCAGCTTCTCCTGGGACATTCTCCAGTGACTGCGAGCGTTCTTGATCACGTTATTGGCAAGCTGAACAAGGTCTTGCAACAGATTGAAGTCCTTTTCTCCCAAGCCTGCGCCGGGCCTTGCTATTGCATCGAGGACAGCCAATAGCTGATCCCCTTCATAGATCGGGAACACGATTTCGGAAAATCCCTCCGGCGGAAAGCCATCCGCCACCAGACGGCTCCCCACGCCGCCAGACAGAAAACACATTGCGGAAAAGCTCTGACTCAGCGCACTGTTAACTGTTCCCCTACCCCTTTTGCAGAGCTGGCAATTGATCCTTTGCTTCGCCACTGCACAATGCAGCGGACGGGTGTAATACTGAGCTTCCGGATCTGTTACCAGAAGGCAAACCTCCTGCAATTGAGGTAGGGTTGCTCTCGCTTCGTCTCGGATCATCTCCAGGACTTCGCCGATGTTCAATGACGATGTGAGCTTCTGGGCCACTCGAAAAACGTTTTCGAATCGCTCTCGGTAAAAGTTTACACTAGGGGCGAGATCCTGGTTCGCGTCATCATCCGAGCCGCGCTTGTCCTGCTCAAAATCCCATCGAGGAACTGCGGCTTCCAGGTCGAAGAATTCTTTGCCACAGCCACAAATGGGGCAGACCCAGGAATCCGGCAGATCCTCGAAGGCTAATTCTCTACAGATTTCTTTTTCCGGACCATCCTGGGTGGAATCGTATCTCCAGCCACAGGTGGTACATTTCCATATCGACATATCCCATCTCCCGATAATTTCTGCTCAACCGATTCGGCCAAGAACCAGTATACAGGCTTGACCCCTGGACTAAAAGACCGCGTTTGCACACAAGGGGCATCTCAGGTCCAGAGAGAACCCGGTCTCTACGCGACAATTGTCGGAGATGTTTGATACGGATTCGCTTTCTTACAGGTAACTCGATTCCGGACACAGGCTGGGAGCTCTCCTTCGCTACGGACTACGCAGAGCCGTCTCATCACTTCGCCCCGGAGAGCCCCCGGCCCTGGAATCTCATAAATCTTGTGGCGAATGCGTATGAGGACTGCTATAAGGATTCTCGCAAGCAGCGCCGGTTTTGATTACGCCAAAAGATTCGAAGACTGTCATTGTGAGGGCGAAGCCCGAAGCAGTCTCCAATTAACCGAGACAGAGATTGCTTCGTCTTTCCACTCCTCGCAATGGCATGATTGGATCGTTCGAATGTGGGCGAGAATCATGAACGAATCCGACAGAACCTTCGAGAACTGCTTTATCAGACGCAAGCGCGGGAAGTGTCAAACTCTTTTCACCAATATATCTTTGGAAATGAGCTTCTTCGGTGAGGAGGTCGACGACCGTATTCGTCTCCAGAAGCTTATTGATCTGGAAAACACCTCTCTACTGCTCCCTCTTCGGGGACAGGCTACGAGCACCTTTTTAGGAGACCCTCGAAGGCTAACTGAGCTTGTCAGGCGGACTTCCGATTTCGCTCACCCCGGACCAGTTCAGCTCGACTGGAAGCAATCACACTTCATGATGGCGGCACCTGCTTGTCTGCATCCAAGGCTATTCGCTGTAGTCTCGAATCAGTCGGGAGCCTATCAGGAAGAACGTTATCGCGTACAGACAAAGAACCGCCAGGGATATCATCACGCCTGCATCAAGCGAATTCTCACGAATTAAAACGTTTGTGTGCGTCAACGGCAATACCCATACCAATGCCTTAAGCGGTTCCGGTATCCTGTCCACCGGGAAGAACGTCCCACAAAAAAATGCCATGGGTAGAATGAAGAAGTTGTTATAAGTGGCCGTATCTTCATGCGACTTGGTAATCATGCCGGTGATCACTCCAAGACTGGAGAACAGGAAACAATTGAGTAGAAGAGTCGGCACGAAGAGCGGCGTGACCGATACATTGCGACTCGTAATGAACCCGACGATCAAGATGAGGCCCGAGGCGAACAGTCCCTTCACCATTCCGGCCAGCACTTCTCCGATCATGATGGCCGACGGCTGTATGGGTGCTTGGATGAAAACCTGAAAGTTCTTGAAGTACAGCCGGTTGAGGTTCAAAGCATTGGCCACCCACGTGTAGGAGTTCATCATTGAAGTCAATGCAACGAGCCCGGGAATCAAGTAGCTCAGATAGTCCGCGCCCTGTATCTGCACCATCCGGCCGAGGCCCAGACCGAACGTGAGGAGATAAATGATCGGTATAAGCATAGCGGAAAAGAGATAGCTGATCCTCAGGAGCTGTCTCCTGAACAGGAGCATCTCGCGAAGAAAAATAGGATACCAGGCGCCCCCGATCATTCGATACGCTCCCCGGTCAGTTTGATGAATACGTCCTCGAGATTCGTCCTCCGTATCCTGACCTCGCAGTCCGTGCAGAGCACCAGATTATTGGCCTCCTCACGATCCTTGCACATCTGTTGTATGAGCTTGCCCTCGTCATTCACGAACTCGACTATATACTCACCGACGGTCGCCTTGAGGTTATCCGGCGTGTCAAGCGCTATGAGCGCACCTTTGTCGAGAATGCCCACGTGATCGCAGAGCGCTTCGGCTTCCTCGATGTAATGCGTGGTGATCACAACAGTGCGGCCTTCAATGCGAGTCTTCCGTATAATGTCCCACACCTGCCGTCTGATCTGGGGATCCAGGCCGATGGACGGCTCGTCAAGGAACAGAACCGACGGCTCCGTAAGTAGTGCCCTCGCGATAAGAAGCCGTCGTTGCATGCCGCCCGAGAACCGCATGAGCAATTCATCCCGCCGGGCCCAAAGATCGACGAGTTGAAGGCACCAACGGATCTTCGCCTCACGGTCGGGCACCCCGTGCAACATGCTGTAGATCAGAAGATTCTCGTACGCAGTGAGTTCCCGGTCGAGGTTGTTCTCTTGCGGCATTACTCCCATCAGCTTCTTGACGGCAATGGACTCTTTTACCACGTCATGACCGGCTATCAGGGCCCGCCCCCCGTCGGGCTTCGACAGCGTGGTGAGTATTTTTATAGTCGTCGTCTTACCGGCTCCATTGGGTCCCAAAAGGCCGAAGACACGTCCCCGCCGGACACTGAACGAAAGGTTGTCGAGCGCCCTTATGTTGCCATATTGTTTAGTGAGTCCCGTAACCTCTATCATGATACGCGGAGCCTCAGCACGCAGTGTGTTATCGAACCGCACGTCAGCACATGTTCGAGGTTAGCCCGGCCGTTTCAACGATGAACCCGTTAATAGCACGCTCATGGGTGCAAAAGTGCGGTACGGAAAATTCTAACAATTGGACAACAGCGATCGGTCTTGTAGCCGTATGGCTGAACATGATCCGGCCCAGGGCTGCAGGGTCTATCGGTTCCACGAGTTCGACTGGAGACGGACGCTCCTTTTCCCCGATGCCACAATTTCATTCTGATCAGGCCTTTCGCTTTGGGAGTGAGTCTTGCACATGGTACATCAACCGGGATTTCTTTTTCCAGCATTTCTCGGACCAGTCCAACGAGGCTTCCGGGCTTCAAACGTGTTCTCACAGCATTGTCGCTCAATGCCGCTTCAGATTGCCACACAAAATCGGGCGAGCACAAACGTGTAAATTATGACTTAACTTTCAAGAAAATTGCAAGTCGACCAGAATGTGGAAACTGTGTCTCACGCCTGAATGTTTCTGCATGCGGCCCATCCCGAATCCCCGGACCTCCAGGGACTCTGTAAGTTATTGACTTGGAGCTCGAGTCAGACGAGACGTTCTGGCAGAAATCGAGCCAAAAATTTTCAGGGCTCCGGCAACAAGTGGCTTCTTACTTCAATCGATGCCGGACTGTTCTCTGATGCTGCGTGCCATGGCAGAGACATCCTCGTCACCGTAACCTCTTGCAATAATGCCATTTTCTATCTGATCCACGAGAGCGGCCACGGGGAGGGTCACACCGAGCTTTCTTGCTGTTTCAAGTGCTATTCTCAGGTCTTTCTGATGAAGCCTGACGCGAAAACCCAAAGGGTAGCTGTTGTCAATCATGTTCCTCGATCTGTTCGTGAGCACCCATGATCCTGCGGCGCCATGGCTGACAGCTTGGAGCACTTTTTCCATATCCAAACCAGCCTTGATCCCCAGGACCATTCCTTCGGCAACACTGAAGTAAACTCCAGCGATAATGATTTGATTTATGGCTTTGGTAAGCTGTCCTGCACCTATTGGGCCCACATGAGTAACCGAGGTACCCATGGACTGTAGTACTGGCAAGACTTTTTCCACGTCCTCAGGATTGCCTCCTACCATGATGGCAAGAGTACCCCGTTGCGCGCCTTCAGAGCCTCCGGACACAGGCGCATCCACCATTCTTATCCCTTTTTGTCCTACGGCCTGAGCAATTCGGCGAGTCGCCTCGGGACTGATGGTGGACATGTCCACCACGATAGTGCCCGGCTGTGCCCCGTGAATGATGCCGTCCGCACCAAGAACCACATCTTCGACATCCGGGGTATCGCTGAGGCACGTCACGATTACCTCGGCTTTCCGTGCGGCATCCGTGGGCGACGCGGCTCGCTGAGCCCCTTGAGCCGTCAATAGTTCTTCTTTTCCTGCTGTGCGGTTATAGATGATGAGATCGTGGCCGGCCTTCATTATATTCAAGGCCATCGGGCCGCCCATGGTGCCAAGCCCTATAAATGCTACCTTCACTGGATCTTCCTTTCAGCCCCAATTGGGACACGATGTTTTTGCTGTCTTGAGTCGGGAACGGAAACCCGAAATCTGTATTATGACCTATTATTACCTTTCGATAGTATCCGACCCGGGAAGAAGAAGCAGCCCTGTTCGTGCCTTGCGGCCTTTTGCTTCGTGTGAGTTCCCGGATCTTTTTCGAGAAAGGGGCTCACGTAAAAATCTCCGGATTCAGGCAGTTAGGGGGTCTTCGACCTTCTATCAACACGGAAATCAGGTTCTCCGCCGCCAACAGCCCCATTTTGGTGCGGGTTTCAATGGACGCACTGGCTATGTGAGGCACTATGACCACATTGTCCATGGATGTCAGTTCTTTTTCTATAGCTGGCTCGAACTCGAAAACGTCGAGCCCTGCTCCCGCAACTTGGCCCAGTTGCAGTGCCTTCACCAGGGCTTTTTCGTCCAGAACTTCTCCTCTGGAAGTATTGATGAGATAAGCAGAGCTCTTCATGAGCGCGAGTTCGGGACCGCTTATCAGGTGGTGAGTCTCAGGTGTGAGAGGCACGTGGAGAGAAACGAAATCCGATTGGGAAAGAAGAGCCGACTTACTCACGAACTTGGCTCCCACTTCTTCTTCCAGCCCGGGGTCTTGTCTCATCGAGTCATGATAGAGAATGTTCATGTCAAAACCTGCCGCCCGTTTGGCCACAGCAAAACCAATACGCCCTAATCCCATCAGTCCCAAGGTTTTGTGGTGTACGTCGGTACCCAGGAATAAAAGTGGAGCCCAGCCCTGATACTTTCCAGACCGGGCATAGGAGTCCGCGGGCACCACCTTGCGGGCTACCGCCAACAACAGAGCCATTGCCAAATCCGCCGTGGTATCGGTCAGGACTCCAGGGGTGTTGGTGGCCGGTATCCTTCTCTTGGAGCAGGCCGAGAGATCGATGTTGTTGTAGCCAACAGCATAATTGGCCACGATTTTGAGTTGGGAACCAGCTGCATCCAACACCTCCTCGTCGATGCGGTCCGTCAGCAGCGGCAAAATACCGTCTTTGCCTTTTACGCCGGCAAGTAGCTCCTCGCGGGTCAGCACTCTATCATGTGGGTTGCACAGAACCTCGAACGTGTCTTCCAAAACCTGCATGGCCCCTTCGGGCAGGCGCCTGGTCACAAATATTGTTGGAGTCATAGAGTGTTCCTCTTCCTCATCGTTGTTTACTAAACTTGGCTCCAGGCCAGCTGCATGCTCCGTTTAGCGTTCGCTATGACCAGATGTGAATCCTGTCCTTGCATGGGTTTGACCTCGAAACTTACCATGGGTCTTCTTGTCCCATCCAAGAAACCGATCTGCACGAGTGTACGCAAAAAAGCCGCTATTTCGTGAACACCGTTCGCGCTGCCCGGGGTTCCGAAAATCGGATGGCAGTCTCCATAACCGGGCAAGTTCGGGTCCAGGACCGCATTTCCCAAATGGGCGGCGGCAAGAAACTCCTTTACCGGTTCCAAGGCCTCCTGAGGAGATTCCCGAAGAAGCGGTATGTGGCTGAGATCAACCAGCAATCCGAAATTGTTGTATTCCCGGCAAACAGCCTCAGCTACCTGCCGACAAAGAGCAGCCGGTCCAAGCAGGCAACACTTGTCCACATCGCAATCAAAGGCTTCTACGATTACAGTGGGGCCGTTTTGTTTCCTGGAATAGTCGCACAACTCACTCAAGGATGTTATGAGGGCATGAATAGCCTCTTCGCGTTGTTTTTCACCGGGATCTTTCCCGGAAAGAACCACAAAGCTTTGAGCACCCATGAAAGAGGCTTCGTCCAGCAACTCCTTCATCTTAGCAACGGCGTGATTGCGGCGATCCTCTTTCAGGGAATTCAGATCCAGTCCTTGGCCCAGGATAATGGGGTGCGCTCCAAATCCTATATCAAGGGAGGCCAGTTGACAGATGTCGCGTACCCTTCGCCGCTGATGCTCATCGGCAATATGAGTAATTTCTATAGCCGAGAAAAAAGGGTCCAAGGCTATCTGTTTCACAGTCTCTTCCCAAGGGCCTTGACCGCCGGCTACTTCCGGAAAGGCCATGAAATGTACGATGCCCATACTGAGGTAAGAATGTTGACTTTTGTCCATGATTAACACAGCTCCTGATCTAGGCCTCCACCGGCCGGAATACGAGCACAGCAGCCATCACCACGTAAACCATTGCGTCCGATGCGGAAGAAGCAATATACGCCGCGGTCAAAGCGTGAACCATTCCCAACGCAAAAGCCGCCACAGCAGTCCCCTTAAGGTTACCCATGCCTCCTACGATGACCACGGCAAAGCAAAGAATAAGAATCTGAAATCCCATATAAGGGTCCAAAGTACTGAGCGGAGCGTAGAGGACTCCTCCCAAAGCAGCCAACGCGCTGCCCATCACGAAGACAATGGCGAAGTGTTTCTCTACGTTGATTCCCAGGCTGCGGACTGCCTCTCGATCTTGCAGACCCGCAACCACGATTTTGCCAACCAGGGTTTTTTTGAAGAACAACTGTAGACCGAAGAATATCAGCACTGACGATCCGATGATAACTAACCGGAACACCGGCATTGACAATGAGCCGAAGGTCCAGAGCACACCTATGGGATCGCTGATCGGCAAGGGGCTTGCTCCGTAGACCCATTTGAGCAGGTCTGCTCCTATGAGGAGGATGGCATAGGTTGCTATGATGGCGTAATCTATAGACTGGCCGTACAATCTCCTTATGACAAACCGTTCTATTACGTAACTCAAGGGAATCGAAACTGCCAGGGCAGCAAGAACTCCCGCAATAAAGCCTGTTCCCAACAGGGTCGCTACTGTGTAGAGTGCGTAGGCACCCACTGCGTAGATAAGACCGTGAGCAAAGTTGACAATGCCCATAGCTCCGAAGGTTAACGACAGACCTATGGATATTATATAAAGAATTCCTCCTATGGTGAGCCCGAACAAAATCGATTGCACGAAATTGGTCATCGGTTCGACCGTTCCTTTTCCAAAGCTCTCCCGGCCTTGCTCAGATAACCCCAGATCCCCTCGCGGAACCAGAAAACGAAAATCAATAGAGCGAATCCCAAGAACATTTCCCAGCGAATCAGGTAAACGGCCAAGTAGTTGCTTATTGTCATGAAGGCCGCTCCTCCCACCACGGCGCCGATAACGCTGCCGGCGCCTCCCATCAATGCGGCGAAAATCACCTCCACGTTTCGGGTTGGAGCAATGAGGCTGGTATTCGTGTAAGAAAGGTTGATGCTCATCAGGGCTCCGGCAAAAGCCGCTATCGCACCGGAAATAATGAAGGTGATGTACTTGTACAGATAGGTGTTGTATCCCAGAAACTTAACCCGAACCTCATTCTCCTTTATGGCCTTCAATAGGCTTCCGTACGGTGAGCGGACCAATGACAGCACCAAAAAGACCACGAGTAGCAATGAACATAGACAGAAGTAAAATCGAAAGGTGCTTTCGCCGAAGTTGATGATGCCATACTTATTGAAAAAAAGGGACAGCCCGTCCTCGCCGCCCGTCCATTTATGCCAGGGGCTCAACACCAGATACGCCCCCACCTCGTTCAAGGCCAGATTCGACAGAGCGAAGGCTGCTTGCGACGTCTTGACCACCAACGTGCCAAGAAGCGTGGCAACAAGTGCTCCCAGCAGCACTCCGGCCAGTATGGACAAGAAAGGATCGGGATAGATGTGATAGGCGAACATACCGCATCCGTAAGCGCCGGCTCCCAGATAGAGCATGTGCCCGAAAGAAAGCTGTCCCATATGGCCGTATAATAGATCGAAAGCAATGACGAAAATGCAAAAAATCATGAAGTCCGTAATCTTCGGCAATGAAGTGGCGTAGCCGTAGATCAGGAAGGCTAGAGCTACACATATCAGGGTCAAGGTCGGATTCTTTTCGACGCTGTCGAACATGCCGTACCTCAGAACTTTACAGTTGGTCTTCGTACGAAGAAGGGTTTGCAATCATCTTTTTGTCGGCTATCTCGAGTGAAAAAACACCCTCCTTCATCACGTATAATCGGTCCGCCAATCGCGCCACGGTGGAAAGGTTCTGTTCAACTACCACCATGGTGATCCGTTTCTTCATTTTCAACAAAATGTCTACGATCTCGCCGATGATGATAGCCGCCAGGCCTTCCGTGGGTTCATCTATAAGCAGTAGCCGGGGGGAGCCGACAAGTGCCCTTCCGATGAGAAGGATCTGTCGTTCTCCGCCTGAAAGTCCTTTAGCCTTATGGTCAAGAAGTGCTCCCATCTTGGGGTGTATGGCCACCACCTTTGCTACAGCCTCGTCGAGGCACTGGCCTGTCGCGTAGGCGGCGAGTTCCAGGTTTTCCCGTACGGTCAGTTCACCAAAGACTCTCTTGTCCTGATAGACGTATCGTATGCCCATGCGGGCCACCTTCTCCAGGGGCATCCCATCTATTCTTTCGCCCTTGAACGCTACTGTGCCATTTGCTGGGGCCACAAATCCCCCGATCGTTTTCAACAAAGTGGTCTTGCCCGCTCCATTGCGCCCCACGACGCACACCAGTTCACCTTCGTTCAAACGTAGCGACACGGCGTGCAAAACTTGGGCGCGTCCGTAGCAGACGTCGAGATTCTCAACGGTCAATAGCATTCCATTTCTTCCTTACCCCAATAGCACTCGCATACGCCGGGATCGCTGATAACTTTCTGTGGGTCACCGTGGCAAATCAGCTTACCCTCATTGATCACGCATAGCGTGTCCACCAGGTCCATTAACTTGGAAATTTTGTGCTCGATTATGACGATGGCGAACTGCCCTTTGATGCCGTGTATGACCTGGCTGATATGGGCTATGTCCACTAAGCTGAGCCCTGCAAAAGGTTCGTCCAAGAGGAGAACCTGTGGTTTCAAGGAAAGGGCAAGGGCTATCTCCAACTCCCGTTTTTCCCCATAGGACATATCCGAGGTTTTGATGCTTGCTTTTTCAGCGATGCCCAATACGTCCAGAGCTTGCAGGCATTCATCTTCCAGCGCCCGGTAATGCACGTTTTTGAAAAAAAACCGGAGCTTGGAGCTGTAGTCCGGACCATAGCGGACCCGGGCCAACATCATATTTTCCAGGACTGTCATGGAATCGAAAACCGAGACCAGTTGGAAAGTGCGCGCAATGCCAAGAATCACGCGCTCATGTGAAGGCATATGGGTGATGTTTCGGCCTTGGAAGATCACTCGACCTTTTTGAGGGCGGTAATACCCCGTAAGCAGATTGAAGAACGTAGATTTGCCCGCGCCGTTGGGGCCCATGATGCCCGCAGTTTCACCTTGGAATACTTCATACGTAATGTCGTTGACTGCGAGTAAGCCATCAAAGCTCTTGATTACTCCCGCGGTCGACAGGATCGGTTGCGCCATATTCGAGCCCTATTTTGGTCGTGGAGGAGAGGATGCCTCTCCTCTCTCCGGGATGGTTTAGTAGCCTTCGCTCTTAAGGGAAGGCAGATAATCGTCTCCTGTGTAGGCGCCGATGACTTTCACCAGATCCCATTTACTCTTGCGCTCGTTGGCTCCCTTGCCGACTACCACAAAGGCGCCGTATTTGAAAACCGGTTGATGGTCTTCGCGCCACTTGCCCGGGCCTTTCATCGACGCGAATTCCGGCTTGGTCATAATGGCTTCGGCAATTTTCTTCGGATCGGTGGATTGGGCAAGTTCAATTCCCCGGACAAGTTCTTTGCATGCCACGTAAGTCATACCGGCATAAGGGTCCGGCGGTTCGCCGTACATCTTCTCGTATTTGTCCACAAAGGACTTGCCCTCCTTGACCACTTCGGCATCTTCAAAGCCCTCAAGGTTCCAATACCACGACATCAGGGAGTAAACGCCATCCAGAGCTTCCGCCGGTACGCCGCCGCCGAAGACGTTCGTCATCCAATTAAACCAAATTTTGGTTTTGTTCTTTAAACCCAGTTCGTGGGCCTGCTTGAGAACAGAAATAGCTCCTGTGCCCCACTGGGCCATCATGCAGACGTCAGGTTTCGCATCCGCAATCTTCTGGATATAAGGGGTGTAATCGGCCGTCTGGACAGGGGCCTCATCGTAGATGACCTCAACTTTGTACTTCTCGAAAGCTGCCTTGGCTCCCTCATATTGGTCGCGTCCAAAAGCGTAGGCCGGGGCCAAAAAGTATACCTTCTTAGGCTTCAGATTGTTCGCGATATATGCTGCGCCGGAATAACCGATGGCGTAAGCGCTTCCGTGAATACCAAAGGTAGTGGGAGCAAGTTCCTTCTTTGCGAACATTTCGATCGGGGCTACGCATGTGGTTATGTACGGCACAGGCTCACTGACAACCTGATTGTTCAGCGCCTTGGCGATGGCGGCAAAGGTTGAGCCTATTATGCCGACCACTTTATCTTCGTTGCGTAGCTCCTTGAACCGGCGGACAGCCACATCACCCTTGGTCTCGTCATCTCTCACCACGGCCTCAACGGGGATCTGCTTGCCTCCAAGCTTCACTCCGCCGGCTGCGTTGATTTCTTTGATGGCCATCTCGGCGCCCTTGTTTTGAACCGGTCCTATAGGTGATGCCGGGCCGGTGAGTCCGAACATCAGACCGATTTTGATCTTGTCAGGAGTCTGAGCCAATCCCTGAGATATGGTCCCCAGAGTCAAAAAAACAAACGTCAGGCAAACAAAAGAAACGCAGCCTCTCCTCTTCATCATTGTTCCTCCTTATCGTTGATCACCTTTGCGCAGGTAGTGTGTACATCCGTCTCGACACTGCGGTTGTCTCTTTCTCATGTGGCGACACCGGGTCGACATATTCCTGGCACAGAGCAAGACCTCACTTGTTCGGCGGGCCGCCTGCTTCTTTTATAGCCCAGAAGACATTTTCCGGGTCCGCCGGCAAGGAACGCACCCTTCCTCCGCATGCGTTGCATATGGCGTTCAGGATGGCCGGTGTTGCAGGTATGTTGGGCATTTCGCCGATTCCTTTCGCTCCGTACGGACCCAACTCGTTGGCCACCTCCAGAATGATCGGATTAATGTCAGGGACGTCCAGAGCAGTAGGTATCAGATAGTTTTGGAGGTTGGTGTTCTGGATGACACCTTCCCGGATGACCACTTTCTCCATCAACGCATAACCGAGACCCATTGCCACACCGCCTTCGATCTGACCTTCCAGGGCCCTCGGATTGATGGCTTTGCCCACGTCGAAGGCTGCGACGTAATATTCGACCTCCACCTCGCCGGTTTCGGTGTCCACAGCCACCTGGGCCATATGTGTGGAGTAAGTGTAAACAAAATAGGGATTGCCCTGACCGGTCTCGGGATCCAAACTGGGAGTCGGCGGCGCCCACCAGCCTTGACCTACAAGTCTTTTGCCGGCAGCCATGCAACGGCTGGCCACCTGCTTGAATTCTACTGATGAAGTCGGATTGTCCCGATCGAACACCTTGCGGTTCCGAAACTCCACTTGCTCGGTTGCTACTCCAAGCATTTTCGCTGCCGCCTCGACCAACGATTCTTTTACCTGGCGTGCGGCCTGAATGATGGCGTTTCCCATAAGCGTAGTCGAGCGACTGCCGACAGTCGGTCCGGATTCCGGAACCAGGTCGGTGTCGGGCTGGACCAACCGAACATCTTCGAGGCGAACACCCAACTCTTCGGCGCAAATTTGGGGCAATACGGTGAATGCTCCCTGCCCCATTTCGGTGATTCCGGTATAAAGAAGTACGGAACCGTCCTCATGCACGTACACATTTGCCCCACAAGCATCGCCGCTCGTACCTATGCTCGTTCGATACCAACCCATGCCGATGCCCACTCCGCGCCGCTTGCTCCGCTCCCTGTCAATGTACCCGGTTTCACGAGAACGCCGATCCCAGTCAAATGCTTTGGCACAGGCCTCAAGGGTTTCCCTCAGCCCTACACTCTGGTCCAACACCTGACCTGTGGCCGTTTGCGACCCCAGCCGAAAGGCGTTCTTGCGCCGAATCTCCAAGGGGCTGATCCCCAGCTCGGAAGCCAATTCATCCATCATCTGTTCATGTGCGATGTGTACCTGAGGGGCGCCGAAACCACGCATGGCCCCGCCGTAAGGATGGTTTGTATAACAAAGATACGCGTCGACTTTCACATTGGGAATGACGTAGGGTCCAGCCATCATGACCATGGAATGTATGTGAGAACCACCCGCCGGGGGAATTTTGGGGCCCAGCGATGCGTAGGCTCCCTGTTCATCGTAGATCACACCCTGGAAAGCGACCAGAGTGCCGTCTTTCATGGCTCCGATTTTGACTTCCATGATCATCGGGTGGCGTTTGGCCGTTTGTATAGTGACTTCCTCTCTTTCCAGGGCGAGACGTACGGGCCGGCCGGTGTGTTGGGCCAATACCGCGGCACGGCAGCCCAAATCGATGGGGGAGTCCTCCTTGCCTCCGAAGCCGCCACCCATATGGATCTGGCGACAACGAACTCTGTTTATAGGAAGACCTAATACAGGTGCTACGTTCCGCCGCACGGTAAAAGGTGCCTGCATCGGTCCTTCCACCAGCATCGTACCATCCGGTTCAGGGATTGCCATGGCCATGTCGGGTTCCATGTACGCGTGTTCCAGGAAAGGAACCTCGTAAGTGCGTTCCAGAATCACATCGGCCTGCTCGAAGCCACTGTCCACATCGCCCTTTCGCAGCTTGTCATAGGAAAGCAGGTTCCCCTTTTCGTGAATCTTTGGAGCATCTTCCTTGAGAGAATCGCGCGGATCGAATATTGCAGGCAAAGGCTCATAGTCGACCTCTATTAAGGCCAGAGCCTTGTGGGCGATCTGCTCCGTCTCAGCCGCTACCAGGGCCACGCCATCGCCCACGAACCGCACTTTGTCACTGCAGATAACCGGCTGGTCCGGGATAATGGCACCGAATCCGTTGCGTCCGATCAAATCTTTGGCGGTGAGCACGGCCACCACGCCTTCCACTTCCTCAGCTTTGGTAGTGTCTATGGACTTGATAATGGCGTGGGGATGGGGGCTACGGAGAATCTTGCCGTGTAAGAAACCTTCCTGGGAATAGTCGGCCCCAAACCTGAGCTTCCCGGTCACTTTCAGCGGATCGTCCGTCCTGTTCACAGACTGTCCCGCTACTGCCAACTCGGCCTCTTTGAACCTGATAAACGGTAAGAAATCGGTGCGTTCCTTGACCAGGACTTGCATTTTTCTTTTGTCATCGTACTTGTCGGACATGGCTCCTGCCTTGTGTGGAAAAGGTCGGTCGGACCAGACCCGGTCTTAAGGCTGCTTGGCGGCAGCTGCAATCTGGACGGCTTCCACGATCTTTCGATAGCCGGTGCAGCGACAAAGGACTCCCGACAGTGCCTTCCTGATCTCGTGCTCATCGGGATTCGGATTACTCCGCAAAAGGGCCGCTGTATTCATTATCATCCCGGGAGTGCAAAATCCGCATTGGGCGGCTCCTGCATTCATGAACGCCTCTTGTATGGGATGCAGCGACCCATCCGGCTTCTGCAAGCCCTCGATGGTCGTGACCTCCCTACCTTGAACTTTCATGGCCGGCATCAAGCATGAGTTGTATGCTTTTCCGTCCACCAGTACTGTGCAGGCTCCGCATTCTCCTTCGCGGCAACCGGCTTTGGTTCCGGTAAGTCCGAAGCTGTCCCTGAGGAGATCAATCAAAAGGGTGGACGGATCGACTGCAACAATAACTACTTGGCCGTTAAGCGTGAAGGAAATATCTCGACTCATCATTTGACCTCTCTTACAGAACGCATCCCGCATGCTCCAATGCCCTACGAAGTCCTCGTTTCACCATTACTTTGACCATTTCCTGGCGATAGTCGCAAGACCCCCTCAGGAGGCTGTCCCGAGGCGAGCAGTAGGCATACGCACGATCAGCAGCTTCCTGCACTGTCTCAAGCGTCACGGGCTTTCCTTTGACCACATCTTCTACGAGTCTGGAGCGGAACGGTGTGGGTGCGACCGGCCCCAATGCAATAGCTGCTTCGGTAATAACCTTTTTCGCTTCGTCTACGGTAACTACTACGGAGCACACCAGCATGGGCAATGCCAGTGCTCTACGCTTGCTTAGTCGTAACGAGCACCCGCCTTGATGAGATCCCAAGGCTTTGAACTCGATATGTGTCAGGATCTCGCGACTTGGGTCGACTACGGTTTTTCCCACGTCCAAGAAGAAATCCGAAAGCGGCACTATCCGCTCTCCAGCTGCGGAAACAATGGTCACTCGGGCATTCAGCGCCAACAAGGGGATGCTGGCATCGGCTGCCGGCTGGCCGCTGACAAGATTGCCTGCCACCGTAGCTATGGTGCGTATCTGCGGCGAACCGACTGCACCACAGGCGGTCGCCAAGAGGCCCGCCTTCTCTCTGACCACAGCCGAAGCTTCTGTCTGTGCGTGGGTAACCAGTGCCCCTAGGACTATGTTAGCCCCCTGCTGCTCGATGAGCCCTAACCCCGGAATCCTTCCAATGTCTACGAGAGCGTCCACTGTGTAGTCGCAACGGCGCAACGCCACGATAACGTCCGTGCCTCCAGCGATGATGCGGGCCCGACCCTCGTATTCGGTTAACATTTGTACGGCTTGGGATAGAGTCTCAGGAACCAGGTAATCCTTCAGAGAAATGTCCCGGCGCCAATGCAACTCATCAAACACTTGAGGCATGTTCCAACCTCCTCCTAAATCCGTGCGAGGACAGGGGTTTCATGGCTGTTCGAATTCAGATCCAAAGATTTCACCCGTCGACTTGCGTTGGACCGTGGCTTAGACTCAAGCGACGGGACCAAGGAGCCTTCAACTCTGTTCGAGTGGGCCTACGAAGGTTTCTCGCCGTCTCTGCCGTTGGCGATGTCATGATCCGGGCAAGTCCCCGAGCTCCTTCTCCTAGATTCCTCCAGCCGCCAGTCGGGCCCAATATGGTTCAAAAACCTTTCGGACCTCTGAACGGTCTCGTATGGAAACATTCTGGAAATAGAGAAAATTTGATATGGACTCCCCAGCGGTCTTCAGGTCCACTTCGAGCACCACTGCGCCGCCACTCGCGCCCTTCCGCACGGCCATAAAACCCATTACTTCAAGAGCTCTCATAGCTTAGCGCAATGTCTGCTGTAGTGCTGAGCATTAGGAATGCACCTACCGGCCAGGTGTCGCCTTCGCTTCGCAGGGCCTGCCTTACTGTGCTGCGAGGACAACCTGGCCGACTGCGGACGGAAAGCGCCATTTTCAATGCGCAGCACTATAGCTCACTCCAAAATCGCCGACCCGCTCCTTTGTTGAGGCAAGACCTGCCTCCTGGATTTAGTGTGCCGCTGACTATGGCATACCTGACCCGGGAGATGCTGTCCGACGCGACGTTGTTCTGCTGCACGTGTCGAAACACAACAAAAATCCTCTGTTTCTATGTGCTGAAGAGATCGACAGCACTTTTTTTTGTACACGTGCACGAGACAACCGTCAAGGGGAAAAGTCAAATGTGGGCATCCATCCAGTTACGCATGGGAAAAGATTTTCATTGCGAGCGTAGCGAAGCAATCTCGCCCTTAAGTATCTAAATTGATTCGTCATTTCACTCCTCGCAATGACAGAGAATACGCACTTCCCCCGACTAACTGAAGGATTACAAATTTGGATGGTTCCCAATGGCTCTTCTCTCCTCTCCGAACGGATCCGGGGGTGGTGCGATATTGTGCTTGACCGGAGGACGTGGAGCGACGTACTGTCAAAATAGATAGAAACAGGCTTGTTAAGCAACCTGAAGACGGTGTTGTATCTGTAGTGTCTTGTGGAAGAAGAAAAGGGGCCTTTTCCGGGTTCTGGGAGCCCTTCACTGAAACCAAGACGCCCGAAATCCTAAGTCCGCCGCATAATTCTTGATACATGTTTCTGGTTCCGCTACCAGCGGAAGGGACTCGTGCACAATGAAGGCTGAAGAACGGGGTGTGGCGCTGCCGATCTTGCAAGGCGTGCTGCCCATCAAGGGC
>Ga0187785_10000159_pt1 | contig 25060 bp, 25 predicted proteins | sample 0815_BV2_4_20_MG_FD_132466 | JGI IMG/M metagenome (GOLD analysis project Ga0187785, IMG submission 132466) | Tropical peat soil microbial communities from peatlands in Department of Meta, Colombia - 0815_BV2_4_20_MG | ecosystem: Environmental > Terrestrial > Soil > Wetlands > Peat | place...
CGCCCTTAATCCAAATACAGGCGCTATCTTGATGTTCTCCCCACCATCATGAAGTATCCCCCCAATAAATGGGTTCAGCTCTACGCTGCCCTCCTTGATTTCAGCGGATGCGTAAAACGGCAGCATAACAACAGCAATCAAAAACATGACCAGTAAGCATTTCCTCAGCATCATATACCTCCCTATAATAATTTTAGTAATATAGCCACACAGCAACTAATAAATTCTATTCTCATACGCTACATATGTCAAGCGCCTCATTTAGCATTAATAGACCTAATGTATATAATTAACATTCTTGACTATCCAGCTAACTGTCATGAGTTTATTTGTAACGTCCTTTGCCTTACCACTTCATAAAGGCAGACCGCAGCTGAAACAGCAACATTAAGACTTTCTGCCTTTCCAGGAAGAGGGATCCTCACCGAATCCGAAGCCCGGTCTGATAGTTCCCTACTTATGCCTTTGGCTTCATTGCCAAATGCAAAAGCAATCGACCGCCTGAAATCGCATGCAAAGAGAGAATGCTTGCCATTTATATCTGTTGCAATCAAATCAATCTTTCCATATGCCATATACTCGATCAGGCCTGACCGATCGGAACTGATCACCGGAATATTGAAGATGCTACCTGCGGTTGCCCTGACGGTTTTCGGGGAAAAAGGATCACAAGTTCCTGGAAGGACAACAACGGCGTCTGCCGCCACTGCATCTGCAACCCGTATGATCGTTCCAAGATTGCCCGGGTCTCCCACTCCGTCACAAACTACAATAAGAGGATTACTTGACACTGTAAGACCGAACAACGCTGTCAACGGCTGAACTACAACGGCAACGATACCCTGCGGTGTTTCTGTATCAGATATCTTGGCGAAAATATTTGAGGGAACTTCTATCAAGAACCTCGGCATTGTTTCCATATCAGATAACCTGTCGAAAATCTTTTTGCCTTCCGTGGTCCTGATATAATCCTCGGTAAAAAATATTTCTTCTATCTGCGCTGAGGATTCTATGGCCATATCCACCAGATGAGGCCCTTCAGCGATGAAAAAATCTTTGGTGCCGCGTTTCCTTGCTTTCGCTTCGACGGCTTGTTTTACAAACTGGTTCTCAGCGCTGGAAATTCTCTTCCGAACCACACCGCCTCCGAGTTTAGAAGGTTATACTGAACGGCGCGGGGATAAATGTAATGATAAAGATCACGAGAGAAACAATCCCCATAATTTTCCTCTCCTTGTCAAGCGTCTCTTCCCAGTATAAGACAGGCGGATGTTTTATTCCCAGCAAATACATGAGGCCTGCCCATACCGCCCATCCCGGCCAGAAAAAAATCGCCATTATACATAGCGCCACCAAAAGAATGCCTGAGAGCCTTCTGTGTTTTTCGCCAAGAAATGCAAACGCAATATGGCCCCCGTCAAGCTGTCCGACGGGGATGAGATTTAATGACGTAACGAATAGACCTATCCAACCGGCAAACGCAATTGGATGCAGTAAAATATCCGTATGTTCCGGCAGCACTCCAAAGACGACCAGAGCAAGAATCTTAAACAGGAGAGAATCTCCAAGCGAAAACATACTGTCCGTCTTCTCAACTGTAATTACTTGAGACAAATACAATCCAACAGTACAAGCGATTACCGATACTATGAATCCTGCTATAGGGCCGGATGCCCCGATATCCACAAGCGCCTTACGCGTTGTTATCGGAGATTTCATCTTTATGAAAGCCCCTAAAGTTCCAAACCCTACAGGTAATGGAATGAAATAAGGTAGCGTTGCCTTCGTTCCGTGCCGTCTAGCAGCCCTGTAATGAGCCAGCTCGTGAACAAGGAGAATTATTATCAGGGTTCCAGCAAAAGGGAATCCTTCAAATATCCTGCCGGGATGCGCCAGCAGATCGACGCCGGACCATAAGGCGCCAGCGGCTAACATAGATATGAACGTAGTTACAAAAAGCAGCAGGTGGAGAAACGGGAATCTCTTCATTTTCTACATCAACCTGCCTTTCACATCATAATCATATGCTTCCACTATTTCTACATTGACAAATTCGCCAATTTTCAAAGACCGCTTATTCTGCTCTATTGCATTTTCAATTATAGTAACACCATCGATTTCCGGGGACTGAGAACACATCCTAGCAATAGCCACTCTGTCATCCATCTCATCAATTAAAACAGTAAATCGCTTGGAAACCAGTTCCCTGTTGGCCTCAAGCGAGATTGAAGACTGGCGTCTCATGATTTCATCAAACCTGTGCCGCTTTATTCTCTCAGGAAGCTGCCCTTTCAGTCTGGCTGAAGGAGTACCCTCCTCTTTAGAAAACATAAAAGCCCCAAGCCTTTCAAACCTCATCTCCTCAATAAAATCAACAAGTTCTCTGAAATCCTCTTCTGTTTCGGATGGAAATCCGACGATAAAGGTTGTCCTTAAGGTGACACCCGGTATCACTCGTCTGATCGTTCTGATCAGCTTAGTATATTCCTTGCGTGTGCCACGCCTGCCCATAAGCCTAAGCAACCGATCTTCGGAATGCTGTAATGGGATATCAAGGTATTTGCATATCTTGCTTTCGCGAGCAATAACATCTAGGAGCGAATCAGTCACCTCTGTAGGATAAAGGTATAAAAGCCGTATCCTGAAATCCCCTTTAATGGCGACAAGATCCTTTAGCAGTTCGGCTAGACCATATCCCTTCCATTCCCTGCCGTAATTAAGTATATCCTGGGCTACCAGTATAAGTTCCTTAACTCCGCTTTGAACATGCGCTTGCGCCTCGTTAAGAATAGTCTCGTAAGCAATGCTCTTGAACTTTCCCCTGATTGAAGGGATGACACAGAATGTGCATTTCCTGTCACAACCATCTGCAATTTTCAGGTAGGCAAAGGATTGTCGTGGCGCTTTTTGACGTATCTTCTTAATCTCAAGCAACTTCATCGAAGCGGCTTGCCGAAGCTCCTGGACGTTGCTTGCATCCCTGCAATGCGCAAGGATCTCTTCTTCCTGTCCTACCCCCCAGATCCCATCTATTTCAGGTATCTCCTTCATAAGTTCTTTACGGTATCTCTGTGCCAGGCAGCCGAATACCAGCAGCTTCCGTGATTTATTGCCATCAATCTTGTACTGCAAGAGCTTCAATATTTCATTGATGGACTCCTGTTTTGCATCCTTGATGAAACCGCAAGTATTAACTAAAATAATGTCCGCATATTTCGGATCGTCTACAGAAATAAAGCCCTCTGACTCAAGAGACTCAATAAGATGCCGGGAATCCACCATGTTCTTTGGGCAACCCAACGTTGTGAGAAACACCGCATTCATACGTCTTTACCTAGTCTCCTTTGCCTCACAACCGAATGATATGTCACAATGTACCCCAGCACGCCGCTTACCGTTCCCACAAAAAGAGTGCCGAAGACAAAAGGTGGTAGAATGGGTTCCAGGTCTCGGATAAGCTCCATCAGCCCAATATTGTTCCAGTCAATCTCAGGTAATATGTGCTTAATGCCCAACATCTTAGCCCCAAGCCAAGTCGCGCCTGTATAAATGGGAACGATTGTCCACGGATTGGTAATATATACGCCCACCAGCGTTACAAATTTATTAAGCCTGAATATCCAGGCAATAAGTATTGCCAGCACCGTATGAAGACCAAGGACAGGAGACATACCGATAAACACACCGATCCCGAAAGAAATTGCTATCTTTCGGGGAGAATCTTTAACACCGACAACCTGCCTAAGTTTATCCCGGAGGGCCAAAGTGCTGGTATCCCTCCGCCTTAAGTGGTGCCTTAGCGCCCGATCTGTCTACAATATTTCTTTCCTCGCTCGTAATTTCACCGATACAAGTAACTTTAACATTATGTTCCAGATTGTATTCATCAAGAGGAAAGTTATGCGAGGTAAAAAGGAGTTCATAATCCTCTCCTCCTGAAACCACAAAATAAAAAGCGTCCTGTCCAAGCGACAGAGCAATCTCCCTTAATTCAGATGAAATAGGAATTTGATCTTGATATACAACTGCTCCGGTACCGCTCTCGTCGCAAATTCTACAGAGATCGATAAAAAGACCGTCACTCACATCCAGCATGGCTGAGGCGTACGGTGCGATAGAGCCGGAATCACGCGCAACAGGCATGAGATGTCGTCGAAGCAGTGGTTCAGCAATTTCCCATTTGACGTTCTGCAAACTTTCTATTGACTCCAGACCTAACGCTCTCAGTGAGTCAGTTTCAGGTCTACTATCAGATGTCCACGCAAAATTCCGAATATTTGCTCTTCCTCTATAGTCTAGACGCCTCAGTATTTCCAGTCCGCAGGCCGAATCACCAGTTGACGCCGTCAGATAAATCTTATCCCCGGGAGACGCTCCGGCTCTGGTGACGATATTCTCAGTCTCACCAATCACAGTTGCAGAAAGCACGGTATCGCTTCGGGCGGAGCATAAATCACCGCCCAGAAGTCTAACGCCGTATAAAGACATGGCGGAATCCACTCCGTCATAAAACTTCGACAAAAACTCTTTGTCAGCATCCCGGGTAAAAGCAAGATCCAAAAATAGGTATTTTGCAACGCCACCCATAGCCATGACATCGCTGACATTGACCGAAACCAGTTTGAACCCCAAATGAAAAGGCGAGGTATAGCTTAGATCGAAATGGATGCCCTCATTCATCATGTCAGTAGTGACGACAATCTTGCTGCCATGAGGGTCAATTATCGCGGCGTCATCACCGATGCCGATTATGACGCCCGTATCTTTCGGATCAAGTCTAAACCTTTCTCTTATTTCTCTGAGAAGCTTTAACTCTCCTGCCTGAAAGAGTTTCATTCTTTGCAACTGCCTTCTTTATTTTCACCGGTCCTCTGCTGTTTCCAGCCCGCGCAGAGGCAGTTTTCTCCGTCTTTAACGCCCTTCGCGTTACTTTTTCAGGTTCAGTAAGAGTGGTCTTGAGCACCTCATCAACGGTATCTACTATAACAAAATTCATCCCTTCCTTGACATATTTGGGGAAATCGTCGACATCCTTCTTATTGCGTTTAGGGACGACAACAGTTTTAATACCCATTCGCTTTGCGGCCAGCGCTTTTTCCTTCAATCCACCTATAGGAAGCACCCGGCCTCTAAGGGTAATTTCGCCGGTCATTGCCACATCCCTCCGCACCTGCCTTCCGGTGAAAGCGGATGCAATTGCTGTAGCCATGGTAATTCCGGCTGAAGGCCCATCTTTAGGAATGGCGCCAGCCGGCACATGGATATGCAGATCATTCTGAGAGAAGGCATCCGGTTCAATGCCGAGTTCTCTTTCCTTTGATCTTATGCAACTCAGGGCAGCCTGGGCAGATTCTTTCATGACGTCGCCAAGCTGTCCAGTCAGGGTGAGTGTACCTTTACCTTTCATAAGCGTAGCCTCAACATAAATCACATCGCCTCCGGCTTCAGTCCAGGCAAGACCAGTAGCAACTCCGACTTCATTATGCTTCATTTCCTCTTCAGGAAGGAATTTTGGAACACCAAGATATTTTGACATGTTACTGGCAGTCACGTCGAAAAGTTTTGCTTTGCCCTCCGCGACCTGTTTGGCCACTTTCCTGCAGAGATTCGCTATCTCCCTCTCGAGGCTGCGGACACCGGCTTCGCGAGTATAGTGAGAGATTATCTGTCTTATTGCAGAATCGCTGATTTTAAGAATTTTAGATGTTATTCCATGTTCATCAAGCTGTTTCGGCACAAGATACTTCCTTGCTATCTGCAGCTTCTCCTCATCGGTATACCCGGACAGATAGAGTATCTCCATACGGTCCCTGAGCGGGCCCGGAATGGTATCAGCAAGATTGCCGGTAGTTATAAACATTACTTTAGACAGGTCAAAAGGCACAGCAAGGTAATGATCCATGAATGAGTTATTTTGTTCAGGATCAAGCACCTCCAGAAGCGCAGAAGACGGGTCACCTCTGAAATCAGAACCAAGTTTGTCAATTTCATCGAGCATCACAACCGGATTGTTTGTCCCGGCCTGCTTGATCCCCTGAATTATTCTGCCCGGAAGCGCTCCAACGTATGTCCTGCGATGCCCTCGAATTTCTGCCTCATCGCGCACTCCGCCAAGAGACATGCGAATAAACTCGCGCCCTAATGACCTGGCAATAGAGCGACCGAGCGATGTTTTTCCTACGCCTGGCGGTCCGATAAAGCATAATATAGGCCCCTTCATCTTTTCTTTAAGCTTTCTGACGCTAAGGTATTCAAGTATTCTCTCTTTGACCTTCTCAAGATCGTAGTGGTCCTCATTCAATACGTTCTCGGCAGCCTTGATGTCGAGCTGGTCTTTGGTGCTCTTGGCCCAAGGCAGCTCAGTCAACCACTCCAGATAGGTTCTGATAGTTCCAGACTCAGCACTGTCTGGATGCATCTTCTCAAGCCGTTTCAGCTGTTTCTCAGCCTCTTTCATCACCTTCTCAGGCATCTTGGCCTCTTCAATCTTGCGCCTGAATTCACCTATCTCCTCGGCACGCTCATCAATATCCCCCAACTCGCGTTGTATTGCCTTGAGCTGTTCCCTCAGAAAATATTCACGCTGGGTTTTATCAATCTCTCCCCTGGCTTCCGTCTGTATCTTCTGCTGAATTGTAAGCAGCTGTATTTCTCTAGCCAGAATTTCGCTTATACGATTTAGCCGGCCTATCGGGTCAGCCATTTCCAGTATTTCCTGGGCCTGCTCTGTCCTTAGCCCGAGATTCGATGCTATTAGATCGGCAAGCCTGCCAGGATCATCTATGTTCTCGATCACAACCATGACATCAGGCAGGATCGTCCTGCCCAAAGTTACTGCCTTGTCAAGTTGTTCTTTGACATTTCTGATCAGCGCCTCATTTTCAAGGCTGACTCCTTCAGCTTTCTGTTCAGGCATTTTTTCGATATTAGCTATGAAGAAAGGATCAGTTTGGGTAAATTCATGTGCCCGAACCTTGCTGAGCCCCTGCACAAGAATCTTGACACGTCCGTCCGGCAGTTTAAGCATGCGGATAATCATACAGACTGTCCCAACTGAATACAGGTCATCTGGCAGAGGCGATTCGATATTAATATCCTTTTGACTCATCAGTACAACCATGCGGTTGGTATTCAGAGCATGGTCTATGGCCTTTATCGATATATCTCTGCCGACAAACAATGGTATTATCATGTAAGGAAAAACAACTATATCTCGCACTGGAAGCACAGGAAGCGATTCCGGTATTTCTACCTCTTTTTCCGCCACTTCTTCGTATTTCTCAGTTTCGTTCATTGCGCTCCTCCGAATAAATCAATTTCCCTTTCTTTCTATTGTAACTCTTATGACCTTACCCTTCAGCTTCGGAAACCTAACCGTTAGCACACCATCATAATACAAAGCCGTTGCGGCAAGGGTATTTACAAGCACAGGCAATTTCACAATCCGCTTGAAGGCCTTTAAACTACGTTCCATACAAAGATATCTGAAATCACCGGGGAACATCTCTTCATCCCCTTCCAGGAGGCCGGCGCTCTCTATGAGCAACAAATCTTCACATATCTTAATGGACAATTTGGAGAGATCCACGCCTGGAACGTCCACCTCGCAGATCAATTCGCCTTCTGTTTCGTACAGATCTACAAGAGGCCCTCTGCAAGCCTCCACCTCATAAAGAAATAATCCCTTTAAAACTTTATTCATGGCATAGTCTTGACCTTTTCTTGCAAATACTTGGCAAAACTTTCTGCCAGATCCTTGTTCCTTAAGGCAAAATCGACTGTAGCCTTAAGATAACCGAGCTTATCACCGGCATCGTATCGCCTTCCTTTTATAGCATACCCATAAATTGGACGTTTCTTAACCAATGTCCTTAGAGCATCTGTAAGTTGTATCTCGCCACCCGCGCCGGGTTTCTGTTTTTCAAGAATATCAAAAATGTCCGGGGTAAGCACATATCTGCCTATAATACCAAGATTTGAAGGCGCATCAGCTGGTTTTGGCTTCTCGACCAGGTCGCTAATCTCGATTACGTCGCCCTTAGGCACGCCACCGATAATGCCGTATCTTTGCACTTCATCTTTGGGGACCTCCTCGACTGCTATTACGGGTGACTGTTTCTCTTCATAAATTCTCATCATATCTTTAAGCACCGTCGATTTTGGATCCAATATGTCGTCGCTCAATATTACCGCAAAAGGCTCCTGCGGAACGAATGGCTTAGCACAAAGGATTGCATGGCCCAGGCCGAGTGCTTCACGCTGACGAATATATGCAAATTTGATATGCCGCAACTTGTTAATTTCATCCAACAGCTTCTGCTTGCCGGAAGTCTTCAGTTTTTCTTCAAGCTCAAAGGCCGAATCGAAATGATCCTCTATGGCTCTCTTATGTTTGCCGGTAATAATAATGAATTCTTCTATGCCACATGATATACACTCTTCGACGCCATATTGAATGAGCGGCTTGTCGACAATCGGAAGCATTTCCTTAGGAGACGCTTTTGTAGCCGGTAGAAAGCGTGTACCCAGTCCAGCTGCCGGGAATATTGCTTTTTTGATAGATTTGCTCATCCTTGTTCCTCCGCATTAACAATATATAGTATGGTGCCGGAGACGAGGGTCGAACTCGTACGAGAGAAACTCCCGAGGGATTTTAAGTCCCTTGCGTCTGCCAGTTCCGCCACTCCGGCTGCAATCACAACTACACGCCTAATGCTCTTCTGTACATATCATAAGTAATATACATGCTTCAATTATTTGATAGCAACTATCGGTCATCATAACCTCATTGAGGTTGATCTTGCGGAAGCCAGCGCATTATGGTACTATGTAATGCAAGAAATGCTCGTGAGCATAGATAGCTTAAGAGATGTTAGCCAGAATGACATTCTGGCATATTAAAAGAAGGAGGATGGATATCAAATGAAAAAGTTTCTTCTTATTTTGCTTGTTCTGCTGTTGACTGCCTCTCTGTCTCTGGTTATTGGATGCCAGAAGGCAAAAGAGAATGTTGGTGAAATGAAAGACAAAGCTGCTGAGGGCGTAGGCGCTGTCAAGGACAAGGCTGCCGATACTGCAGGTGCAGTCAAAGACAAGGCTGCTGAGGGCATGGGCGCTGTCAAGGATAAGGCTGCTGATACTGCAGGAGCAGTCAAGGACAAGGCCGCTGAAACTGCTGGCGCAATTAAGGACAAGGCTGCTGAAACTGCTGGCGCTATAAAGGACAAGGCCGCTGAAACTGCCGGCGCAGTCAAGGACAAGGTCAACGCCGCAAAACCATAAGCAGCGAAGATAGCAGCGAGTCTCATTTAAGGTTAAGGGATTCGTCAAAGCTTATAGGACATAAAAAGCCCGGATCAGCATCCGGGCTTTTTATGTCTGCTAGTTTTACGATAAGTTAAAGGTGTAGAATATTTTCTGTTGCGGCAGCATATATCTATGAAAAATTACACAGTCATACATCCCCTGTACATGTCATTTTACTCCAAATCACTTTATCAAGAAGTGGCGACAGAGTGGTCTGCTGGTCTCTGTTTTTTCTATTTACTCTCGCTGGTAGCCTTGTGCTGGATACCAGGCACCATCCGCATAGCATCGGATATTAGCAGCTATATCAGCAACGAAGCTCCCAAATATATCAGACAGCTCCCTGAAATCGAGATATCTAAGGGACATGCGTCTGTTAATGCAACTCAGCCTTATATCATAAAGAACCCCGATAACGGAGACCCCGTCATGGTCATTGACACTACTGATAAGACAGCGTCAATGGAGAACTCTCGAACTCTCATCTTGCTTACAAAGACCAGGCTTATGACGCGTGATTACGGATCAAAGGAAGTTCACACGATCGCCTTGTCTGATTTGGGTGACGTTATGATAAACAAGGATATTATGTACGATTGGCTGGAGTCATTTACAGAGTGGTTTCCATTCGCATTCTATCCGGTTGCAGTAGTCGCTGCTTTTATATTCAGAAGTATCCAGGCATTGATATATGCGTTTGGGGGATCAATTTTCCTGCGCAGCTTAATGGGCATATTTGATTACAAACTGCTAATTCGGCTCGCTGCCGTTTCTCTCACTCCGGTCATCATTTTAAATGCAATCACTCTTTACTTTGATATAGCATTGCCCGGATCTTGGATTGTTAACGCATTAATAGCTGCAGGATATTTGATCTTTGCAGTCAGGTCTGCAGTCGGACAGGCCAAGGGATAACGGACTCTTACCAAACACCCGTCTTAAACTGCACCCGGAGTGATGTTTCTAGTCTTGAGCTCTCTCAGTTCTTTTTGTATGGGCCATTCGGTTATGGCAAACCATACGAAAAGCGCAATATTGATGATCGGAACAAACAAGAGAATTATCTGAAAACCGGAATAACCGGCTTTCCTGAAAATCAAAGCAAGTAGAGATGCCATTACCAGAAAACCCAGGAAGGAAAAGATAAACATTCGCTCCTCCTCAATCGATAAATTTACTTATCCCTGTTCATCCCTGTTATCCATGACAGTATCATGCTCACTATGCTTATCACAACCGCACCCCAAAACGCGGGCCAGAACCCATGGAGATGAAACCCAAGCTGCAAGGGGCCGGAAAGGACAGAAGTTATAGCCAGCATAGTTGCGTTTATAACAAGAGTGAACAGGCCAAGTGTTAGGATTATGAGCGGGAAGGTAAACAGCTGCACCACGGGCTTTATAAGTGCGTTAACAAGTCCGAACACCGCAGCTACTATAAGGATTTGCCACCACTCGCCGTCAAATGTAATACCATCGATCACCTTGATGGCTGCTGCAAGCGAAAGCGCATTTATCACCAGACGCAGTAACATATGTAGCATATTATTCTCCCTCTTCTGAAAAGATCTGGCTGTCAATTAACTATATTATATATTTGCTAATAATAAAAAGCAGCCTGGTTGCGTTGCCGAGGGCTCCGAGATAAGCTTTCTTTTCATTCATACTCCAGCATCTCAAGCTGAGATATTTTCAAGGCTGCAGCTTTCCTGTTATAGTTATACATGAAGGGCCACTTCCTGATTATCGGCGTACTTCTTTTTATCATTTCCATACTTATTTCCCTGAACATTTTCTTTCAGCAATCTCTGCAAATGGAGATAGCTCAGGAGTTCAGCAAGCAGCAGCAGTTGATTTCAGAACTTATAGCACGGAACATTGGTGATTTTGTCAGACTGAGAAAAGAAAGAGTACTTTATACTGCGCGGCTGCTTTCAGCCATTGAACGCGATAACGCGCTGGACATGGATAAGCTAACCACAGAAATACGCAGCAGCAGGCACAATGTGGTAGCAAACTTCGGCATTATAAATAGAAAGGGAGAAGTCATTCACTTTGAAGGCGACAAAAAGTCGCTCCGGACGCTGACAAAGGATATCATCAAGACTGCACTGGAGTTGCCGGACGGAAAAGTTCAACTGATTGAACTTCCCACCGTAGTCTATTTCCTTACCTCAGTACATCCTCGCAACGGCAGTACAGCTGCTGTATTTCTGTCTATAGATATCAGAGAAATAATAGCGCGTTTCACTAGCAAGCTGGATGTAATGGACAAAGGCGACATATGGATCATGGATGGCAAGGGCACGCTCCTGTATCATGCGATACAACCATCAATGGTCGGCAGAAATATTTATGATACAAAGGAATCATGCATGCAGTGTCATAAGAGCTTCGCGATAGAAAAGAACGTGATCAGCGCAGCGAGCATGACCGGCAAGTTTATTGCTCCGTCAGGTGAAGATAAAATCCTGTCATTTGCCCGTACCGGCGACGATCTGTCCTGGATAGTTTTCGTATCATCTCCTTTTTCAGATATTGCCCAGATGACAAAGCAAAGCATGCGATTCTACTCTTACCTTATTATGTCAATACTCGTTACTACTATTGTTGTTTCGACTGCGCTAATCGCATTTAACAGAAAACGCATTCAGGCCGAGGAGATAGCTAAGCGCCAGTCTCAAATGGAAAAGCATGCAGCAGAGCTGGAAGAAAAGGTAAACGAACGCACCGCAGAACTTTTTCAGGAAAAAGAAAAATTGAACAGCATTGTAAGCGCGATAGGATCAGGCATACTACTGCTCGACAAAAATGGAATGGTGCAGTGGGCAAACCAGCTTGCCGAAGAAATGGCCGGCAGTAAACTGGTTGGCAGGTCATGCGAGGAACTTTGCGCTGAATGTGAGATATCCAGCAATTATTCCCGTGATAATATCGAGACTGTACTTGCATCCAATCTTTTCGGCAAACAGGGACAGCATTATCAGGTTACGACCGCGCCTATAAGGGGGGCTGACGGAAATACTATCGGCTATGTTCGACTAATACACGACGTCACCGAAATAAAGAAGATGGAGGAGCAGATGAGCAACTCCGAAAAGCTGGCCTCCATTGGAAGACTTGCAGCCGGGATAGCGCACGAAATCGGCAATCCGCTGACTTCGGTTTTCTCCTTTGTCCAGATACTGCGAGAAATGGAGCTTGATGAATTCAAGAAAGAGAGTTTGCAGACAATATATTTTCACATCAATAGAATTTCTGAAACGCTCAAGCAGCTGTCAGGCTATTCAAAGATGCCTCCTGTAGAACCGAAGCATTGCCAGATAAATGACGTAATTGAGACATCAGTCAACCTGATCCAATATGACAAGCGCGCGAAAGATATTTTGATCAGGAAGGAGCTGTCGACCTCGTTGCCCAAAATATGCGTGGACGCAAACCAGCTGTCACAAGTATTCGTCAATCTCATATTGAATGCCATAGATGCAATGCCCGATGGCGGCAAACTGATTATCAGAAGTTACCAGAAAGCCGGATCGGTTTTCATTGAATTTATTGACACTGGTATGGGTATTCCAAAGGAAAATTTGATAAAGATATTCGATCCTTTCTATACAACCAAAGAGAAAGGTACGGGATTAGGCCTCGCGGTGAGTTATAATATAATAAAGAAAATGAACGGTGCTCTTACAGTTGACAGCGAGCCTGGAGTCGGCACTACTTTTACAATTGAAATACCTTTTGGCACCTATGACCTATGAAAGCAAAAGTTTTGATACTTGATGACGAACCCGATATTTGCAAGGCCCTGAGATTTCTTCTGGAACGCGAAGACTATTCTGTTACCTGCGCCTATAGCGGTGAAGAAGGTCTGGAGGCTTTTAAGAAGGACTCTTTTGATGTAGTTTTATCTGATCTGAAAATGGGCCGCATTGATGGAATGGCTGTTCTTGAAAAAATAAAAGAAATAAACCCTGAAATGCCGGTGATCATAATGACTGCATTCGGCTCAATTGAATCTGCAGTAGAGGCAATGAAACAGGGCGCCGCCGACTATATAATAAAGCCCTTTCTTAACGAAGAAATCAAGTTGACGATAGGCAGGATAATCGAACAGAAGAAAATCATACGCCGCATCATCAATGAAAATATTGCCCTTAAACAGCAAATAAGTCAGCGCATGGCTTGCCGCGATTTTGTCGCGAACTCTGATGCCATGATCAAGATCATAGAGACGCTTGAAAAGGTTATCCCGACAAAAAGTAACATACTCATTCTCGGTGACAGCGGCACTGGCAAAGGCTTGTTGGCAGAACTGGTTCACTGCAACAGCCCCAGAAGGGACAAGCCCTTTATTTGCATAAACTGCTCTGCTATACCCGAAGGGCTACTTGAATCTGAGTTATTTGGTTACAGGAGAGGAGCGTTTACAGGTGCAGTTTCCGATAAAATTGGCCTGATAGCTCTTGCACATCAAGGCACTCTCTTTCTCGATGAAATCGGCGATATGCCTATGAATCTGCAGGCTAAGCTGTTAAAGGTTCTGGAATCCTCAGAGGTCTATCCCCTTGGAGATACAAAATGCAAACTTGTAGATATCAGGGTAATTGCTGCAACAAATGTCGATATAGAAAGCCGTATCAAGGAAGGACGATTCCGCGAGGACCTTTATTGGCGGCTTAATGTAATTGAAATCAAGATCCCTCCTCTCAGGGAGCGCAAAGAAGATATAGAAATGCTGGCCGATCATTTTGTCAAGAAATTGGCAGCTGAACATAAAAAAAATATAAAAGGTATCGACCTCGCTGCACTTGATCTTTTGCTCGACTACTCATGGCCCGGCAACATCAGAGAACTGAAAAATGTCATTGAACGCTCGATCGTGCTTGCGGAAGGCCCGTTTCTAAAGATCTCTGACCTCCCTGACAAATTTCGCAAGGATGTGACGAGCAAAGATGTTCCAAGGCTCAAAGCCTATCTTAGTGAATACGAAAAGAACATTCTTCTGCAGGCCTTTAATTCACACAATAGGAATAAGGAAGAAACTGCAAAAAGCCTCGGTATAGACCTGGCGACGCTCTACCGCAAATTCAAAAGATACGGAATAGATTCTGAATGAAATTCACTCCATTCAGATCTGGTTCTGCTGTAGGCTCACTTATGGGCATCGTTATCGCAATTGGCATGGACTACCTGTCTGGCGATATCCCAGGTGGAGGATGGACAGGTGCTGTTGCACATGATTTTGACCTTCCACAGTCCAGCATTGAAGTAATAATAGTGGCTATATTGGCAATAGTAGTAATGATTGTTATAAGCGCCGTTCTAGGAGGCCTTTGCGGCATAGCGCTTGATCGTTTCTTTAAAATATTCACACGCGAATAAATTACAAAGATAGGCGTTACATAAAGAGGGGCGAATTAATCGCCCCTCACATTGTTACTTTTTAGCATCCTTTGGCGCTTTGTTGAATCCTTTCGTCCCTATATGGCATCTGGCGCACTGAGTGTCGGACGGGAACGCCATGCCATCCTTGACATGGCATGCTCCGCAATATTTCTTTTCATAAAGCCCTTTCATATTGAAGTCGGGCTTATTCTGAGCGCTAAGTGCCTCCATCTGAAATATTTTGTCATGGCAGGCATTGCAATCCAGCCCCATAGCCGCATGTGATTTATGACTGAAAAGCACAGATTTGACCGGCTTTGAGTAGACAATATCTCCTCCGCCTATAGTCTCATCTTCTGAAATAGCAATCCCTTCATACGCGGCAATCATAGCTGCTGCAACTATGATGAGCACTAATAATCTCTTTATACGCATTTACGGTCCTCCTTAACCCTTTGTATAGAAAACATTCGGTTTCGCACCAGCCTCAGCCCTCAAGACCCAGACCGTCTTTTCCAAATTATGCACTGTGTTGTATACATCGCTGGCAGTATCTGATAAGTCTCCGAAGATTCTGACCTTGGCAGGACATGCCTCTGCGCATGCTGTAAGCTTTTCACCCTTGGACAATCTTGAACTGAAGCAGAAGTCGCATTTGTCTACAGCACCGATTTCCTCATTAAAATATCTGGCATTATACGGGCAGGCAGCCATACAGGTTTTACAACCTATGCACTTCTTGGACTCCATCATAACGATACCATTAGAATGGTTCTTATAAGTCGCTTTTGTAGGACATCCAAGAACGCACGGCGGTGTGTTACACTGATTGCAAAGAACCGGAATGAACTCCCGTTTTCTATCCGCTGCCTTCGGGTCATCCCTTTCGAGGATCTTTGTCCGATAGCCATATGTAGGAACGTTATTGGTTTTCACGCATGCCGTCATGCAGAGTTCGCAATCTATACAACGATCCTGATGTACAACCATGCTATAGTGCGGCTTATACGGATATTTCTCCGCAAATTCACGTACCGATGCAAAAGCTTTATTGACAATCGATGTCGCAGAAAGAATGCTTCCACCAGCAAAAACACCTGTAATTAAAAGCCCCATCTTGAGGAACTGTCTTCTCTCAATATCAGGCACAATTTTCAAGTCTTCCTTCTTCAGGCCCTCTGTTTTGATTCGATTTGGTATCATCAACTGTTCCCCCTTTTCGACAACTGTTTCAATGAATTTCGCTCTTGTGTCCGCTGAATATTTTTTCGCCCAGAAGGAAGGTCAGCCCTACAAAGGCCAGCCCTCCAAGAACTATTACTATCTCATGGGCAGATGGCGCATACGAGAGTAATTGTGCGTAATCATTTACGCCAAGCTCGTAGTACACAGGTACAAGCTGACCGACGATGACCAGGTCATATCTCATAAAGAATATCCCAAATATCATCATGGCCGATGCAGCAGCTATAAGTTTCAGGTTCTGACCGCGAGACAGGACGAATAAAGCCAGAGGGATTACCATTCCCAGAGCCATTTCCAATACCCAGAAATTAAAAGCATAACTACCGGTCAGAAGAAGCTCTAGAGCCGCCGACTTGGCCTCACCGCCTACAAAACCAGCTATGAATTTCCATGCGGTAAAAAAGAGGATTGTACAGATCAGCAGGATGCCGACTTTTGTTGTAACATTTAGCGCACGCATCATTGTCGCATCCATTCTTTCTCCGTTGGTCTTGTATGCAAGCCAGGTAAAGAATATAATCGTTGCAGCACCGGACATCATCGCTGACGCTATAAAGTAGATCGGCATATAAGGCCCATACCAAAACTCTCTTCCATGCAGCATTCCGAACACTGCTCCCAGATTGCTGTGAGCAGCGATACCAGAAACAACTCCCATAAAACCCATTGCTGTAGCTATTCTTGGTTTATTCAAAACCAGGAACGTAAACTCAACGGCCATGAAGAACAAGTAAGCTCCATAAAGAGTCCCCATCCACCAGATATTCGAAGTCAGGTTCGGCGAAATAACATTATAGATAGCCATCCTGAAAGGGTTTTCAATCTCAAATGCAATAACGAAAAAGCCGGCCACTATCGTCATGATTGACAAAAAGACCGACCGCTTTGCTATCGGCATAAAATCCTTAACCCCGAATACGTGGCCTATAGAAGAGACAAGGCAAAGACCGGTAGAAGTCACAACAAAGAATACATATGTCGATATCAATATCCCCCACGGAACCTCTCGCGACGCTCCGTAAGCATGCATAGTGCCGATATATTTTGCGTGGAGCCCGGCTGCAACAGCTGCCAGAAAAAGCATACCCGAAATGATCAGAGCAGCATAATATCCTTTGGTCCCATGCAGAGCTTGCAGAACTCCAATCCTTACTCCGGCCCATCCTCCAGCGATGGCCGTGGCTTCGGCGGTTTTTGTTGCATTTTCAGCCATAAACTTACCCTCCTTTATATTTAGTCGCTATATGCTATTTTTTCTCTTTTGCGGCGACACCAACATGGGCTGTCCTGCCGGCTTTGACTGCATCAACCAACGTACCTGCAAGCCAGCCGGTTATGGCTATGCCTACAACGAAAACAAAACCGGTAACCAGAACCGCCATCACCATTGACAGACCAACAAGCATCCTTGGCACCAGTTCCATGCCGAGAGGTGTACCAAAAATGTGCCCGGCGATTTTTAATCCAAGCACGCCACCGATGAAGGAGCTGGGCAACAACCCTATTATTGCGAACAGGATCAAGCCTAGCACGGCTCCTACATATAGTCCTTTTTTCCCAAAGCTTCCAGTTTTCATGGCATACGCTCCTTTTCGTCTTGATTAACCCTAAACCGACCCGTGCGCCCTGCTCAACTTCGCTGCATGGGTCAGATGCGCAATCCCCCAGCCTATCAGTGATGTGCCCGCTACGAAGACACATCCTGTTGCCAATATACCAATTACCATCGACACACCTACGACTGCCCTAGATAGAAGTGCTGTTTCAATTGAAGTGCCCAGAAGATATGAGGCGATCTTAATTCCTAATACGCCCCCGACAAATGAGCTCGGCAGAAGACCTATGATGATGAATAAAATAAGACCGATGGTCGCCCCGGTGTATAAGCCCTTTCTTGAATATTGCGTTTTCATATCTATGGCCTCCTTTTGCATTCTTAGCGGAGATATAGCAGGATTCATGCCACTACAAATCATATTGATATTAAAAACTATTTCACTTCAGCTAATTTGCGTTTTTGCGAAAATATGGAGGGCGAAATGCAGCAGCGCAAAAAAGAAGATGTGATGTCTATGAAAAGACATAGGCGGAACCTGCGGACTACCAGTTCGACGGAAATAATAATATAACGGATTGAGAAACCGGAGACTAGTGGAATCCGAAACCGTAGCCGTGGTGTCTACCACCGGACCAGTAATTGAAATAATAGTGCGGATAGAAAGGGTAATAGTAGGGATAAGAGTACGGATAATAATAAGGTGATGGGTACTGATAATAATCGTAATCGTATGCGTTATACGGATAAGCAACACAACCAGCGCAGATCAATAGCAGAGCTACCAGAAGGTATTTCATATTTCTATTGTAATAATACATTTGAAAAAATCAAGAGCAAGCAGGACCCAAACCTTATGGCTTAGGAATCATTAGAAAATATAAACGAAAGATCGCGGGTCTTTATATGCGTGACATTGACGGCAAAGGCTCTGGGTCTTTTCCTTTACAGTCCACGTATGGGGTTTATGGCAGAGCATGCAGTCAATGCCTTTTTTGGAATGCGCTCCATGCTGCCCAAGCGTCAGCTGTGAACGATGGCATTCTAATGTACAGGTACGCGATGTCGGCAGTTCTCTGCTGTGCGGCCGGTGGCAGTAATGGCACGAAAAAGTCGCCATCGTCCCCTTCTCCGGCAACCCGGGATGACATATAGTGCACTGTTTTCTCGGCGTCAAGACAATTTCCCGTTTAGAATATCTATGACATTTCAGGCAGGAAAAATCATCAATAGTGAGCCCGTGCACTTCCCTGTCTCCATGGCATTTCAGGCAGACAGTCTCGTCCGGCTTAAAACTATGCTTAGCTCTGATATGGCAGACCTTGCATTCTATTTTTTTGTTCAGCACATGCTTGGCATGGCCGTATGACTTGGTCGGAGCCACAGCCCCCTGTGAAATTGCCTCTTCATGGCAGGAACTGCATTTCTGCCACGGAGTCGCACGTCCATGAGCAAGCGATATAGGATTCTTTCCAGTAGCAAGGTAAATCCCAAGTCTCTTGTTCTGCTCGATAATGCCTATTTCATGGCACTTCTGACATATAACGTCCTTATGCCTGCTCAGTTGAATATCCAGGAAAGAATCTTGAATCACATGGCACGAGGCACAGAAATCCGGATCGTTCTGTGAATATTCATAATACCTGTAACCATATAGGAACAGGGAAAAAACGATCGCAGCGAGGACAAAACCCTTTATATTATCAGACACCATCTACCGTTATTAAAGTAATGCCCGGGTTATTCAATAGAACTACCATGTAGCGCCAGCTTGAGTACGCGACATACTTTCGAGAACCTTCAACTTCGATATTTCGCCCAGGGCAATCAATGTATCTCCAGCTTTTATTGTGCTGCGTGACGTAGGATTAAACCTCATTTCACCAGTACTGCGCTTAATACCTACTACTATAACCCCAAGCTCCCGTCCTATACCGCATTGATCCAGTGACTGACCTGCTAATTTTGACCCTTCGACAATTGTAACTTCTTCCATTTGCAACTCTATATTGCCGGTTTTTGTTGCAAATTCTATAAAATCCACAACAGCCGGCCGAAGGATTGTATGAGCTATCCTCAAACCGCCGATGTGATATGGTGATACTACCTTGTCTGCACCGGCCCGCAAAAGCTTATTTTCAGACCCTTCCTCTCCAGCTCTTGCAACAATATGAAGCTGCGGATTCAATTCACGGGCACTTAGCACGACGTAAAGATTCAAGGCATCGCTCGGCAGCACCGATATTAGGCCTCTCGCTCTTTCGATGCCTGCCTCTTTAAGAATATCATCGTTAGTTGCGTCACCGGCTATTCCAAGCAGTTCATCAGGCTTGGCGTGAAACTCCCCATTCTTTTCTATAGCAACAAACGGCACGTGCTCGGCTTTCAACTCTCTGCATATAATTTTCCCCATTCTTCCGTATCCACAGACAATGTAATGTCCCTTCAGTTCTTTTATTTTCTTTTCCAATCTCTTCCTCCCGAACAGGTCCTGAAGCTCCCCTTCAACAATCATTTGGGCACCAGCGCTGAGGGCGTAGAGAAAGGTTCCCACGCCCAGCATCAGCAGGATCATAGTGAATATCATCCCGCTTCTCGACAATTCGTGCACTTCCCTGTAACCTACGGTTGTAAGTGTAATGATTGTCATGTACAATGAATCAAGAAAATCCCATCCCTCGATAACCTGATAACCTATATTTCCAATGGCTATGACCATAAGTATCAGGGCAAGGGCTAAGATAAATTTTCTACTCACTGCCTTTTGCGCTCTCCAATGTTTTTACAATAGATTCTATTTCTGCATCCATGCGTATCTTATGAGACCCCTCCCAATAAACTTTACCACAGTCGCTGCATTTTAAAAAAGCGCTGGCGCTTTGAAGCACATGCTCCGGAATGTCAAAAAAAATATCCCTACGATTTACGGATAACAGGATCCCGTTGCACAGCGGGCAGCGTTTGAATGCTTGAATTTGCACCGGTGTAATCCCGCATGACAATAGCACCTCTTTAAGTTGCAGCATTGTCTCATTGCTATGAATGAAAATATGTTTGCCTATCATTTTACTGCTGCAGAGACCACTATCTCTGGTAAGAAGTATCCTTTGTTCCTGCTTCGCTTTTTTCACTAAGTCTCTGTCGTCAATTGCACGGTAATACGTAGTATCAAGGCCCATGATCCGCAGCCATTTGGCAAGACTGCCGAGCATGGTGTCGGCAATGAACCTGGGTGTTATGATCATGATATGATCGTAACATAAAAAAGGCCATAGACCGATCAAGCAAAGATCTTGTCTATGGCCCGGAATTAATAAGCTGTTTTGAATTTAGCTTTCTTCTGTCGCAGCAGATTTGCTTTCTTCTTCGATCTGCATCGCATAGAAGTCGCCTTCTATAAACGTGTCTCTATAGATCGGCATCCCGGTACCTGCAGGGATAACACGCCCCATGATGACATTTTCCTTAAGGCCATTCAGCTCATCCACCCCACCGCCGAGGGCCGCTTCGGTAAGGACCCTTGTGGTTTCCTGGAACGACGCAGCGGAAACCCAACTTTCGGTTGCAAGTGAAGCCTTTGTTATTCCCAAAAGCAGGGGTCTTCCATGTGCAGGCTTTCCGCCTTCTGCTTTGACCCGCTCATTCTCTTCAACAAACACAAGCCTGTCAACCTCGTCTCCGATGAGGAAAATAGTATCGCCGGAATCCTCTATACGGATCTTCCTCATCATCTGACGGACTATGACCTCGATATGCTTGTCACTGATAGAGACACCCTGCAGCCTGTATACTTTCTGCACTTCATCAACAAGATAACGCTGCAATTCCTTTGGACCGAGTATGTCCAGAATACTGTGAGGATTAACAGACCCGTCCATCAGCGGCTCTCCGGCCTTTACCCAGTCACCTTCATGAACAGTAACATGTTTGCCTTTGGGGATAAGATATTCTCTGGTCTCATTGCCACCTTTTACAAGCACAACGCGCATACCCTTATGAGACCCTCTGAATTCGACTATGCCGTCAATCTCAGTAACGATTGCCTGCTCCTTGGGTTTCCTGGCCTCAAAGAGCTCCGCAACCCTAGGAAGACCTCCCGTAATATCTTTAGTTTTGGTCGTTTCCCTGGGTATCTTTGCAAGAATATCGCCCGGTGCTACTTCATCATTTCTTTCCACAAGCATATGTGCTCCGGCAGGCAGCATATAGCGCGCCGGGTTATTTGTACCCGGTATCTTTGCAGTCTTACCGGCAGTATCTTTTATCGATATCCTCGGCCTCATATTACCCGGATAGTCGATGATAACCTTGTGAGCCAAACCGGTAGTTTCATCGACCTCTTCCTTGAAGGTGACGCCCTCGAGGATATCTCCCAGGGCGATCTTTCCTCCAATCTCAGTCAGAATTGGCGTAGAATAGGGGTCCCACTCGACAAGTCGATGGTTCGCCTCCACACGCTGCTTGTCCTCGACAAAGATCCTCGCGCCATAGACAAGATTGTATTTTTCTTTCTCTCTTCCTGACTTGTCTACAATCGAGATCATAGCATTCCGGTTGAGAACAGTATTGAATCCTTCCTTGTTCTTGACAGCGTTAAGGTCAACAAACTTAATAAAGCCGGAATTCTTAGATGTAAGAACAGCCTGCTCGATGATCTTTGTTGCAGCACCACCTATATGGAAGGTTCTCATAGTAAGCTGTGTGCCAGGCTCTCCAATGGACTGAGCCGCAACAATACCTATAGCTTCGCCTATCTCGGTTGCTTCGCCTCGCGTAAGATCGCTCCCATAACATTTGCCGCAAACACCGTTCTTTGAGTGGCAAGTTAATACAGAGCGGATCTTAATCCTGTCAATCCCCGAATCAACAATCTTCTTCGCAAGCTCATCATCTATCATCGAGTTTCTTTGAGCGATGATTTCATTGGTCACCGGATCCTTGACAGTTTCGGCAACAGTCCTGCCGAATATCCTTTCCTCAAGGGTCTGTATAATCTCGCCACCCTCTATCAAAGCAGAAACGGTTATACCCTCCCTGGTGCCGCAATCTTCTTCCATAAGTATCACGTCCTGAGCAACGTCAACAAGCCTTCTAGTCAGGTATCCGGCATTTGCTGTCTTAAGGGCCGTATCAGCCAAACCCTTACGCGCACCGTGTGTAGATATGAAGTACTGCAGCGGCGTCAGGCCCTCGCGGAAGTTTGCTGTAATCGGGGTTTCGATAATCTCGCCGGATGGCTTTGCCATCAGCCCTCTCATGCCGGCCAGCTGCCTTATCTGTGCTGTACTTCCTCTTGCGCCTGAATCAGCCATCATATAAATGCTGTTAAAGGAGCGGCTCTCCTGAAGCTCCTCTTCAGAAAGGGCCTTGCCATCTTCAGCACCCAGTTCTTTCATCATCTCATCTGCAACCTTTTCAGTCACGTTAGCCCAGATGTCGATGACCTTATTGTATCTTTCTCCCTGGGTTATAAGACCGTCAGCGTACTGCTTGCTGACTTCCATGACCTCATCTTCAGCGTCCTTGATCAATTCGCCTTTCTTCGTAGGAATATGCATGTCATCAATGCATATTGATATGCCGGAGCGCGTTGCAAAACGGAAGCCCATTTTTTCCAGCTTATTGAGAAATACAACAGTCTCGCGTTTGCCCGCATTCCTATGTATAAATTCGATAAGCTTGCCGAGTTCCTTTTTGGTCAGCTCCTTGTTTATCATAGCAAAAGGAACATTTTTTGGAAGAATCTCGCTAAAAATCATCCTGCCTACAGTAGTTTCAATAAAGCCGCCATTGCTCCTCACTCTGATTCCGGCGTGGACATCAATTGCACCGGCGTCGTAAGCAACTCTAACGTCATCAATGTCGGAAAATGCCTTTCCTTCTCCAGCTACGCCCAATTTCTTCTTTGTAAGATAATAGATGCCCAGAACCATGTCCTGCGTCGGCAGCACAATAGGCTTTCCATTTGCAGGCGAAAGCAGGTTGTTTACCGACATCATAAGAACACGCGCCTCAATTTGAGCTTCAAGAGAAAGAGGCACATGAACCGCCATCTGATCGCCGTCGAAGTCGGCATTAAAAGCCGTGCAGACTAGCGGATGCAACTTGATCGCCTTACCTTCGACAAGCATCGGGTCGAATGCCTGTATACCAAGACGGTGAAGCGTAGGTGCGCGGTTCAGCAATACCGGGTGCTCCCTGATTACTTCTTCCAAAGCATCCCAGACTTCCGGTTTCTCTTTCTCAACCAGTTTCTTCGCCTGTTTGATTGTAGTTGCATATCCTTTTTCTTCGAGCTTGTTGAATACAAAAGGCTTGAAGAGCTCCAGCGCCATCATCTTGGGCAGACCGCACTGGTTTAAATCCAAATCGGGGCCTACCACGATAACTGAACGACCGGAATAATCGACTCTCTTGCCAAGCAAGTTCTGCCTGAAACGGCCCTGCTTACCTTTGATCATGTCGCTCAGCGACTTAAGAGCCCTCTTGCCTCCGGCCTTAAGGACCTTAGTCTTTTTGCTGTTGTCAAAAAGCGCATCCACCGCCTCCTGAAGCATCCTCTTCTCATTCTTTATAATGACACTAGGGGCCTTAAGCTCCATCAATCTCTTCAGTCTGTTATTCCTGTTTATAACGCGGCGATAAAGATCGTTGAGATCAGATGTCGCAAACCTTCCGCCGTCCAACGGGACGAGAGGTCTGAGATCGGGCGGCAGCACTGGAACAATATCCAGAATCATCCAGTCAGGCTGATTGGACGATTTTATAAAGGCATCTACAACACGCAGCCTCTTGGTAAGCTTCTTTTTTACGCCCAGGGATGAGACAGAATCTATCTTTTCCTTAAGCTCCTTTGCCAGCGTAGCGAGATCGACCTTCTTAAGAAGCTCCCTTATAGCCTCCGCTCCCATTCCGACCTTAAATTTAGTTCCAAACTCAGAGATCTTCTTCTTGTATTCCTCTTCTGTAAGAAGATCCTTTTCCTTGAGTGTCGTATCTCCGGCATCAATAACTATATAGTCCTCAAAATAGAGTACTCGTTCCAGTTGCCTGACTGTCATGTCAAGCAATGTGCCTATCCTGCTCGGCAACCCCCTAAGAAACCATACGTGAGCAACAGGAGTCGCAAGCTCGATATGCCCCATGCGCTCCCTTCTGACCTTGGATTGTATGACCTCGACACCGCACTTGTCGCATATTACACCGCGGTGCTTCATACGTTTATATTTGCCGCAAAGGCATTCCCAGTCTTTGACAGGACCGAATATCTTAGCGCAGAAGAGTCCGTCGTGCTCCGGCTTGAAGGTGCGGTAGTTGATGGTCTCAGGCTTCTTCACCTCGCCGTGCGACCACTCTCTTATCTTTTCGGGTGATGCCAGTTTTATACGGATTGCATCGAAATCCCGAGGGTTCTTTGGCTTTTGAAAAAGGGCGTAAATGTCTTCCTGCAAAGTTATCCCTCCCTGCTTCTCTTTTTCTCCAGCAGCTCGACATCAAGGCCGAGGCTCTGGAGCTCTTTTATTAATACATGAAACGATTCGGGGACTCCCGGTTCAAGCACCGGATC
>Ga0187785_10000160_pt1 | contig 24981 bp, 19 predicted proteins | sample 0815_BV2_4_20_MG_FD_132466 | JGI IMG/M metagenome (GOLD analysis project Ga0187785, IMG submission 132466) | Tropical peat soil microbial communities from peatlands in Department of Meta, Colombia - 0815_BV2_4_20_MG | ecosystem: Environmental > Terrestrial > Soil > Wetlands > Peat | place...
CAGTTAGTTAAAATTATTTGCGAGAAACTAATCGATTAAAAAACATAATAGACCAAAATAACTAAATAAAGAGTGTAACGCTCGTACGGAAAAACCGACGGCTCCACCCGCCTGCCTAGACCCGACGCGGCCTTCTCTTGACTCTCCCGGGGGAATCGGATAACGCTATGTCTCCAATAAAGCAGGTGAAAAATATTCCCCTTTAGGGGCTGTTTTTCGCCCCATCAGGACCTGCGAAGGATCCCCTGAAAATAAATCTCAAAGAATATTAACGGAGAGAAATCATATGCTGAGGTCGAATCTCGATAATGCGAACTTCAGCTCGAATCGGAATGCCCTTCATGCGGTTGGGAAAGTGTTCCGGGACCGGCGGCTGTGGCTGGTCGCGGCCCTGCTGGCTTTCCAGGCCGCTTGGACCGCTTCTCCTGTAGATTCAGCCCAAACCCTGAGTGCTCAACTCGAAGCTGTGATCAAGAGGGAACTGCCGCCTAATTTCGAGATTTCCATGCAGGTGACGGATCTGCAGTCCGGCCGCGTACTCATGGAAAAAAACCCCGACCTGCCCCTGGTTCCGGCATCCACCATGAAGGTGGCAACCAGTGCAGCTGCTCTGCAGGTATTACATCCGGACTTCGTTTTTGTGACGGAAGTGCTCGTGGACAGCCAGAGGGGGGCTTCGGCAGGGAACATTTACCTGAGAGGATCCGGAGATCCATATCTGGTAACCGAGGAATTGTTCAGGCTCACGCGATCGGTGAAGGATCAGGGGTTGGACGAGATCAGGGGAAACATCATCGTGGACGACTCTTATTTCATACCCGGCAAGCCCCTGGATGAGAATGAGAAGCTCGGCCCGCGAGCCTACCATGCACCGTACAGCGCTCTGTCTCTGAATTTCAACTCCATAAAGATCGTGGTGCATCCGGGGCCGAAGCCAGGCGATCCCGCAATCGTCATGACAGATCCGGTATCCGAGTACACGACTCTCAAAGGCACCGTGAAAACAACCAGCGGCAATAAGCCCCTTCAGATGGACATCACCAAGGAACTCACCGGCGACGATCGAGAAATCATCAATGTGGAAGGCACAATCGGGGTGCAGGCGCCTGCAAAAGGCAGGTACGTCAACGTGGCTGTGCCGGATATCTACACGGGCGAGGTCTTCAAGGAGTTTCTCCTGCGGGAAGGGATTCGAGTCGCGGGAAAAGTGGTTCGTGGCAAGGTCCCCGGTTCTGCAGTGAGTTGGGTGGAATTTCCTTCCCGGCCCCTGAGTATCATTGTTTACGGTCTGAACAAATTCAGCAACAATTTCATGGCAGAACAGATTAGTCTCGCCATGGGCGCTCACGTGTACGGCGCGCCGGGAACGCGGGAGAAGGGATTGGCGGTGGTGCGAAAGCACCTTCTTTCTTGCGGGGTGGACGAAGGATCGTTTTCATTGAGTGAGGCGAGCGGTCTGTCCCGCAACAACCGATTGAGCGCGTCCGCGCTGGTACGAGTGCTCATGCAAGGTGCGCGCGATTTTTCCTACAACTCTGAGTACTTGGCTTCATTCGGGGTAGCGGGGATCGACGGAACTCTCAAAGAGAAGTTCACCGATGCCGGAGCGCGGCGACGTCTCAGGGCTAAAACCGGCACCCTCAAAGGCATCACCGCGCTGACGGGATACGGCATGTCCATAGATCACAAACCGTTCGTGTTTGCACTGTTGATAAACAGTATGCACAAGGGAACCGGCCTCATCGATTACGGCGACAAAATCATGAGAGCGGTCCTCGACATGCCTTTCGGTACGCGTTGACCGTTCGGGCCATCTGCCGAGGGTAGCCGATGCCGGGAACAGCGTAAAAAGTTTCCCTCTGCAGACGGGCTGTGCGAATATTCGTTTTGGGGAACGCATCGAGAAGAATCAACGGGAGGATGGAGTTATGGCCAGAAAAAAAATAACGGTCATCGGCGCGGGAAACGTGGGCGCCTCCGTCGCAGCATATGCGTCGGCTCAGGAATTGGGTGATGTGGTGCTGGTAGACATTTTGGAGGGGATCCCTCAAGGGAAGGGCCTGGATATGTTCGAGGCTTCGCCTGTTCTCGGGGTGGACACTCGGGTGAGGGGATCCAATGATTATGCAGTCACCCAGGGAAGCGACCTCATTATCATAACCGCGGGAATCGCGAGAAAACCCGGCATGAGCAGGGACGACCTCCTGGCGACCAATGTGAAAATTGTGGGACAGGTCGCTGAAAAGGCCGCGCACTATTCGCCCGACGCAATCATGATCATTGTTTCGAATCCTCTGGATGCCATGGTCTATACCGCGTGGAAGAAATCGCGTTTTGCCCCCCGCAAGATCATGGGGATGGCGGGAGTTTTGGATACCGCACGTTTCAGAAGCTTTCTGGCGGAAGAAATAGGCGTATCCGTGGAAGACGTTCACGCTCTGGTCCTGGGAGGTCACGGAGACACTATGGTTCCGCTCACGCGCTACTGCTTCGTAGGGGGAATCCCCATAACGAATTTCATTTCCCAGGACCGCCTGGAGGAAATAGTGCAGAGAACCCGGCAGGGCGGCGCCGAGATCGTGAATCTTCTGAAAACGGGTAGCGCGTTCTATGCTCCGGCGGCTTCCGCAGTGGAGATGGCCAAATCAGTCCTCCTGGATAAGAAAAGACTGCTCCCCGTCGCTGCTTATCTGGATGGCGAATTCAACGAAAAGGGAATATTCGTGGGAGTCCCCGCGATTCTGGGTTCCGCTGGTGTGGAAAAGGTCGTGGATCTGGAACTGAGCCCCGAAGAACAGGAGGCGTTCGACAAGTCCGTGGAAGCGGTCAGACAACTGGTCCTCGACGTGGACAAGCTGCTGTAGCGAGGACGATAGTAGGTCTCGAAGGTACTGTCTGACCGGTTACTCACGCTCACCGCACACACACTTGCCTGATCCTGTCATCGCGAGGAGTGGAAACAAAGAAGCAATCCCGGTGTTAACTTATGGAGATTGCTTCGGGCTCCGCCCTCGCAATGACATGGTTCCACACATCAGGGTCGCCTAACCGACATTACGTTTTATCCCGTCTCGCTTTCAAGTAGTTGAAATCGGGGAGGGACTTCTTGTAAGAAGTTCCTCCCCGAACCCCACCTCAAGAACTTTTGGCACCCGCGGGCATCTGCATTTCCACTGAGGAAATGCAGATGCCCGCGCATGATAGAAGTTTCTGGGGGGGGGTCGGCGGGACACTCTTTACAAAGAGGGTCCCCCCAATCTTACTTTTTTGAAAGCGAATCCGTATTATGTCCTATGTTCAGGCCGTCCGTTCCCGCCGGACATCATTTCAGCGAACGTCTTGGTAGCCGGTGCGGGGAATCTGGCCGGTAATCCGTTTCCCGACAACACGGTGAGGAGCGGCCAGAGTGCTCTTACGGCCTTTTTGCCGAGGCCGAACACCCAGGGCGATTGTGCGGCGATTCCGTAGGCAAACATGCCGGCTCGTTCCCACATGGAGCCGTATTTGAGCTCGTTCTTGTCTTCACGGAGCTTGGAAATCAGCCTGGCAAGGGGGACCTTGACCGGGCATGCATCGTCGCACGCGCCGCATAACGTGCTCGCATCAGTGAGGGGATGACTCCGTTCCATGCCGTCCAGCAATGCCGTCAGGATTACGCCCACAGGTCCGGAATACGTTGAATCGTACGCGTGGCCTCCCACAACCCGGTACACGGGACATACGTTTATGCACGTACTGCATCTGATGCACTTGAGAATCTCGCGGTATTTGCCTTTGAGTATTTCCGTGCGCCCGTTATCCAACAGAACGATGTGCAGTTCCTTCGCGCCGGTGGATTCTCCCGGCTTTCTCGTTCCCGTGATCATGGAAACATAGCTGGAAAGCGGCTGTCCCGTAGCGGACCGGGGGAGCAAACGGACAAATGCAGAAAGGTCTTTGAGTGAAGGAATCATTTTTTCTATGGACAGCACCGCGATGTGGAGGGGCGGCAGCGTAGTAACCATTCGGCCGTTTCCTTCATTGGTGAAAATCACGATACTGCCCGACTCTGCTACGGCAAAATTGACGCCCGATATCCCCGCGTCCGCTGCAAGGAATTTCTCTCTCAGCCTCACGCGGGCGATTTTGGTGAGGACTTCGGGGTCTTCCGAATAGTCCACACCGAGTGTTTCGGCGAAGAGGCGGCCAACCTGGCGCCTATTCTTGTGAATAGCCGGGGCCAGGATGTGAGACGGCTTCTCTCCCGCCAACTGGACGATATATTCGCCGAGATCCGTTTCCACCACGTCCATGCCTCTTGCCTGGAGATGCTCGTTCAAGTGGATCTCTTCGGTAATCATAGACTTGGCTTTCACAATCTTCGCGGCCCCGCGATCCTTCAGCAGATGGAAGATCGTATCTCTTGCCATTTGGGCATCCCGTGCACGATGTACGACAGCGCCTGCCCTGGTGGCCTGCATTGAGAAACGATCCACATGTTCTTGCAGGTTGTCCAGCACCTGCAGTCGAACGGCAGAAGCTTCTTCACGCCATTCTTCCATCGGGACCTGGCTGACCCCCTCGTTTCTCTTTATCGTAAATATGTCCGTAGACGTTCGCATTGCATCCCGGAGGGACTTGTCCCGGATGGCGCGGCCCACGTTTTCACGAAAATTTACTGGCGTGCTGCTCATACATCCTCCACGTTTCGTTTGATGCAATTTCACTTTCAAGCATTTGAAATCGGAGAGGAACTTCTTGTAAGACGTTCCTCTCCGAAGCCCACCTCAAGAACTTCTACCATACACCGGCAAGATCGCTTCGGCTCCACGAGGGTAAGGAGATGAAGCAGAGAGGGAATCATACGCGTTCGCCACAAGATTTATGAGATTGCAGGCTGGGGGCTCTCCTGAGCGAAGTGATGAGACGGCTCTGCGTCGTCCGCAGCGAAGGAGTGCCCCCAGCCTGTGCTCAGAACCGAGTTACCTGTAAACAAGCGAATCCGTATCATACGACAGATTGCTTCATGTTATAAAGAGCTCGAAAGGGCCTGAACGACGAAAAGCCCCGTGAGAGGCTTTTCGAAAGAAAATTCGCGATGAACGTTCGATCCCTACGCAGAGCTCCTATTACAGGACCAGAGCAGGAGCCAGCAGTTCCGCGAGATTCATGACCTTCGCGTCGATGTGATAGTGCTCCACAATTTCCTTCAACTGGTCGGTGCAATTGTGGCACGACTGGAGCACCACGTTTGCGCCGGTCGCCCGTATTTCGTCCGCTTTGATTTTCCCGGAGGCGATCCGCCGTTCGGAAAATTCCGGCATTGCCAGTGCGCCACCGCCACCGCCACAACAAAAGCTGTGTTCACCGTGGTGTTCCATTTCCACAAAGTCGTCCACCGCGGCGCGTATGACGATTCTGGGCTCCTCGGTTATACCGCCCGATCGAGCGATGTTACAGGAGTCATGATACGTGAAGCGGTGTCCCTTCCATGCGGACTTGTCCAGAGTGATTCTCTTCTCTTCAATCAACCTGGCAAACAGTTCCATGGCGCTTGTGATCTTGAATGGGACTCCCCCCAGCCAGTTAGCCAGCTCCCACCTGAGACCGCGGTATCCGTGGCCGCATTCGCCGGACAGGAGGTATTCGCAGTCCAGCCTTTTTACTTCGTCGGCAATCCAGCTTGCGAACAGCTTTGCGTCCGGATCGATGCCGTTGAACATGGCATAATTGGTGAGATCCCAATATCTCGACGAAATCGTGAAATCTACCCCGGCTGCGTTCAGAACCTTGGCTGTGGCCTGAATGGTGAGCGGATAATACTTCGGCTCCCGGGGATTCAGCGTCAGGAAATACTTGGCCCCTTTCTTGTCGACGGGAATTTTGAAATCCGAGCATCCATCCTCGTCCTGGAGTTCTTCTTCGATCCATTCTATGGTCTCGACGAATTCATCCTGGGGAACGGCCATATTGTTTCCACTGTTATAATGCGTATCGATGGTATCCTGAAGATGCTTGGGCACTCGGCCCACCTGACACATGATGCCCCGAGCCGCGCGGGTCAACATGCCGTAGTCGACGCCCATGGGACAGTTGAACGTGCATCTGCGGCACATGGTACACCCACCCCAGAGCTTGTCGTACATTTCGTCCGCCAGTTCCTTGGTCAACGGCTGAGCGCCTACGAAGGACGGAAACACCTTCGCCATCCAGTCGTAGCGATATTTGTACCACTTCCGGAACCGGTCGGCCTTGTACGCGGGCAGAAGCTTCTTGTCCTCAGGAATGGACACGCTGTAATGACACGCGTCCGAGCACATGCCGCAATGGATGCATCCGGCCAGGGATGTCGCGACGATCCTGTTGAGCTTTGACGGAAGGATCTTCTCCATTTCCGCGAGCATCTCAGGCGTAAATTCCGGTTTCACCGGCCACTTTCTGTTTTCTTGAGTCCCGAGTTTTTCGTGCTTTTCCGGTTTCGGGGTTTCCTCTGCGGGTTTCGGGGCTTCCACTACTTTGATATGGGCTTTTTCCGCCGTATCGGCCATCTTATTCCTCCGGTATATCTTTGTGTATGCAAAATTGCTTTCGTTTCGGCACGCTGTTTACCTGGCGTGTCTGTTCAGGACCCCACGGCCGCCGAATATCTGGCCGAACATGACCCTGCCGAAGGGGTAAAGCACGTAATGGGATATCTTGCTGAACGGAACGTACAGCAGGAAAAACGTGGTCATCAGGAAAAAGACCCACATGAGACCGGTTTCCGGTCTTCCCGCATTCCAGAGCCACAGTGCGCCGAATCCCACAGCGAAGAAAACGGTCATGAGCGTTATGGCAAAGAAATCGTCAGGGCTGCTGATAATGCGAATTCTTGGGTCCGTGGCCCGACGATAAATCCGGCGAACTCCTATGAGAAAGGCGAGTCCCATAAACACCATGAAAAACTTGGTGACGACAGGCGTCATAAGGCCGGGGACAAGCGGGATGAGAAATGTCGCACCGATAGTCAGGAAGACGGCAATGTGGAAGACGACGAATTCCGCATAAAAATATGCGTGGTTTCGCGTACTTTCCATGCTCCAGGGCCTCATGACGTTTGCCAACGACTGAAGAGCGCCGGCAAACCGATCGCCCTTGAGCTCCGCCTTTTCCGGCGGTCCGGGTTTCTTCATGAGAAGATAAATTTTCGTGGCGTACATCAGCGCCATGAACGTCAAGCAAACGTATTGGATCGGCTCCTCCAATATTTGCAACGCGTGACTCACTGAATTTTCCATCCTGTATGTGCCTCCCTTGGCTCCATGCGATTATTGGCTGCCCCCGACAGGGGGCTTTTCTTGGTGCTTGCCTGTTGAGCGGCCGGCGGTATCCTTTTGACCATTCAAAATTAGATACAGGATAGATTCTCCTACTATCCAAGTCAAGAAAGATTTCTGATCGGAGTTGTCGTGTTAATGTCCATAAAATATTGATCTAAATGAGCAAACTGCTAGGAAATGAGGGGTTATGGCGATGCAATCTTTGACAAAATCTGTCGCAAAACTACCGGATTCGACCTCCGATACCCCCACCGCGCATCAGCACTCTCGCACGCATGACCGGTGTCACTTATTCTGGCTGCTCACGATTCGAAAATTTCGGGAATCAAGGATGGAAACATATAGGGATTCTCAAAAGTGGTGTCGGTTTTGAGTACGCGAAAAGATTCGATGACCGTCATTGCGAGGGCGAAGCCCGAAGCAAGCTCCAATTAAGCAAATAAGAGATTGCTTCGTCGTTCCACTCCTCGCAATGACATGATTGGATCGTTCGAATGTGGACGAGAATCACGGGCGAATCCGACAGAATTTTTGAGAACTGCTATATATACTTAACGACGGAGATTGCTTCGCTTCGCTCGCAATGGCAGCCTTTTCCCACCCGTAACTGAATGGATACAGATTTCCTCTATTTTTTCTGTTTTCACGGCGAAACGGAGCTATCGGTAGGCGAAAACAGACTGGCGATTCCGGGGCTGGTGTTCGAACCAGCGCCATCCGTCACACCGCGAGGTATTTTTTCTTTATGTCCTCGTCTTTTGCCAGTTCCTCGATGGTTCCGTGGTATTTTATATGGCCGTTGTCAACAATGTACGCACGATCGGAATGCTTCAGAGCAAATTTCACGTTCTGTTCGGACAGCAGGACGGTGAGGCCTTCCTGTTTCATCACGTCGATGAAATCTCCGAGTACTTTGACGATAATGGGAGCCAAGCCTTCGGAAGGTTCATCGAGCAGAACAAGCTCGGGATTGCCCATAAGCGTTCGAGCTATAGTCAGCATCTGCTGCTCACCGCCGCTCAAAAAGCCCCCCCGTCGGTTGTTGAGCTCTTCGAGTCTGGGAAAGTACTTGTAAATGCGCTCGTAGGTCCACCGTCCGCTTGTGCCTCTGCGACCCACATCCAGGTTCGCTTTGACCGACAGATCGGGAAAGATCCTCCTGTCCTCCGGCACAAAACCGATTCCCAGTCGCGCGGTTTTGTACGGCGGGAGCCCCGTTATATCCTGTCCTTTGAACGTCACTGTCCCCTGCTTGGGCGCACTGAGTCCCATGATGCTGCGCATGGTCGTCGTTTTTCCAGCGCCGTTTCTCCCCAGCAGGACCACCACCTCGCCCTGATCCACCTCCAGAGATACATCGAACAGAATGTGGCTCAATCCGTAATAGGTGTTGATTCCTCTAACCTCCAGCTGCATGGCTAAACCTCTTCACCCAGGTAGGCCTCGATAACCTGGCGGTTTGATGAAATCTCATTGGGCGTGCCTTCGGCCAGCAGAGTCTTATAACAGAGTACGCGAACCTTTTGAGAAATCCCGAACACCATATCCATGTCGTGTTCGATGAACAGCATGGTGATCTTGAGGCGTTCCCACAAACTTTTCACCAGTTCCACGGTCTGCCAGCGCTCTTCCGGGCTCATGCCCGCCATGGGCTCGTCCAGGAGCAGCAATTCCGGTTCCAGAGCAAGCGCCACGGCCATGTCCAACCGCTTCTGATTGCCGTGCGCAAGGGTGCCGCTCTGGCGCTGTGCCAGATCGGCGAGTCCCACACTGTCGAGGATTTCGTAGGCCCTATCCCGTGCAGACCGCAATTTTCTGAAATTCGTGACGATATTCAGATTGCCTCTGTCTTTTGTGATAACGGTGGACAGCACATTTTCCAGGACGCTCATTCTCGGAAAAATATTGGTGATCTGAAAAGCCCTCGCCATGCCGAGCTTCACGATATCGAACGGCTCCGAGCCCGAAACATCCTTTCCTTTGAAGATTATCCTCCCGCTGTCAGGGACGTGGTACCCGGTTATGAGATTGAACATCGTCGTCTTACCGGCTCCATTCGGGCCTATGATCGCGCTCAATTCGCCTCGAGTTACGGAAAAGCTGACGTCTTTGAAAATGGGATTGCCGTCGAATGATTTCGAAATGTTTTCTATGCGAAGAATATCTTCCGGCATGAGATTCACCGTTTTTTTCCGTTCAGGTCGGGCGTCTGCATGTGGGCAACCTTATGAATCGCCCCGCTTGAATAGTTGCTGGTACATCCCTACGAGTCCACCCGGCGCGAAGAGCACCACAAGCAGCAACACGAGGCCCAGAATGATGGCCCACAACTCCACCAGACCCTTGTGTGACTGCTGTACGACGATTTTCAAGAACATGAGGAAGGCAGAGCCGATGGCAGGGCCCACAAACGAGTACATGCCACCCACAAGGCTCGCCAGGATCGGTTCCGCAGATTTGCTCCAGTGAAGGAATTCGGTTTGCGCGAATCGGTTCAACTCAGTCAAAAGACCGCCTGCGAGACCCGCGAAAGCCCCTGCGATAATAAAATTGAGCCACTGATACCGCCTGACGTTGATGCCGATGAATTTGGCTCGTTCCATGTTTTCCCGGATCGTCCTGATGGTCAGTCCGAAGGAGGAATTTACGATCATGCGCATGAGCATAAAACACAGGAGAAACAGGATCAGGCAAAGCAGGTAATAATTTATGGGTCCCAGAAATTCCGGCCTCGGTATGCCGTGAATTCCGTCATCGCCGCCGGTGAAGGTGTACCACTGATAGACGATCATGTACAGAAGCTGACTGAATGCCAGCGTAAGAATCGCAAAATACAATCCTATCAGCCGCACGCAGAACCATCCCACCACGGCAGCCGCCACCGCTGCCACGATGGGAGCGGCCAACAGTGCGAGATACAGTGGTGCGCCCGCCTTCTTCATGAGCAGTGCCACCGTGTACGCTCCCACCCCGAAAAAGGCCGCGTGGCCGAAGCTCACCATGCCGCCGAACCCCAGGATAAGGTTCAAACTCATGGCAAACAGCCCCATGATGATCATTTCGGTGGTTACCCAAATCCAGTACTCGCCCGTTCGGCCGAACTGGGCCAGAACGAACGGCAGGAAGAACAGGGCTATCACCACAAGGGCTCCAGCGATCCAGTTCGTGTTTCGGGACGACGCTTCAGCCAGTTGCTTCTCCATCTTTCACCACTACCGTTCCGGTTTTCCGAAAAATCCCCATGGCCGCACAATAAGCACAAGAGCCATCATGAGGTACGGAAAGACAAGCGCCCATCTGCCCAGAGGAAGTTGAAGAAAGGTTATCCCCAAGCCTATGATCAGCGAACCCAGCAGTGCGCCGCCGATACTGCCCAATCCTCCGATGACCACCACTGCAAATGACTCGATAATCTTTTCCATGCCGATACCGAGGTCGATGTTGGCGAGGGCGGCCATCAAGACTCCTCCCAAACCGGCCAGCCAGCAGCCCAGCATGAAGGTGGATGTCATGACCCAGGATACGTTTACGCCCAGAGCCCCCAGAGTGTCCGGATACGTGACCGCCGCCCTGATCACGTTGCCCGCCCTGGTCCGATAGAGCAACACCCATAATCCGATGGCTATTGCAGGTCCCACCAGCAGAATGAATACGTTGTACGTGGGCAGAGCCAGTCCGAAAAGATCCACCGAGCCTGCAAGCACGTCGGGACGCGCAACATTACGGGGGTCTCCGCCCCAAACCACTCTCACCAGATCGTCGAGAATGAGGACCAGTGCATAGGTGAGCAGCAATTGCAGCAGATGCTCCTGATGGTACACGCGGCGAAAAAGGGTGGTTTCCAGAAAAAATCCCAGAATGGCAACCACCGGCGGCACCAGGAGAAGCAAGAGAAGAAAGTTCAGGAAAGATCCGCCTGAAAAGAACGTGCTCAAAGAAAAGGCGACGAACGCTCCGATCATGTACAGTGAGCCGTGCGCGAAATTGATCACCCTGAGCACTCCGAAAACCAGGCTCAGACCGGAAGCGATGATAAACAGGAGCATGCCCTGGCTCAGGCCGTTCACGAACATAAATACAACGTATTGAGGTGTCATAATGTCTTGCCGAATGGAAGAAAATCGTTACAGGTCGGCTGATCCCCCGATCGCCCGGGGATCAGCCACAATCGCCGCGACTACTTCTTTTCAGACTGCAGCTTTTTCACTTCTTCTACAGAGAGCCACACCTTTTCCGCGGGAACTTCCACTACGTCTTTCAGGATAAGAAAATCCTTATAGTTGTCATTCTTTGCCGTCGTGCCCACGTATATGCCCACATTGGCCATATGGTCCTCAGCCCTGATGTATCGATCGCCACGAAGAGACTTGAACTGCAGCCCGCCAAGAATCTTCACCACTGCTTCCGAATCGGCGCTGTTCACCTTTTTCATTGCTTCCGCAAGCACGATAAGACCGTCGTATGCCATGATAGCCCAGTCAGCCGGCCATTCCTTATATTTCTCATAGTATTTTTTGGTGAATTCCTTCATCTGGGGAGTATCGACCGCGTAAAAGGGGCAACGGGCGTAACCAAGGAGGCCTTCAGGCATATCTTTTCCCGTGGTGCGCAGCATATCGAGGTCGAACAGGGAAGTCAGACTGCTGCCCTTGAACAATCCATACGGGGTGGCCTGCTTTATAAAGCTGCTGAGGCTCCCGCCCCAGAGGCTGGAGAAAATGATGTCTGGTTTCCCAGCCATGAGCGTGGGAACGTACGGCGAGAAGTTCGTCTCGTTCACTTTCACCCAGACGGGGTCAAGAATTTTCACTCCGGGTTTCAATTTGTTGAGTTCGGCCTTGAAACTTTCCCATTGCGTGTGGCCGTAGGCATAATCCAGACCGATGTATCCATATGTTTGGTAGGGTTTTTGGGAGAGAAACAGAGCGCACCCACGAGCCTCGATTCCCGTGTTGGGAACGACCTGGAACATGAATGGCTGGAAATCGGTGGTAGTAAGGGCTTCCGTATTCGATGTATGAAAGTACACGATTTTCTTGAATTCCTGTGCGACCTTGGTTATCGCGAGGGCCACGGCACTACTGGTAGGTCCGATGAGAAAGTCGCACTTTTCGCTGAGGATCAACTCCCTCGCCATGTTCGCACCAATATCGGGCTTGAGTTGAGCATCCCGCACGACCAGTTCGAGTTTCTTGCCAAGGATGCCTCCCGCTGCATTGGTCTCCTCGATAAAGAGATCAATAGCGGCTTTTTGAGATTTGTAGAATGAGGCCCCGATTCCTGAAACATCGGCCACAAATCCGAGCCGAATCGTGTCCGCGGCCAGAGTCTCGGATGCCGCAAACCAGCCGCACACTGAAAAGACGGAGAGAAAAGTGACAAAGATCTTGAAATTCCTGGCTTTCATATTCACCTCCAAGTCGAGTGGTTGAAGCCTCAAAAAATGAGCGTCCCCGAAACTATAGTAATTCTGGAAAGTATTGTCGGTTTGATAAGCCTTCCCTTGCATGTACAATGTTGAAGCAGGTCATTGCGAGGAGCGTTGTGACGAAGCAATCTCGCTTTGGCGGACGAGATTGCTTCGGGCTTTGCCCTCGCAATGACAGTCCTCTAATCTTTTCGCGTAATCAAAGCCGACATTACTTGTAAAAAAACCTGTACCTTGTATCAGTTTGTCCCCACAACGGTGCGATCGGGGGAATCTTCATGAGGGCAGTTGCTCCGCGATTCGCGAAGCCGTGGGCATCGGTAGTCTTCGGAGCAGCGTCCGTATGAGCTGAAGAATGGACTGCCGACAGATGCTCAACTCCGCATTTGTATTTCTCCCCGGGGGAGTGTTTTCTCGGCGCGTTGGGGCTGCGTCACGCAAGGTGCGGCTCCTCAGTAGGTAAGCACCATGCCTCCATCGAAAAGCAAATCCCCACCGATAAGATACCTTGAATACCGGGAAAAGCCGAAAATAAACAAATTTCCGACGTCTATGGGGGACATCATTTCCTTGATGCGGGACCTGCCCATCATCACGTCGGTGACCACCTCTTCCGGAGTGATTCCTCTCTGTTCCGCCTGAGCGGGGATCTGCTTCAGAGCCAGAGCGGTTTTCACGAAACCGGTGCTCACGGAAAACGACCTGATTTTTCCTTCGCCTTCTGCTGCAATGGATTGTGAAAGCGCTCTCAAGCCGAATTTCGTAATGTTGTAGGCCGGCTTGTTCAATGTGCAGAGGTGCCCGTGGACGGAAGACATGTTTCCGATCGCGCCGCTCCCCGACGGACTTCTTTTCATGTGCGGAATAGCAAGTTTCGAGAGATAAAATGGTGCTCTGAGCATAATCCTTTGCATCAGGTCGAACTTTTCCATGGGAAAGTTCTCGACTGAATCGATATGCTGTATGCCCGCAATATTGGCCATGTACCGAATTGTTCCGAGCTTGGCTGCCTCGGCGACGGCATGTTCCATATCATGGTCCCTGGTCAGGTCCGTGGGGATGAAAACCATTTGGCCGCCGAGATCTCGAGCCATCTGCTGCGTTTTCTTGCCTTCCTCCACGTCCACATCCAGGCCCACAGTCATGAGATTGTTTGCAGCGGCCGCAACCGCTGTAGCTCGTCCGAGCCCGCTTGCGACACCCGTGACGATGCACACGTTGCCCGCATTAAAATCGTGGTCCACGAGGATGAGTATGTCTTCACGTCGTATGATGGGTTCTGAGATGTCCATGCTTTTCCTCGGTCTCCGCAAGATAATGCCGAAACCGGGAGCAACTTGCGTGCCAGCGGCGATCCACCTCACACCGCCTGAGTTTCCAGGATGAATTTTCTCGTTTTTCCCCAAGAATTGGGTTGTGAGGCACGAGCAAGCGAGGTATACCATTCTGTAGCATGCTGGCTACATATCGCACAAGTGCTACAGGAGCCGCCCCATGTCCCATCCGAAACAGAACAAGGGAGGCTGTACCGCCTTTCCCGGAAAACGGTGCCCCGAACTGGAACTCCTCGATCTGATCCTGGATAACATCTACAACGGTGTCATGATCACCGACGCGGATGGCTATGTCACGCATTTCAATACTCCGTACGGCCAATTCCTGGGGGTGGATGCGAAGGCCCAGATCGGCAAACATTGTACCGAAGTCATCGAAAACACCAGGATGCATATTGTAGCAAAGACGGGCAAGGCGGAAATCAACAGAAGCCACAGCATCAGGGGTCAGAACATGGTGGTCCAACGCATACCAATCAAGAAGGACGGAAAGGTAATGGCCGTCTTCGGCCAGGTCATGTTCAAGGACGTGCGGGACGTGGGAAAACTGGCTCACAAGCTCTCGCTATTGGAATCGAAAGTCGAATTGTACGAGAAGGAACTCATTTCCTTGCGATCGACGAGATACACCGTCGACAGTATCGTGGGGGTGAGCAATGAGATCGTTTCATTAAAAAGGGAGGCGCTCAGGTCTGCAGCCACGAACCTGCCGGTTCTCATTACGGGTGAATCGGGAACGGGGAAGGAACTGTTCGCACAGGCGATACATCATGCAAGTCCCCGTCGTCTCTACCCGTTTGTTCGCATTAATTGCGCGGCAATACCGCGTGATCTCTTGGAATCGGAACTGTTCGGGTACGAACCGGGTGCGTTCACCGGGGCTCTGGCCAAGGGCAAGCCCGGTAAATTCGAACTCGCTCATGGAGGAACAGTCTTCCTCGACGAGATCGGCGATCTTCCGCTGGAAATGCAGCCGAAATTACTGCGGGTTCTGGAAGAAAAAGAGGTTGAGCGCGTCGGCGGAACCTCCCTTATCAGGGTTGATTTTCGTTTGATAGCCGCGAGCAATCAGCCGCTCGACCAAATGATCGGGGATGGCCGCTTCCGCAAGGACCTTTTCTACAGACTCAAGGTGATTTCGCTCCACATCCCGGCCCTCAGACAGCGGGAGGACGATGTCATTCCGCTCGCCTATCACATCCTCGGGCAGTTGCGGGACGCCCCCAGCCCACGAATCAGAATCGACTCGGAGGCTGAACATGCGTTGCGCAAATATGAGTGGCCTGGCAATGTCAGAGAACTGCTCAACGTTTTAGAGGGGATGGCCTCATTTCTGGAAGGCGACGTGATCGAACTCAGAGACCTTCCGTTCCGTCTTTACAAGAATCGGAATCCTGCTTCGGACCAAGATCGCTCCATGCTCAGGAGCGCTCAATGGAGAGCCGAAGAAGACGCGATTCGATACGCTCTTGCCTCGACGAACCACAACAAATCGAAGGCTGCGGAGCTGCTGGGAATACATCGGACGCTGCTGTACAAGAAAATGCGAAAGTTCAAGATACCGCTTCAGTGAAATACGTTGCAGACATGGTGCTACATCTTCTGCCACAACATGCGTGTGTTTCTTCCCCGCAATGGAACGTCGTATTTTGGAGTATTCATTCGGTTACGGGTGGAAAAAGGCTGTCATTGCGGGCGCCGCGGAGCAATCTCCATGTTGAAGTGTCGAGATTGATTCGTCGTTTCACTCCTCGCCATGACAGAGCTTAGGCACTGCCCCGAATATCTGAAGATCTTAGCTAAGAGCAATGCGTTTTCAAATACTTGAAATCGGGGATGAACTTCTTGTAAGACGTTCCTCCCCGAACCCCACCTGAAGAACGTTTAGCACTCGCCGGCATCTGCATTTCCGCTGAGGAAATGCAGATGCCGGCTCATGATAGAAGTTTCTGGGGGTGGGTGGGCGGGACACTCTTTACAAAGAGGGTCCCCCCAATCTTACTTTTTTGAAAGCGCATTCGCATTAGAGCAATTTTCCGTTTCTTTTTGACAACGTGTGTGCTTATAATAGGCGGGGTTCTTGTGTTTTCAATTTGGTACGAGGATGGATTTTTTGATGCGTATTGCATTCAAGATACCGGTAGTGGTACTGATCCTGGTTACCTGCGCATCTTCCTGCTACGCGGAGGATTACCCGGGAATACGGATCGACAGCTCCTTCAGGGTGGAATATCTGTTCGGAAGATTGAACAATCGCTTGTCAGATCCCACCAATCCGGTTTACCAGGTAATTCCGGACTTTCTCCCCCTGAGATTAGACCTGCTTTCGCGAATGGCCGTGCTTACGGGCTTTGTGGAAATCTCTCCCTATCCGGTGATATCAGGGCGGCTGGTAGGATCCGTGAGTGTTGCCGAAGGCACTTTTCCTGTCCGTCGTTTAATCGATGTGACAGCCATAATAAACCAAACAGGGAATTGGGCGCGCTGGGAAGTCAAGCCCGATCTGGATACCTGGGAGGTTGCCGGACTCTATCATCTATGGAACGCCGCGGGGTACAGATTCAGTTTCACCGCAGGGTACAGAAGCGAAAGATGGCTTTTTCACGGAGAACCGACCGTGGCCGGAATCGGGACCCTTCGCGACGAGTATTCCTCGTCCATCCCGTTTATCGGGCTCCAGACCTCCATGCTGTTCCCGTGGTGGAAAGCGCGATTCGAGGTGCTGGGTTCGCCTTTCATGAACAGAAAGGCTACGATCGATAACGGGGCATTCAGAGCACAGGGAAACGGCACAAACGGAGGCCTGCTGGAGTTTCAAATGGAGGGTTCCGTCGGTTTGACGCCGTCTCTGTTCCTGGGCATAAACGCGTGCTATTCGTATCAGGAGTTGTACGGCAACTCCACGGCATCATTCAGAGACTTGGGAGGAAACACCACTTTCACCCTGTACACCACTGCGGACTTGCTACGGATAGGATTCGACATAAACGTGTTGTTCTGAATCACCCATCACAATTCACTGCAACGCACCTCGCTTTGCCCCCACATGGATTCAAGTTCTGCCTTCCACGCTCGGACAGCGTCCAAAGCCCGTTGAGCAACCATTTCTTTCTTTCGTTTCTTGGGGGTGCCTTCCGCCGCGGAATCTATAATTCCGAAATTCACGTTCATTGGTTCGTACCTCTTGGACGGAAGATCGCGGGTGTGTTTCATGAGCGCACCTATGGCGGTCCCGGAAGAGGGCAGGCGAGGCTCAAGCCCGCGTGCCAGTAGCCCGGCAAGGATTCCTACCACCAGACCGGATGCGGTTGATTCGATATAACCTTCTACGCCGGTAATCTGGCCGGCAAAAAAGGCGTGGGGCCGGTTCCGGCACCGGGAAAATTCGTCAAGCGCACGAGGCGCGTCCAGGTACGTGTTGCGATGAATCGAGCCGAGTCTCACGAATGAGGCATTTTCGAGTCCCGGAATCATCCGAAACACACGCTCTTGCTCGGGGTGAGTCATTTTGGTTTGAAATCCCACGAGGTTAAAAAGCTTCCGTTCCCGATTCTCGGCTCGAAGTTGAACCACCGCAAACGGCCTTTTGCCCGTTGCCGGGTCCACGAGTCCCACCGGTTTCATGGGTCCAAAAGACAACGTATCCGGGCCCCGGCCGGCAATCTCCTCCACGGGGAGGCACCCTTCGAAATGAGGAATATTCTCGAAGGGGTATGGATCGACTTTTTTCGCGTGTACGATTGCATCGACAAAGGCCCTGTACAGCGGCTCGTCCATGGGGCAGTTCAGGTAATCGCCCTCTCCCTCGCCGTATCGCGACGCTCTGAATATCTTGCTCATATCAAGGGAATCGGCAGCCACAATGGGAGCAATGGCGTCGTAGAAGGACAGGCCGTCCGAGCCTATGATGCGGGCTATATCCTGAGCCAGGCTGTCGGACGTGAGCGGCCCGCTGGCAACGATGACCAGACCGTCGCTCGCGTCCGGAATTCGGGTCGCCTCCGTACGCTCCACCGTGACCAGGGGTTCCTCATCCAATCGAGACGTAATGAACGATGCAAAGAGATCTCGATCCACTGCCAGAGCTTTTCCGGCGGGAACAGCGGTTGCGTCAGCCGCTTCCAGGATAAGGGAATTCATGATGCGCAATTCTTCCTTGAGCAAGCCTGCCGCGGAGGTGACGGACGAGGCTCGCAGAGAATTGGAACACACCAGCTCGCCCAGATTAAAAGACTGATGCGCGGGAGAATATCTGGAAGGTTTCATTTCCACGATTCGTACGGGGAGACCTCTCCGCGCGAGCTGCCACGCAGCTTCGGATCCGGCAAGACCTCCTCCGATAACCGTTATATAGGCCGACATCTGTGAATTCACCCAATTCTCGCACTTCTTGGTATTGCTTTTCGTACGTTCGATGCCGGATTTCATGACCAAGAGAGATTGCTTCGTCGCTGCGCTCCTCGCAATGACAGGCCCGAGCAGTGTCATTGCGAGCGAAGCAATCTGCTCGGATAAAAAAATGTGCGACCTGATTTAAGAAAACCTGCGCTTAGTCCCAACTGGGCACAGCGGCACCGTCATGCCTTTGTTCCGGACTGCGCTGGAACCATCAATTTCTCGTGAGCGCCAGCAGTTTCGAGATGCCACCCGTGAAGAAAGGATTCGGTGATTTGATCTCTTCTTTCGGTTCCGTCCGGCCGGGAGTCTTTCGTGACGCGATAATGGTATCGCCGCTGGTGAGAACTGTCAATCGGACCGGCACCGTTCCAGGGCCCACCATGCCAATCTCTTTGGCGGACGCGAGTGAGAGATCGACAACGCGTTCCCCGACGAACGGACCCCGGTCGTTTATGCGGACAACCACCTCTTTCTTGTTGAGCAGATTGGTGACTTTCACTACGGAGTGCAGAGGCAGCGTGTTGTGTGCGGCAGTGAGCAGATGCATGTCGTACACTTCACCGGTTGCGGTTTTTTTTCCGTGGAATCCCGGGCCGTACCACGAGGCCACTCCGTCCTGAAAATGGCCTGTTTTTGCCTTTTTGAGCGGATAATAGGTTTTTCCCAGGACGGTATAGGATTTGGGGCAGTCCTTCTTCGCATGCTGAACGCTCGTCGCACAGCCTGTTGCCATAAGAAGAACCGCACAAACAAGCGGAATGCTTTTGAGGAACAGTTTCATTGGTTCGGCTTCTCGATGTGCAAGTCCTCAAAATCAGCCGATTTATAACATGTGAATGAGTCAAATGTCAAGCATATCCTTGAAAACACCAATTACTATCTAATATTTAACAATATAAAATGATCAGACCATTTTCCGAAAAACCGCATCGTCGCGGTACCTTATCGTTTTCTCATTGTTTCCTAACGGAAGCCTAACAAACCACGATCATTGTGGGGTGTCGCGTTGAATGCTGCGTCAATCAAGATCGGAAGCAGATTGAGGCACAGAGTCTTCACCAACACTTCTGATGTGCATTCAGAGAAGCAATATTCAGGAAAGCTGGGGTATCTCCGGATAGCAGTCAGGCCACTGGGTCGTGGCAGGAGGAATGCCAGCTGAGGCGCTCGTGCGATTGCATGGTATAATACGGCACTGATTTCTACGAGGAGGATTTGATGCGACGACGGCCTGAGACCTTCAAGGGTACGGTGTACCACACCGCATCCGGTCCGTACGGAACTCTCCTGGAAATTGAGGAATTTTCTTTGTGGTACGGACAAAAGCAGGCCCTTTTCGAAATAAATATGGGAATAGAGAAGGGGCTCGTCACAGCGCTCATCGGACCGTCCGGATGCGGAAAATCAACGCTCTTACGATCCATAAATCGTATGAACGATCTCATAGACGGGCTCACCACAAAGGGAAAAATCGCTCTGGACGGGACGGACATTTACAGTCCCCACGTAGACGTCATTGGCCTGAGAAAGATCATGGGAATGGTTTTCCAGAAGCCCAATCCGTTTCCCATGTCCATTGCTGCGAACGTTGCTTATCCGCTGCGGGTGGACGGAATACGCGACAGAAAAACCATTCAGGAGACCGTAGAGAATGCCCTGAAGGGATCGGCCCTTTGGGACGAAGTCCGTGATCGGCTTCAGGATAATGCGCTTGGACTATCCGGCGGCCAGCAGCAGCGCCTGTGCATCGCGCGGGCCATAGCGGGCGGTCCTGAAGTGCTCCTCATGGACGAACCCTGCTCCGCATTGGACCCCGTTGCAACGGCAAAGATCGAGGATCTCATAGACGACCTCCGGGGAAGGTACAGCATCGTAATAGTAACTCACAACATGCAGCAGGCAGCTCGAGTCTCGGATAATACCGCGTTCATGTATCTGGGATCTCTCATTGAATACGGAGAGACTTCGACCATTTTCACAAATCCCAAAGTTGAAAAGACCATGGAGTACGTCACAGGCCGGTTTGGATGACTCTGGAGCCGAAATGCGCTACAGACTTTGGGAACACCTAGCGATGCACCTGAGACCTGCTTGAGGAATTCGTATGGAATTACCCGAACGGAAGATCTTCACAGTAACGGAATTCACCGAAAGAATTCGGGATCTACTGGAACAGAAATTTCCTTCCGTCTGGATTCAGGGAGAAATATCCAATTTGCACGCGGCTCCTTCGGGACACGTCTATTTCACGCTCAAGGACGATGCTGCCCAGATCCGCTGCGTGATGTTCAAGATCCAGACCAGGTTTTTGAAATTTCGCCTGGAAAACGGCCTGCACGTGATCGCGTGGGGTAGACTGTCGGTGTACGGGCTCCGGGGGGAGTACCAGTTGATTTTGGACACCATGGAACCTGCAGGCCTCGGCAGTCTTATGCTCGCGTTCGAGCAATTGAAGACCAGGCTGACAGCCGAGGGCCTGTTCGATGTCTCCCGCAAGAAACCGGTCCCGCCTTTTCCCAAGCGCATCGGACTGGTCACGTCCGCAAGGGGCGCGGCAGTCCGGGACATGATCCGAATCATAAGGAGGAGGTTGCCGGGAACCCATATTCTCGTGAGCCCTGCGACCGTGCAGGGCGACCGTGCACCGGAGGAGATCAAAGCAGCGGTGCGCCGCCTGTGCGAAGCGGGAGATGTGGACGTGATCATTCTGGGACGAGGCGGTGGAGCCATCGAGGATCTGTGGGCATTTAACGACGAGAAGGTCATCAGGACCATTGCAAACTGCCCTTTGCCCATCGTGAGCGCGGTGGGGCACGAGACGGACGTGACGCTGGCGGATTTCGCCGCGGATTTGCGAGCTTCGACTCCGTCCGCCGCCGCGGAAATGCTTGTTCCGGACAAACGTGAGCTTGATGCCGCGGTTCTCCATCTCGGGACAAGGCTGCACATCGCAATGTACAACGCGTTGGAGAGCTTGTTCCGCTCCGTGCAGGAGCTGATGGGCAGATTCTACGATCCCCGGCGCCAAGTCCGGGAACACAGGATGAGACTCGACGAACTTGCTGTTCGCTTGAGCCGCTCCATGCACCGCAGCCTGGATACCCACCGGAGGGATCTGGAATCCACAGCGTCGCGGTTGAGGCCCACGTACGTATCGAGACTGGTCGAGTCGGGGAAAACGGAGTTCAATGCACTGGTCCAGCGATTGTGCCGTGCGGTCGGTGACGTGGCGAGGAACGATCGAACCAATCTGGAGAGTCTTTCCGCCAGACTGGACAGTGTCAGCCCTCTTCGCGTCCTGTCCAGAGGCTATTCCATCACATTCAAATCTGATACGGGAGCCCTGGTCACGGACGCGGCTCAGGTGGAATCGGGAGACGAAGTCAGTGTCCGCTTGCACAAGGGAATGCTTTTTTGCCTGACCACGGGAAAACGTGATCAGCCAGAGGATGCTTGATACCATTGCGCTTCCACCTATTTGAAATCGGATGAGAACTTCTTGCAAAAAGTGCTCCGCGATTCTTCCTCACGGGAATGCGAATCCGTATCATTCAGTCTCGGGAAGGAGCCGTCGTTTCCGCGTCATTGCCAAGAGTGTGCGATGACGGGCCTTTTTCCCTTCCCAAAGGACTGGATACTGCTGTACACGCATTTTTTTCTTGAAATGGATGGAAGATGTGATAGAAGGGCGGCAAATCTTATCACCATACGCATATTTGCGAACCGAGAGAAGCCTGGCGGCTTCAAATGTCCTGTCGTCGGGCTTTTCGTTTGTACGGATAATGGATAAGTATTGCTTTTCGTAAGTTCGGTGCCGGATTGCATGACCAGGAGAGATTGCTTTGTCGCTTCGCTCGCAATGACAGGCCCGAGCAGTGTCATTGCGAGCGAAGCGAAGCAATCTACTCCGACAAAAATGTGCGCCCCGATCTAATCGCATTTGCCTCAAGACTTATGAGATTCCAGGGCTGAGGGCTCTCCTGAGCGAAGTGATGAGACGGATCTGCGTAGTCCCCAGCGAAGGAGTGCCCCCAGCCTGTGCCCGGAATCGAGTTACCTGTAAAAAAGTGAATCCGTACAAGATAACCTGTGCTAAGTCCTAGAATTTCTGTAGAAGCAACTTGATAGGTATTTTTCATAAGATAATATCCCATAAAAGATAAGTTATTTATTGAGAAATTCGATTCAATCTGCTATAATTCAATCGTTAAATGTCCAAATGACGGGCATCAATGTAAAAACCTTCAAGTGAGGTTCATCATGGAAAGGGTTATGGTTGTGGTGCTTGCTGCGACGTTGTTCTTGGGGGCTTTTGCCGGGCAGGCTGACTGCATGAACGCGTGTCCGATGCCGGTTCCCCAAAGTTGTCCGCAGCGTACACTGATAACGAAAATGGTTCCGTGCGTGAGAACGGAAATGGTGCCCGAGGTGCAGCCCTGCACACGCATGGTGCCCGTGCAGAGAATCGGATACAGGATACAGAACGTCATGCTGAAGGGAACTCCCGTGGGATGCCCCGTAGGCCAGGACGGATGTACGAAGTGCTGCCCTCAGCCGTTCTGTCAGGTGGTCCAGCAGAAGGTGCCGTACGTCTATTATCAGCCGACGCCGGTGCCTTGGTATAATGTGGTTTATAAGCCGGTTTGTCGCCAGGTTATGATGCCGCAACAGTACATGGTGGAAGCCACGCCCATATGCGGCAAATAAGTTGATGTCCGTTGGACGGGGTGGGGGAATTCCGGAGCACGGTTTCGGGATCCCCCCATATTCCTTGTTGTATTACGGCTTCCGTTCCTGAATTCACCCTCCAGTCCAGCCTCGCCGTGAGAATGGAATCCTGTCATCGTTCCTCTTTTCTGAAATCAACGTGCGTACAGCCGTTCCCATCGGAACTGATTGACATGTGTTTCCTGGTATCGGATACTCTGTTTTTCAAATAAGTCGGGAGCTTCTTCTGATGAAAAACGTGGTCGTTACGGGTGGCGCGGGTTTTATCGGCAGCCATCTGATCGGAACTCTTCTTTCACGGGGAGAGTATGTGATTTGCCTGGATAATTTGTTTACGGGCTCGAAAAGAAATATTGCACCGTTTCTGAACAATCCCAACTTCGAATTCGTCCGACATGACGTGGTTGTTCCCATCCTTCTGGAAGCCGACGAGGTGTATCATCTTGCCTGTCCGGCATCACCCGTGCACTATCAGAATAATCCCATCAAGACGCTCAAGACATCGGTTCTCGGAACTCTGAACATGCTGGGGCTTACCAAGCGCACCAGAGCCAAAATTCTTCTCGCGTCCACATCCGAAGTGTACGGCGACCCGAATGTCCATCCGCAGCCCGAATCGTATTACGGAAATGTCAATCCCGTAGGGCCGAGGGCTTGCTATGACGAGGGTAAAAGAGCCGCTGAGACGCTCATGGTAGGGTACAGGGATTACAACCATGTGAACGTGGCCATTGCGAGGATTTTCAATACGTACGGCCCGAGGATGCTGCCCAATGACGGGAGAGTGGTGAGCAATTTCATCTGCCAGGCATTGCGGGGCCACAATATCACTCTGTACGGAGACGGAAAACAGACTCGATCTTTTTGCTATATTTCCGATATGGTGGACGGATTGGTTCGGCTCATGGAGAGCTCCGAGACCACCCCCGTGAATCTTGGCAATCCCCATGAGGTGACCATTCAAGATCTGGCCGAAAAAATCTTGGAGATGATTCCGGCGACGAACTCCGGCATCGAATTCAGGCCGTTGCCGACGGACGACCCGATAAGGCGCAAACCGGACATTTCTCGTGCTCGAAACATCCTCAAATGGGAACCGAAAGTCCCGCTCGAATCAGGACTGGAAGCGACGATAGCGTATTTTCGCGAGGCACTGGAGTCGGTTCATGAGCCGGAATAAATCGAACAGCAGCATGAAGAGATTCGTTTTGATCACGGCCGGCACAGCTCTCGGATTGTTTTTTCTCTTTCTGACATTCCGTGACATCTCGTTTCCCGATTTTCTGAACGGAGTGAAGGAAATGAATCCCGTTTACCTTCTGCCGGGCATACTCATCATGTTGTCCGTCCAATTGGTGAGGGCGCTAAGATTTGGATTGATACTGAGCCCGTTCTGCAGGTTGACGGTCAAGGATTTGTGGGATCTGCTGAATGTATGGGCAGGAGCCAGCATGATCATGCCCGCTCGCCTCGGGGAGCTGGTAAGGCCGTACCTGCTGAAGGAGCGTGGAGCATCGTTTTCCAGCGGGATCGGTGCGGTGATGGTGGAGCGTTTCTTTGATTTGTCGGGCCTGTTGCTCTTGCTGGGGCTGGTGCTGTGGAAGACACCTGAAATTCCTAAACCGTATTCGTTTTTCGGCGAAATGGTGCTCGGAGTGCTGGCGATGGGGTATGTGGGAGTTTTGCTTACCCTGGCGTATCGATCGAAGGTGCAGGCCGCTGTGACGAGAATGTTATCGGTGTTTCCTGAGAGAGTATCCCATTTCCTGGACGGATTTTTTCAGCGACTGCTCGA
>Ga0187785_10000162_pt1 | contig 24929 bp, 27 predicted proteins | sample 0815_BV2_4_20_MG_FD_132466 | JGI IMG/M metagenome (GOLD analysis project Ga0187785, IMG submission 132466) | Tropical peat soil microbial communities from peatlands in Department of Meta, Colombia - 0815_BV2_4_20_MG | ecosystem: Environmental > Terrestrial > Soil > Wetlands > Peat | place...
GAGATCGAGAAGGCGCACCCGGACGTGTTCAACACGCTCCTGCAGATCCTCGAGGACGGCCGCCTGACCGACTCGCAGGGCCGCACGGTCGACTTCAAGAACACGATCATCATCATGACGTCGAACCTCGGCACGCGGGACATCGCGAAGGGGATCGGCGGGATCGGGTTCGCGTTCGAGCGCGAGGGCGGCACCGACTCCTACGACCGGATGCGCGCCAACGTGATGGAGGAGCTCAAGCGGCAGTTCCGTCCCGAGTTCCTGAACCGGATCGACGAGGTGATCGTCTTCCACACGCTGACGCAGGACGACGTGAAGCAGATCGTCGACCTGATGATGAAGCGGGTCGAGGAGCAGCTGAAGTCGAAGGACATCGACATCACGCTCACCGACTCGGCGCGCACGCTGATCGCGGAGAAGGGCTACGACCAGACGCTCGGCGCGCGGCCGCTGCGCCGTACGATCCAGCGCCTCGTCGAGGACCCGCTGGCCGAGAAGCTCCTCTACAAGGAGTTCCGGGCCGGCGAGACCGTGATCGTGGACGCCGTGGACGAAGAGATCGTCTTCGGACACGGGCCGGGCGCCGAGATCTTCCCGCCGGACGCGCCGCCGGTGGAGCTCGCCGGCTCCACCGAGTAGCCGCGGCTCAGCGTTCCGGCACGACGACCAGCGTCCGGTCGTCCTTCCAGGTGATCACCTCGGCGTCGCGCCGGAAGATCCGCTTGGTGCCCGTCGTCAGGTCGTAGATCCACGCCGTGCACGGGCTCCCGTCCGCAGGGCAGATGCCGTAGGCGAGCTTCGTGCCGTCGGGTGAGAAGTGCGGCCAGGAGACATCCTTGGAGGAGGTGATCGTCGTGAGCCCCGACCCGTCGGCTCGCTCGATCTGGAGCCCCGTGATCGGCTTCACCGAGACGAACGCGAGCTCGCCTCGGCTCGACCATTCGGGCTGGTAGGCCTCGGGCGGCACGAGGAGATGCGCCGGCCCGCCCGTGGGATCGATCGTGTACAGCGCGTTCTCGTACTCGAACACGATCCGGGTGCCGCCGGGCGACCACTTGGGCAGCAAGGCGTGACCGCCCATCTGGTGGTGGGTCAGTTGCGTGACCTCACCCGTGGCGATGTCGAGCACGCAGATCTGGTTGCGTCCGTGCGCGTCTTCCCGCTGGAAGGTGAACCGCGTGCCGTCGGGCGACCACTCCGGGCCGGCCGATTCCCGCGGCCCGGTCGTGAGTTGCCGAGCGTTGGTCCCGTCGGCGTCCTCGATCCAGATCTGGCCGACGCCCCGGGCGTCGGGTTCGGTGAACGCGACCTGCGATCGGTCGGGCGAGTAGCGCCACCACGTCGCGTTCGGCCGGGCGGAGTCCAGCGCGAATGGCGTCGAGGCGCCTCCGTCGATCGGAACGAGCACGAACCACCCGAAGGGTGAGGTTTCCGTCGGCGGCGGCTTCGCGGGTTCGGGGGTGCCGGGGCGGGACGCGGCGAGGATCCCGGCCACGCCGATCGCGACCATCAGGAACGCCGTGAGCACGTAGACGCCGGCCTTGCGACGGTTCGCGCGGCGGCGCTGGCGGCGGGTCTGCCGCTCGAGCGCGCCGGGGTTCGGGCGCGCCCCGCGCGTGACCTCGCGGAAGAGCTCCTGGATCTCAGGCATCGCCGGCCTCCTCCGCCTGCCGGATCGCCCGGCGTCCCTGGGTGGTGAGCGTCCGCACCGTGCCGGGCCGGATCCGAAGGATCTCGGCCGCCTGTTCCGACGGATAGCCCAGAAGGTCGGTCAGCAGCAACGCCGCCCGCTGCCGGGGCGTGAGGCGCATCAGCAGCCGTTGCACGTCGGCGCGGACCTCCACGTCCAGGTACTCATCACGCGGCTCGGCGGCCGGGAGCGCCTTCCGGATCGCCACCGCCGCCCGTCGCCGCCGGCTCCGGAAGGCGTTCAGCGCAACGCGGAACAGGTACCCGGTGGGGTCGTAGATCTTCGGGTCGTCCCAGCGCTCCCAGAGCTTCAGGAAGGCCTCCTGCATCAGCTCCTCGGCGTCCTGGCGGTTGCCGGTGACGAAATACAGCGCCTTGAACAATCGCTCGTGCTCCTCAGCGAAGAACGTGTCGAAGCGCGTCCGCGCCTCCGCCGGGCCCCGGCGGAGGGGGATCACTTCGCCTTCGGCTTCTCCTTGCACAGGCCTTGAACGCATCCGGGCCATCTTCCGCTCATACGGATCTGAGAGAAATGGGGCGGGCGGAGGCGCGCCGCGCACGCCCCCGCCGCCCCACGCACCACTAGCTGTAGCGGTTGATCAGGAGCTCCGTGTCGGACACCCATTGCGGACCGTTCAGGTCGGTCAAGACCTGGGTGCCGGTTCCGGCCACATGCCCGGTTCCGAGGTTCAGGATCTTCACATCCATGATCGGTCCCGGCTGGTTCTCCCCGGTGTACGAGAGGAACGCGATCTTCGAGCCGTCCGGGGACCAGGCGGGGGCCCACGTGCCGCCGTCGTCGCTGTAGACGTGGTGCGCGTGTCCACCGCTCGCGTTCATGATCCACAGCTCGCCGCCATGGAAGTACGCGATCCGTCCACCGTCGGGCGACCAGGTCGGCTCGTAGTCGCTCACGGAGTCGTGCGTGAGACGGGTCGGGGTTCCCCCCGCGACCGGGATCGTGTAGATCTCCCCGTTCGGCTCACCGCCGTCGTCGCCGGCGTTCGACCCGCCCCAGTAGACGAGCGTCGAGCCGTCGGGGGAGAACTGCGGCCGATAGTCCCCTTGGCCTGGGGCGGCGTGGGTGAGCTGCCGGCGGTGGGACCCATCCACGTTCATCACGTAGAGGTTCCCCTTCCAGGAGTAGGCGAGCCGGTTCCCGTCCGCGTTCCAGGAGACGCCGAGATGGCCATCCCCGTGACCGCCGACGCCGACGACGAGGGTCCGTGGGTCGATGCCGGTCGGCGTGGCGGTGCCGACCGAACCCGTCGGGGTCACGAAGGCGACGAGCAACCCGGTCGGGGAGAGCTGCAGTCCGTTCTGCTCCGTGAACCGCTCCCCGAACTGCTGGTTCGGCGTTCCATCGAGCCCGATCACCTGCGCACCGATCGGCGGCGTGGTGTTGAACGAAACGCTCGGACTCCCGGTCCCGCTGCCGGCCGGTCCGCCCGTGTTCCCGGCGGGACGCGTCACGGCGAAGACCACCGCGAGCGCCGCCGCGATCGCGACCACCGCGCCGATCGCACCGACCCTCCGGTTCCGCTTGACGGCGTCCTGCTTCTTCCGTTGCCGCTCCAGCGCATCCGGCTGGGGCGGGCTCTGCTTGACGACCATCTCGTAGACCTCCTCGATGTCCGGCATCACGCCTCCCTCAGTGCCGCTCGCCCTTGCGAGGCGAGCACCCGAACCGTGGTCGGTGCGATGCCCAGGATCTGGGCGGCCTGTTCCGAGCCGTAGCCGAAGATCTCGGTCAGCACGAGCGCCGCGCGCTGCCGGGCCGGGAGGCCGAGCAGCATCTGCCGCACGTCCTCCCGGAGGTCGATTTCCTCGTACGGGTCCTGATGCGTCCCCACCGGGATCAGCTTGCGGGCGGCGAGCTTGGCCCGGCGGGCGCGCATCCGGAAGCCGTTCATCGCGACGCGGAACAGGTACGCGGTGGGGTCCTCGATCGTGTCGATCCGGTCCCATCGCTCCCAGAGCTTGAGGAACGCGTCTTGGGTGAGTTCCTCCGCATCGTGGGCGCTCCCCGTCACGAAGAACAGCGCGCGGTACAGGCGGTCGTGCAGGTCGAGGAACAGTTCGTCGAAGCTCGCCGGGCGCTCGGGCGCCTCGGGCGCCGGGCGGAGCTCCTCGAAGTCGCCATCTGCCTGCACGGGGCCATGGATGCGCACGGGGGCATCTTCGTTTAGGCGGAATCTCCCCGCTCCTCGGCGCCTCATGGCGTCCAGGCCAGGTTCAGCGTGGGGTCGAGGTCCGCGAACCGGCGATGCTGACTCCCGTCCGTCCTGACGGTTCTGCCGACGACGAGGCCCTGCGCGTTCGGCTCGACGATCGACATCAGTGAGCCGTCCGGCGAGGGCTGGCCGACCTCGACGTCGGGGTGCTGAGCAAGGGAGGGTGCGACGTGAGAACCGTCGGGATCGGCCAGCAACTGCTTCCTGGTTCCCGTCGGGATGCCTCCACCCGACCAACGGTCGAAGACGATCCGGCCGCCGGACGCCACGGGCGACGGCAAGGACGGGCCACTGATGACACCCAGCGTGAGACGGCGCGCGACGGAGGAACCGTTCACGGCGATGCTCTTTCCGCGGTCGGGATGCGCATCACATCTCTAGACGCCTTAGGAGGGGGTTCCGCCGAGCGATATCGCGACGGACGGACCGGCAGGCCCAAGCGGACGTCAGGCGGTGCGGGGGACCTGGGCGGGCCGGTAGGCGGCCTGGAGGGCCCGCAGGCCCTCCACGAGGTGCTGCACCTGCTGGTCGGACAGGAGCTGCACGTGCCGTCCCACGAGGGTCCGGTACGCGCCCCGCCACCGGTCGGCCTCGCGCCGCCCGGCCGCGGTGGGAAGCACACGGACGAGCCGCTGATCCTCGCGGTCCTCGACCTTGCGCACCAGGCCATCGCGGACCAGGTCGGCGACCAGTTGCGAGATCTGGCTCTTCGGGATCGTCAGCAGCCGGCCGAGTTCGTTCATCGTGATGCCGGGCTCCCGGGTCACCCGCAGCAGGACCACCACGTGGCGCGTGAACGGGGGCAGGCCCATCTCCTCGGCTCGCTCCCGGAGCTCGGCCTTCATCAGACCGTGCACCTCGCGCAGGAGGTCGACGACCTCTTCCTCGGCGCCGCGAGTCGTTCGAGAACGAACGTTCATTCCAGAACGACTATACTCCCCGGCATGGCGACGGCGCAGCAGGTCGAGGTCGAGCGGCCCGTGATCGTGGCGCGGGACCTCCGCAAGCGCTACGGCGAGGTCGAGGCCGTCCGCGGCGTGGACCTCGCGGTGGGCACGGGGGAAACGTTCGGGTTCCTCGGGCCGAACGGCGCCGGCAAGACCACCACGATCTCGATCCTCTGCACGCTCCTGACGCCGACCGGCGGCGAGGCCGCGGTCGCGGGGTTCGACGTCGTCACGGAGCGGCTCGACGTCCGCCGGCACATCGGCCTGGTCTTCCAGGAGCCGACCCTCGATGAGTACCTGACCGCGGAGGAGAACCTGCGGTTCCACGCCGAGCTGTACGGGGTGCCGAAGCCGGAGACGAGGCCTCGCGTCGAGCAGGTGCTCCGGATGGTCGGTCTGTGGGATCGTCGCGGTCACGTCGTGTCCACCTTCTCGGGCGGGATGAAGCGCCGGCTCGAGATCGCCCGCGGGCTGCTGCACTCGCCGCGGGTGCTGTTCCTGGACGAGCCGACCGTCGGCCTCGATCCGCAGACGCGGGCGCACATCTGGAGCTACATCGAGGAGCTGAAGCGCCGCGAGCAGGTCACGATCTTCCTGACGACGCACTACATGGACGAGGCCGAGCATTGCGACCGGATCGCGATCATCGACGACGGCCGGATCGCTGCGCTGGACACGCCCGAGGCCCTGAAGGCGAGCGTCGGGCGCGACCGCGTTGAGATCCGCACCGCCGATGACGCGGCCGCGATCGCCCGCCTGCGGGAGCGGTTCGCGCTCGAGGCGTCCGTCGCGGAGGGCGCGGTGCGCGTGTACGTGTCCGGAGGTGCCGAGTTCGTTCCGACGCTGTTCGCCGAGCTCGGGGTGCCGATCCTGTCGGTGAACGTCGCCGCGCCCACGCTCGACGACGTGTTCATGGCGTACACGGGCCGGACGATCCGTGACGCCGAGGCCACGGCGACCGAGCGGCTCGGCAACGCGGCGTTCATGCGGAGGAGGCGGCGATGAGCGCCGCCACGCTGGAGGTCGCACCGGTCCGCCTGGCCGGCGGCGGGTGGCGCGACGACGCACGGACGATCTGGGTGGTATGGAAGCGTGAGCTGATCCGCTTCCGCCGCAACCGCGTCCGCATCGTGACGTCGTTGGCCCAGCCGATCCTGTTCCTGTTCGTGCTGGGGACCGGCCTGTCGAGCTTCGTCGGGTCCTCCCGCACGAGCGGGATCGACTACCGGACGTTCGTCTTCCCGGGGGTCCTCACGATGACCGTGCTGTTCACGGCCACGTTCTCCGCCGTCTCGATCGTGTGGGACCGGGAGTTCGGGTTCCTCCGCGAGATGCTCGTGGCCCCGGCGCGCCGGGGCGCGATCATCGTCGGCAAGGCGCTCGGGGGTGCGACCGTCGCCACGATGCAGGGCTGCATCATGCTGGCGCTGGCCGGCCTCGTGCACATCCCGTACACGATCCCGCTGTTCGCGTTCCTGATCGGGATGATGGCGCTGGCCGCGTTCATGCTGACGGCGTTCGGGCTGATGCTCGCCTCGGGGATCCAGCAGGTCGAATCGTTCCAGGTGGTGATCCAGTTCTTCGTGATGCCGATGTTCTTCCTGGCGGGCGCCCTGTTCCCGCTCGCCGGGCTGCCGCTCTGGCTGTCGTTCCTGACGCGGATCGATCCGCTCGCGTACGCGGTGGATCCGATGCGCCGGGCGGTCTTCCGCGCGGTGGGCGTGCCGGCCGCCGCGATGGCCCAGCTGGTGCCCGGCATCTCGTGGTTCGGCTGGCGGGTGCCGACGCCGCTCGAGGTGGCGATCGTCGCCGTGCTCGGCGTGCTCCTCACGGTGATCGCTGCCTTCCGTTTCGGCCGGACGGAGTAGCGCCTCCTAGATCGTCAGCCCCCGCAGGTCCTCGGGCACCAGGTCGGCGAACGTCCAGCCGGTCCACAGGTCCTTCGCGATCCGCTCCCACGGCCGGTGGAACCCACGCCGGTCGAACCACTCGCCGATCCGGACCACATCGCGCTCCAGGAACGTGTGCGCGTGCCGGTTCTTCTTCGGGTCGACCGCCTGCGGGAAGTCGATCAGCGTCAGGTCGCCGTCCCAGACCAGGACGTTGTAGGCCGAGAGGTCGCCGTGGACGATGTCGCGGTAGAGCAGGTGTTGGAGCGCACGGTGCAGCTGCTCCCAGATCGCCTCGAGCTCCTCGCGATCCTCGTGCTCGTACTCGTGCAACCGCGGCGCCGGACCCTCGGTGTCCCCGACATAGGACATCAAGATCGCGTCGCCGGTGCTCTCGATCGGCCGCGGGACCGGCGCGTCGACGCCCCAGAGCTTCTTCAGCGTCTGCCATTCGCGATCGACCCAGATCGAGCCCTGGACCTCGCGGCCGAACTTCGTCTTGTGGTCGAGGGCCGAGCGCACGCGGCGCTTCAGGAACTCGCCGTCGCGGTAGAGGCCCTCGTCACGGAAGTCCCGCTTGTCGAGGGGGTGATAGATCTTGAGCGCCGCCAGCTCCTCGCCGGTCGTGCGCGGATTGGCGCGGACCAGGTGGACGCTCGCCTCCTTGCCCTGCTTCAGCGGCAGGAGGACCTTCTCGATGAGCCCTTCATCGAAGAAGTGCTCGAACGATTCGTTCTGCACGGTTCGTGCTCCTTCGTCAGGACGTGGACGTACGGGAACCGCGTCCTTCCGGGGAGCCGCTGCGCGGAGACCGGTGGCCTAGCGCGTGGGCGCGACGGAGGGACGCGGGTGCGTGGGAACGGCGGCCAGGTGATCAGCCATCGCTGCGTCCCTCCTTCCGAACCTCGTGCGAGCGTGGGATCGCTCGCGACCGGGGGCAGTGTACCTACTCGAGCGCCGACAGGCCAGGGTCATGCTGGATCAGGACCTCGATCCGCTCGACCACCGCCAACGGGATGTGCGTGACGGCGCGGTACCCCTCGCCGTCGGGCAGGATCTCCTGCGCGAGCGAGATGAACGTCGGCCCGTCGGTCACCAGGAACCCCACCGTGTGGACCAGGTAGTCGGGGCGCCGCTCGTCCGCGGGCTTCTGCTCGAAGTCGAAGAAGGCGTCCCGCCAGATCACCAGGACGAGACGCTCCTCGGGCTCGGTGCCGGCCGGCGCCAGGACGTCGTCAGCCCGCTCGATGCCCTCCAGGCCGACGTTGACGATCCGCACCGGAACCTCCTTCCTGGAATCCGTATCGGCAGGCCGGCGCCCGGGTCAAGCGCCGCGCGGCGGTTCCATCCGTTCGGATCGGGAGCGGTCCGATGGGACTCACCCGGTGGGAGGCGAACGCTAGCGGCCGGGGGTGACACGACCCGCTCAGCCGGGGTGGCCCGCCATGTCGGTGGGCGTCGCTAGGGTCGCGCCGTGACCAAGGTCCGGATCCGCTACGTCTGCGACGCGTGCGACCGGCAGCTCGCCAGCTGGGTCGGGCGATGCCCTGGCTGTGGTGGCTGGGGGACGGTCACGGAGGTCCGGGGGGCCGGCCCATCGGGATCGGCCGGCTTCCCGGAGCCCCTCCCGCTCGGCTCGGCGATCGCCGGCGACCAGCCGGCGGTCGCCACCGGGTTCCCCGACCTCGACCGCGTGCTCGGAGGCGGCCTGGTGCCGGCCTCGGTGATCCTGCTGGCCGGGCCGCCCGGGATCGGCAAGTCCACGCTGCTGCTCCAGCTGCTCGGCAACCTCGCCGGCGCCGCGCGCCCGTGCTTGCTGGTCTCGGGCGAGGAGTCGCGCGCGCAGGTCGCGGCTCGCGCCCGCCGACTCGGCGTGCCGGACGGGTCGATCATGTTCGCCCCAGGCCGCGAGCTTCCGGCGGTCCTCGACGCCGCCCGGGCCTCCTCGCCGTTCCTGCTCGCCGTGGACTCGATCCAGACGCTCCGGGATCCGGCGGGCAGCCAGCTCCCCGGCGGGGTCGCCCAGGTCCGGATCTGCACCGACGCGCTCGCGGGGCTGGCCAAGGAAGAGGGGATCGCGGTCCTCGTGACCGGACACGTCACGAAGGACGGCGATCTGGCCGGCCCGCGGACCCTCGAGCATGCGGTCGACGTGGTCCTCACCTTCGACGGCGACCCCCGCTCGGGCCTTCGCGTGCTCGCCGGGGGGAAGAACCGTTTCGGCGCCGAGGGGGAGACCGCGTGGTTCGAGATGGCCCGTACCGGGCTCCACGCGATCGACCCATCCCGGCTGCTGGTCTCCGAGCAGCGCGTGCCGGGGGCGGCGATCGCGCTGCCCCAGGCCGGACGCCGCGCGCTCGCGGTCGAGATCCAGGCGCTGGTGGGTTCCCCCGACGGGCCAGCCCGGCGCCAGGCCACCGGCATCGACGGCCGTCGGTTCCAACTCGTCGCGGCGGTGCTGGACCGGACGGTCGGGCTCCCCCTCGGGCGGGCCGAGCTGTTCGGGGCCGCCTCGGGCGGCGTCCGGGTGGACGATCCGGCCTGCGACCTGGCGGTCGCGGCCGCACTGGCATCCGCCGCCACCGGCTCGGCGCCGCCCGAAGGGGCCGCGTTCGTGGGCGAGGTCGCCCTGACCGGCCTGGTTCGTCCGGCAGCGGGCCTCCCGCAGCGCCTGGCGGCCGCGCGGGCCGCGGGCGCCGGTCTGGTCTTCGCGAACGCGCCGCCGGCCGCGGCGCCCGATGGCGTTCGGATCCATCAGGTCCACGACGTCCGTGCGGCCCTGGGATGGGCCCTCCCACCTGCGGGAACCCGGCCCCGAGCCGCTGCGTCGTAGGTCCTTCGGACCGTCTCCGACCCCTCTGACCTGCGGTTTTGGGTTGCGCCGGAACAGGTCCGCGTGCTACCCTATGGCATCCCAGCTGGCGGCCCGCTTCGATAGGGAGGGTTCGTGACGTTCCGAAAAGGCGACACGGTCGTGCATCCCGAACACGGTGCAGCAGTGGTCGAAGAGGTCCGGATCAGGGAGTTCCTGGGCGAGAAGCGCAAGTACCTGGTGTTGCGGGTCGTCTACGGCGACCTGACGGTCCTGGTGCCGATCGATTCGACGGAGCAGGTCGGGCTCCGTCCCTGCGTCAGCAAGAACGAGGTCAAGAAGGTCCTCAAGGTGCTGACCGAGGACGAAACCGCCGTGGCCGCCAACTGGAGCCGTCGCTTCAAGAACAACCTCGAGAAGCTGCATTCGGGCGACCCGTACGAGGTCGCCGAGGTCCTGCGCAACCTGGCGATCCGCGATCGCGAGAAGGGCCTGTCGGCCGGTGAGAAGCGGATGATCACGAAGGCCCGGCAGATCCTGATCTCCGAGCTCTCCTTCGCCACCGGGAAGTCCGACGACGAGGCCGAGATCATGATCGACGGCATCCTCGACGACGCCCACGGGGCCAAGGCCACCGCGATCGAAGCCTGATCCCGGGCGCTCCTCGGTTGTCCCTCTGAGCATCTCCTCAGGTTCGTTCGCCCTGCGTCCGATGACCTAGGCGCGGGGGGGAACCGCCGCCTCCGCGATCGGAGGGCGAGCATGGGCGAGGAAGACGGCCGCAGGGCCACGTTGCGCGGGCGCCTGGTCGAAGGCGTCCGTCTGATCTTCGTGGCGGTCTTCGGCGCCGTCGGGTACCAGCTCGGGACGCTCGCCACCGGAACGACCGGCGGTGCGGCGCTCCTGTACGTGTTCCTCGGCGCGGCCACCGGCTACGTGTTGGGTGGCGTCCTGGGCCGCCTCACCCTCCAGGCGGTCCGCGGGATCGAGACCGAGTTCTCGCAGCGGCCGGCCCCGGAGCTCGCCGGCGGGGTCGTCGGGCTCGTCCTGGGGCTCCTCGTGGCGATCCTCCTGTCGGCGCCGCTGCTGCTGATCCCGATCCAGTTCGCCTGGCCCGCGATCGTCTTCCTGTTCCTGGTGCTGGGCTCGCTCGGGCTGCGTCTGGGCGTGGCGAAGCACGAGGACCTGTTCGCGTTGTTCGGCATCAAGCCGCGCGCGGCCGGTCGCTCCACGGCCGACCTGCACGTCGTCGACACGAGCGCGCTGATCGACGGCCGGATCCTGGACCTGGTCTCGACCGGGTTCGTGTCGGGCACGCTCCTGCTGCACGAAGGGGTCCTGCACGAGCTGCAGGCGATCTCGGACTCCTCGGACCCGAAGCGCCGCATCCGCGGCCGTCGCGGTCTCGATGTATTGGTCGAACTGCAGAAGGCCCCGACCGTGCAGATCCAGCTCGTCGAGGAGGCCGGGGTGCTCGACGTGGATGCCGCGCTGGTCCGCCTCGCGCGCGAGCGCGGCGCGTCGTTGATCACGGTGGACCACAACCTGTCGAAGGTTGCCGAGGCGGTCCGCGTGCCGGTCGCGCAGATCAACGCGCTGGCCACGAAGTTCCGGATCCCGTACACGGCCGGCGACGAGCTGATCGTGCGGCTCGTCAAGGAGGGCCGCGAGCACGGTCAGGGCGTTGGCTACCTCGACGACGGCACGATGGTGGTCGTCGAGGAGGCCTCGGCGATGATCGGCTCCCAGATCGAGGCGCGGGTGCGCAACGTGATCCAGACGACCACCGGCCGGATGATCTTCGCCAGCGTCGAGGCGCCGGAACCCGCCTCGTCCTGATCCGCGTCTGCCCGCGGCGGCGGGGTCTGGCATGCTGCGGCCGTGAGCGAACCCGAGGTGCGCGCGGCCGCGATCGTGCTGGCCGCCGGGGCCGGCCGGCGGCTGGGCGCCGAGCGACCGAAGGCCTTCCTGCCGATCGGTGAACGGCCGATGCTCGCGGTCGCCGCGGCCGCCGCCGCGGCCTCGCCGGCGATCGAGGCGATCGTCGTCGCGGCCCCGGCCGGGTTCGAGGATGAGGCGCGAGGCTGCCTCGAGGGTTTGCCGGTGCCGACCGAGGTCGTGACCGGCGGCGCCTCCCGTCAGGCCTCCGTCCGGGCGGCCCTGGAGGCGCTCGGCGACGGGATCGGGATCGTCGCGGTGCACGACGCGGCCCGGCCGTTCGCGCCGCCGGACCTGTTCACGGAGGTGGTCCGGGCCGTTGCCGACGGCGCCGACGGCGCGATCCCGGTCGTCCCCGTGACCGACACGGTGAAGCGGATCGTGGGCGGGCACGTGACCGGCACGGTGCCGCGGGACGAGCTCGGGCTCGCGCAGACGCCGCAGGCCTTCCGGGTCGCCGCGCTCCTCGAGGGCCACGACCACGCCGCCGCCGAGGGCCAGCACGTGACCGACGACGCGGCGTTGCTGGAGGGCGCAGGCACCGTGGTCGCCGTCGCCGGAGATCCGATGAACGTGAAGATCACGACGATGCTGGACCTGGCGCGTGCCGAGGCTCGGATGGGCGGCCCTGGTGCCTGAGGGCGTGCCGCGCAGCGGGCTCGGGTTCGACGTGCACCGGTTCACCGACGGCCGCGACCTGTGGCTCGGCGGGGTGCGGTTCGAGGGCGAGGACGGGCTGATGGGCCACTCCGACGGGGACGTGGTGTGCCACGCGATCGCCGACGCCCTGCTCGGCGCGGCCGCGCTCGGCGACGTTGGCCAGCACTTCCCCGAGCACGATCCGGCGTTCGAGGGGATCTCGGGCGCGGACCTGCTCGGGCGTGTGCGGGCGCTGCTGGAAGACGCGGGGTTCGCGGCCACGTCGTGCGACGTCACCGTGGTGTGCGACCGCCCGCCGATCGCGCCGCGTCGCGACGAGATGCGCGCCGCGATCGCCGGGGTCCTGCGGCTCGACGTCGACCGCTGCTCCGTCAAGGCGACCCGGCCGGAGGGCCTCGGCCTGGCCGGCGACGGCGTGGGCTGCCTGGCCGTCGCGGTGGTGGTGTGAGCGACCCATCGCTGGTCGGCGGGAAGCGGGCCGTCCTGGAGGCGATCAGGTCGGGGGACGCCGCCGAGGTGCTGATCGTCCGCGGGGCGCGCCGGGAGGAGATCGCGGCCGCCGCTCGGCGCGCGCACGTCCCGGTCCGCGACGTCGACCGCGACGAGCTGGACGTCGCGGTGCCCGACCACCGCGGGGTCGCGGCGCGCGTCGCCGCCGGGAGGGCCGCCTCGTCGTTGACCGAACGCGACCTGGCCGAGCGCGCGTGGTCCGACGGCGCGATCGTGGTGGTGCTGGACGGTGTCGAGGATCCGCAGAACCTCGGGGCCGCGGCGCGCTGCGCGGAAGCCGCCGGCGCCGAGGTGCTGGTCACCCGGACCCATCGCGCGGCGCCGGTCTCGCCGGCCGCGATCCGCGCTTCGGCCGGGGCGCTCCTGCACGTGCCGACCGCCCGCGTCGCGAACATCTCCCGCGCGATCGACCGCCTGCGCGAGGCCGGGTTCACCGCCGTCGGGCTCGCCGGCGAGGCCGACCGCTCGATCTACGACGACCCGTGTCCCGAGGGGCGCGTCGCGATCGTGGTCGGCGCCGAAGGGGCGGGTCTTTCACGCCTCGTGCGGGAGCGGTGCGACCTGCTCGTGTCGCTGCCGATGCTCGGGCACGTCGGATCGCTGAACGCGTCGGCATCGCTGGCTGCGGCGCTCTACGGGTACGTGCTTCCCGCGCGCGCCGGAGGCGCCGGGGGCCCGGGGGTAGACTCGGGTCCCGCCGGCGTGGCGCAGCCCGGTAGCGCAACCGACTTGTAATCGGTAGGTCGTCGGTTCGAATCCGACCGCCGGCTCCTGGATCTACCTGCGGCAACGCCTCTGAGCGACCGGTCGAGGAGGGTGGTCGCACGGATCGCCCGCGCCATCGGGGGACGACCGGCCGAATGGTTGCAAGATCGCTCTTCGGCCGGAACTGAGGCCGACTAACGGGTGCCGAGGACGAACCACGCGAGCATGAGTCCGGCGAAGAGGACAGCACCCAAGGCCAGCCACGCCCAGCTCCATGTCCGCCGACCGCGGGTTTCAGGCCTCCGTTCAGCCTCGTTCGCCTTTTCCAACGCCTTCGAAGTTTCCCCCGACAGCGGTCGCCAACTAGTCATGCCTCGATGGTCTGCCCTCTGACGAGGGATGACAAGTGCCGTTCGGCTAGGAACCTGCTGCGCCGAGTGTGACCACGGCGGAGTCCGCAGATCTTCGTGCGGTTCCTCCACTCGCTGAGCCATAGATCCCGCCCAGGCCCGAGATGTATCGGGGAGGTCACACCACGGGGATCGAGCCGGACACCGAGGTGCCCGTTCCGGGGGTGCTGATCACCTGGAGGGTGCCTCCGATCGCGTCGAGCCGGTCGGCCATCCCCTGCAGGCCGGTGCCGTACCCCGTCGCGGCCGTGTCGAACCCGATGCCGTCGTCGGTCACGGTGAAGGACAGGTGCCCGTCGCTGCGGCGGAGCGAGACGGTCGCCTGCGACGCGGCGGCGTATTTCGCGATGTTGTTCAGCGCCTCGAGCGTGCAGAAGTACACCGCGGCCTCGACGGGCTGGTCGTACCGCCCGACGCCGTCGGTATCGATCGAGACGGGCACGGCGGCCTTGCGCGCCTGTGCCTCGAGCGCCGCGCGGAGGCCTTTGTCGGCGAGCAGCGGTGGGTAGATGCCGCGGGCCAGGTCGCGCAGATCGTCGAGCGCTTCCGTCGCCCGCGTTTGGAGTTGCCCGGCGATCTCGGCGACCTTCGACGGCTCGGCGTTGCCCGCCCGCGCCAGCAAGCCCGCCTGCACGTTCAACGCGACCAGCTGTTGTTGGACCCCGTCGTGCAGGTTGCGCTCGATCTTGCGGCGCTCCGCATCCTGCGCGGCAACCAGTCGTTGCCGAGAGGCGCGGAGCTCCTCGATCAGGCCGAAGTTCCTGAGGACCAGTCCCGCCTGCGCCGCGACGTCCGCGAGCAACTTCTCGTCCGCCGAGGTGAGCATCTCGCCGGGCGCCTTCGTGACCGAGAGGGCTCCGAGCAGTTCGCCTTGGTAGCGGACGGGCGCGCTCGCGGTCGTGCCGGGCACGGCGACGTCCTCGGTGACGGGCACGCGTGAGACCGGTGCCGAGGGCCAAGACCCGGCCGTCCGGAGCTCTGAGCCGACCCGCACCCAGACATCGGCGCTGCGAGCTCCCACCCCTTCAGCCAGGATGTGCGCGGTCCGCGGCAGCACGTCGTCGACGGCGTACGTGCCGGCGACCCGCTCCGCGAAGTCCGACAGCACCTCGTAGGGTGTCGCGCGTTTGCCGTACACGAGCCGGTTCGCGACGCGCCGGCTCCGCTCGCGCACCGGCTGGAACGCGATCGCGATCACGGCCGCGGCGACCGCGGCGAGGAACTTGCTGCTCTGGCCGCCCACGAGCGTCCCGACGCCGACCACGATCGCCGCGTAGATCACCGTGATGAACACCGCGAGCGTCCCGTAGACGACGGCCCGGTTGATCACGACGTCGATCTCGTACAGCCGGTACTTGAGCACCGCGATCGCGATCGTCGAGAACAGGAAGATGAACGCGAGGCTCTGGAGGACGGAGATCCACGCCGGCGTCACCTGCCCGGACGTGAAGTTGATCAGGAACGAGAGGACGACGAGCGTCGCACCGGTGGCGAACCACTTGATCTGCAACCGTTCGTCACCGGTCGAGTAGATCGCGCGCACGATCACCGCGGTGAGCGATGCGATCAGCGACGCGGCCAGCGGGAGCAGGAATGCGAGGAGGAACAGCGCCATGATCACCCCGGAGGGCGAATCGTTCGTCGGCGGGTAGGGGTCGTGCCAGCTCGCGGTGCTGAACGCGACCGTTGCAACCGTCGCCACGCTGGTCGCGGCGACGAGCAGCCACCAGACCGACCGCCACCGGGGCGACCGCACCTCGCCAGTCGGGAACAACAAGAAGATGAAGCAGAGCATGTAGATCGGGAAGAAGTTGGTACACCCCGCGATCCACGCGGCGAGGTTCCCGCCCGGCCACGAGCCCGGATCGGCGATCAGTGCGTGGACGCTGTACGCGGCGGCGAGGCCGTTGACGCCGAGGAAGGTGCCGGCGGCGATGAAGAACCACCCGATGCGGTTGTCGGGCCGCCTGGCCGCCACGACGGTGCCCATCGAGATGCCGACGATGTTCGCGAACACGGAGAGTGCGGTGGCGAGGCTCCAGTCGTATTGGCTGGCGGACGGCGGGAGGACCGCCGTCCGGTCGACGAACATCAGGACGAGGCCGGCGGTCATCAGCACGATCGACGAACCGCCGATCCAGACCGCGACCCTCGATGGGTTCCGAACCTTCATGGTCGCCTCAGATGATGCCGCCGCGAAGCCGAGCCCGGAAGGGGTGCAGGCAGGCCGACCGGCCAGGGGTGCCACCCTCGTGTGGTCTGCCCGAGAGTATCTGTCGTGTCCGTGCTCAATCCGCGTCCGCGAGCAACGCGCGCGTGCGGGGGATCACCTCGGTCCCGAACAGCTCGATCGCGTGTTGCAGGTGCTCGTGCGGCATCGCACCGTTGCTGTACTTCAGGTCGAACCGGCTGAGCCCCAGGATGCCTGCGGTGCGGGCGATCTTGGCTGCCACGGTCGCGGGCGAACCGGCGAAGACCGCGCCGTCGGACACCTCGGCCTCGAACTGCTCGCGTGTCGCCGGCGGCCACCCGCGTTCACGGCCGATCCGGTCGCGCTGGTCCTTGAAGTACGGGAACAGCAGCTCGCGCGCCTCCTCGTCGGTGTCGGCGACGAAGCCCGGCGAGTGCACGCCGATTGGCAACTCCGGCGCGCCGAGCTCCGACAGCGTTCGCCGGTAGAGGTGGGCGAAGGGCACGAACCGCTCCGGCGGACCGCCGATGATCGCGAGCATCAACCCGAACCCGTACCGGGCGGCGCGGACCACCGAGCCGGGCGAGCCACCCACGCCGATCCACGTCGGGATCGAACCGGCCGCGGTCTTCGGATAGACGTTCGCGTCCTCGAGCGGCGGACGGACGGTGCCCTGCCAGGAGAACGCGTGCTCCTCGCGGACCCGCGCGAACAGCTCGAGCTTCTCCTCGAACAGGACCTCGTAGTCGTCGAGGTCGTAGCCGAACAGCGCGAACGACTCGGTGAACGAGCCGCGTCCGAGCGTGATCTCGGCCCGGCCGCCCGAGACGGCGTCGAGCGTCGCGAAGCGTTCGTAGACGCGGATCGGGTCGTCGGAGCTGAGCACGGTGACCGCGGTGCCGAGCAGGATCCGCTCGGTGCGCGCCGCGATCGCGGCCAGCACCACCTCGGGCGCCGTGATCGCGAAGTCGTCGCGGTGATGCTCGCCAACCCCGAAGGCGTCCACACCGAGCCGGTCGGCCAGCACCGCTTGCTCGATCACGTTGCGGAGCACCTCCGCGCCGGGCAGCCGCGTGCCGTCCGACCCGTTCGTGACGTCGCCGAACGTGTCGAGCCCGAAGGCGAAGTCCTCGGACGGGTGTGCGGTCGTGGACAAGGCCCGACAGCCTACCGAGCTTCCACTTCCCTGCGGTGAGGCAGCTCAGCCGCGGAGGTTCTTGTCGAGCTTCTCGCCGCCGCGCATCGCGCTCATCCTCCGAAGGTGATGCGTCCCGAGCACGTGTAGCCGCCGACGACCCGCTGCGTCGCGGAAACGGCGATCACGTCGGCCCCCGTGCGGTTCGCGATCACGCGGGTGATCGAGGACGTGCCCTTCTTCCCGAGGGTCACGTCGGCGCCGGTCACGCCGATCCCGTTGTCGGACAGGGCCACCTGCCAGCCCATGCCGCCCTCGCCCTTGATCGTGAAGACGACCTTCAGCTTGTTCTTGGTGGCGGGCTGGACGCTGAGCGTCCAGTGGCTCGTTCCGTCGGTGCAGCTGCCGGAGCGTTTGGTCGGTGCCGCATGGGCGGGACCGGCGGGGACCGCGGCCACGATCGCCGCGATCAGGACCGCCGCCCGCAACGTCTGGAGGTTCCGTTCGCGCATGCTCGTATGGTCGGCCGACGGGGCCGTCGGCTCAACAGGACCTGGGTCCCGCGCCGCGCCCGAGGCCCGGCCTCGGCCGAAGGACCGGGCCGCACGTCGTTCGACCCGGGCCGCACGGCGTGCGTCCAGCCGGCGGCCGTTCCGCCGCCCCTTCCCGAGAGCAGCCCGTTTGGAGAAGCCGTGGCGTTCGCATCCGGACGGGCGCCGATCCGTGGCGCGCCCGTAGCATGTGCCCGTGCCCGCGACCTCCGGGGATCCCCACCCCCGCCCGATCAGCCGCCGCCGCTTCCTGGAGCGCTCCGCCATGGCCATGGCCGGTGGCGTCCTGTTCTCCTGCACCGGCGGGAGCGTGATCCCGCGGGTGAGTGCCCCGCCGAGCACCTCCGCCGCGAAGCGGATCGACACCCGGTGGCCCGTCAAGCACGTGATCTACCTGATGCTCGAGAACCGGAGCTTCGACAACCTGTTCGGCCGGTTCCCCGGCGTCGAGGGCGCGACGGTCGGCAACATGCTGGGGAAGGACAAGCCGCTCCTACCCTGTCCCGACTGGCTCCCTGGGGACCTCGCGCACGACCGGCCCTCGGCCCTCGGCGAGTACAACAGCGGGAAGATGGACAACTTCGGGATCGCCGACTACGGGGACCCGTGGGCCTACACACAGTTCCACGGGCCCGAGATCCCGGCCTATTGGTTGTGGGCAAGGGAGTTCGCGATCAGCGACCACTTCTTCTCCTCGGCGCTCGGGCCGTCGCTGCCGAACCACTACTTCTTCATCGCGGGCACGTCGGGCGGGGTGGCCGACAACCCCGAGAACATCACCACGGTGCCGTTCCCCGCGACCGACGGACAGCCGGGCGGTGGGCACTTCAAGAGCTGGGGGTGCGACGCGCTCGCGAAGCCGAACACGCACGTCTACGTCGAGACCGTCGACCAGAAGGGCGCGATCGGGCAGCACGGGCCGTGTTTCGGGTTCGAGACCGTCGGCGGGCAGCTGTCACGCAAGAGGATCGACTGGCGCTACTACGCGCCGCTGCCCGGCTACCTCGGCTACATGTGGAACGCCTACAACGGGGTCGACGAGATCTTCCACACCGACCTGTGGCACGAGCACGCGCAACACGACATCGACGATCTGGTGCGCGACATCCAGGCCAACGATCTTCCGCCGGTGACGTGGGCGGTGCCGCACTTCCAGCTCTCGGACCATCCGCCATCGTCGTCCGCGTTCACCCACAACTGGGTGATGGACATCGTCAACGCCCTGATGCGCAGCGACCTGTGGCAGGACACGGTCCTGTTCCTGACCTGGGACGAGTGGGGTGGCTTCTACGACCACGTGGCGCCGCCGCAGGTCGACCAGGTCGGGCTGGGGATCCGCGTGCCGCTGCTCACGATCGGGCCGCACGTCCGGCGCGGTGTGATCGATGACGAGATCGGCGAGTTCTCCACCCCGCTGCGCTTCATCGCCGACAACTGGGGGCTGCCGCATCTGACGCCGCGGATCGCGAAGGCTCACAACTTCGAACATATCTTCAACTTCAAGGCGAACCCTCGCGCGCCCGTGATCGCCACGGAGCGCGCCGTCACGTTCGGCAACCCGTACACGTTCCCGTCGAACTTCCCGGGCTGGCCGCCGGGAACCGTTCCGGTCACGAACCCGTTCGGCTAGCCGTTCCCGAGCCCGCTCCGGGTACGCTACGCGCGACCGAGGAGGGGCCATGAGGAGGTTCGGAGCCGTCTGCGCCGCGCTGGTCCTGTCGCAGCTCGCGCTCGCATCGTCGGCCCTGGCCAGCGAGACGCTCGCCCCGGCCCCCGCGACCAGCACATCCGGAGGCACGAGCGGCGGTCACACCGTGCTGATCGTCCTGGTGGTGATCGGCATCGCCGTGCTGATCGCGGCCGGCGCCCTCGCCTTCCGTCGGTTCGGGCAAGAGTCGTAGGGACTTCCCGGCCCGACGACCGGGTCAGCGCCGAAGCACGCGACCGGATCGTTGGATCTCGTCGCTCCGGTTGGACTCCCACGCGATCCGGCCGTTCACCACCACGAGTCCGATCCCGACCGGGAACGCGTGCGACGCCTCGTACGTCGACGTGTCCCGCACGGCGGCGGGATCGAACAGCACCAGGTCGGCGAACGCGCCTTCCCGGATCGTGCCGCGGTCCCGGATCCCGAACCGCTCGGCCGGCAGCGACGTCATCTTCCGGACGACCGTTTCGATCGGCAGCAGCCCACGGTCGCGCGCGAGCGCCAGGGCGCGTGGGAACGTGCCGTAGTCGCGCGGATGCACCGGGTGGTCGCCGCCGGGTCCGTCCGGCGCGGTCGCCGAGGCGTCCGATGCCACGAACACCTCCGGGTCGGAGAAGATCCGCTCCACGTCGTCCTCGCGCATCGCGTGCCCGACGATGCTGGTGGTCGGATCGGCGTCCAGCAGCCGCACGACCGCGTCCACCGGCTCGACCCCGAGCGTTCCGGCGATCGCCGAGACGTCCTGACCGTTGAACCGCCCTTCCGCGGTCTGGATCACGACGATCCGGTCCCAGCCGACGCCGTCGGCCTCCTCGTCGAGCGCGGCGGCGAGCCGCGGTCGGTCGGTCCGCCCCAGGTGGGCGACGTCAGCCACCGGTGCCCAGGCCGGCAGCAGTGACGCGAGTTGGGAGTTCCACGCCGTGTACGGGTACTGGTCGGCGGTGGCGTCGGCCGCGTCGTGCAGCGTCGCGAGCAGCTCCGCCGACCGGCCCGCCACGTGCGCGCCGTCGCACTTCAGGTGGCTGATGTGCGCCGGCAGTTCCGCGCGCTCGCCCACCGCCAGCGCCTCCTCGACGGCCGCGAAGAGGGTGCGCGCCTCCCCGCGGATGTGGCTGGCGTACAGCCCTCCCGCATCCGCAGCCGCGCCGGCGATCTCGACGATCTCGTCGGTGGCCGCGAACGACCCGGGCACGTAGATCAGGCCGGTCGACAGGCCGAACGCGCCCGCCTCCATCGCCTCGGACGCCAGGGCGCGCATCCCGGCGAGCTCCGCCGCGGTCGGGGGGCGTCGGTCCAGGCCGAGCACCTGACGGCGGAGGGACCCGTGGCCGACCAGCGTCGCGATGTTCACCGCGGGCTCGGCGAGCTCGGTCGTCTCCAGGTAGTCGCCGTAGGACGTCCACGACGGGCGCGGAACCTCGTCGACGCCGCCGTTCGCCAACCAGATCGCGTCCTCCAGGCCGGCCAGCGGGTACGGCGAGGAGCCGCAGTTGCCGACCACCACGGTGGTCACGCCCTGGCGGACGGTGCTCGGCATCGTGGGAAGCAGCAGCGGCGACAGGTCGGAATGGTTGTGGACGTCGATCCATCCCGGCGCGAGCACGAGTCCGGATCCGCCGATCATCCGTGCGGCCTCGGGGACCTCCTCGCCCTCGCGGGCCACCACCGCGATCCGGTCGCCGGCGACGCCCACCGAGCCCACCACCCCAGGCGCGCCGGAGCCATCCATCACCAGCGCGCCGGAGATCACCAGGTCGAGCATCCGCGCAGGCTACCCGCGGCGCTCAGCCGCCGGGCAGGTACACCTGGAACGAGGCGCCGCCCCCGGCGCGTTCCTCGATCCACGCGCGGCCGCCGTGTAGCTCGGCGAACCGCTTCACGAGCGACAGCCCGACGCCCACGCCGGGTGAGTGCTCCGCGGCCGAGCCCGGCGCCTGCCGGAACGGCTCGAAGACCTCCTCGCGGAGCTCGGCCGGGATCCCCGGGCCGTCGTCCTCGACCACCAGCAGCACACCGCCGTCGAGGCCGCGGGCGCGCACCCACACGCGCGCTTGGGGCGGCGTGTGCCGGAACGCGTTCGACAGGAGGTTCTCGACGATCCGTTCGACCTTGGGTGCGTCGACCGACACGACGAGCGGCTCGGCCTCCACCTCGACGCCGCGGGCACGCGGGTTCTCGGTCTCGGCCACCGCGCGGTGGACGAGCGCCGCCAGGTCGGTCGGCCGGCGTTGCGGCGAGACGATGCCGCGCTGCAGCCGGTCGAGGTCGAGCAGGTCGCCCAGCAGGCGCTCGAGCTTGCGAGCGTTCGACGCGATCCGGCGGATCAGGTCGATCGCGTCGTCCTTCGGGAGCTCCAGGTTCGACTGTTCGAGGGTCAGGGCGGAGCCGAGGATCGAGGTCAGCGGCGTCCGAAGGTCGTGCGAGACCGCCTCCAGGAACGTGTTCTTCATGTCGTCGAGCGCGCGGAGCTGCTGCGCGGCCTCGCGTTCGCGGCGGAACGCCTCGGAGTATTTCCGCTCCGAGGCGCGGAGCGCCTGCTCGGCCTGCTTGCGGTCGGTGATGTCCACCATCAGGCCGCGCAGTTGTCGCGGCCCCTGCGCGCTGCGCACCACGTGGATCAGCTCGCGGACCCACAGGATCTGGCCGCGAGGATCCTCGACCCGGTATTCCAGGCCGATGTCCTGCACGTGCTCGACCGCGGCGCGCACGCTTGTCAGGGCATCGCCTCGGTCATCGGCGACGATGTGGTCGCCCCAGCTCCGGCCCTGCATCGGCCAGGCCGACGCGTCGGCGCCGAAGACCGCCTCGGCGTGTCCGCCGACGAACGTCAACCGCAGGTCGCCGGCGTCGGCCTCCCAGAAGATCGCATCGAGGCTCTCGACCAGCTCGTGGAAGCGCTCGAGCTCCGAGAGCCGGCTGGCGTTGCCGAGCGCCAGCGAGGCGATATCGGCCACGCCGCGCGCGAACGCGAGGTCCTCGGCGCCGAACCGCGGACCGGAGGGGCCCGCCGCCACGACGATCGCGCCGAACCCGTCCGGATCCCAGCGCAGCGGCGTCACCAGGACCTCGCCCAATTCCTCGAGGAACCGGAACTCCCTCGGCACCTCGGCCGCGACCTCGGCCGGGATCACGAACGGCTCGGTCTCGCTGAACAGGAAGCTCGTGGCGATCGCCTTGGGCACGTCCGCGATCTCGGCGCGGGGCTTCACGTGGTGCCCCGGCGACGGATGCAGGCGCGCCAGACGGAAGTCGCCGGACTCCTCGTCGCGTGTGTAGGCGGCGGTCGCGGCACAGGGAAGGGTCGTGGGAACCGTCTCGATCGCCTGCTGGAAGATCTCGCCGATCGCCCGCTGCGCGGTCAGGGCTTTCGACAGGTGCAGCAGGGCACGCGACGTCTCGGCCGCCTGCCGTTCGGCGCGCAACAGGTCCGCGTTCTGGAAGGCGACCGCCGCGTGCGAGGCGAGCACCTCCAGCAGGCGCTGGTCCTCCTCGTCGAACTGACCGTAGCCGAGCTTCGACAGGACGATCACGCCGACCAGCTCGTCGCCGCCGATCATCGGCACCGCGAGCATCGACTCGAGCAGGTCCTCCTCGGTGCCCTCGATCGTCACGGAGAAGGGGACCTCGCGCGCGTCGGGGGTCAGCAGCGAATCGCGGGTGAGCGCGACGTTCCCGGTGATGCCCTCGCCGATCGGGGTCACGAGGCTCTCGAGCGTTTCGCGCTCGTACTCGGTGAAGAGCTCGCCGCGGAACGACACCGGCAGCAGCACCTGCCGCGTCTCGTCCAGCAGGTACACGCGGCAGTTGTGGTAGTCGATGATCGTGCGCAGCTCGGCGGTGATCGCCTCCCCGATCTCGCCGACGTCGCGCAGCGCGTTCAATGAGGCCGCGAGGCTATGGAGCATGTCGAGCTGCGCGACGGACCGGGTCCGGTCCGTCGCCGCGTGGAGCTCCAGGTCGTCGTTCGCCGCGTCTACCACCGATCGCCTCGTGGGGTCCGTTCCGCCCATCGTCTCACCCGCATGGTTCCCCTCCTGCGGTTTCGGCGTCCGTCCGAGGGTGCTTGAACCGCGCATCTTCGGGTGGAACCCTCGCGAACCGTGACCGGAACCGCGACCCCCGCGACGGCCGCGTCCGCCCCCGACCTGGACGAACGCTCCCGGGCGATCCTGGACTTCGAGCGCGAGGCGTGGGCCCTGTCCGTGCCCAAGCAGCGGGCGATCCGGGACCGGTTCGGGATCTCGCCGACCCGGTACCACCAATTGCTGCACCGCATCGTGGACCGTCCGGAGGCCCTGGCCTACGACCCGATGCTGGTCCGGCGCCTCCGTCGGATCCGGGAGGCGCGCCGCCGCCGCCGCACCGCCGAGCGGCTCGGCATCCCGCTCTGAGCGGCTAGGATGGCGCCGTGAACCTCGGCACCGGCCGGATCTTGATCCTCGTGGCGCTCGTCGTGGTCGGGATCGCCGTCCTCGCGAACGGGTTCCCCGACGGCGGCACCGGCCCGGCCGCACCCGCAGCGTCGGTGAGCTCGCCGGGCGGAACCACCAGCCCGACCACACCGGGGGGCTCATCGTCGCCGACGCCGACCGCCACACCGCCTCCGCAGGTCGACGGCGTGACCGTGATGGCCCTGAACGGAACGAACGTCACCGGCGCTGCCGCGGCCGCGCAGGACATGCTCGTCCAGAAGGGCTACACGGCCCCGGTACCGGCCGCCGACGCCCCGAACGCCGGCGTATCGACCACGACGGTCTACTACCGGACCGGAGCCGACGCCGCACAGAACAAGTCGAACGCCACCCAGATCGCGAAGAAGTACTTCAAGAACGCGCCGGTGAAGAAGCTCGATCAGACGTTCGCCGACGTGGTTCCCACCTCGGTCTCGGTCGTGGTCGTGGTCGGCGACGATTACGCCAGCACGCTGACGCACTAGCCGCGTCGTTCAGGAGCGTCGGCGGAAGATCCGGCGGTACCAGGGCACGTGCCCGGTCGCTTCCTCCTCGGCGTGCTGCCGCTCGATCTCGGCGAGCTCCTGCTCCGACACGACCTTCGGATCGACGATCGGGCGGCCGGTCCACCCCTGGGCGAGGTGCGGTCCGGGACCGGATCCCGACGGCACGTCCCAGGGTCCCTTGCTCACGACCGGGATCTCCGGAAGATCCGGCGGTACCAGGGCGCGTGTCCGGTCGCTTCCTCCTCGGCGTGACGCCGCTCGGCCTCCTCGAGGTCGTGCGTGTCCTTCACCTTCGGGCCGGCGAACAGGGTGCGCCCCGGCTCCATCCGCGGCTGCGCGATGTAGTCCTCGGGCTCGTCCCAGGGTCCCTTGCTCACGGATCCATGATGCGCCCGAGTGCGCCGCCGAACAACCCTCTCGACGTCAGGTGGCGGGGGACTCGAGGTGCGCCTTGATCTTCTCGAGGTCGGACCGCAGCCCCGCGGGCACGTCCTTCTTCAGCTTGAACGACGTGGCCTTCGCCAGGTAGGTCGGCTCCACGAAATCCGCACTCTTCGTGACCTGGGTCGGGTTGTCCCCCGAGAGGTCGAACC